>Ga0181599_1000657_pt1 | contig 35855 bp, 24 predicted proteins | sample 041ome_3_FD_148658 | JGI IMG/M metagenome (GOLD analysis project Ga0181599, IMG submission 148658) | Coastal salt marsh microbial communities from the Groves Creek Marsh, Skidaway Island, Georgia - 041405US metaG (spades assembly) | ecosystem: Environmental > Aquatic > Marine > Intertidal zone >...
TCCAAGAAGTCTGATTAAATCATACATTTGGACGTATAAAAAAATATAGAGATTCATTAGCAAAAAGTTCGAACACGTTTGTCGAGCTCGCTATTGTTTTCACTGAAGAACGCGTCTTCTACGGACGTCGTCGTCTTTCAAAACAAACAATGGTGTTTCAAAACACCACCTTTTCCACGAAAGATTTCCTACATTCTTACTACTACAACTTGTACTACTCATAACCTAATTGGATGGCTTGAGCGGGGCCACTACTGCGCTATCGCCGCCGCCTCTACTTTTAACGTCCTTTTTCAACGCCGCGTATACTTCGGTGAGCTTACACATTTGCCTCTTCAGCGTCTTGTGATCCTTGAGCAACGTCGCGTAGGCGTTTTTCGCCAAGGCGTACTTTTCCTCGTAGTCGGCGTTCCTTCGCTTGGCGGCGACTTCGTCTTCGTACGCCTTGACGGCGTCGTCGAGCGTGCGTTCGATGTCTTCGATGCGTTGGCGCTGTAACGCGATGGTTTCTTGTTGCTTGACGAATTGTTCGCGCGTCGAAGAAGACGAATGGTTTTGGTGGTTTTGGTGGTCGACGACCGCCGACGCCGCCACCGGCTCGCAAGAGAGCGTCGTGTCCTTCTTCTTCAACAATAACAACAACTTGGTTTTTTCCTCAAAAAACTCGTGTCTTTCTTGGTCCAATTTCTGTTCGACGTCTTCGCGCGCCTTTCGCGCTTGCGCCAATTGATGCGCGAGCGCGAGGGCGGCTTCGTCGCCGCCTCCGTCGGCGTGCATGGCGGCGATGTCTTCGCGAAGCGTGGCGACGAGCGCGAGCGCCTTGGCGGATTCACGTTCGGCGTTCGCCGCGCGCTGTTCTGCGTGTGCGATATCCGCCTTGAATTTGTCTTTCAAGGCGTCCCGGTCGCGTTCGAGTCGCGTAATCTTGTCCTCAAACGCGCGCACGGTTCGCGCCGTTTCGGGCGTCATCGCCGACATGGACGACGAAGCGCCGCCACCGTTGTTATTACTACTACCACGTAGCATTTCAATTTCAGCGCGCTGTTTTTCAATCATCGCCATAAACTGTTTCGTGCTCATCGCGTACTCGTTCACCTTGATTGATTTATTCACCACGCGCTTGGCGCGAGTCGCAAAGCGCAACGTCGAATGCGACTCGTCGACGTGCGCCGTCGACGACGTCATCGCGCAAATGATTGACGTCTTCGAGTTACCCCCCAACGCGGGCTGAAGAATGCGCGTAAGTTTACTATCGCGGTATGGAATGTGCTTCCGCTGCGCGGATGAGCCTTCGCCTTCGCCGTCGGCGCCGCTGAGCTTGTGAATGACCAAGCCGAGCGTCGTGAGCGACTTGTTGATGTGCGCGCCTTCGACGGCGCGCGCGCCTTCGGCACCCGTCTTCGATTGTCGCTCGCTCCCAGCGAGGTCCACTAAATTCAGCGTCGCCATCAACACGCCGCCACCATTATCGCTATCATCATCATCATCATCATCATCGTTACCGTCTCTCGACTCGACGAGCATTCTAAAAATCACGTGCGACCGCGACGAGCGCGCGTTCATGCGCGTCGCGCCCACGCGTCGGCGCTTGGAGCCGCGTTCCAACAACTTCATCACCTCTTGTGGCGTCGTCACGATTTCCTCGCGCAAACCACTGACATACGTCCCGCGTTCGGCGTCTTCTCGAATAGACAACTTCTTCTTCTTCTTGGTCTTCTCGTCGTCTTTAACCGCCGCCTCGTCCTCGTCCTCGTCCTCGTCTAATAAATCCACCAAGGTTTCGTTGTAAATTTCCAAATAACTCGCGCGAATCAAAAATTCCCGGCGCGTATTATCGCGTCCTTCTCGCACGCACGCGAACACATCCTCGACGGCTAATGGAATCACCCCGGGTTCATCATCCGAGCCTCGCATCGTATGCGTCTTCCCGCTCGACGTCTGCCCGTAGGCGAACACCGCGCCGTTGACGCCTTCAACGACGTCGCGGACGATGCGTTTCGTCGTCGCTTCGTATACTTGGCGATTATCGCTCGATGCATCGAACACGCGATCGAATGTGTACGAATGATGCCATTCGCTCGCCTGCGGTGCGCGATACGCAGAGCGTCTTTGGTGAGCGTTTTGGTTCCCCCGACGTCGCGCGCGCGCCGACGACGCCGTTGATGACGTCACAACGCACACGATGTAGACGACCACGACGAGACGACCGACAACGACAGAAAAAAACAACAACAACACGCACGCGCTCGCGCTCGCGCATTCGTACCTCGCTCTTGGTGCCGGTGCCGTGAGCGCCGCGACGATCCCCATGGCTGATGACGGCGATCGTGTTCTCGGCACCCGACGCGACGGACCACGCCTCGCCACCGCCGTTCGCGCGTTCGGCGTCGTTCAGCGGACGCACGCGAACGGCGACGAGGACTTTATCATCGCCGCGCGCGATGGGCGGCATGGGATCGCGATCGGATGGCGTGCGCGCCGCGCGTCAAAGAATGGCAATATGGATAAAAAAGTCGATTGATGTCCCGCGCGCGCGCGTATGAACAAGTGATAAAGTGTCAATACAGAAAGAATATATGCCGCTGCTCGTCTAGGTTTTTGTGTGTTACCACCGCCCGGAGACGCCATTGGCGTAACTCTTGCTCGAGCGATCGATGAAATCAATGGCGACGGCGTTGCGGGCGAATTGAATGTCGAAGACGTCGTACTTGTTTACGGCGACGCGGCCGTACGATAACGACACGGTGGTCTCCTTGGCGTTCTTCAACGACGTATCACCGCTTTCGGGGTCGACGACGATGCGAACGCGGTATTGACCATCCATCGGAGGTACGTTTTCGACGTTTTCGAGAGAAAGCAACACGTCTTCGCCGTCACCCGCCAGGGCGACGCGAAGAGAATTTTGCGCCGCCGCGCCGCTCACGTCGCACACTAGTCTATGTTCGCGTCCGAGCATGTCGTTCGCGGATTTAACATCGCCACGCATGAGCGCCGCTCGGATACGCGTGCTGCTCACTTGATCACCGAGCGTCGCGTCCGGGCGTGCCGCTGGTACTAACTCCACGACGTCCACTTTCGCGCCGTTCTTCGCTCCAAATTCCTTCAACGCCGCGACGTCGCCCGCCGCTTTATACCCAAATCTATAATTCTCCCCAGTCACGATCGCGCGCACGCCCAAATCACGAACGAGCATGTCAACGAATTCTTCGGGTGATTTTTCCCGCACCGCGGCGAACGGCAACGAGTGCTCGCGAATCGCGCCCCCCTGCGCGCCCTCGCCCCCCGACGCGCCCTCGCCGCCGAGCGCGGCGCTCCATAAATTCAACACCCGCGCGCGATCACTCGGTGCCGTGATCGGGAGCTTCTCTTCCCACCCCAACGTACGCGCCATACCCGAAAACGACACCAACCACGGCTCACCGAGCGCCGCCGCGCGTTTCGCCAGCGCAAAGTGTCCCGCGTGCATCGCGTCAAACTTCCCCAAGCACACCGCCAAAATCGCATCGGGCGCATTCGTGCCCGCACCTGCTCGTCCCACCGCGACGCACACACCGAATGTTCGTCAGTCTCATCGCACGCGCCACGCGAAAAACGAAAACCACGGTCGAGCGCGACCGTCGTACGCCACGAAAACACCACTTTTACCACGCGAGATGGATAAAGCCACCCCCCACGCGCGCGCGCGCACCTTTCCGTCGCGGAATCGCCTCGACGCCGTCCATGGCCACCGCACCGCGGCTCACGGCACGCATCGCGCGATGCCCCTGCGCGGTCGTCCACCGTCGGCGGACGACGCGCGTCGTCGTCGACGTCGTCAGCGTCGTCATCGTGTGCCGCGCGCGCCGTCGCCATCGCCGTCGGCGGCGTTGACCTGTATGCGAGCGCGCATGGATCGATCGATATTCAATATCGATGAAACGCACGATCGATCGATGTTGAATATCGATCAACCGTGCCGACGCACGCAGAGGCGGGGGTTAGGGTGTGGGTGTGGGTGTGCCCTATGTCACATACTATAGGTACACATATGACTATGTACGTCACACCACGTCGTCCACGGACCCCATGGCCTCATACTATACACACGTATGACGTATATAACCAATTTTCCCACCCCCCTGCGCCCCGATAGGGCCGTCCGTCGGCCGCCGGGGTCGTCGTCGGTCGCACTCCGCGACGCTTCTCACGCACGCCGCGACGATGTTCACGCTGAGCGCGAAAGCCACGATCGGTGCCACGCGCATCGCGCCACCGCGCCACGCGCGCACCACGGCGTCGAAGAACGGCGCCGTCGTGCGAGGTACGACACGATGCGATGCGATGCGATGCGCGTGCGATGACGCGAGACGGGGTGATGATTGTATTGTGCGCGCTGACGCGTGGACGCGTGGATTGGCGATTCGCGCGATGCGGTGTGGGGGATGTGTCGTGTGTTATATCGCGCATCGATTCGCGACGGGTGTTGACGCGCGTGGGCGTCGCGCAGCGCGAGGCGCGGGGATGATGGGCGTGGGGATGATGGGCCTCGTGACCCTAAAACCCTCTGCGGTGGACTGACCTAGTCGCGTCCGCGTCGTCTGACGTATCTTTCGCGTACGTTACAGTGCGCGCGGCGGGTTTGGATTTCGCCGAACTCGAAGAAGAAGCCGCACAGGCGCCGGCGAGAGCCGTGCGTAAGGATGGCTTGTCGTCCAAGGAAGGCAAGCAATCCAAGCGTTTCCGCGCCGCGCAGGCGTCGGTGCCGGGACGCATGAATGCCCAAGACGCGGCGTCGGCGATTGACCTCATGAAGGCGGCGGCGACGGCCAAGTTTGATGAATCTGCTGAGGCGCACATTCGTTTGAACATTGACCCAAAGTATAACGATCAACAGTTGCGTGCAACGGTTGCGTTGCCCAAGGGTACGGGTAAAAAGGTGCGCATCGCCGTGTTGTGCCAAGGCGATAACGTCGCGGCGGCCAAGGCGGCGGGTGCTGATTTTGCGGGTTCGGATGATTTGGTTGAAGAGATCGCGGGCGGGATGATGGATTTCGATTTACTCGTGGCCACGCCTGATATGATGCCCAAGGTTGCCAAGCTCGGTCGCGCGCTCGGCCCGAAGGGTTTGATGCCCAACCCAAAGGCGGGCACGGTGACCACCGACGTCGCCACGACTGTCGGCGAGTTCAAGGGGGGTAAGGTTGAGTTCCGTGCCGACAAGCAAGGTATCGTGCACGTGCCGTTCGGTAAGCTCAGCTTCAGCGCTGCTGACTTGCAGACCAACTTGCTCGCCATTGTTGCCGCCATCGACGCCAATCGCCCGACGGGCGCCAAGGGGGTGTACTGGCGCTCGATGTACATCGCCTCGTCCATGGGTCCTTCGGTGCAAGTTGACGTCGCTCAAGCGCGCGATTCGTCCGTCGCTCCGGCGTAAGCACACACATATGACACAGCCATGCGATATCCGTCAAAGAGCTTGCGCGTATACATAGAGAATTAGCCTCGTTACTTATACGAAAATTAAATTCATTATTTTTCACGCTTGGACGCTTGGTTTGAACGCTTGGTTCGGCCGTCGGCTTGGGCCACTCGTCTGACGACGCGCGTCGTCAGTGTTTGCTTTGTAAGATTCAATACATTAAACGCATTAGCTTTAGGCTCGGTACATGCTAAGTATGTGACGAGAAAGCCGTCGTCGTCTCGCGGGGCACATCACGTGGGTCGCATCCAAATCCAATGTCAAGGTGACAATGTGAGAGGCGAAGGCGCGTGTCGATTTCTCAACGCGTGTTTAGCAAAAATTCTTCTTGGATGCGTATTATAGTACTACTCAGAATATTTTTGACGACTTGTCACGTTCTTGGTGCAAGTATTAGGTGTAGTAGTAAGTGCGAACAACAAAAATATAATATAGTCTCGCTGCGTGTTTTCTGAGCGCGCTGCGCAAAAAGCCGACGCGAATCCGCGCGCGGACGTCATGTCAGACGTTGACCCGCGCACTTCAACAGTTCAACAAACAAATATGTACAAAATTATGGAAAATGGTCAACACACCGTGCAATAATCATCGCCATTGCCGAAAACGACGACCATGACGACGAATCATGCGCGCGGCGTGGAACAAAAATGAGTGGATAGCCTCGCGCCTCTCTCTCTCTCGCGCAAAAGACTTGAATGATCATCAACCTAGGACCATGTACCGCTGCCGAAACCGGCATACTCGGTGTGAAACGACGTCAAGTCGATACTCGATGCGAGATCGGAGTCGACCAAGGAGTCGGGAAGGGCCGAGATGTCACTCGATTTGGACTGCTGGCGTTCGGCGCTGAGAAAGCCGGCTGTCTGAGGAGGCCAGGATGAATATTGCGACGGAGCTGCGTTAGTAGGAATATTCATGGACGTTTGAGGAACGTAACCGCCGTTCTCATTCATCATTTCGCTGCCATTATTAACCACGCTTGCGTAGTGCTGCTGCATGTGAATCGTATTGTTCCCATTGTTATACATGTTGTTTGACGCGTCTCCTCCGCTCGCGGCTGCCGCCGCGGCAGCCGCGGCGGCAGCCATTTGCTGCTGCGCCGTCATCCAACTAAAATCAAACCCATTCGCAGTTACAGCTTGCGAAGCGCCACTTCGGCGTAAAATTTCGCTCGCCATTGCGGCGGCTGTGAGCATATGGTTCGAGTCGTACGCCCCGTTGGCCACGGCGGCTTGCAAAAACACGGCTTGATCCAGCGTCAGGTTTTGTCCAAACTGCGTCTGATCAAATCCAACCGGCGCACTGTCGAAACCATTTTGCAAGTTCATCGTACGATTCATCAAGTGCAACTGCGGGTTCTTCATCGCCCCATGTGCACCGATGTGACCCATGCCGTACATCGCTTGCGCGTTGTTGAACATTTGCGACACTGTGTTTGTCCCAATTTGCGCCGTCGCCTGTTCGGCGCTCGTGCCGTGATAGAATCGGCACGACGCGCGGAAGCAGCGTCCATTCTGATAATCCCTGCACACAGGTTGTGTTGTCTGTGAAAAGAAACGTACAAAAGCGCATCAACGTCAGTATATATATACGTCTTCAAAGCGAGCGTCGACGGAAACCTCGTCTCGTGTCTTCGCGCGCGTGAGCGAAGACGCGCGCGCGTCCACATCGTCCAAAGTCGCGAATGCGCAAAACTCACCTGCACAGGCACCGCCGCACCCTCCGCCGCATCGTGCGCGTATCGACAATTATCCCGAAAGCAAGCACCCTACATACACATACAACGAGCGCCGTCAGTCAGCCACCCCGAGCGCTCTTCAACGCGCACTTTTTGTCCCGCGCGTAAACCTTCCGACCTCACCATCGCGCGATGCACCCCCAAACGCCCTCGTCATCGCGCCAATACGCTCAAACACAACCATATCTACGACTTCATCCCACACATACCTTTAAAAAATCCCGACACGTTTCGCGAACGCGCAACGAATCCGTGCTGCTCGCGTTGCTCCCGCGCTCATCCACGAACCCGCACTGCGCATTCGCAATCCCTTTCCCCGCGCCCGCGCCCGCGCCCGCACCCACCGGCGGCGGCGACGCCGTGGGCGAGCGCAAAGACCCTTGCGTCACCCCATCGTACGCCCCAGCCAGCGTCTGCGCGTTCGCCAGCGTCTGCGTCTGCGTCGGCGTCGCCACGCCGCCCACGGGCGAGGTCAACATCCTTTCCATGCGCGCGCGTCAAGCCCCGCGTGCGCCTCCGCGTCTCCCTCCTCTCGCGTCGCGTCGCGTGCACCGAAAACAACGAAATGCGTATATATATTTTCTATATATACACACCCACGCCACGACGCGCGTTCGCTCGCGCGGTGTTCAACGCCGACGCGATCGAATCAAATCGTTCGCCGAGAAAAAGCGCCTCCGCCACCGACGCTTTTTGGCACAGATATTTCTCCCGCGCGCGCGCGACGACGACGACGATGCTGTCGTGCTCTCGCGCAGTCGTCCGGATGATCGAACGCGTATGTGATATAACTACGCGCTCGGGTGGCGCGCGGACGCGCACGCGCGAGACGTCGGTCGTCCACTCGCGCGCGAACGAATGGCGACGTCGCGCGTCGGCACTGCGGCGGCGCGGGTGCCGACCCGCAATCGTCGCTCACCTATACCATACTGTAAGAAGGCGAACGCCATGTGGATGTGGAGAGGGGCGTACGTCCGGGTGTGCGCGCGCGGCATACACGCCATAAATATCTCGACATAGAGGTCTATGCGCGTGAGTATATATATATTATGCGAGGTGCGTGTCCATGGGTGCCGTTCGTGGTCGGGGATAAAACTCATAGATCGATGATGATGTCGTACTGTGCGGTGGTCGTGTGCGATGATGTGGTTTGCGTGGACACGTCAGCACGCACAGGGATGCGCGCGTCGTCGTGGTTTCCCGCGAAAAATATCTCACCCACCCACGCACCTCTGAGGGTGTGTTTTGTTTCGCGGTGCGTTTTGCGTCGGAGGCGGATGTCGGCGGAGGATGTCGGTGGTGGCGTGGTGAGACATAGGAGTATCGTCGTGTTACAAGGGTGCGTCGTCGGCGAGGAGGACGCGGAGGGCGTCGAAGGCGTCGGCGGCGCGGGCGAGCGCGCGCGCGCGGGCGACGGCGAACTCGACGCGCGCGCGGTCGGCGGCGGTGGTGGTGGTGATGGTGTCAGTGGTGGTGGTGGTGGTGTCAGTGATGGTGGTGTCGGGCGTTGTTCGTGAACGTGCGTCTGCGTCGGGGGAGACGGAGGCGAAGAAGCGCTCGATGTCGGCGTTGAGGGCGCCGAGCGCGCGCTGCGCGTCGCGCGCGCGTTTGCTGTACGCGCGAATGGTTTTCGCTCCGCGCGCGTCGCCACGCGCGATGTGTGCGTCGTGCGTCGCGCGCGCGTCTTCGAGCGCGGCGCGCCACGACGGCGCGAGCGCTTCGTCTAGGACGTTGTTTGAAACAAACTCAACGGGACATTTGAACCGTCGCTCGTCAGTCGTCTCGACGACTGGCAGTCGCCGCCACGCGAGTCCGGTGATAACGGCCACGATGGCGACGATAATCGTGGCGATAGTTCTACACCGAGTTGTTTGCCGTTGCTTGACATGCGCCAAGGCCAAGGCGCACATTCCTTCTCTCGATTTCTTCTCGAGGCGCCCGCTCTGTCGCGAGCGACGCGCGTTTGAATAATCCATCTTGGCGTCTAACGATCGCGTCCTCAACGGCGGTGGAGGCACTGGCGATGACGAAACCACCGGGACTGCTACATTTACTAACTTGGACGCTGGTGTCACCGCCGGTGCTGCCGCTGCCGAGACGGTGGCTTGATTCGTCTCCTGTACGACTTCGCGTAAAATCTGCAACACCTCGCGCTCGACGTCACCCCCATCATCCATCGCCGCCGGCGCCGGCGCCTCGTGCGTGGTGACCACGCTCTCACTTTCCCGCCGCATCGCATCTACGCGCGCGCGCGCCTCATCGCGCTCGCGAACCGTTCGCTGAAACTTTTCCTTTAACGACGTCGGCGTCGGCGTCGGCGTCGGCTCGGCGCCTCTATACCCGTCCTTCTGCGCCCGCCGTCTCGTCATCGACGTCGTCACCGCATCGCCCCACGCACGAACCACGCGCTCTTCCTGCCGTTGTTGCGTCGTCGTCGGCGACGCATCCGACGCGAGCTTGTCCGCCCTGACGCGGTCAAACTCGGCGCGCCAGCGCCTTCGCGCGCGCCTCGCCGCGTCCTCCTCTTCACCCCTCGTCGGCGTCGTCACCGCCACCGCAGGCTTATCCATCATACGCACGCGCGTCGACGCGTTCCACCCCGACGAGCCGCGCATCGCGCGCGCATTCGGCGTCGTCGAAGCGAAGACATCACCGCCCAGCGCATCATCATCCTCTCCTCTAACCGCCGCCGCCGCGGTCCGCGCGGCGTCCCGCATGCGCTCGCGAAGCGTAGACATGCCGCGCACTACACACCGCGCGCGCCCGTCGCCCTGTCGACCGCGTTCGATCGCCGCCACGGCGCACACGCGCGCGAATGTGACGCGACATGTCGCGTTCAAACCACCATCGCATCCACCGATGCATCACCCAACGCCCAATGACGATGGCGTCACTCCGCCACTCGCGTCGCGTCGCGCGCGAAACAGATGCACGAAAATTATCTTCATCGCATTCGCGCGTTACCCGCGCGAGATCGCGCGCGCATGCGCGCTGGCGTCGCCACGCGTGGTATGTCAATGCACATCGTCATCGATGCGTTCATCCGCGACGCTATCGCGAGCGGTGCGCGCGACGTCGTCGTCGATTGGGCATTCCGCGACGATCGGCGCGACGATGATGAGAATACTCCATCGTCGTTGGCCACGACGTGCGATGGCGCGTGGGTGCGCGTGCGCGACGACGGCGACGGCGTGCGTCTCGGATGTGACGATGACGGCGCGGCTGTCGCGCGCGAGGATACGATTCGAATGGTATCGCACGCGTGCGCCGAAGTCATCGTGCGCACGCGCCGGCGGGGGGAAATGGATACGTATATCTCTCGCGTCCGCGCCGCGGCGTTCGCGAACGACGCCGACGCTGATGACGCCGATGAGAATGCTGATGAGCGCGTGATTACGACGCGCGATACGAACAGACACCGCGATCAAACCGGCGCGGACGTAACCTTGCGCGCGTTCGCATACAACAATCGCCTCGCCCTCGATCGCATGCGCGAACGACGCGCACAAGAAGTTGCCGATATCCGCCAAGTAGTGTTTCACGCGGCGTTGATGACGCCGTATTTGGCGATTCGCGCGCGCTGCGACGGCGTCGACGTCGATCGAATCGCGGGCAATCGAACGTCGGTGTTGGATGGGTTACGTTTGGCATTTGGCGACGACGTCGCGCGGTCGTTGCGTTTAGTGGATTATACCAGCGATGATGGGGCGTATGAGATTCGTGGGTACGTCTCGGCGGCGAATCGTCGGCTTGGATCGAGGGAATTACAGTACGTGTACGTCAACGGCGCGCGGATTCGAGGCGCGAGCAACGCGTTGCATCGCGCGTTGATTCAGTACGAAGCCGATGCATTTTTAGGCGACGGCGCGCGCAAGTCGCACGGGAAAGGATACGCGGGGTTTTTGATTTCCATCGTGTGTCCGCACGATGGGGTGTGCGTGACGCAGGATGTGGATGAGACGTTACTTTGGTTTGAGCGATTGGACGTCGCGCTCGAGCACGTGAAGCGCGCCGTCGTCGACGCGGATGATTGTTGGCCCGTTCGCGACGACGACGATGACGATGACGCCGCTGCGACAGAGCAGCAGCCGCAAAGGCAGCAGCAGGAGGGGCAAAACCAACACAATAATCCAGGTGGGTCCAAACGCGACCGATGCGCGTGTTGCGCTCCAGCCGACGGACCGTTTGCTCGATCGACGCTTCGACGACTCTCCGCCGACGGACCGTTCGCGTCGTCGTCTGCGCTTCGTCAACCGACGACCGCCGCGCATGCGCTCGAGACGTGGTCAAATCCCGCATTTACTGCGGCTTCCGAGCTTCCAATAGTATCCGTCGATGCGCTCGCGTCGTCGTCGATGTTTAAGCCGCCGGCATCGCTCGACGCGAGCGATTTAACGGATGCTCGAATCGTCGCTCAAGTTGGCGACAAATTCATTGTCACCGTCCTGCGTGGCGATCTCATCGTCGCGATCGACCAGCACGCCGCGGATGAACGCATATCGCTCGAAGAATTGTGGGCGCGCGTGTTGATGAGTCCTGATGTGCCCGCGGAGGACGCGCGCACGCCGTGGCCGACACCGCTTTCGGCGTTTGAGCACGCGCAGCTTCACGCCAACGCAGACATCGTGCGTCGTTGGGGGTGGGATTGGATCGACGCGCGTTCCGAACGCGAGCATGAAGTACATTTGACGCGTTTGCCGACGATTCGAGGCACCGCGCTCGGTGGAGACGCGTTGAGAGAGTTCATCAATCAGTTGGCGTCGACGACGTCGCAGTCGAGTCAACCGCCGCGCGCGCTTCATCGACTCCTCGCGAGCAAAGCGTGTCGGGGCGCCATCATGTTTGGCGACACGCTATCGAAAGCTGAATGTGAGATAATTATTGGCGCGCTTAAATTGACCGCGATGCCGTTCGCGTGCGCGCACGGACGGCCGACGGTGGCACCGCTCGCGCGGGTAGTCGCGAGCTCGACATCAAGCGGCGGCGTCGCGGACAGTCTTCCGAATATTCGGGCGTGGATTCGGGCTCGAGACCACGCGCGCGCGCAGGATGCGCATAAATGAAACCTTGTTTTCCGAATATTCGGGTGTGGATTCGAGCTCGAGACCACGCGCGCGCGCAAGATGCGCATAAATGAAAAATTAAATGAGTTGATGAGTTGGACGCCGTTTTAGCCGTCGGCGTAATCGTCCTCAAAACGTCACGCACCATGGGCGAGGACACCAAGAACTCCCTCATGCGGTGCACCGTCGCAAACTTACGTGAACGGTGCACCGCAGCCGGGCTCGATACGAGCGGAATCAAGGCGGATCTCGTCGCGCGCTTGCTCGGAGAGGCGAAAGCCGCGCCGACAAACGAGGCAACCGAGGACGCGGCTCCCGTCGTCGCTGAAGACCCAGTCGCCGCGAACGACGCCGACGGCAACGACCATGACGAAGGAAACGCTTTGAACATGGCGAGTGATGCCGCGCCGCTCGATGCATCGAGCTCCATGGACGTCGACGACGCGTTTCTCACGCACGTCCGCGCCAATCCGTCGGATTCCGCGGCGCTTGAACGCCTCGCGCGCCTCGCGCGCGCTGCACCGATCCCAGCCGCGCGCGCCATGTTCGACGCGCTTACAGACGCATGTCCACGCTCTTCGTTGCTGTGGCAGTGGTACATCGATGCTGAACTGACGAGGAATACATCGGGCGAGCCAGACGACGACGCGATCCGCGGGCTCTTTGGCAAGTGTCTCATCCCGTGCCCTTCGGCGTTATTATGGCGGAAATATTGCGCCTACATGGCGAACACGCATGATATAACGAGCGAAGAAGGTGTGGCGACCATGAAGTCGGTGTACGAGTACAGCGTGGATATTGTTGGCGAGGACGCGGACGCGGCGGATGTCTGGCTCGAGTATTGCGGATTTTTGCGACGCGCGCCGGCGACGTTGATTGTGGCGGATGTGAAGCCGGAACAAGCAGAGAGCGCGAGAGATGTCGTCGTGAGACGATGCTATCAGCGTGCGATTATGGTGCCTTTGAATAAGTTGGATGTGGTGTATAAGGAGTACGAGGCGTTTGAGAATGAGAAGAATAAGGCGTTGGCGAGAGCCTTGTTGCAAGACTTGGCGCCAAAGTTGTTACTCACGCGGACAGCGCTCGGGAAGCGCAAGAAGGCATACGAAGGCGTCGTCGTCGGGGCGGTGTGTGTGAATCCTGCGCAACACGGCGCCGACGCGAGCGCATCCATCGTGTGTGCTGGGTTTAACAAGGGCGCGTGTCGCGGATGCCCGCGAACGCACGAGTGCGCGTTTTGCGGCGCGACATCGCACGGCGCGCATGAGTGCTCTAGCAAGCAGTACGCGCTCTTAGCTAAAGACCCCAAAGCGTGTGCGTCGCAATGGGCGGCAATTATCGATATGGAAAAGTCAAATCCTCAAAAGCTCGAGGGCGCGAACCCTGGAGAGCCGTCGCCGCAGTTGTTCAACCGCGTCAAGCACGCGTACGAGTTAGCCGGGTTGTCGCTCGGGGAGACTCCAGAGTTTTGGATCGAATACGCGCACTGGCACGACAGTGAAGGACGAGCAGATGATGCCGCGGAGGTCTTGCAGCGCGCGAGAGATGCGCTTCCGTATTGCGCGTTGCTCACATTTGCGGCGGCGGATCTCGAAGAGTCGCGCGGTAACGCTGAGGCGTGCAAGGCGATTTATGAATCGGTACTCGATGACTACGAAAGCGCCACCGCAGAGGCTATCGAGCGCGGTGAAGACGTCACATCGATGCCTCAAGACGTGGTGTTAATGTATTGCGAGTATTTGCGCGCATGCCGGCGGGTAGAGGACCAGACGTCGAGTCGAAAGGCGTTTATGCGCGCCCGCAAGCAACCGGGATGTCGGTGGGAGATTTATGCCACCGCTGCCATGCTCGAGTGGCAGTACGACAAGAGCGATAAACCGGCGAGAAATATTTTCGAGCTCGGATTGAAGCACTTTTTGACATCGCCGCAGTACGTCGAGCGCTACGCGGAGTTTTTGACTGGGATCAACGACGTCGCCAACGCTCGGGTGCTCTTCGAGCGAGCGCTCGAAGAGTCACCATCGCACGAGGTTTGGAATTTGTTCATCGCCTTCGAGCGCGCACATGGGACGTATGAAACCATCGTCAAGGCTGAATCCCGTCGCAACGCCGCGTTTGGTGCCAAAGATGTCAAAGTAAACTTGTTGAACGCGTTGCTTGGCAGGCACACCGTCATGGATCTTCGTCCGGCGACGTCAGAATACTGTGATTACTTCGCATCCCTAGGCGCCGTTGTGCCACTACGCCGCGCGGAGACTGCACACGTTTCCTACGCTACGCTTCGCTCTGAGCGCCTCGCGCGTGCGGCAGTCGTGGCGGCTATTCCGCCTCCAATCGCCCCCTCAGGCGCGCCGCGCGCCGGAAAGAAGGCGCCGCCGGCGCCGCCGAGTGGAATGAAGAAGCTCCCTGGCGCGCTCGGGAAGTTCTTCGCCACGCTTCCAGGCCCAGTGGCATTTGCGAAATTTCCTCCCCCGCGCGTCGAAGCCGTGCTCGACGCGTTACAAGCGACGGATTTGAGCGAAGGCGCGATCGAAGGCTACCTCGCGGCGATGGGGTACAAGGGTGGGGAAAAACGGAAAGCCATCGAGCTCATCGACGACCCAGCGCTCGCGGCGTCGCGTTCGGCGGCGTCGGCTAAACCACCAGTCAAAGATGTGTTTCGCGCGCGACAAAGCAAGATGCAGCGCGCGCAGGCTGAATACCAATAAGGTGTAGTATTTTTAGCTCGAGTCAAAGGACGCGAATCTCATGTTGTCTTTAATACGACGGACACTTGTTTAGTGAAATGCATGCGTAAACGCGCGTTACAAAGGTAATCTCTCTCTTTCTCTAGTGTGCTCTCCGTGTAATCTCCGTGTAATGTATGAAGTCTATACGCGGGACTACGTGTCTGGTGCTGGCTAGCTCCCGACGCTAAGCGTCTCGTCTCCTTTTAGTGACCGCCGACTTGTTCCATCATCGCGTCGATGCAATCTCCATCTTCTAAATCCGCCTCTTCAGGCGTCGAGTTCGGCTGCAAACGCTCACCATCGAGAATGAAGCGCACCGAGTTCGGTTGGAGCGCCTTACGTTGGCAGTACGCATCGAAAATCTACGTTTGTGACGAGCGGCGACGCGGGCGAGCGTTAGTCTCGTCGTACCGTGTATACCAGACAGCTTCTCACGCGCAGTACCACACCTCCGAGCGCGTCACGAGTATACACAACATCATACGTATACATGTACGTTATTTCAAGCGCGCACGCGCCCACATTCGAGACGACGAAAGACGCGCCGCGCCAAACGCTCAAAATTTTAAACACGCGCGCCCGGCGCTCGCGCCTCGTTCGTATTCACCCCATCTCACACACCCATACGCACCTTTTGGAACTTGGTCGTGCGGCGAACCTTAAAGTGCACCTCATTATTATCCTACGCGCGCGTCAACACCTCTATCGTCAGCACACATCTCGCGATCGCATCCACAACAGATGATGTCAAACAATCCACTTTTAAACACACATCAATCTTTTCTTGCGCCCGCGCCCGCGTCGTCGACGACCGCATGACACGCACCATATCCTTAACCTTGATATTGATGTGATCCTCTTTGATTTCCTTCTTCACTTCGTCGTCGCTCATGATTGCTGCGTCGTTCTCGGTGCGCTGAGGAGTGACGGCCTGTCATTCGCTGACGCGCGAGCTCTCGCCGTGCGCCGCGCACGAACGACGCACGCACGCACGCCAGTCGCGCACGCGGTGCATCGCGCGTACGTCGCGCGTCGACGACCGAGACGACGAGCGACGCCGGGCGGCGGCGGGAGACGCAGCGACGATGAGCAAAGTGGTGAAAACAGCGCAGGAGATCGCCGTCACGGCGGCGCGAATATTTGGCCATCACATCGGTAACGGCTTACCGAGCGGACGCAAGGTGCTGCGTAAACGTTTGATTGGTCCGACCTTGGCGGCGTATTACCCCGAGTCCATAGCTAAGCTCGACGCGTTGATGGTGGATCCGAATGAGACGCGGAGGGTTATTAAACTCGAGCGATTGAAACGTCGGGGTAAAGGGCCGCCCAAGAAGGGCGAAGGGAAGCGCGCGAGTAAGGGGAAGTAGGTGTGATGAAATTTTATGGTTTTCATCGCGAGGGCTCGCGAGGGCTCGCGAGGGCAGGCGTAGGAATGGTTTTTGTAGCTCGGCGTCCGAGCGACGATTTGTTTTAATAATTTACGTGAGACTAGGTAGTTCTGTACGTGTGTGTGTGTGTGCGCGTCAAGACGCGACGACAATGATTGTGTACACAGAGTTGTTTTGATTACGCAATCACAACTCGCGAGCGCGGGGATTGGCTACTATGGTATCTATGAGTGGTGGCGTTTGTTTACGCGCTCGATTTCACGATGCAAGCAACGGCGACAACCCTCGCCGCGTTACTCGCCACGAGCAACGCTCGATTGCGTTGGGATGTCAACTTTTTAAAGTAAAACATATCCCATAACGATGCGATCGCGCCGGGTGCGCAAGAAATGATTGGAAACGTCACGAGGAGCGACAAATGTTCGTTGGCGACAAACCAAGACGTTTGCGCGACGCCCCACATCGCGCCCGACGCCACGGCGGGCGCGACGACGGCCCATGCCCCACCCGCACCGCTCGCGAGCATCGGCGAGCGACGCTTCACGACGACGTGGTACGCGACGTACGCAGCAAAGTATGCCATAGAGGCTAAGAAAATGCCACAAAAATGCGACGGCACATAATCGAGCTCGAACTCGCTGTGCCCTTCGCTCTTCGCCTTGGCGCGTAACGCCTCAACTGGATTGAAATTCACCCCATACAGCACCCCACTCGCTGCCGCGAGCGCGACGTACGGCGCGTTACGCTTCCATTGACGCTCGTCGTCGCGGCGAGAAATCGTCGGAATGTCGCTCACCGAACTCGTCCTTCCGCGCCCGCCTCCGCGCTCGAGCGGCGCGTACGCGCCCCGGCCTCGACCGCCACCCAAAATACCGTCATCATCCGACTCGCCCAATAATCGCTCCACCTCGCGCTCGACGTCCTCGCTCTCGCTAAACGTCGCCGAAGACGCGTAATCGCCATCCTCCGTCGCCACGCACGCGCTCAACGCGATGGATAAAACCGCAATCACCACCCCCAGCGCGTTCAAATCCCCATTCGCCACGCTCGACGACGTCGGCGCGGGCGCGCCGAACGCCCCGAACCGCGCGCTCGCCCATCCGATGACGAGACAGACACCGCCCCAGATTGAAATCGCCGCGCCCGCGCCGAGCTTTGAAATCACCAACGCGCTCACGACGTTCCCGGACGCCCACGCGGCGCCACCGAGCGCGGCGTGAGGCTCGAACTGAGGCATACCGCGCGCCACTGCGGTGAGCGCGCCGACGGCGGCGATGCCTGCGCTCATGCACGCCGCGAAGAATGCGCTCGAATGATGCCCATCGATGCCGTACACGACGACGTAATTCGATCCAAAGAACACCGACGCGACGACGCACGCGGCGTAGCCGATGACGGCGTCGTTCGGTGACGCCATCGTCGTCGTCGGCGACGTCGTCGTTGGCGACGTCGGCGCGCGACGCGTCACAGACTGACGCGCCATTTGCGCCCAACACACGGTGAACATGGCATCTGCGCTTGAGGTACGTCGGTGCGATGCGCGACGCGCGCGCGTGACGCGCGCGGTGCGCACACGCGTGCACGTGTGTTTGATGCGCACGCGCTTCGTCGCGCGCGGTTGACGGGAGACTGACGAATGGTGCGTGAATGATGATGTCCACGACGCAGGACAAGCAGTCGCTCGCGCGAATCGTCAAGGATGCGCAGCGCACGTTCACCGCAGATCCGTCTCGCGTGGAGTGTGATTTTAAAGCGTATATTAAGAAACATTTGCGCGGGGCGCTGGCGTCAAAGGGTGATCCGATGCGACATGCGGTGGAGACTTTACGCGCGTTTGTCGCGACGCTGGGCGACGGCTGGACCGGGACGCCGCGCGAGCCTCGAGGGAAAGAAAGCGATGCGTATCGCACGAAACGCGATGCTTGGGACGCATGGAGCGCGGAAGAAGAGGTCGGGACGTCTGAGGATGCGCTGTGGGGATTGGTGAGGCGCACGCGCGCGCATGAGTCGTTTAAGGAGGCGTATTACGGGTTGCCGTCGCATAGGGAAGGTTGGAGGCGGACAAAGTACCGTCCGGTGCGTTGGTGCATCGAGCGCGGCGTGGTTCCCGTGGTTTTAGGCGTAGATTGCGAGATGTGTGAGACGGATGTGGATTCTCGAGCGTTGGTTGGGGTTTCGGTGGTGGACGCGCGCGGGGAGACGTTGCTCAAGACGCTTGTCAAGCCGCCGGGAAAGATTATAGACTTAAAGCAAGAAATCACCGGTTTGAACGAAGCCGACGTCATGGCGTCGACGATGACGTTGAGTCATGTGCAAGATGCCGTGGTGAAGCTGTGCAAGCCCGGGACGGTGCTCGTCGGTCATTCGTTGATGCACGACTTGAGGGCGCTGAAAATCGACCATCAACCCGTCATTGACAGCGCGTTGTTGTTTCGCTACGCCAATCTTCCCCGCTCGACGCCGGGTTTGGCTATGCTGTGCCAAGTACTGCTCAATCGCAAGATGCGCCAATCGTCTGGAGGCTTTCACGACTCTTCGGAGGACGCCAAGGCGGCTTTGGATTTGGTGCTTTGGGAAGCGCGACAGTTGAAGCCGACGTATGAAATTCCGGCGCCTGTGGTCAAAGTCGACGCTCAAGAGATGTGTAAGCTGTTTGTGCACAGAATACCACGTGGTACACCTTTAGAGGTTCTCAAGTCAATTTTTGCCGAAGAAGACCGCGACGTGATTGTGGACATTGATGGAAAATTCCTCGGCGACGACGACGTCGCCGCGTCGAGAGACGCCAGAGAAAACGCGAAACCAACGTCTTGTCACGTCATATTCCCATCAACCAAAGCCGCAAACGATGCATTCAAGCGAGTTGACGGTACGAGTGGTACAGATGCCATCGCACGTCCACAAAAGGCGTGTAAAATGCAAAACGAAGCCGGCCTCGTGGCGACGGTGTGCGTTCGCAAAATGTCAGCCACCGCTGGCGGTCAAATCTTTGGCGTAAAAGACGCCGGAGAAGACGGCAAGCGCAAGTCAGCGCACGCTGACGAGCAGCAGGAGCCAAAGAAAAAGCGTCAGCGCAAGCCACGCATCGCGTTACCGGGAGACGCAAAGTAATACGATTGAATCAATCCATGTAGCTCGAGAGCGCGTCTCTTACGGATAGTTGCCTCACTCGGCGGCGCGCGCGCCGTCATGTCGGCGCGCCTCATCGCCACCCCGCGCGCGCCCGCATTCGTAACACGCACACCACGTGCAAACATCTCCCGCCGCCGATGCGCTCGCTCGACGCGGCGCGCGGCGACGGAGGACGACGATGCCGCGCCCGCTGTCCCGGCGAGACGCGCGGACGACGCTGTTATCGCCTCCAAACCCGTCGCCACGACGTCCAAAAACGGCAACACGTCCAAGGCGCTATTAAACGAAGTGCGTCAGGCACTGGTGCCGCAAGGGGCGTCCGCGGCGGCGGTGCTCCGCGCCACACAGAGGTTTGTTGAGGCGTTTGAAGCGGGCGCGGAAACCGACGTGCTCGTCGCCAAAGCGCTCGGCTACGACTCCATGAAGGATGTCCCCGAGGCGCAGAAGATATACGCAGAGAAGATTGCGGAAAAGCTCGAATCCAACGCTAAGACGTTGAGAGGGGAGATATTAGCGGCGACAAAGTTGTACGACGGGGGCGTATACGCGTACTCTCGTGGATTATACATTGACGCGGTTAAATATTTCGACGCCGCCGCGGAAGAGACGAGCGAAACAAGTTTGTTGGGCGGGAAGATTCAGATTTATAAAGCCATCGCGCTCGATGCGTGTGGACGAGGAGAGCAGGCGTTGGAGATTTACAAGTACTTGGTCGCCGTGCACCCCGAACGGTCGGTGAAAAAGCAAGCTGAAGAGTTGAAATTTATATTAGAAGCGCCAAAGATGGAGATTGCGGAGAACGAACGCGTGGAAGTGCCGTTGTTGAAGAATCCAGACGCGTACGTGCCGTATAGCGACAAGTGGTCGTCGTCCGCAAAGTCAAAGTCAGGGGCGTCGGGGAAACGCCGCGAGAAATCTCTAGAAGCCGAGTACGGCGGCGAAGCGCCCGAGCCGTACGATTACACCACCAAGTACAAGTATCAAATCATCGCTGGATGTGTCATAGCCATTGGCTTGGCGTGGTACTCTACGACTTTGCGATGACGGCCTTGACGACGGACGGCTCGGCGCTCGCGCATTGAACGTCGACGGTACGCATCTATGTATTCGACGGTATGCGCGCACGGATGTAGCATCCGAAACCAAATAACGCTTGTAATTACTATCAATGCTTTCGCACGCACGTCACGTCATGTGGGATGGATAAGTCATATTGTATACTACAAACGCGAGCTACGAGAGGTGGTCGGCGCGTCCACGGTGACGAAGAGCTCTGTTCATTCGCAAGAGCGTTCTCCTCGTCTGCATCGCCGTCTTCAGTTCTCCCAAGGCGAACATGTGCAATTGAAATTAGTCTTTCGCGTCTTCTATGCCAAACTCCGAGATGCTAAACTGCGCCTCGGCTTCGGGTAAGATTGGCGAGCACGCAATTTTCATCACTCTGTTCTCGCCTCGGCCCTTTCTCAGTGCCAATCTCGTCGTGCTCGCGTGCGCCATGATGTTCCCACCGATAGGCTTCAACGCATTCGCACCGGCGAATGGTCCACCTTCAGGGTTGGCGACGACTTGGTTGGTGACGATCACGGCGACGCCAAACTCGTCGGCGATGCGCGCGAGTTGGCGCAAAAATTTGCCCAAGTGCATCTGGCGCGCGCTGAGCTCTCCGCGTCCTTCGTATTCGGTACGGTATAAATTCGTCACAGAATCGACAATAATCAACGCAAAGCGACTTTCAGCCATCATACCCGCCGCAGCGACGAGAAGCTCGCTCTGATGTTCGGTGTTATGCGCCTTGGCGTACGCCACGTTGTCGAGCACCGGACCGGGATCCATCCCAAACCGTTCGGCAATCTGAATCAAACGCTGCGGACGAAACGTGCCCTCGGTATCGATGTACAAACATTTACCCTCACCGCCACCGTTCTCAATCGGCAACTGACACGTCACCGCGAGTGTGTGCATCAATTGCGTCTTCCCGGTGCGAAACTCCCCGTACACCTCGGTCACGCTCCCGCTCTCAATCCCGCCCTGTAACAGCTCATCCACCTTGGACGAACCCGTGGTGATAAAGATCACGTCTCGTCTCGCGGCTTCGATCATCGTCGCCGTGGTAAACCCAGCTGGTACGAGATTCGCCGCTGTACGTGCGCAAATCACGCGTCGCTCGTCAGTCAAAAGTCACGCGTGCATCCGCGCGGTGCTCGCTTTCAAACCCGGCACCCGAACCCGCGTCCCTCCACGCAACGCTCGATGCCCGCCACGCGCGCGCGCTCAAACGACACAACACCACACACGCACCTATGCCTTTCAACTTCTCCACCTTTTGCTCGCTCAAACCCTTAATCGTCTGCAAAAACTTTCTCGACGCGTGCGCCAAGCCTTCCACCGTGTGCACCCCAGCCTCCTGAAGCTTTTTCACATCCGACGCCGCCACGCCGCTCTCCTGCGCGCGTACACACCGTGAGTGCGGGAAAAACACACGCGAGAAATCATCGTTGAGCGGTGCGCGCGACGCGAACCACGAACGCGCGGTCGCGTCGCGCGTCAGAGGTGTGATTTTTTAAATCGCGCATCGCAACGAGCTGTCGCGATCGAATCGCGGGCCAAGGTGACGCACCTCTAACGCCGCGATCGGCGTCGGGCCGGCGTGAAACGCATCGTCGGCATGCGTGGCGTATTCTTGTGCGTGCTGTGCGTGTTCGCTCGCCTCGGCTTGCATCGTCGTGCGCGTGCGCGTGTGCGTGCGTGTGCGTGCGTGCCGACAAGTGACGTTTAAACGGCATGCGCCGTTGACGTCATACGGCGCCGCACCGACGCCTCGACGCGCCGTCACGCGCCCGGCGCGCGCGGTGCCGTGCGCACTATTTATTGCACATATTTCCCCATGCTTCGCGACGTCGCACACGGCGCGATGGTGGCGCATCGCGCGCGCATCGTCGCGCGCCAGCACCACTGGCGGTTACGCGTGCGCGCGACATCGTCGCTCTTTTCGCCCGCGCTCGAGCCTCCGCCCGAGGCATCGACGTTTGCGCCGTTTGAAAAGAAACCATTCTTTGCGTACGAGGAGATTTATGCGTCGAAGCGCTCGCGCGCGCGCGTGGGGGTGATACGAACGCCGCACGGGGACATTCACACGCCTGGGTACGTGGCGGTCGGCACGAACGCCGCGCTCAAGGCGGTGAAGCACGACGTGCTGCGCGAGGCGGGGATAGATTTGATGTTTGCCAATACGTATCACTTGTTGCTCACGCCCGGGGCGGATGTCGTGGGCGACGGGTTCGGGGGATTGCATTCCATGATGGGGCGAAACGCGCCTTTGATAACCGACAGCGGCGGGTTTCAAGTATTTTCTCTCGGCATGGATGCCGACGTTGAGGATGACGATGGAAAGTCATCGTCGCCACGCGTGCGCGAACTGAAGAGTAGGAATAAGACAAAGCACAAGCGGGAGAATTTATTGTTGCGCGTGGATGAACGCGGGGCGCTGTTCAAGAGCTATCGAGACGGCTCAAAGATATTTCTTACACCTGAGAGCAGCGTGGAGGCGCAGAAAAAGCTCGGGGCGGATATAATAATCCCACTCGATGAGTTGCCACCGTATGATATCAGCGATGAGGTGCTTGCGCAGAGCGTGTTTCGGTCGCATCGATGGATGGCGCGTTCGTTGCGCGCGCATTTAGCAGACGTGCGACAGCAAGCGATGTACGGGGTGATTCATGGCGGAGTCAATCGCGAATTACGCACGCTCAGCGTGGAATATCTGTCGAGCTTACCTTATGACGGTTTAGCCATCGGTGGTTCGCTCGGACGGGATTCGAATGAGCTCATCGATTTGTTGTCGTTTCTCATGCCCAAGTTACCTCGAGACAGGCCCAATCATTTATTAGGCATTGCGGACGTCGGCAGCATCGAGCGCGCAGTGACGCTGGGCGTGGACACATTTGATTCGTGCTACCCCACGCAAGTGGCGAGGCACGGCACGCTGTTCACGCACACGCGTGGTAAAATTAATTTTAGACGCGCCGAGTTTAAAACGACGCTCGAACCCGCGTGCTACGAGTGCGCGTGTACGCTATGCGCCAACCATTCGCTGGGATACTTAAACCATCTCGACAAAGCGAATGAGCCACTAGCGTGGACGCTGGCGAGCGAGCATAACCTACACTTTATGGGCACGAAGATGGCGAAGATTCGTCGCGACATTCTCAACGGCGACATTTAGAGAGAGAGAGAAAGACATAGATAGAAGGCACACATAGGTACCGTAAACACAGACACACGAACACTCGACTGTTGTAATATTTTTGAATACTAATAATAGCTTCCGAAACGCCTTCCCCGTCGTCGCCATTCTCCGTCCCGAAACAGAAGAAGTCACATTCGACATTCGCATCGCTAAAAAACGCTCGGCGAAACGCCTTCGTCTTCAAACTTCACACCACAGCGCGCGCCCGAACGCGCGCGTGCGCCCGAACGCGCGCGCAAACGATGACGCACGCATCATCACACGATTCCCTCGCTCTGCGATGGTGCGTCAACGCGTCGACGTGGAATCCAGACGAAGAAGAGTTTAATTTCATCCTCTCGCTGCTGCCTCTGCTTGAACGCGAAGACGTCGCGCGCTTTAAACACTTTGCCGACCGCAAGCGCGCGGTGTTGTCGCGGTTGCTGGTGCGTTGCGCTATATTACGCGCGCTGGCATCGATGGATGGCGCGAAGAATAAGCTGCGAATGGAGGATTTACATGTCAAGCGAACCAAGGGTGCTAAACCGTTTTACGCGACGTCGCTGGCGAGCGCGCGAGCGCCGAATTTCAACTTTAACGTCAGCCATGAGGGCGATTATGTGGTGCTCGCGAGTGAGACGCACGCGGTGGTGGGGGTTGACGTCGCCGCGCCTGGGCAGGTACGTGCGATTGGGGGTAATGGACGCGCCGAGCGGGACGTGGAGGCGTTGTTACGAACGTTTACGATGACGCTGACTGATAGAGAAATTGCGGCGATTCGCGCCAAGACTGCGCGCGATGGCGAAAGGGCGGGTGAGGATTTATTTCGTAGACATTGGAGCTTGAAGGAGGCAATGGTGAAGGCGATTGGAGTTGGATTAGCGATGGATTTGAGACGATGCGAGTTTGCCATTGACGAAGCGACGTCGACGGCGAGAGTGACGCTGGATGGGAAACCGCGCGATGATTGGTCGTTTCACATGCACGCGTTCCCGCCTATAGTAGAATCCAGTGAAATTAGAGGCGATACGCACTGGATTACGGTCTCGCGTGGGCCGATTCAGGATATCGTAGATGCAAATGGGGAATTTTTAGACACGGCGTTTTCGCAACGCCAATTCGACGCCAACGCCTGGCGACGCGTCTTAGACGAGCCTTCTCCGCCGTTCGAACTCATCACGGTTGGTGACTTGGTTCCAAACGAGCACAAGGATGCGTTCGAGGCTGCCGGAGGGGTGCTGTACTAGTAATCTTGTTGTGTAGCTAAACTTTGAATAAAAAATACAAGGCTATTGTTTTACTTTTGCTACTGGCTCACTTTGGCAGCAACTCGGCGCGTTCGCCACTCGTGGCACCGCTGTCGGTTTTCTTTTCACCGCCGAATAGCCCCAATGGTTTCAATCCCGCTTCGCGCATGAGCACGAACGCGGAAACAGTGACGAAAATGACCGCCGCGGAAACCACGGCTAAACCGCCAAACGACACCTCGGGCTCGTCGTACCACGCTTGCGCCCATGGGAATTTCGGACAATCTGCGGGTAACGTCGTGCGCATGGCACAAATTTTCCTACGCAGGGTCGACTGCAAATTGCACTTGTGCTTACATGCCGGCTCACCATCGATGGTGACCCACGGGAGGAATTTGTATCGCGGCTCCGCCGAACCGAGCTCGATGCCGTTCGCAACGAGCAAATCGTATCCAGAGCCAAGCATCGCGCATTCGCTTTGCGCCTGGCATATTTCAGCTCCACTTTTGGTCGTTGTCGTTGCGTTGGCATCAAGCGCGTCTAACACACTCGTCACCGCTCGACAACATTGTCCCTGCGCGTTGCTCAACGCCGCTTCGTGTCGACCGAACGTAAATGCTTGTTGGCTTTCGAGCTTGAGCAATTGCACGCCATAACAACTCGTAAACGCCCGCATGGCATCCGGAAACTCGTGTAAGTTTTGCGCCGCGCACGCCGCGATCACGTTTGCGGTGCAACTCAAATGTCTGGCGTGGCCGTTGTACAAGCAATTTACCGTGGCGTTGTGCCCTTGTCCGACGTTGACAAATGGGACCACCGTCCACCGCACTGGTCCGAGTTTGTTCGAACTCAAACGTTCATATGGTCCGAGCAAAGCCTCTAACGATCGAGGGTCGGCGAAATCGACGTAGAATTTGACGTCGATGTGCTTCATGAGTAAATCCTCCTCGGCGGCGATGGCTTTTTCAGATACGTACGACGCCGTCTGTCGCGCCTTGGTCGCCACCTTGTCGACGTGCGCGACCGCTTTCTTCGTCCACTCTTCCAACATATTGGAAAAGCTATTGATCGTTCCGTCTTCGGCTTTGATGGCGTTGTCCAGCGCATCTTCAGAGGTGTAGACCGCCGTCCCATTTCCCGCGTCGGCTTCAGACGCGTCTTCTTCTTCTTTCGCTACCGCATTCTCGTCGTCGTCGTCGTCTGTCGTTGCCGTCGCCGCCGCTCCGAGCGCAGCGGCGCGTTTCAACGTCGTCGAAGACTTTGCCACGATGGGCATGTCTGTGATTTCAAAATCGAAATCAGTCTCGCCTTGTTCGACGGCTCGAGCGGCGACGGTTTCTCTCGCGCGTTGAATCTTTTCTAAATCCACATCCCAGTATACATCAGGCTGTTTCGGCTTGGCGGCAAACCACGCGCGGGTCGGTGCGAGACGTTCCTTCGCATCGCGGTGCGTTCGTGTCTTCATCGTCGACGATTGACGAGCGCTATTTCGCCACGTCGCGATTTGAGTCGCCTCGTCAACCTCGTCTTTGCTCGCCACCGCCGGGCGACCGCCACCACCCGGCAAGCCATGCATCTTGATAGACTCTAATAGTCCATCGCTAAAATCCAACCACGACGACGACGCTTGTGGTTCGCCCAACGCCGCGCGTCTGGGACTCGAGCTCGCGCGCTGTGAACGCTCAACCTCCTCCTCGTCAACCTCGACCGACATGAGCGCGCGATGCAACAACGCATATTCCTCTCTCGCCGCCGCTCTCTGCATCAAGACATGACCGTCGTCATCATCATGTCTATCACTCTCCAGCGCCACCGCACGCGCCTTGGCTCTCGACGCCAACCGCGTCAACGCCCCGCGCGCGGCGTCCCGCCTCGCCCCGTCGTCTCTCAACACCCCTCCCGCGCCGATCGCGCTCACCTCCGCGTGCGCCGTCTCATGCACTGACACCTCCCGCCGATTCGCCCGCTCGTGCGCGCGCTCGAACGCGTTCGACAGCGCCAGCGAATCCGTCGCGTGGTAGTCGCTCGCGTCAACACCAATCATGGGTGTTACCCACGACGATCCCATCCGCGTCGTCCGCGTCGTCGTCGCCGCCAAGTGCGCGAACGCGACGACGGCAAACGCACGCGCGCGTAGCGATGTCGCGCTGACGCGCCAACGGCGCCGGCGTCGACGACGGTGGACGTCGAAGGCATCGGCGGACATGTCGAAAGCGATTGCGTCGCGATGTGGCGCGGCACATCCATGCTCGCGCGGGCGACGCACCGAGCGATCGCATCGACGACGGTGGCGGCGACGAGCGCGGTGCGCGTGTCTGCGTCGTCTGCGTCGTCATCGACGAGGTGTGCGCGGCGCGCGGCGAGCGTTGCGGCGCCGCAGCATCGGCTTTCGCGGGGTCGGTTTGAACGTCGTTCGCCATCGGCGGCGGTTCGAGGGGTGATGACGGCGGCGGCGACGTCGTCGGCGGAGCAGGCGATGGCGCGGGTGGTAACGTATAACGTGCTGAGCTCGCACTTGGCGGATCCGGGGTATTTCACGCACTGCGACGCGGAGAACTTGGATGCGGATGTGCGGCTCGGTCGGGTCATGGCCAAATTGGACGCTGAGACGGCGCGACGCGCCGTGGTGGGGTTACAGGAGGTGAGCATGTCGTGGGCGGGACCATTGCACGCGTACTTTGCGGCGAAGGGTTATCATTTTGTGGTGTCGTTGTATGGTAAGCCGTTTAATAATTACATGGGCGTCGGGTTGGCGGTGCCGCTGGACGCGTACGAGGTGACGACGAGCGACATTTCGCGCTTGAGCGACACTGTAAAGTTTCCGCAAGTGAAGAAAAAGGATAAGGATTTTGGGATTTTGAACCCTGTGGTGAACGTGTTGAAGATGCCGGTGTCGATTTGGCGCAAGTTGACGGATTATCGCCCTCCGAGCGACGAATGGCAGACGGCGCGCGGGCGTTTCAATTCCATCTTGTACGCCACGTTGACGTGTAAGAAGACGAATGCAAAGTTTGGTGTGTGTACGTATCATATGCCGTGTATGTTTCGCACCGCCGCTGATCGTCGCGTGATGACTATTCACGCTGGAATCGCCGCGCAGTACGCGCTCAACCAGAGCGCCGGATTGCCAGTCGTCCTCATGGGCGACTTTAATCTAAAACCCGGCGATGCGGGTCATACGCTCATCACCACGGGTGATTTAGACGAATCTCACGAGGCATATCCCGTCATGCCCGAAGGGTACAAGGGTGAACCCTTCAACGTCAAGCCAGCGAAGAAGATGGAGAGCGCGTACGCGCGCGTCAACGGCGAGGAGCCAAACTTTACAAACAACGCGCAAATCAAGGATGACGAGCCTTTCATCGACACGTTGGATTACATTTTCGTCACTGACGATATCGATGTCGTTGAAGTTCTCGAACTCCCGCACCGCGACGACGTCAAGGGTCCGTTCCCGGCTAAAACCGAGCCGAGCGACCACATCATGTTAGCCGCGACGATTCGATTCGGCGGCTCATCGCCGTAGGTATTGGAACAACGACAGCTCCTAGATATGAAATAGATATTTCTTCTTCTTCATGATGATGACGAGTACAAAACGCATTAATCTTCTGAGAAATTTTTGTGCCATATACGTGTATAATTCACCATTACAAGTCACTCGGCTAAATGAAAACCACACACGCACGTGTATTGCTAACTACTCGACGCGCCCACTTCGCAGCGGCGGCTCTCGACGCAATTGAGTTCCCGATTACTTGAGCTTCTTCTTCAAGCGCAAGTACGGAGAGTGACCGCAGCTCTTCTTTCTGCAGTTCTTCGCTCTGGGAGGCAAGCGAGCATAGCACCTAAGTATCAGGAAAAAAAAACAATCAGTCAGTCACGCGAACACACAAGCCAAAAATAGACCACACGACTGAATGAATGTATCACACGCGAATGACCACCGTTGAGTAGTAGATTTCCATCGGTGGCAAAGTGAATGGAGTGACGGGTATTCAGATTTCGGGTGGAAACGCTCGACGCGGTTAACGCATTGTCGTTGGACGAATCCAAACCCGTCATCGTCGTGAATGAGATCGCCACCCAGTCGAGTAGTAACACGGTCGTCGCTCGAACAAGAAAAAAGTACGTACTTGCGGCACACAGCACGGTCTACGTTGGTCTTACGCGCCAACACGAGAAGGGACGGCTCGATGATACCACCGCGGAGACGCAACACCAAGTGGAGCGTAGACTCCTTTTGAATGTTGTAGTCCGCCAACGTGCGGCCGTCTTCAAGCTGCTTACCCGCGAAGATCAAACGTTGCTGATCCGGCGGGATACCTATTATTATCATCAAACACGAAGAACGCATAGAGAGGTCAGTTCCTGAAAGTTTTCTCAGTCGTCGACGCCGCGCTTCTACGAGAGGGTTACGCGCTGCGCGCTCGACGCCCCGCCCGACGCCCGACACCGCGCCCAGCGCCTCCATGCGCCGACACCGCACACGCACGCGCATTCCAAACGCCGTATCACCATCGAAACGCCCGCGATGCGCGCTCCCGTGGCACACAGCCCCGAAACTCGACACGCGAGCGCGAGCTAGGTCTTGGCCATCGTCACGCACCTTCTTTGTCTTGGATCTTCGCCTTGACGTTATCGATGGTGTCCGAAGACTCCACCTCCAACGTAATGGTCTTGCCCGTCACTATTCGCGTCAAAAAATCACCGCATCGTCAGTCACGCGCACACATCGCGCGCGGCGTCGCGGTCGCATCATGGACGTCCGACGTCGTGGCCGTAAGCCCTAGCGGCGAATTCGAGATCACCGTTCGCGCGCGCCCGGCGCCGTCGCCGCGCGTCGTCGTCGCCAATGCGACGCGGATGTTCGTGCGCATCGTTACGTACAAGTCTTGACGAAAATTTGCATCGCGACTGTCTCCTTTCGCGCGTCGTGGAAGGACGTCTGCGGGAGTCTGCGATCGGGCGTTGGGCGATGTGGCGCATGTATACATTGGTGGCGTGACATGTCGATGGCGAGGTCGCGGTCGGACGTCGCTCGGGTCGACGATTGGGCGTCGCTGGTGGACACAGCGCATACGTGCGTGGTGCGAAAAGTATTTTTTTGAAGACGTGTGATGAAGCATTACATGCGTTCGAGAGGTTCAATCATGAGCAAGCGCAAGCCGTTGTCGATGACTTGCTTGAACGCCTTGCACGCGTGCACGCGCGCGTGCATGGCGGCAAAGTCGTTGAAGCCTTGGTCGAGCTGAGATTGCACGGGTAAGATGCGAACGCCAGCGGGGCCGTAGTAACCGCTTAAGGCGCGGACGAACATGTTCAAGAAGTCGCACACGCGGTGCATGCCGTAGGAGGGCAAGGCGGGCGGTTTGGGTAACGGCGGCATGGCGGAGTCGCAAATCATCGACGCGAAGGGCAAGACAAAGTCTAATAATAACGCCCATTCGCGGTCATCGTCGAGCTTGGTGTAGTCGACGTCGTCGAGAGAGCATAATTCGGGCAACGGACCGCCAGGCGCCGAGCGCTCTTCAAACTTGCGAATGACAGACGTCAAACGCGTAGAGTTGTACAAGATGAACGGCGCCGACGCGTCTTCAAAGTCGGTAATCTTGGCGATATCAAAGTTGATTTGCGTCATGCATGACACCGACAACAACGCATACTTCATCGCCGCCGTGCTCACTTCGTGCGTCACCTCGTCGAACATTTCCTTGGAGACGTCTTCACCCTTTTCCTTGTACTTTTTCTCCATCTTTTCACGAATGACCGTCTTCAAGTCATCGTACAAGTCATCGGCTAACAGATAACGCCCTCGTCGACCGCTCATCTTACCCGTGGTTAATTTCACCAAGTCGTACGACAAGTGGTATTGTCGCCCCTCCATCTCGGGGTTCATCATCGCCATCGCGAGCGAAACCTTTTGTTGCGCCAAGTCTTGCTCACTGCAAATAATATTTAAAATCAAATCGCTCATTGACGCCTTTTTGAACGAATACACAATGTCACGGTAGGTGTACAGCGTCGACCCGTCGGGGCGCAACACGTACAGCGGTGGGTAATCTTTTTGGTACCCGCCCTTGCCAACTTTAAATCCCATGTCGGTGATGAACCCAGACATGTCCAAGTACGCGCCTTGCGGCACGCCCTTGTCGTTGCACTGCGTCTGCGGCACGTAATAGTCGCTATTTTGCATGATTTCCAACACCTTGGCGTTCGAACCCTCCCAGCCGAGCTCAGATTCAAAGTCAAATCGATCGTGCTGCACGCCGTACGTGCTCAACGTTTGCTGCACGCCCGTCAAGCAATCGCACACCATTTTGCGGAAAATTTTAATCGCCCACGGCTCTTGCTGTTCGTACGCCAAGTTCAATTTACCCGCCTCAACCTTGATGTCGTCAATCGTGCGAATGTCTTCGAGCATGACGACCATCATCTTTTCAAAGCGTTCGCGCAAATCTTGGTAAATGTCAAAGTACTCTTCGACGCCCTTGGTTTTCTTTTCATCCCCGGCGACGGCGGCGAGCGACTTTTGCATCAACGCGTCTACGGCGTCTTTACCCGCCTTGCACGCATCCTGTGATAGAATATGAAAGACACACGAAAGAAAATAACACAGTCAGTACACGATTTCATGTCGCGCGATTGTACACACGTCGTCGCTAGTAAAGACGGCTCATATTGTCAGAGGTGAATATGGTTTTTCTCCACGGTGTAAACGTAAGAAAGAGAGTTAAAAAACACATTAATCATAGCCGTTGTCGGTTGGGCTCGAAATTTCGACTGGACGAGAGCATCAGAACAACGTACGCACCTCGAGATCACCAGGATTGACGCCAACTTGTTGCAACTCTTGGCACGTATTCATCACCGCGTACATGGCGCCGATCCAGTGGTCAATCTTCATGTACGGCTCCAATTTGTCGTACACTCGCGTGTACGCCAACGCCGTCAAACCGATTTGCGCACCCAAATCATTGACATAAAACGCTTCTTTCGCATCGTGTCCACACGCCTTCATCAATCGCGCCAAGTGCGCGCCGATCATAACGTTTCTCAAGTTGCCTATGTGCAACGGCGCGTTCGGGTTGGACGACGTGTGCTCAATAATCACCCGCTTCCCCTTGGCCGCATCCGTGTGCCCAAACGTCTTGCCCTGACTCGCCACGCTACGCAGCGCCATCTCAAACACCTTCGGACGGTTCAAAGACATGTTCACGTACACTCCAGCCGCCGCGCACGACACGATCGTCCCTCGCGCCTCCCCGGCGCTCGCGCGCGCGTCCAACTCCGCCTGAAACTCCGTCGCCACCTCCATCGCGAGCGCAGCCGGATTCATCTTCCGCTTCGATGCGAACTGCGCCCATTGCACGCAGCAATCCGCGGCTTTCGTGCGCACGGCGCGAGGGAAACTCTCTCGAGCTTCATCGGGAAACTTGCGCTGCAGGTACGCCGCGAGCTCGTCATCCACCGCGTTCAGGAGCTCGCGCAACGGATCGGCGCGCGGGGTGAACGCGATGGGCGCCATGATGCTCGAGCCCGGGTGTCGTCCGTCGGGCGTCGCGCGCGAACGGGCGACGTGTGCGGTGCCGTCGACCGATGGACCGATGGATGACGCCGGGGCTCGGCGGCGCAGAACAAAGAAAAAGAAAATCCGTCATTGTGGTGACATGCTCGAGACGGAGGGGACATAGAAGGACACATATGTACGTATACACAAGACTACATCCGACGTGTGCGCGTCGCGTTCGAACGTGAACGCCAAGCGTTAGAGAGATGAAGACGTCGGCGCGCAGTTGCGAGGACGCGCGGGGCCGTGCGGGGCGGTGCACTCGGAGAAGAGCTCTTGGATGTGAAAGTTACCGCTCGAGTCGTACGCCTGGTGAATGAGCGGCGTGAAATCAAACAACTCCAAAGCAGGCGAGGGGATGAGGGCGTCCATTCCAGGATCTTCGTCAGTCGCGGCGCCGCCGGTATCGCCTCCGGGTGGTCCTTTCTGTATCGGAATCGGCTTCATCATCATGCGCACCTCGAGCTGCGTTTTAGGCACTTGTAAGTAACCGCCGAACCCGGCGACGCTCGCGGTGCACTGTGACTTTGTTTGAGAGGGATAGTCCCAGTCGTTCCAAAGTGCGGTGATCGAGTGTGCGTCGCGTTCACACGTTGCTTTTGCGCGATCGAGTGTCATCGCAAAAGCATCCATCCCGTAATATACATCCTGTCTGGCATAAAGATCTGGGCCCGCGCACACGGCTCCGGCGCACAAGGCGACGTACGCGCTCTCTACTTGAGCAACGATACCAGTTTGTAACCCGACATGAATCTCAGCTGATCCCAAAACTCTCGAGTCGACCGTGGGTGTGCCGAAAGCGACGCTCGGTGATTTGGAAAGTTTCACATTAACCGGGAAGGCAACTTCGACGGAGACACCAAACTCGCCTTCTGTCTCCGCTCTGAGAAAGTATGGCAGGCTCAGGGATACCTTAAGGTCAACGAGGATGAGTAAGCCGGGCACACTCGTCGGGTAAATTTTCTGTTCCTCAATAACGTTCTCCATGCCGAGAACATCGGCCAAAAACTCACCCGTCTGCGTGATTCCTTGCTTGACCTTCATGGACGTCTCAGCTTTGAAAGCCATCGTAAACGTTCCATCCACTTCGGTGTCTCTTGCCATGAGCTTAAGCGCTTCTTTCAGATCATTCGTAAATCGCTCGAGAATGGCGTCAAACGCGCCGGCGCCGAGAGAAGCAGTGCCAGGACTGGACTCCAACTCACCCAAGGACAAAACCGTCAAACGTTCGTGGAACTTGATCATCTGATTGAACACGCTGATCTCGGCTTCCGCAAACTGTTGCTTATACTTCAGATGTGTCTCGACGAACAACTTCGCATCCTCCGCCGAAAGTAAGCGCCGGCCGCCATAAAATTTGCCGTTGCCGAGGTCCTTGATTTGCTCGACGAGTGCTTTCAAACCCGTCTGGCTGTACAACTCGGTGAACAAACTTTCAAACATGTTGTTGAATGCGTTGAACAATTTGACCGCCACTTGCGGAGGGATGTTGAACTTTGCAATGTTGGCACAAAGCGACGTCGTGAGTTTTGGAAACTTGATGTCGATTGATCCGGGCGCAAGTGGATCATCCTTCAATTTCTCAGGCCACGGCATGAGGTAACTGGGCGCTTCGTAATCATCGTAAGCAGATAAAATCAAATCAAAGCAGCTGCCTCGACCGCTCGCTCCGAGTCTCGCGCGCTCCGTTTTTGCCTTTGAAGCGAATTCTACTTTTTCGCCGCGGAACGCTTTATGAAGAGCGTCTTGAATGTCGCCATACAGGACTGTGTTATCCCGCCCCAAACCCAGCGCCGCTGCCGCGGAAGTTGAGTCCAGCGCGTCGAGAATCCCATTTTCAATCATCGCACGCAGTTCGTCGGAGGTCGACATCGTTTCACCCCACGCAAGGCTCACCACCTCGCGGAGTTTGTCCTCGAGTCCAGTTGCAATGTTACTGAGCGCGCTCTGAGCATCCTTGATAATGTCGATAACCCCACCGCTCAGGAGGTTGGTGTTGACGAGTCCGTTGACCGATGTCGTCGAGGCGAGTTGCGAGTATTTGTCAGCCTCGCTCAGCGCGGTTTGAATCGCCGACGTCACTGAGCTCGGAAGCACGTTCAGATTGAGCAAACCTTGAATCGAACTCACCCGCGTCAGCGCGGTAAATTTCTGTGAATTTGACATCACAGTACAATAGCCGGGGAGCATCACGCACACTCGTTTGCAAGACGTGGGGAGCTTGAACTTGACAGTCGGCACCGATATGCACTTTTTGTACCTCTTTCCGACAATTTTAAAAGAAGCGCACACCTTTGGCACAGAAATGGAGTATAAACTTCTGAGACCAAGATCTGAGGGACAAAAATTAAAGCAGAAAGAGTTTTGGCAGGATGACGTCGAAGGCAGATAGTTTTTGTACATCGTATTGACGTTGACAGCAGCCGTCGCCGACGCCGCGTCGCCACCAAAGTTCTCATCCTGACCAAAGTCCGACTCCGCGTTCAAATCTGCGTCCTCAAATGCTGTCGTCCATTGTCCCAAATCCCCAAATGACGCTGGAAACATGGCTTTGACCAAATCATTCTTTGTCACGTCGTCCAAGGTCAAGCCGAACGATTGATAGTCGCCGACGAGCTTATTCCTGTAGTACGTCGTCACGCACGCTCTCAACCCCGAATTCTTGTTAAACATAGGATATGGTGCTCCAACGTCGTAGTAATACGTCCCTGGGTACTGCGCGAGGCATCCCGACGAAAAGATCACCGCGTTCGTCTCGCACCACCCGTGGAATTGAAGGTGCGACGTGCACGTCGCCGTGTTGTACGACGAAGACTTCAAATACGGCGTAAACTTATTCTGGATTCGCGTCAGCGTTAGTTTCAACATCCGCTCTATGGGGTTGAACCTACCCCAACTGATGCCGAGCCGACCCGAGCCCACGACGCATGCGAACGACACCACCCCAATCGTCGCCGCGGCGAGCGTCATCAGCATCACTCGCGTCGTCCTCGTTCTCGTCGTCGTCCTCGTCGTCGTCGTCGTCGCGCGAACGCGAACCGACACGTCACCATCACCATCACCATCACCACCCGCGGCGCCGTACGTCGCTCCCGCGTGCGTCGCCATGTGTGCGCGCCGCGAATTGACGCACCAACCGACCGCCAAAGGGTGTTGGCGGGCTCCCGTGTTGGCCTCGGCGCGCGCCCGCGCCCGTCGGACATCGACACATCACAGGCTACAGCACCAGTATACTACGTACTTGCATTCACGCGTATTTTTATATTATTTGTTCCTGAACAGATGCTCAATATACGGTGACAATA
>Ga0181599_1000661_pt1 | contig 35695 bp, 29 predicted proteins | sample 041ome_3_FD_148658 | JGI IMG/M metagenome (GOLD analysis project Ga0181599, IMG submission 148658) | Coastal salt marsh microbial communities from the Groves Creek Marsh, Skidaway Island, Georgia - 041405US metaG (spades assembly) | ecosystem: Environmental > Aquatic > Marine > Intertidal zone >...
GCATCGGCTTCAGCCTTGGCGGCTTGAGCCTTGGCGTCGGCCAAGTTTTCAATTTCTTCTTGCAAGCTTTCTTCGGCAGATTCAATTTCCGATTCAGCAGCGTCGACTTCGACGGTAGCCTCCTTGGTGGCGAACTCGGCTTCATCGGCGGCTTGGTCGGCTTTATCGGCGGCTTCTCTCGCGGCGTTTGCCTTGTTGTTGACGGCATCTTCAGCAGCTTGTTCGGCACTTTCAGCAGCTTGTTGAGCATGGTCCGCAGCAGCCTTTTCTTGCGAATCCTGCTCATCGACAATCAACTTACCGTCGGTTCCGATTTTAACGGCGCCGGAGACGTCGTTCCCGCCAGTTTTTGCCTGGGCATCCTTCTCGGCTTTTTCTTGAGCAGCCATTTCGTCGGCAGCATCTTGAGCAGCGTCTTTGTTTGCTTTTACGGCAGCAAGTTTTTTCGCTTCAGCAAGAGCATCGTCGGCGTCGGCTTTCGTCTTTTCCATCGCCGCCTTGGCCGCGTCGAGCGCCGCCTGAACCTTCTTTTGTTCGGTGTCGGCGTCATCGCCAGCAGTCGCCGGCGCTTCGGCGGTGGATGCTTCGCCTTCAGCTTGGTTCGCGTCGGCATCTGCCTTGTCCGCGAGCTCGCTGAGCGCTTCGGCTTCAGCTTTCGCCTTGGAGTCGCCTGTCGCGGCGGCTTCCTTGGCGGCGGCGAGCTTCTTCTTGAGGTCGGCGGCGTGCTCCCGAATCTGCTGCGCCATCGCCTTTTTCTCCTCTTGCTTGGCGTTGCGCTGAACCTGATCATTCTTAACCTTATCATCCGCCGTTTCCTTCACCGCCTCAAGCTTCTTCTCCAATCTTTTCACAGCAGCCTCAGCCTTGGCCGATTCGAGCGCCTTGGCTTGCGCCTTCGCCGCCGCGGCTTTGGCCTTTTCGACGACGTCCCCCGACGACGACCCCTCCCCGAGCCCAAACGCCTTCATGAAACGAACCATCACGAAATCACACCTACCACACGCACGCGCGATCAACGAACACACGCGTCTCAGTCAGTCGTCGTCGTCGTCGCGCACGAACACCATCGCAACACCAAATGCGTCGCTCCCACACCCAACCCTGTGTCCACGCGCCCGTATCGATCGCCGCCGCATCGCCCATCACGTACCCGTGTCGTTCGCGTGCTCGTCTTCGTCGCACTCGCGCGCGATCGGGTCGTCGAGTTCGCGCCGGCGCGGTGTGCCGGCGCCGAACGACGACCGCGCGACAACATCATCGATGGCGTGAAATGTTGAAAGTCGACAGGTGTGTTGCGTGCGTCCACTATATACTGTTTACGCATAGAGGTCCACGTGTCATCCGGAGGGCGATCGCTGTGTCGCGCGCGCGTTGGGTGTTCGGTCGTGTGCGTGCGTAGTCTAGGGCGTGATGAGGGATGTGTGCGTGTGATTGTGTGATTGTGTGATGTATGGTGTAGTAGATCGAGGGTTGTGTGGTACTCTATGGTGCATCGCCTTCGGATGCTCGAGTAGATGGGTTTTTTTGATGTACTATATGAGAGGGGCATCCATGGGCCGTTGCGACGTCGGCCGGCGGCACACGGCGCCGCCGCGCGTTCGCGGTCGGCGACGACGACGCGATGGGGGACGACGACGGCGACGACGGCGGGCGCGGCGGTCGTCGCGATGCGTCGTTCTCGGCGCGCGCGGTGGATGCGCTCGCGCTGTGTGGGTCGGTGGGCGCGCGCGCGCGGGACGTGGCGCGACGGTTAGACACATGCGATGCGTCAGCCGCGGCTGCGGCGGCGACGCGTGGCGCCAAGGATGACGACGACGACGGTGGCGATGGGTGTGGTGGTTATGATGCGCGCGTGGCGCGCGTCGTTCACGCGTTTCATCGCGCGTTCGTGCGTCGAGACGTTGGGTTCGGCGCGAATGCGGCGCGCGCGCGGGGCGGCGTCTCGGGCAGAGCGGGCGCCGGTGGAGGCGCCGCTGAGGACGCAGATGCGATTGATGTCGCGGCGTGGGATGCGTGTGCATCGTTTGAGGCGTTTGAGTCGCGCGCGTTGGCGCCGGAGTCGAGATTGGTGGCGGTGAAAGCGGTTCGCGCGCGCGCGCTCGGCGTCGCGTGCGAAGCCGCGTGGGAGTTTGAATTGACGGATTCTGCGCACCAGGCGTTGGCGTGCATCGCTGCGGCGCGAGAGCGCGGTGCGACGACGCAGGATGTGAATATTGCGACGTCGTCGAAGGGTGGTGATCACTTGATTAAGACTCTGATTGCTGCGGATTTAGTGTTTCTGCGCAAGTCGACTGGGGACGACGGCGCGGGCGCGGCGTCGAGTAATTTGGTCTTTCTAAAGCGTTACCGCGGCTCCGCCATCAAGGCTGGGATGGGCAAAGATTCTAAAGCGGATTACCTCGACGCGCTCGTGCGGGTGTTGACGGAATGTGAGAATGGTGTGGCGTCTACGAGAGAAGTGCGCGAGACGCTCAGGGCGTCGTTTGAGTCGAGCGATTTGATGCGCGGGCGCTCAGAAAAGGCCAAGACAAAGGTGTTCAACGCGGCAAAGAATGAGTTAATCGCCGCCGGGTGCATTGAACCAGTGCTAAGTCACGAAGGTTTAGAGGCGTTACGATTTATCAAGCCATACGTAGCGCAGTCGGCACATGATGCCCAGTACGCCGAGGATGGCGCCGACGCCATCGATCCGAGTCGATGGACGGGCGGAGGTCAGCGCGGAGCGTTCATCGTTGAGCAAACGTTTGAAACGCAATTCGCCGAGCGTGTGCGTCAGCATGGAAGCGTAGGTTTAGCGGATGTCGTTCGCGACTACGACGTCGGGCCTCGCACGTTGGAGAAGCGTTTGATGAAGATGTGCGACGAGGATAAATTGATTCGCAAGGTTGTCGTGCAGCACGGAAAACAGAGAATGACGCGCTACGCGAGCGTAGGCGACGATAGAGACGAGAATAAAGACGAAGATAGAGATGCCATTATCTCGGACGCAGAACGACGATACGCCATTCTTCTCAAGGCGTTGCGCGAGGAGGGTTTCTTGTACGTGAATCGTCTAAGCTCGTGGCTCGCCGTCGCCGAAGGCGGTTTGTATAAAAGAGTCGACAAGAAAATCATTCACAGTCTCGTGGATGAATTAGTCGCGAATAATGAGGCTTTCGTGCATTCGCTGTCTTGGGGCATAACCGAAAGGTTACCGGATATGATTTTGTTTCATAGCGACTTTCCATTCAATCCCGCGACGGATGGCGCGTTTATCGAATCGCTCAAGGCGGATATTCGCTCGCAAGAAGTCGCGGTGCGACAGCCGCTATCGAAAAAGCTTGGGTTGAGTGAAACGGTTAATATCACACCCATTCCAAAAGCGCTGCCAGCGCCGTCATCGTCAGCACATGACGATGGCGACGCGCCAAACGCCGATAGGGCGTTGGATGTCAGCAATCGCGGCGGGTATAGAACGCTTCACAACTTTCACGCCATCGGTTTGGGTTACGTCAAAGCGGGTGTCGTGCGTTTAGAGATATTTCATTTGTATTTGGTCAAGAGCGTTTTCGAAGACCGCAAGACGCGAGATGGTGGAATCGATCCCGAAATTCTCGACGGCGCGATGCCGATTTCGATGTACATCAAAGTCATCAATAGCGTCGAATCAAAGCGCATCGACGTCGAAGATTTAGAGCACATCAAGCGAGAGGCGTTACTCGGGAAACTTGTTCAAGATTTATCTCGCGAATTGCGAGATCGCCTGTGCTCATCGCACTTGATGTCGAGATTGACCAAGCGTTTGACGGAGATGGGACTATTATACGAACATCCGACGTACGACACCGAGACGCGGCAAATCATCATGACGTTACGCATGAATAAAATTGCGCGGTTTCAACGCGCGCCAGGCGAAGGCGTTGACGAAGACGACGCCGATGTGTGGAGCGAGGCATTTGATTTAACCACCGTTCAGAGCGCACACGCGTACTGGAATGCGCTCGAAAAGGCGTTCAAAGGTCATCCAGCGATGGATGCTGCGGTGCCGGCGTCCACCATGTCCTATCCGCGGCTCACGTCGACGCGTTCGTGGGTACGAAAATGGGCGCTCGGGTTGGACAATTGCATCATCCTTATGAATCGTCTTCAAGAAGCTTGGAATACGTTGATTGAATTATTGCTGAAAAGCGCTAATGCCTGGGTTGAAGGCGTGGAAATCACCTCCGAGCTTGTGGCCATCGCCATCGCTGAGTTGTCCACCGCTGGCTTGCCCGCCGAGGACGCGTTGCGCGTGGAGCAACTCGCGCAAGATCTCGGCGCTCCGGATGATTTAAGTCACATTAAAAGCACGTGGCGTGATTACTGCTATGCACAGATTTGTGCCGCCAACGACGCGGGCGTGATTTCGTCCGTGGTTGCGAGTAACGCGTTGAAAATGTACTCACGGTACTCGAAGATTCGGCTGTCTCGCCGGGCGCCGCATCGTGCGTTGTTGGCGCAGCGCGAAAACGTGCTTGGAGACTCCACACGCGCGAATCGATTAGCGAATATTGGCGATGCTCGCGCCCGCAAGGGAAGTTCTACTGCTGTATCATTGCCAGATGATGCAAGCGACGAAAGTGACGGTGATTTTGATCAATTTCCATCCCATCGCAAGCGCTTTGTGTTCAAGCAGGCTGAGGATGAATTTTTGGTGTTTTCTATGATTCGTTTCATCGCGTTGTCGGGCCCGAACACGTTCCGTGCAGAGAAGCGAGACTATCGCGCCGCGGTTGTATACGCCGATCCAATGTGGCGCTCGCGGTATCCACACGTCAAAAAGCGGGCCGTCGTGAAGCGATGGCGACAGCTCACCGTCGACGACGGCGAAGACAATGAAGACGAAGACGGCGTCAATAATGCGAGTCGCCACGACGCCATCGTACGCTTTGGGTCAGAGTTTTACGAACGCGGCGCCAAAGCTCGACGAGAGCACGCGTTACCACACACGCCAGTCCCCGCGCCGGCGACTGAGGAAGAAGCCGCGTATTGGGACGACGTGTGGGATTGCACCGGGAAATGGTCCGAAGGCGTCGCCAAGCAAGTCTTACACGCAACGCGAGAAATATTGAAAGCCCATCCGGTGACTTATCCCGTGCTCAAGCGCGATTTACCAAAACCACCGCGAGCTTCTCGCGTTCGACCAAAACGCGAAGAAAAAGTCCGTCGATTACGCGCGGGACGCGATCTCACTGAAGCGGATGACGACATCATCCTCGCGCGTTTAGCTCCAGTAGCGTTTCTGCGGCGACGCGCGATTACGTTTCAAGATGAAAGCGATGACTCTGCCGATGACGATTCTTCAAGCGACTACGACACAGAGTCTGAAGACGAAGCGCACGGTCGTGCATTTGTCAAAATCGAAGACGTTCCGTCGTACTACACTGGCGCCATTGACGCGCAGTTGCGATTATTGGATGTAGTCGACGGCGGCGCCAAGAGCGTAAAATGCGTCACGCCGAGCGGGCCTCAAGTCTTGGCGCTCGCGCGTGCCCTCGTTGATGGTCGTATTTCTATGTCGACGTGCGGGGAATCTACGGCGAGCGCGCTTCCGTTTGCGTTTCGAGATGGCTTTAATTCCAACGACGCTAGTCACATTTTGGCGGCTAACAATGCTGCGGCGAAAATGTTACACAGCGTACGCATCGACGTGCGCGAAGACAATGTTGCGAGCTCGGATGACCACGTAGCTCGCGTTGCCGCCGTCGGCTGCCTTCTCGACGATGATATGGCGTCATCAATTCTCCGAGACGCGTGCGCGCGCGTCGTCGCGGCGCGTCAAAGTGCCAAAGCCGACGAAGCCGCGAGTCATGCTGGGCTCACATTCTCTGACATTCTCAACAAACTCCGCGCATCGAGCGATGCAGAGGTGACGTTAGCATCACGAGGTGCTTCAGGCGCGCTCGCCGCTCACCGAGCGATCGATGACTTGATGCACTCTGGCGCGATTCGCGCGCGAGGCGACAGCCGAGCCGCCGACGCGTTGTACTACTACGCCGCCGATGAAGACACCGCCGCCGATGACGACGCTGACGTCGACGACGTGTCGTGCGCTCGAGCGACGCTCACTGTCATTATTCGCCACCCAGGCATCTCCGAATCCCGCATCATCATCGCTCTATCGCGATTCTTCCCCTCCGCGCGCGTCGGATCGGCATTGCGCTCGCTCGCTCGATCTGGCGCCGTCTTCGCACGCGCGAGCGAACGATTCGCCTCCATCATGCCTCGCGCGTTCGGCGGCTCCACCGCACGCGATGCCGCAAATACCATAGAACTCTTTTACTTCCCAGCGTCATCCGGCGCCGCCGTCGCGCGCGACATCTTGATCACATAGACGCCGAATGTAACGAACACAACGTAGATTTGAATCGTCACTTTTTGACGAGCGCGCTTCACGCTTTATGCACGCCCGAACCCGCCGCGCGGTGCGCCGCACGCACGTCGCCCTCGAACGCGCGCGCGATGAGAAACTCCACGCACTCGCCCGCGCCGCGGCGCCAGATGCGCGAAAGGTACGACGACGACGACGACGACGACATCAGATGGATGGACTGACGCCTACGCAGCGACGCGCGTGTGCAGAGTATATCGCCGCCAGTATTCACGACGACGCGCGTGACGCGCGCGACGACGGCGAGAGCGTACATGACATGACATCCGTGTTGACGTGTTTTCATTGCCACGCGAGCGCGGATGCGACGCGATTGGTGTTTAAGTCGTTTGAACTTGTCAATGCTTGGACGCGATGTCGCGCGTGCGGGCGCGTGGCGCACGCGCGATGCGCGCTCGGCGCCGTGCGCGGGTCGTCGTTTACGTGTGCGCGGTGCGCGCGTGATGATGATGTTCACCCGAAACGATTGCGGTTTGAGGATGATGATGATGCGCGTGACGATGGTGACGCGGACGCGGACGTCGACGCGACGTGAAACGTATGTATGACAACGGGATGATATAATAAAATAAAACGACGGGTATACGTCGTGATATGGTGATATTGACACGATATGTAATAAATATTTGAATGAAGAAGAAGTACTGGCGGCGATGGCGCGGCGTAGTATATGTTACACGAAGACAAAGACAAAGAAGACAAAGACGTCTGCGCCCGAGCGATTAAAACGCAAATCGCGCCTTTTCGATGGCGCTCTCCATCATGGATGGCGGACGACGCGGCGGTGGGTACGGTCCCACGCGCATCTTTAACGCCAAGGCATTTAACTTTTCACGCACGATGGCGCATAACGCGGACGCCACGGCGAGGGCAATGGTCATCTTCATCGGCGCGGCGCGGGCAAATGCTCCAGTCGCCGCCGCGAGGGCGACGAATGTGAGCACGCGTAAAATCTTGCGTGCCTTGCCAATGTTCGCCAACGCCGTCGCACACGACTTGCAATTCTTCGTGTGCGAGTGATACCGATCGAGTAACGCTTCACGAGACGTTTCTTGCGGTGGTAATGCGGTGGACATACCCTTTGGCCACGCCGGACCGCCGTTCGCGATTTGCGACGTCCATTTACGAAACGCCGACACGTAAACGTCGGCTTTCGTCGGCATGTAACACGATTGCGCGTACGACTTCCCATGCACCGTTCGATCGATTTCAATCAATCGTTCTTGCTTGTGTAAGAAGATTTGATCATCTTCTAGAATGGCGTTTTGATTAGTGTGGGAAAACCACTGCGGGTACAAGCCAAAGATGAGCCGAGGCAACGCGGCTTTAAAGATGAATGGGAAACGCGCGAGCAATCGGCATCGTCCGGGCGTAGTGGGCACGGCGTACACCACGGTGAGCGTGGTGAACGTTGGTGTGCGTAAGGTGTGACGCATCAACGTCGGAGCTTTGAACTCGGTGTATTGCGTACCGTATTTACCTTTACGCGGACCCTCCTTCCACTCGCCTTCGAAACCGCGGGCGGTGACGCCTTCGGCGCTCGTGAGTTCCAAATTCACCGGCGTCGCGTTCTCTCGCTTGCCCACCGAGTTGTGATGGGTAAACGGCACGTGACTGACATCCATGACGTTTTCTAAAAGCGTGCCCCAATCCATGGGGAGGTCACGGAAAATATCCTGACACACGCACTCGGGGTTGTCGTATTCCGGCACCAAGGGTAACTCTGGCAACGCCGCCACGTCTGGAGCTTTATCCTTTGACGTCGGGTACACCCACATCATCCCCTGCGCTTCACGCACGTGATACGCCGTTACACACGACCTGGGCGATTTCAACGCCGTATCCAACCCAACGCCCGGTTCAATTTGCGGAATCGACGTGCACGCGCCCTCGCCCGTAAACGTCCACCCGTGATACCCGCACTCGAGCTCACCCTTTTCATTCACACGCCCTTCGCTCAGCGGCACCAAACGATGCGGGCAACGATCAGCCACGCATTGCATCACCCCGCGCGAGTCTCGCCAGAACACCAACGGTTCTCCGAGCAACGTGAATTGATACGGCGCGTCCGCTTCGACGTCAGACGTAAAGCACACCGGGTACCAGCACGCGCGCCAATCGAACGACTTTTCTGCGTCGGCATCGCGCACGGGCGTGTCCTCGGTGGTTTGTAACGCGCGCGAGACGTGCGAGGGTGGCGTCGGCGGCGATGGCGTGGCGCGCGGTCGCGACGGCGATGCGTACGTCGGCGATGCGATGCGCGCACTTTTACGCATCATCGTCATCGCTGCCATCCATGGCGACGACGCGGTCGCTGCGCGCGCGCAGGCGCGGTGGCGTCGAGCGACGCGAGACGAAGACGATGACGGCGACGGCGCGGTGCGCATCGCGCGGTGCGCGAACGCCGGACCTGCGGATGCGTGGACGAGCATCGCGGTGCGAGGGGCGAATGACGTCACAACGTGACGCGCACTCGTCCTCGTCAACGGTTGACCCGTGTGCTCGGTGCTCGGTGCGCGGTGCGCGTGTGCGTGCGATGGGGTCGACGCCGTCCAAGCCCGAGATCAAGCGCGCGCCGAACGGGGCGCCGTTGAACGACGATGGGACGCCTAAAAAGATGTGCTGCGCGTGCCCGACGACGAAAAAGGCGCGCGATGAGTGCGTGGTGATGCAAGGGGAGGAGAGCGGTGCGTGCGATGGGTTGATTGAAGCGCATTTGAAGTGTTTGCGCGCGGAAGGGTTCGATGTGTGAGACTTTGGGGCGGTAAAATTGATCGCGTGGCGTCGTCGAACGTCGTAGCGGTGCGTGTTTTGTGCTATAAAAAAATGTAGTTTCTTTCTTGTGCTCATCAAAGTTCGTCGCGCCCGGCGCCGGCGATGATACGGTCGAGGGTGCTAAGTTCGGCGTCTAACGCCGCGACGGCGCTTTCGTCGCACGCTTGAGGGGTGAATAACGTCGCCGAGTATTCGCAACGAGACGGCTCTTCGACGTCGGCGAGCGCCTCTCGATCGCCACATTTAAGCGTGAGGGATAACGACCGATTCGGTCCGTTCCAGCACGTTGCACCGTTGGTGAATTTTAACATCATGTCCCCGGTGAGTGGTGAAATTTCGACGCCATCGGTATTGGTGCCGAGGCGCACGCTGTCTTGGTGCGCTTCGCCGAATGGACACGCCTTGTACACGTACTTTTCAATCTTCACCTCGTAGCATTGCTGGCGTAAACTTATCAACACATCGTCGGGACCGTAATTACGGTTAACGCTAGCGCGAACTTGATCAATTTGCGTCTGTAAGGCTTCGACGGCGCGCTGCTGCTTATCGAACGCGTCCCGATGCGTAGTGGGAAACGCGGGGGATGCGGCGCCGGCGTCTGCGTCCTTCTTGGCGAGTCGGGCACGTTGCAACGCACGCTTCGCGCGCGCGAACAAGGCGCTAAATTTCGACGTCTTCGTGCCTTCTGCGGGCATGGGATCGTCCAGCACTACATTGTCCTCGTCTTCATGGTCGTCGTAGTCGTCGTCCTCGTTGTCGACGCGCGTCGATTCCGACTCGTCGCTAATCCACTGTCCCGCAATGCGCTTCCCGCGCTCCTCCGCGGTTTCCTCCGCGGCATCTTCCGCGGCATCATTTTCGCGCGCACCATCGCGCGCACCGTCGTCATCGCGTGCGTCGCCATCGGTGTTTGCCTCCTTTTCCTTCTCCTCCTCCTCGGTCGATTTCGTCTCCTCGGCTCGTTTCTCCTCGAGCAGGCGCTCCTTCTCCCGCATCTCACGCTCTAACGCCTCCTCTTGTTCCTTTGGAGCACGCAATACCTCGAGTGCACTCTGTGCCTTGTCCATTTGCCCTTGCAAATCCTGTAACTCTGTCTCCATTGTGCGTCGGTCATCTTTGGCGTAGCGACTCGCCTTGGCTTTCGCCTTGACGCCGCGTCTCGCCGTGCTCAACGCGTTCACCAACTCCGCCCGTCTCGCCTTGGCCGCCTTCGTGCACGTATTCTCACACACGACACCACCATTCTGCGCAGTGTCGTACTCGTCGCTGCCGTCGCAGCAATCGCAAACGCCGTCGTTTACGCGCGAGCTCGGGACGCGCGTCGGCGTCGAACCGCGGTTGACGCAATACATTCCCTTCGTCGTCGCCGCCTCGCCCGCGCCAGCGCACGCCGAGGTCCCCGGCTCATCGGTGCCATCATCACAGTCGCAATAGTCGTCGTTCACGCTCGTGATGGCGATCGTACGGGTGCCAGAATCACAGGTAAACGTCGTCGCGTCCCGAAGCGCCGAGGCTTGGGCTGGATCAAATCCGCGCAAGATGACATGGCTAGGCTCGGTTTTCGCGAACGACGACGACGCAGAGGCGCACAGGGCGATGAATGAAACGAGCACGCGCGCGATAGACATGGCGCGGCGATCCGTCGCGCGCGGCGGCGGCGCGGTGTGAAGGTTTGGACTCTATTAAAACAACCAACGCTTTCTTCGCTCTACAACTACGGTTGCGGTGGATATTGATAGCTTTGCTGCGCGTACGCATTCGTGGCGGCGTTAGGATCGTAACCAAGTTGTGCGTAGTATTGCTGCCACGCAGCGTACGTCGCAGGATCCATCTGCGGCGCGATGGCGGCGGCAGCGGCGTTTGGATCGTACGGGGCACCGTATCCGTATGCGTACATGGGCGGCACCGCCGGCGCGGCTTGCATGTTGACTTGATTCATTTCGTCGAGCAATTGATGCACGAGTTCGACAGCTTTTTTCACTTGCGCGGGTGTACCGATTATGCGACACTGGTCGCCCGCCTTGCATCCATTCGCGCCGCGTTCGATGTCGATGGACACTCCGGTGGTTTCACGAAGTTGACGAATCGTCGCGCCACCCGGACCAATAATTGCCCCTGCCTTGTACGCGCACGGCACGACTTCTTCGACGATAGTGACGCTCCCGCCTTCGGCGCCGCCTTCGACCCAGGAATCAGCGATGATTTTTTCTACGAGAGTCTTCGCGGCGTCGACGCGATCCCCTGGTCCAGTAATCACGACTTCCTCCACGTCGCGCATGACTTCAATGCGGCAGTTTGTTTGCTCTTTCAACGCCTTGATCGTGAGTCCGGCGTTACCAATGATGAGCCCTGAACGCGCTTTGCAATTGACGCGCACCGTTCGAGGCCCCTTGGTGCGTAAAAATTCATCTAAGCTCGCCTTGGCAAAGTCAACCTTTTCTCGCGAGCCTTTAATCTGCAACTTGCCTTCGCCGCGAACGACTTGAATATCAGTGCCTATTTCCGCTTGAAGCTTGCGAATCGTCACACCGCTTGGGCCAATTATTAAACCTTCGTGCTTGACGTCGATTGGGTAGAATTCTGTCAAGTAAGTCACCTTTTTCGCCGACTCGCCGTCGCCGCCGTCGCTTTGGCGAACCGCAGTCTCAGGCGTCTCAGCTGCTTGCACCTTTGAAGAAGACAGCGGCGGAGGAACATCCCGTATCTCGCGAGCCGACGCAGAAACTGTCGATACTACCGGAGGAGGCACTTCCATTAACTCCGCCGCCTTGGCTCGCGCCGCCTCAATCGCCTTGCTCGCCTCTTCTTTCGCCGTCGAACTCAACGCGCGCATCATTTCAATTTGTTTATTCAACGCCGTCGCCTTGACATCTTCCACGCGAACCACCCTAGGCACGTCACGCGTCGCATCACTCGCCCCTAATCGCTCCTCACTCCCCGCATTCGTCGCCCCGGTCGCATTCGTCGCCTTTGCCGGCTCGCCTTTGTCCCAACGCGAACCGCGCTCGCGCCTCTCTCGCCGTCCACCAGACCCGTCTCTCTCTCTCCGCCTCTCTCGCCGTTCGCCAGATGCGCTCGAACTTCGTCTTCGGCGTCTCACACGATCGCGTGACCTCGACCGCGATGACCGGCGGCGATGATGACCGCGCGACCGTGACCGCGACCGCGACCGACGGCGGTCCCGCCTCGACCAGTCTCTCGACCGCGAACGCGACCGCGAACGCGACCGGCGGTGCGATGCGTGGCGACGGCGACGACGACGATCACCGTCATCATCGTCCTCGACATCGCGGCGTCGTCGACGACGTCGCGCATCGTCATCCGCACCAGCGTCGTCTTTACGCGGCATGTAATCTTCTGCATCATCGTAATCTTTACGCCGACGTCTCGAGCGCGAGCGCGAGCGCGAGCGCCTCGACGCGCTCGGCTCGCCCCGACGCCGACGGGCGTCATCCACCGCCCGGTCCTCGCCGCGGTCGTCGCGGTCGACGTCGACGTCGCCGGCGCGCATGGAATGCATGCGAGTGCGCGCGCGACAATGGCGCGCGCTCGACACTTCCTCGCGCTCGCCATGCGCGCCGGCGCGGCCGCCGGCGACGCTGGCGACGCCGAACGCTCGGTGACGCCCATCGTCGTCGTTCGCGGTCGGCCGTATCGGGATCTGCGCGCGCGCGGCGACGGTGCGCGCGCGAACGCCGAGGCGGATGCTCGAGCGCGCGCGACATCGACGGCGCGAGATTCGAGGCAGTGGCGCGACGACGCGGCGTTTCGCGCGATCGAGGATGACGGCGAGGGGTGTGATGATGCGCGAGCAGTCGATGCGCGGCGGTCTGTGGGCGGTGACGACGACGGCTGCGGCAAGGCTGGGGCGTAAACTCTTCACTCGCAGCCTCTCGAGCGTCGGCGCGCGCGTCTGCGGCATGGCTTTCGCAGCGGCGACGCGCATCGATGCGAGCGCGTCGACGTCGTCGGCGTCGTCGCGTGTCGCGTCGTCGTTGCGCGACGGTGCTCGGCGACGAATGATGCATCGATGCGCGTTGACGGCGGTGAACGCGCGCGCGGGCGACGAAGACTTTGCGTCGGTTGAACGGTGGGGCGTTCGCGCGGTTCGACGCGCGGATTTCGACGGAGTGGTGCGTGGCGAAGCGTATAGAGGAAATGCGCGCGTTTTCAATCGCGGTGTGCGAATGCGAGCGGTGTCGTGTACGACGTGGACGTGTAAAATTAACCTTTTGTGTGTGCGTCGCTTTACGCTTTTTGCCTTTGTTTTCCTTTGCAGCTTGAAACGTGCGCAAAGAGTGGCGTGGATTGGTCGCCCGCGGCGATATTAGACGATTGCGAGAAGGCCGTGAGCTCGCCGTCGTCGTCGCTCACAAAAGTTTTAATCGCCGTGCCCGCACCGGGAGAAGCACAGGAATCTAACCCGCGCGCCGTCGGCGCCGTTGGGTTTTGCGTCGTCGTCGCGGGCGAGACGCAAGTGACGCAAATCGCCACATTGCCTAGCATTCGCCGGCGCGGACTGGGACAGCGCATGCTTCGAGCACTCATAGGTATCGATCCTCGATCGGTGGCGGTGCTCGAGGTGAAATCTACCAATGAAGCGGCGTTGGGCATGTACGTAAAGTGCGGGTTTGCCGAATCCAACCGACGCCGAGCGTACTACGCCGACGGCTCGGACGCGATATGCATGATTCGCGAGCCCGAAGAAGCGCCCGTGAGCACGCGTGAACTCACGCGATTACTCGCTGGGTTACCTCGCGATCGAGCGCGCGCGGCTCCGCCGCCATTACCTGAGAGAGAAGCAGCGGAGGTTCGGCCCGTCGTCGACGTCCCGCGAGAGCAAGCGTTCATTCGTTCATCCGACGAAGACGGCGGGTTTAAAATGCGCAACCGAATCCGTCGCAAATAAGTGTACAAATTACAAATGTTACAAACGCTACTACCACTATCGCCACTACAGTTCATCGTGCGTGGACGACGCAGGCCACGAGTCGCACGCGCCCGTCGCCGACACGCACGCGAATTCCGCGACGTCATTCGGCCCGCGCGCAAACGCCTCATTCTCAATCGCATCTTTCACCCCTTCCGCACCGAACGCGTCGCGACATCGCGACGAAAGCATCGAGTCAAACCCTTCGATCGCATCGTCCTCGCACGCGTCGTCAATGACGCGCGTAATTTTAAGCTCACTTCTCCCGTGCGTCATGCGTCTGCCTCGCGACGCCGCGCCCAACGCCGAGCGTAACCGCGCATCGACGTCATCCACGCCCTCGAGCGCGCGCAGGCGAGACACGAGCGCGGTGGCGATCGCTCGGCATTCCGCGCACGACAAACGCGCGTCGGCGTCGGCGTCGACGGCGTCGACACTTTTCACATGGAATGCTTGGACGCACATGATAATAATGATATTGACGACGACGACGCAACAGCGCACGCGCATCGCGCGTCGTCAACCGCCGACAACGCGCGGTGCCCGCCTATGCGTGCCCGCCTATGCGTGCTCGGCGCGCGCTCGACGACGACGACGACGACGACGCGCGCGGTGTAATGACGCCAGCTGTCGCTCGAATGATTCAAATCACACGCCTCAAACGTTGACGCGCAGGGCGACGCGCGCGCACGCACGGTCGCACGGTCGCAGGGCGACGCGCGCGCGCGATGCGCGACGCGCGTGTGCCGTCGTCGTCGTCCCGGAGCGACGGGCGCGCGGCGTCAGGAAGGCTTGCGGCGTCTCCGATGAGCGCGACATCGCATTCAACGAACACGACGAATACGAATACGAATACGAATACGACGACGACGACGAATACGGCGACGCTGGACGCGCGATTGGCGCACTGTTCGTGGTGTTTTCATTTCACGTCGCACGTTCGCGTGAATGGCGGGAGCGGCGGGCGCGCGGCGTACGCGTGCGGCGCGTGCGCGAGACGGACGACGCGGTGCGGAGCGAAACATTGCAACGCGATGGCGCGCGGCGGCGATGGATGGGACGATGCGAAGTGTTTAGCGTGTGCGGGGATATTTCCGAGCTGGCGCACGACGAGCGCGGAGGTGATTGAGCGAGAAATGAGTCCACGAGGTTGGTGTTCGTGGTGCGGCGAGGATGGACGACATCGAGTGACGCGAAGCGTGGGGAGTCGGGGGACGTATTTAAGTCATTGTTCGACGTGTGCGCGAGGCACGCACAAGTGCGAGCGTTGTGCGGATGGTTTCGCGCGCGTCGGCGACGGGAGATGTGGGAAATGCGCGGGATTTGTGGAGGATTGGAACTGCGGGACGGAGACGTTTACGTCGGCGACGCGGCGCGTTGGATGGTGTTCTTGGTGCGGTGAACGGTGTGCGCACGTCAAACGCGGAATAAAAGGGAACGAGACGTATGAGTGTATGGTGTGTGGCGGTGGTACGGCGCCGTGCGAACGGTGTGGAGATGAAAGTGAGGTGATGCGAAAGAGGTCGCGACCAGGTGGTGGGTCGTGCGCTCGATGTCGAGCGGCGGATGCGCCGTCTAAAAAGATTAATATTGGTGGGTACGTATCTATTCCTACATTTGGCGCGATCACGTCGTCGTTGAAGCGTGCGATGAGCGGCGTGGCGTCAACGAGTGGGGCGAGTGAGGAAGAAATCGCGAGGAAGTGGCTCGTGCGCGCCGCAAAGCGCGAAGCGGCGGATGTGCAATCCGGATACGTCTTTGATATTCTCGACCGCGAGAGTGATTTCCGCGACAAAGCCTATCGCGCCGGGCTCATCCGTCCATTTTTACTTCTTGCCACTTTACCGCCGCGCGAACGCGTGCGACTTGGGATGAGACTTGGGGTAACGTTGAGCCGAAGTTCGTCGTATTTGGATGCGCACGCCGAAGCGTGGAAACTGTTGCGCGACCCCATGTGTGGGCTACAAACTCGCGGTGGTGACGTGTCCCGAGTCGTTGAAAAGGTTACCGGCGTCGGTCGCGGAGCGAGCTGGTTGGACATTTTGTATTCCGCGCTCACGCTCGGGGCGAGCACGGGGAAATGTCCGGCGATGGATCCGCGCGAGCTCGCGACGCTCCCAATAATGCGTTCGCCAGGTCACGCGTTGTTCGCTCTCCGCGTTGCCGCGCACCCCGCAGTGAATGCATATGAAGTAGCTGCGTTGCGTCTGGTGAGTCACGCGCAGCGAGGACGCTTAGCCCCGGCATCAGGTGTCACCCTGGACGCTGTGTGCAAGCATCCGAGCATGGATGTATTAAAGTCGCGTCTGCGTCGGTCGTATCCACGCAATGTTGACGAAATCGCGCGATATACGGTGACCGCGGCGTTTGCATCATCGCCATGGGCGTCATCCAGCGCTTCGCGCGGCACTTCACCGGCGGATGTTCAAATTATTGCCGACGACGTGTACGGGATGTTGCTCGAAGGCAAACCATTGCACCGACGAGTAACAACAAATCGCGATGACCCACATGATGTCGACGACGACTCTTCACAGATCTCTCGAGGCGCACCGTCTTTACTCGGTGCACTCGCTGCGTCGACGTCGATGGGCTTCGCGTCGTTCACCGCAGCGCAATTTGCGCCATCAAAGTTTGCCGTTCTCACGCCGCGAGACATTTTAGATTTGACAACGGGCGTGCGCACGCCGACTTTGACGTCTTCTGGGATCTTCGAGCCCGTGGCGGTTATGCTACTGCACAACATACTTTTGTCGGCACGAGGAGTGCAAATAGATGACCATTTACCGAGCGATGCGAAAAAGCTGTCGCGCGACGCTTTGAATGCCGTGCGTTCGCCATCTGTGGCAGCGACGCCAAAGCCGACGGTGAGCGAAGGGAGTCAGTCCCCCGGCAATGACGACGGTGATGATTCACCATGGGCGCCAAAGTACGCGCATCTTGAAGACGAGGGTGCGAGCGCGCGCTTAGAAGAGTTACAAGAAGCCGAAGAGTCGGCGGACATGTTGCAGCGATATATAAATTCACTCTCGATGGAAGATTTTGCGTTTGATGGAGACGACGAGTAAAAAGAGTTGTGTAGCAAAATTGTACTGGTACCAATAATAGAAAATGCGTTCACTTATCCACAAAATCTTCGAGTGTTGTCTAAAAGTTGAAACTATCAATTAGTTTGACGTGCGTCGCACGCTCTATCGCATGCCTCTGCCTCTGCCTCCCATACCGCGGCCACCCATGGGCATGCCTCGGCCGCCACCTCGGCCGCCCATGGCACCGTCTTCCGGCCCTTCACTTCGCGGGTTACGCACTGTCTCATCGATGGAGAGAATCAAACACGTCGCCTCCGTCGCGGCGTTCAACGCGTTAATCTTTACCATGCTCGGCTCCCAGATAAACTTGGCAAACGTATCACAAATGCCTCCCGTGTTAACGTCCACGCCATAATTTGCACCATCCGTACTCGGTCCTGCGTGCTTTTGACGAAGCTTGTTCAAAACATCCGTGGCGTCGTGCCCAGAGTTGTCGCACAGCTGTCTCGGGATGATTTCGAGCGCCTTAGCGTAGGAGCTGATAAAGAGTTGGGACTTACCGGCCACCGTGCGCGAGTAGTCACGCAAGTACTTGCTCAATTCCATATCAATCGCACCGCCACCAGGGACGATGGACGCGTTCTTCATCGCACGACGCACGATTTCGATGGCGTCATTCAACGAGCGCGCGGCTTCTTCGATGAATTGTTCGGCGCCGCCGCGCAAGACGAGCGTGCACGTTTTCGCCTGCGGGCAACCACGGAAAATGTTGAAACGCTCGTTACCGACTTGGATTTCTTCAAATGCTTCGCAAAAGCCGAGCTGTGCGTCGGAGATATTGTTCACCGTGGTCTGCACCGGTGCCCCCGTGGCTTTGGTGACACGCAACAAATCTTGCTCTTCTACGCGGCCGGCGCAAAACAAACCGCGGTCCGCAAAATATTGCGTCGCCAAGTCTCCGATCGCGAGTCGGCTTAAAATGATGTTCGCACCCGACGCAACGCACTTATCGAGTTTTTCGTAGATGATGTTCCACTCGGCGTCAACAATCTCTTGATACTTGGTCGGGTCGCTTAGTCGCACCTCAGCGTTGTCTTTTTCACTCTTCAACTCGAGCTCCATGTTGAGCGCCAAAATCTTCGGTTGCTTGAAGTGCTTGGTCATTTGCTCAAAGCCGGCGTAGGAGAACGTTTTCTTAAACGCCACACCGTCGACTAGGAAAGAGTCCGTCATACTACCACCCATCACCTTCTTCACGCCAATCATGCGCGGGTCCAATAAATCTTGGTCGAGCGAACGCACCGCCTTGACGCACATGTCCGCGAAAAACTCCTTCTCACCGCCAACCAACTTCGAGGACAACGTCGTCATTGCGCATTTCTTCAGTAATTCATCCTTATCGGCATCATCCTTCCCCTCAATCGACGTGGATAACTCCTTAACGCGCGCCGTCGCCAACTCGCACGCCAAACGAAAGCTTTTGATAATATTCATCGGGTGCACGCCATCCTCCACGTACGACTTTGCCTCTTTCAAAAACTCACCAGCCAAAATCACCACCGTCGTCGTCCCATCGCCAACTTCAGCATCTTGCGATCGCGCGATATCCACCAACGTTTTCGCCGCCGGGTGCACGATTTCCAACAACTTCATAATCGTCGCCCCGTCGTTTGAAATCGTCGTCACGCCTCGTTCATCGCGCACAAGTTTATCCAACCCACGCGGTCCGAGAGTCGTGCGCACCGCATCCACCACCGCACAGCATGCATTAATGTTCGAGATGCATTGTCCGCGCCCTTGCGACGTATCCGTGCCCTCTCGGAGCAACACGATCTGCGGTTGCTGCGCGTTCAACGCGACGCACACAACGCGTACGAATATCGTCAGTCACCACTCGCATTCGCGCGCGCACACGCCTCGCGACGACGCCTCGAGGTCAAACATCACGCTACGCGTCGTTTCCGCGTTCGCGCTCGTCCAACGCGCTTGGCGTCGCGTTAGAAATCCCCGGTCAACGTCATCGCAAGCTTCGAGCGCCGCATAATCAATCCATCAATCAATCGCGTCTTTCGTCGCCGACGTCGCGTCCGCGGTCGCGTTCGCAGTCGTAATACGCACAATTAATCGCCCATCGGGCATGCGCACCATGGGCGCCGACATCTCGCTCGCGTTCGCGTCGACTCGCGTCGTCTCGCGTCGTAAAGTGTCGACATCAGTCCGCCGAGTCGTCGCATCCAACGCTCGCGCGGCGCATCCATCGCGCGCGCGGCGTTGAATCGCGCGCGCGAATTCGAAATCGAATGCATTCGTGTCGGTGCGTGCGGTGCGATTGCGCGTCGCGCGTCGCGTCGGCGGCGTCGGCGGCGTCTCGGATGCGTTCGCGGTTCCGTGTGTACGACAGAGCTCGGCGTGCGTGCGTGCGCGCGCGCGGTGCGTCAGCGACAGCGCGCGACCGTATACACGAGGACGAGTACGACGGCAACGACGACCGTCAACGCGTGTCGTGCGTTGCGACGACGACGACGACGACGACGAAGCAGAGGTTGATTGATTGATTTTTGGTTGGATTCCACCCATCCACGCCGACGCCAACTATGAATGCCGCCGACGACGACGGTCGACAACGCGGAGGTGGAGAATGTACGACCACGACTGCGCTCGCGAAGGACGCGAACGCTGGCGACGGTGCGGTTGACGAGGCGAATGTCGGAGCCGCATTTGTCGTGCGCGCAAGGTGGCAAGAAGGCGCGGATATCGGGCCCGTTGTTTTACCAAACGTCGACGCGAGATTGATTGATTTGAAGCAGGCGTTGTACGACGCGACGTGGATGCGGAGCGAGGACGCGGTGGGACGTGGAGGCGGCGCGCCGAATGCGTCGGCGGCGGGGTTGAAACCGCCGAGCGTCGAATACGTGCGCGTATTGATGAATGGAAAAATTCTTGGTCCGGATCACAAGCGTTTACGTGCGTTTGGGTTGATGTGTGATAACAACGAGCGAGTGATTCATATCGTCGTCGGCTCGAGGCCGTACGATGATGATGAGCAGTCGAGATCGCAAGGGGCGTCGACGAAGTTGTCGTCTGAGGCGAACGACCAACCGATGTGTTGTTCGATTATGTGAGTGAAATACGCGAGCGCACACACACAGAGTGTGAGAAGCTTTAAAATCCGAATGGTAAATGCATTAGATGACGCGCGTCGAGCGCGAAAATTTACCTCGATTAGTCGAGAGGGCGAATTATTTGTACAATTACTCAACTTTGAGCCCGTGTAACATTACAATGCGCAACAATGGCATCACAATCCACTCAAATCGACGCGTTCATATTGCCGACCCACGGTGGTGGATAGTGAAGCGAGTTTTTCTACGAACGACGCCGGGGTCTCGAGCGAAGTTGAACCGATGAGCACTTCGCGATGAAGGATTTTGCTCAACGCGTGCGCCTCGCGCAATTCTCCGCGCGTCATACCGCCGACGATGAACACGATGAGTCTTCGAGTCGCCCGCTTGCTTGCGCGGTTGGACGCCGACGAGTCTGCACGGCGATGTCGCGATGCAGTCGCCGCCGCGGAGGAATCCGTAGTGTCCGATTCGCCACCGATTGATTCCGCGCTTGACGTTCGCGTCGCCCACGACGCTTCGGTGCGCGTACGCACAGACTTGGCTTTCGTGGGCGATAACATCGCTGCACTCGCCGCAGCAGCAGCGACATTCGATCCACTTTCGCCGCCAATAGATGGATATTCAGTCCCGTCGAGCGCCCCAGAGTCTATTTCTGCAATTAAACCAGCAACGGTGGGTAAGAATTTGTACAAGTCCCAGTCGCTGCCTTCGCCCGTGCGTTCGAGCACCTTTGGTCGCGACGCTTTCGTGCTCGACGAAAAGTACGATTGCGACGCTTTATCTTTCAAAACCTTGACGCCAAGCAACTCAAGCTTCTCAAGAATATCCACATCGCTCGCTGTTAATCCGGTTTGCTTGCACCACCGCGATTTCTCCGCAGCGTCAATCTTTTGAGGATGCGATGCTACGTAGCACAGCAACAACCGCAACTTTTCCACCATCGGTAACCGTATGCCCTTTTCATCTAAAGTGTTGAATAAATACGTGATATCTTTACTCGTTGCATCGCCGTACACAACATCTTGTTCTAAACGTCCAACTTCGCTCAATGCACACGATTGCAACAACGCGTTGATTTCGCTCGCTATGGACGCGTGCACCGAAAGCTTGGCGCGTTGTTCGAGTACTCGCGGCAATGCTTCCACTGCACGTTTCAATTGCCCAGTCGTCAGATCGCGCGTACCCGTGCCCTGCGGTCCAATGTGTGCGAATGCGCGCGTCTTATCTGCCAACGTCGTGAGCACTTCGGCAATGTGCGCATGTCGAAGCTCCGTCCACAATGAATCGTCATCCCCGAGCACGGCGTCCTTCTCTTGCTCGCCCGCGTTCGTGGTGATTTTATACCGGTACACCCCATTCTTGACGTCGAGTAAATCGTGCACCATGCTCTCATACGTCCACTCGTGAATCACGGGCGCGATGACATCGACTGAACGATCGACAATGAGCACGTCGCACGTGGGCGAATTCTTCGCCGCCTCGGCACCCTTGGCGCGTAACAACCCGGTGACGATGCGATCGAGACGATCTGCCACGCCACGCGAGACATCACTCGTGCGATTTCCTACTTTCGCCATGTACCGAATCGCAGGAATTTCCCCTAATGACACTAAAACAGTCGCTAAACGTGCTGAGATCATATCCAGCGCGCGCGCTTGCGCCTGCGACGCCTCGCATCCCGCGCTAAACGTCTCTCGCAACGCCCCATCCATCATCACGCTAAATCCATGTTGATCCACCGCAACGTACTCCAGATTCAGCTCACTACAATTTCCCAACATACTCACGCACGTCGGTGAGAGTTTAATCAACCTCAACACGCCCTGAGACGCTGGAGATGTGAAAAACACGTGCGCCTTGCGATGAACGCGAGCGTCGCAGTCGGCAATCAACGCTCGAACAGATTTTTCACTCGGGGTGATAAAGTACACCCCGTCGAGCGATGGTTGCGGTGCACGCGTGAGCTCGATGTTTTCAACCACTGCGTGCGCGTGCGACGCGATACATGCCGCCGTCAGTCGTCAGTCGTCAGTCGTCAGTTTCACGCGTTCAATCATTTCGCGAGACAGAGACGCGCATCGATCCACCTACCGCTCACGCCAACATCCGCTAAATCGCTCATCTTCGCCACCGACGACAAGACTTTCACTGAAATCGCATCCGTGATCAACACCCGCCACGGCGTGCAGCCCGCGGCGTTCAACTTGGTCGTTAACATGTCAATCTGTGTAAAGCAACGTCAAACGAATCATTTCGCGTGAGTTTTCGTGCGCGCGTGACGCGCGAGGACGACGAGGACGACGAGAACGAGGACGCGCGCGCGCAGCGAAGGGCGATGCGTACCAGCACGCGTCGTTTCGTCGTGCGCATGAACGCGGACATTGTGGAGCTGACGTCAGTCATCGTGAGCGAGGCGTCAGACACTGGCGTGGTGTCCATGGACGCGTCGACGTCGTCGTCGTCGTCGTCGTCGTCGTCCGAGGATGACGAGGACGACGACGTGATGTGGCGTAAAACGCGCGTGCACGCGAGCGTGAGCAAGTATGCGAGCGCGGCGAATGGTGATGATGATGACGCGGACGATGTGACTTCGCGCGCGCATGGATTCATGTTTCGCGACGCGCTCGTGGGCATCATCGACGCCCTGGCGCGCGAAGACGTCAAGGAGACGCCGGCATCGTCGTCGTCGTCGCCTGCGATGGCGTCCGCGGCATCGCACGTGTGGGCGTTGCGGCGCGCGGCGCGGCGCGCGAGAGGCCAGCACGCGGCGACGCAGACGTCGACGTCGACGTCGATTGATGACGTGCGGCAGACGCTGCGGCGCATACGGGACGAATGCGATGCCGCGAGCGATACTGTTTGTTGCGCGATTGATGGTTACGCGTCAAAGACGGCGGCGTGCGCGAGGGAGGGTGCGAAGAAATACGCGCTCGAAGCCGCGGCGGTTACGGCGGATGGTTACGTTTCGTTATTTCGAAACGCATTGGTGATGCGCGAGGCGATGGAGCGCGGTGATTTCGAGCGCGCGTGTGATTTAAAAGATTGCATTGATCTCGCGGTGCGTTCGATGAGCGCTGGGGAGGGTTTCGTGGCGGATGGCACGCTCGAGCGCGCGTGGGACGAAGGATGTCGATGCGCGCTCGAAATTCGAGCGCGAGCGAAACGGCTCGTGACGGGGTGGTTTACGCGCGCACGCGATCGAGCGCGAGACATAGGGCGCGCGGCAATCGCGCACAGCGTCGCACGTGAGCGGAAACTCGCGGTGCGTGCGGCGAGGATAGAGGCGTGCGCGAGAGATGGGCTCGTGGACACCGACGCCGACGTCGACGCCGACGTCGTTCGAACTTTAGTTGACGATTTAGACCCATCCAGCGTGTTTCGCGCCCATGCCCTGTGCGTGCGTTTGGGGGAAACACCCGAAGAGTTTTGCGCGTGGATGCGTGCGGTGCGTGCGGAGCAGCTCAAGCGCGACGCCGGGACGCCCGTCGAAGGCGCGATTGGACACTTTATCATTCAGCTCGCGCTCGTGGATGAGGGCGTCATTGTATCACGCGCCGCCATCGACGCCGAGTGGGCAATCACCGTGCGCGAGCTTCGTGCGAATGTTTTACGCACGGATGGCGTTGAAGCGTCGCGCGTCGCCGCTGAAACGAGTGACGCGTGCGCGTGCGCGAGTTTGTATGGATTTGACGCTGGCGCGCTGCTCGACGCGGCGCGCGCGCTCGAAATCATGTACGCCCGAGGAGGTGCGGCGACGTAGATGACAACGACACAGTGTGAAGTTATAGTAGACTTAGGTACACTTTTAGTTTTTACATTTACATGTAGAAGGAAATGCATGCGCGAATATGAACTTACAAACGTCCTCGTCTAAACGCCGCGAGCGTCGAGTCATCCAACGGAGGCGCCGTCGCCACCGGATCCACCGAACCAAGACCAATCGCGCTCCACGTCAACAGTATCACCACCACTGTCGATACCGACGTCATCCACCACGGCGGCATCGTTTGCGGCTCTCTTTGGTCTCTATCGTCTTTATCGTCGACGTCGCTCGAGCGGCGACCTTTTAATTTCGCCGACGTTTCATCGACGAGTCTATTCTCCTTCTCCACCTCACTCAACGCTTTTCCCAACGGCTGCGGCATGCGCACGCGAAATAACCCCCCAAAAATCTCTCTCGCGCGAACTTCTTCAATCAACGCTTCATCGTACGCTCGTCGTAAATCGTCCTCGTCGTCCACCGACGCGTCGCCGCTCAAACGCTCCACCTTGACGCGCTGCAGCTGCAACTCCAGCGCTTCACGCGTCTTCCTGCGCTCCACCGCGCCCGCGATGCGGCGATTCACGACGGCAAACGCGGTAAAGATCATCGCCCCGACGACCGTCGCGCGTACGTCCACGCGCGGCTCGAATTCGGACGCCGAAGACGTCGACGTCGATGGTTGCGCTCCACCATCGACGTCGTCGTCGTCGACCGTCGATTCATCCGTCGCCCTTGCGCGCGCGTGCCGTCGCCGTGCGGTCGATGCGCGCTCAGTACGCGCGGTCGATGCGCGCGCGCGCGTAAACGACGCCATCAGAGGCGGCGCCGCGCGCGCGAACGTCGTCATGATGGCGCGAGTGATTAATGACGTCGTCCACAGTGCGCGACGCCGATGACGCCGTCGCGCGCGCCGATGGCGATGCGATGGCGCGCACCGGCGGTCGCAGCGCGACGCGCGCGTGCTCTCGCGCGTCCTCGCGCGTCGGCGCGCGCGTCGGCGCGGGCGTCGACGACGGCGGCGGCGTTAAAGGCGTCAAAAAGTGCATTCTTAGACGACGCTGACGCTCACGACGACGACGATGCGAGGGACTTGCGCGAGCCCATGGAGGTGACGCTGGGCACGCGCGATGGCACGAATGTCAATCGGTTGGCGCGGCGCGTGTGGCGCGCGTGCGTGCGCGCGGACGATGACGTGGTGGATGCGACGCTGGGACACGGGCACGACGCGTTGGCGTTGTTTCGTATGCGCGAACACGCGAAGGCGTCGGGTGCGGGAGGGGCGAGCGCGCGGGTGACGATGGTGTATGGATTTGATATCATGGATGAGGCGCTGACGAGCGCGCGGGGGTTGTTTGCGCGCGAGGGCGTGGATGAAGATCGATTTACGTTTGTTCGAGAGTGTCACTCGACGATGGACGGGCGCGTGAATAACGCCAATGCTGACGCCAGCGGCGGTGAAGGCAACGCGCACGTGGGCGTGGTGTGCTTCAATCTAGGGTATTTACCGAGCAACGATCGCGACGAGCGCGCGGTGAGGCCGCGGACGAGCATAGACACGACTGTCGTCGCGTTGCAAAAAGCGCTCGACATGGTTCGCGTCGGCGGCGTCGTCACCGTCGTCACGTACGTCAAGCACGATGGGGGCGCCGACGAACACGCCGCCGTGGTCAACGTTTTAAAATCATTATCGCCGAAAAAGTTCAATTGCACCACGCACGCCGTGGTGAATCGAATCGGGGCGCCGGTGTTATTCGCCGCCATTCGCATCGCGAAATAACCACCCGTCGCTCAAGCTCAATCTCATTCATACTTCGGCGGTATAGCTATATAGGATATGTATCATGTATCATGTACACTACCACCGCGCGTGGGCGACGAAAGTACCCATAATAAATTGTCGCACACCTCCGCATCGCGCGCGACTCGAACACGACGTTCATGTGCATTGTACTGGTTGTACTGCAATGGCCTCGACTTGACAGTCTTTTTTTGCCCAGCGCATGGTGCGGCACACGACGACGTCTCGTCTTCGACGACGACACTCATCGACGCCGCCTTGGCTCGAGCTCGCGGTGATCGAACGGGACGACCGCGCATCGACGCATTGAGACCGCGACCGCGACCGCGACGCGCATCGATCGTCCATCGAGCGCGCTGAGCAGCGCTGACGAGGACACACCGTTGCCAGTCATGCCTGGGACGAATGATGGGGATGCCACGCGTCGAGAACGGCTTGAAATCGCGCCGACGGCGGCGGTGACGATGCCGTCTATGATGTTTGATGTCACGGCGACGCGCGCGGGGGATGAAGGTGATCGTCGGGGCGGCACGAGTGGTGGAGCTGGGCGATTAACGACGACGGCGCCGGCGCCGAGCGCGTTGTTGGGGAAACTTGAGGCGTTTTTACCGACGATGAAGCGCGCGAATGATGCGTTGGAGGCGCGTGTGCGTGAAGATGGCGGTACGGATGGGGTGGATATCGAGCGCGTGGACGATCCCGATGGTGAGCGCATTGAAATGGTACGTTTAGTTCCGATAGACTGTTGAGCCAGGCTCAACCGCGTTTTGTAGGGCGTCAAAGAATGATTGGCGATTGACGTTGTGTGTCTCCGCGCGCGCACGCGTACGCAGGATTTAGGTTTAGGTGTGGTCGATCTGAAGACCGAAGATGCCGTGGCGGCGGCGGAAGCGGTGGCGGGTGGGCAGAAGACAAAGCGCGCGAAGAGCGACGAAAATGAGACGCCAAAGATTGTCATACCGGACGTCTCAGGAGCGCGGGCGGTGAAAATCAACAAGTCAAAGGTTGGTATCGAAGAATTATAACGCGCGTTGTGGCGATATCCAAGCTTCGTAGTTGAGTGTATGCGATGAGTGTGAATAACAAACGTCGCGCGACGTCGCTGCGGCTATATTTATAAACCATCCAACGCGCGCTCGAGCTCCTTCATATCCTTTTCCAACGCTCCGTTCTCGCGCAAGTAGCGCACTAAAACGCGCTCAGCTTCACCTTGTAATTCTTCGCATCCTTCGGGCATGTTCACGCTAATCACGATGGACTTGCCCGACTTCATGGCTAACCTCCTCGCCGAGTCGCTCGACGCTCGAGCGCCCGCCTCGGATCCTATGAGCGTCGTCGTCGCCACGCCGCCGCCTCCCAAACCTCCTCTCACGCGTACTCCAAACGCACACTGCGTTAAATTTCCCTCCTTACCGCCGATGTAAACGTACAACTGATCTTCCAAGTGGTACACTTGGAACGCCAGTTCCACGCCTCGAACATCAGCGACAAACATTTCGTGTCGCATCCTCGGCTCTGTCGCCTCAACCTCCACGCCATACGTCGTCGAATCCATCTCGTGCCGTGTTATCTCGTGAAATTGAAAACGCACAAATTTAATCGTTCATAATCGGCTTGTTCGCCGACGCCTTTTCGCCCGGACCAGCCTTAGCCTTGCCCTCGTGCGCCTTTTTGTTATCACCACCCGCGTTCTTCAAGAAAGATCGGAACAGCGCGCTCGTAGTTTCGTAAATCATCGAATCGTGTGCCTGTGTGTGCGTGTGCGCGCGCATGCGATGCCCCCTCGTCGTCAGTATACGTCACACGTACGTAGCAGTTAGGGTCAACTCGATCGAGTCAACACCGTGGTCACGACGCCGCCGTGCGTCGCCGACGTTGACGACGACCATCACCGGCGCCGAGCGCGGGACGGGCATGCATACGATGTTATCTATTGTGTCGCGCCGAGCGCATCGCACGTACCTCGACGCGTCGTGTTCGTAAATGACGACGATGTGATGGCGGTCCCAGCGACAACAGACTTTGGAGACCACAGGTGAAGAACTGTCCGCGTGCAGTGCGAGTTTGGATGGATGCGATGGATCTTGATATTAATACCGGTACAACACATAGACAAAACAATACAAAACACGCGCGTGCTCGAGTGAACAGTTTTCGCCACGACGCCATTACATGACGAATGCGGTTGCGAGCACGCATAGTGTGAGCGCGCGCGCAATATTTGCGGCGCGCCCGCGAACGCTCGACGAAGTCGTCGTCGTCTCCGTCGTTTCCGTCAACGCCGAAGCGACCAAATCAGAGATGCCTGAAGAGGCGGTGCCGGTAATCTCCCAAAATGCCATGCAACCTTTATCTTCGTGGTTAAGGAAGTGACAGTGTGCGACGACTTTACCGGTATAGTCGGCGGTTTGAAAATAAACATTGGAAATAGTAATTCCGGCAGGTTGAAACAAGACATCGTGCCAGTCACCTGCGATAAAGTAACTCGACGCGTCTCCTGTTGCGTCCGTCACCGTTCCGAGCTGATATGGATTCACGTGGATGTGAAATGGGTGTTTGTCGCTTCCTTGCAAAGACCATTTTTGTACTGTCCCAGCTGCCAAATTTCCGAGCGAAACACCCGTATATGCTGCCGCTCCTTGGCTGTCGTAATTGACGTTGCATCCGCCGCCGCCGCCGCCACCGCCGCCACCGCCGGCAGCGGCGAATAAAAGACTGTGTGTCTCCGTGGTGGCAACCCCCGAGTACGCGTTGACGGTTGCGAGATAGTTCGGTATCTTGGCGTTAAAGTTTGTGAGCGTTGTTGCCGTGCTCGCGCTCGCGACGACTTCAAAATTCAAAGCCCCGGTAGTCGTGGCGATGTGCGTCTGCGCGCCGCCGACGCTGTCCACGGTAAACGTGCCGACAGTAGTACATCGAATGAGCACATCCGCGCGGTTACCGGGTGCCATGTATACGCTCGAAAGCGCGCGCGGCGCGGCGGCAACGTAAACCCCATCCTTGGCGAGTAGTTTCCACTCGCAGCCGAGACCAGCCGCGGCGGAGCCGAGTTGGAATTCGACGACTTTGTCGAGAGCCATAAATACCATGCGAAGACGCGTCCACTCATTTTGATCAATCTTAATAGTCGGTGCATACATTCCATTCGTGGTGAAGTGCGCCATGCCGCCTGTTATTCCCGTCGATTGCGAGGTCCAGGATTCGCCCATGCCAGCCGTCGACGCGATGGTTTTGATGTCGTCGAATTGGGTGTATTGAATCATCATCACCTTTTCATCCAAGCTTTGATACTCGGTCGGAATTTCATCCGCAGCGTCTTCGACGATGAGAACGCCGACGAGCCCCCCTCCGGCTTGCAGCGCGGTCGATCCATGCACGTGAGCATGATACCAATGCGTGCCAGCCGCGTGGTCGGCGATGACGTCGTACTGGTACTGGTGCGAATTTCCCGGCTCAATCTTGAGCATGACGTTGTCGTACGGATCGTTCGCGGAGATGTGCAAGCCATGCGTGTGCAGATTCGTCGTCCCGGGCGTGTGATACGTATTCATGACCACCGCGTCCGTGTTGATTTCGAGATTATTCTGCAACAACACATTGACTCGGTCGCCAGCTTTGAACTTCAACGTCGGCCCAACCTTCAACGCGCTCAACGTCTGACCAGCGGTAGAGGTCTCGGTCGAACCAAAGTACCCTCGCGTCTTGAACGAAAAGCTCGACGGCGTCGTCGTCGTGTACGTGTACTCCTCCACCGTGAGCGTCTCCGTGAGTACGCCCGAGGATGAACTCACCACTGTTGGCTCGATTAGGTCGGCGGCGTGGACGAACGGCGCGCTTAGCGTCGCCCACGTCGCGACGACGAGGACGATGGCGAACGATTGCCTCGATGTCGGCGTCATTGCGATCGAGTGTCCTCGCGATTCGCGTCACGCGCGCGTCGCGGAGTGTCGCGACCGACGAAAGCGTGACGTGGCGGCCGCGGGGGGGTGGAAGGTAACTAACTTTGATACCGAATGAGGGCGACGCGCAGGGTACCGGTAGTTTGGATACATATTATAGATGTTGATATTGAATAAAACATAGACAACACAGTGTGGTGCGTACATGCGCGCCGTGATGGGATCACGCAGCTGGGGGCGAGGCACTGGCTGATTCGTACGCGACGTCTCGCGCGGATTTTGATTTTTGCGGCGAACGCGAAATCGACAACGCTCGAGTGGACAGTTTTCGATCCAGGTACACCTCACGGCGGGTGGAGGTGTACGTGGACGTGTCATCATGGAAACGCACGGGTTCGGGGGATATGTGAGCGTTGGTCAAAGGTTCGCCGCGAGCGACGACGGCGCCAGCAAAATCCGCGTACCGAACTCCCGCTCGAGCAGCCGCGAGCTTTAAAGCACCCTGGAATTGCTTAAAGTCCATGAACTTTGATTTGGCACCTGTGATGGTGTTGAACACGATGCCCGCCGCCTGTGCGTCAAAATTTCCGCGATACAATCCACAATCTTCGCACAACTTTATAAACCGATTCACGCCGAGCGCATTCGACGAATGCGAACCGCCGCTATACGCCGCAAAACTCACAAACGACGTCTTCAATCCTCGCACTCGAGGCAAGCTATCGACGTCGTCAAATCCATCTTGCTCACGCGATAATTGACGTTGCAAGCTCCTCGACGGCGACGCCAGCACTCCATGCGACGCTCGCGCCGCGCTCGTATACGTCGATACGTCGTCGTGATGTCGAATGGCGCGCGGGGACACCGCCGCGCCCACGCTCGGCGACGCCCTCGCCACTCGCGCCCGCACGTCTTCAATAGACAACCCTTCACCCATGATCGTCGTCACGAGATCATTCAGCAACTGTTCAAACGTCACGAAATCAATCTTCTTACGCGTCTTTCCCGACCGCTTCGCAAACGCGACATCCACCGCCGCCGCGTCCAGACGCTCAGCGAACACCTCCCGGCACATCTTTGCGAATCTCGTGCCATCCATGCACGTCGTCGAGTGCGATTTTGGCGTACCAAACTCCGCGAAGGCTACGAACGCGCGTCGTAACGACGCGCGCGACGTCGGCGTCGGATGAATCGAACTCGTCGGCGAGTCATCAAACGCATCGTCGTCGACGTCCAACGCGCCCACGCCCTGGGCGATGCCCGCGACGTCGACACCCGCATCGTCGACGCGTCCATCCGTCCGCTCGTCGTCGCCCTCCTCCTCCTCGTCGTCGTCGTCGTCGTCGCGCGCCGACCCGCCGACGACCACCTCGGTCGGTGAACTCAAGCTGTTCCAACGCTTCACCTCAGCGCGCACGCGCGTCGTCGACGACGGCGCCGTTGTCGATGACACCATGGATGCCGATGACGTCAATCTCGACGTCGCGCGCGCGTCGTTCGCGTCGTTCGCGTTCGCGCGCGTCATGGATTGAATGCGCGTGCGTCGAGGAATGTCGTGCGATTCGAATGCATCAATCGTCGACGCTCCATGTCGTGCGCGTGCGCGACGGCGGCGGCGGCGCACCGATGCGTTCATCGACTGTCGCGAACGCGCCGTGCGGTCGCGCACCGGTCGACGAAAGCGCCACGCGACGAGGATGACGTTGTTGTTGATGAAGTTGTTGCTGACACGACGATGATGCATGACGCATCGTCAACGACAGCGTCGTCGTTGGCGCCGGATTCGGACGCGACGCGCGCGGAGTGTGCGATGATGGCATCGCCACCGTCGCCGGCGCCGCCGCATGCGCACCGAGAGGCGTCGCGGCTCGGGTGGCGCACGACTTTTGTGTCGTGCGTGGCGGTGGCGTCGGCGTGCGCCGTCGCGGCGTTGGAAATCGATCGACGGAAACGCATTGAGGCACGCGAGCGAGGGATTGATCCGGACGCGGACACGCATGCGGCGTTGACTGAACTCGTGCGCGTCGCTGAAGAGCTGTTTCAGCGCGCTCCGAGCGAGAAGAATGCGACAAAGGTGAATGAGGCGCGCGCGGCGTTGCGGGACGTCGAACGCAGGCAACGGGAGCGCGCCGAAGCGGTTCGACGCGCGGAGGAATGGAAGTCGCGCGTGCGAGTGAAAGAGAGCGAGAATGCCGATGATGGGTCGTTTGCGGCGATCGGGGGCGATGCGCGAGAGGAGGGATTAAGAGTGGAGGCGATTTTGAGCGCCAAGCGGCGCGAACGCGAAGCCGAGGCGAAGAAGCCGCCGCTCGCGGGATCGAGCATGGAATGGATGAAAGCGGATGATTATTTGAATCGCGTGCTTGAAAAGGAAAGCACTGATCATGTCGAAGAGGAGGATATCGCATCTACGCCTAAAGTCGTGGATGTTGAGACGTTTGAAGAGTACCCGGAGGAACTCGTCGAAGCGATGCGGCGCATGGAAGCGGACATCGCCACCGGTACGTACAACGAGGAGGCGTTGTATGAAAAGTATAAAGACGTCCTCGACGCGTTTGGGGAAGAGTTTGAGCCCACAACAGAGGTTGATGACGATGGAGACGAAAACGAGCATCCGCAGTTACTCGACCCGTGGTGGTGGCGTAAAGCGCGCGCGTTGTTTTTAATAATCGTCACCCCGAGCCCAAACGCGCCCGAGGAGTTCTTTGCCATGCAAATGGTGCCTGATAATATTCCCGAACGCGCCAGGCCGGAAGACAAGTATCATCTCGTGGCGTTTGAAGATCGTCGAGACGCGGAAAACTTTTGCTTTTTAATGCAGTCGCAACGACCGCGCGGCGAAATGGATGTTGAACTCAAAGGCATCGTGAGCATGAAACCCATCGGTCCTAAAGAGTTACAACAGTTAGCCGACAGCGTGGATTACGGCGTCACCGTGGTAGGCGGAGGACGGGTGGATTTGTCCCCTAATCGCCCGTATGTGGATGTTTTGAATCACATCGCGCACATAGGAGGCGAGGCGTACTTGTGGACGTTTGCGCGCGACGTCAAGCGAGATTTCGACAACGCACAAGAAGACGACAACGGCGCCACGGCGCCGAGGTAAGTGAGATGGATAAAGGCGCGCACACACACAAATGTGATTAGATTGTCATTAGTCTTGATTGATTTTCAAAAGTTTAGTACACGACAGATCCTCCTACGATCTTCCAATTTTTTACTCCGCCCGACTCGCATCGCTTGAGTTCATACTTTGCCCGGTACGTGCTCTCGTACACGTCATCAGGTTCGTTTCTAGACTTATCCTTCAACACCGCCAACTCCGTGAGCGTGGTTTCCACGAAGACTCTATCCTCGCTGACAACATTGATGTTGTCGATGCTCAATGCGTTTAATTGATACTCCCAAGCCCATCCGTGCGACGCCACGTCCTCTGCGCGTGTTTCCCATTGTTGCAGCATTGGCCCTTCCAAAATCGTGCCCAAGTGACGGGTATTGTGTGAGTGTCCGAGCGCCTGCGCCTTGGCCATTTGCCATTTACGGACAACCTTTTCGGCGAGCGAGGCGTCCATGACCGGCGTCACCTTCTTCGGCGTCGACGCAATCACCTTGGGCGAGGCGACAGCCGCAGCCTTTGTCGTCGCCTTTTTTGGCTCAGCTTTGGGGGCGAGCTTTGGGCTCGACTTGGGTAAGGAGATGGTGGGCAATCGAATCTTCGACAAGGATGTCCCGACATGCACGATGGCAGAGCCCGCAGCCTGCACAGGCGCTAATGGATTGATTTTCGGCAACGTGACGCCAGAAAGCGCGCTTCCGCCACCCGCGGCGTACGCGGCGGCACCAATGACGCCGAGTTTTGCCACGGCCACGACGCGCCTTTGAGTGTCGGAGACGCCAAACTCGAGCACTGGGGGTGTCGGCGCAAATGCCGACGTAATGGACTCAATCGAATTCACGACCGCGCGCTTACCCGCTTCGAGCGCACCTTGGATGCGAATCAACGCCGAGAAGGACTGCAGACGCGTCACAAATCCTTGCACATTGGGTGTCGCAAACCAATCCTCCAACGACGGCGGAACGACTTCGGCGCCATCGCGGAAGAGCGGGAACGCCACATCGTTGATCCATTGATCCGCCATAGCGCACATGCCTTCGATTAAATCACCCTCTTGTGAGCGCTCGCGCACGTATTGCTCCAACGCCGGGTCGGCGGTGCCATCATACAAGCCTAAAGTATGTGCCGCCTCGTCCACGCGCCCGAGTAACAATTGGCACACCGCGCGTTCGACGCCAACATCTGCCAAGCCGTCCCCGTTGCGCTCCGCCGCCGCTTGAAGCTGATGAAAAATCTCATCCGCATCAATAATCAACATGGGCTTACTTTGAATCAAACCCGCGACGACGTGCGCGAGAGCGCTCTTGTACACCTCGTTCGTGTCCGCCGGCACGTAATCGGGAGCTTCGATAAACAGCGACACTTGTTCCTGCGACGTTAATAATTCATTCGCTTGTTCCATGAACGCCCCGCGTTGTTCGAGCTGCTGGGTGACATCCTTGGTCCATAACAACGAACGCAACGCGCGCAATCCGAGCGCGCGCGCGCTTGTTTCTTCGAGCGGCAACGCGAGCAACTCGAGCACGTACCCGGGTGCCATGTCATGGTACGTCAAATTAATGTTTCTTCGCACATCTGGCGCGAACGAGGCGCCGCCCGCGCGAGAAAGCGTTTCGCCGCCGAGCTCGAGCAAGTCACAGCCCTCCACGATGCGCGGCGGGTTGGACACCAAAGACATGTGACCGAATTCACAGAACGCCAACGCCATGGTGAGCGCGACATCCTTACGATGTTGTCGACCGCCTCGGCATTGAGCGACGACATCGCCGAATTCCAACACGGATTCGTACTCGCCCGCTTCTTGAAGCAAACACAACGCCGCCGCCGCGCGTTCGGGTTCGATGGGCGTCAAGATGCCGTCGCGGATATCCTCGTCGTGTTGCTTGCGCGCCTCTTCATCTTTTAGCACCCACGCCGCTTCATCAATCAATGATAATCGCGCCTGTAACATGTTGGGGGAGTATCCACGAGGGAGCTCGGCTTCGATCGCGGCGAGCGCGGCGCGCGGAATGGCGTTTGGCGTCACGCGCGTCGCTGGCATATTCAACACTTGATAATACGACAACGGCAAAGGCACGGTGCCGTCGGGGGTGTCGAACCCACCGCCGCTCCATCCTTGGCTTTCACCTTTGGTTTCATCTCTCGACGACGAAGAGGACGATAATGATGACGCGCGAATCGTCGGCACCGCGGCGACGTCCTCCGCGACGACGTCCTCCGCGGCGACGTCCTCCGCGGCGACGTAATCCGCGACGGTCGTCTTCGGCGCGCCAGTCGTCAACGGTCGTCGTTCATCACCACCCCTCGCGCCAACTGGGGCAGCACCATTGTTATTATCATTCATAATAGTAGACGTACGCCCATTTGTTGTTTTCCCCACCGCAGACGCCGCCGCACGATTCGCATCGATACCCGCCGATACGAACGCCCTCAACCGCGCGTCTGGATCCGCGTCGGCGTCGGCGCGCGCGACCGTCGGCGCGCGCTCGCCCGACGCGAATCCCGCCCCTCTCGCGTCGTCGTCATCTCCTCGACCAACGCGCGCATCACTTTCCATAACGTCCCCAATCGTCGTCGTCGATTCATACGCCGATCGTCCATCATCAAACCGACCAAACTCCACCGCGTCGCCCGCGTCGTCCGCGTCGTCGTCTCGCGTCGCGTTTGAATTCGCGTCGTCGGCGTCCCCCGTCGCCGCGCGCGTCCCTCGCCCGCCGCGCATCGCGATAACCACACGCGACAATCGGTGACGACATGATGGACGACGACGACACCGAGCGAACGCGAACGCTCCGCCGTCTCCACCACTCGTCGACATCGTCGACATCGTCGACATCATCATCATCATCATC
>Ga0181599_1000674_pt1 | contig 35427 bp, 20 predicted proteins | sample 041ome_3_FD_148658 | JGI IMG/M metagenome (GOLD analysis project Ga0181599, IMG submission 148658) | Coastal salt marsh microbial communities from the Groves Creek Marsh, Skidaway Island, Georgia - 041405US metaG (spades assembly) | ecosystem: Environmental > Aquatic > Marine > Intertidal zone >...
CTTTGTATCATACGTTCAAATTACTTTACATTATCTAAACTCGGCATCAGCACGCGTACTTTCGCGCTTCACGTACCGCGACGAGTTCGAGAGCAAACGCGCACCGCGTCTCAGATTCGTTGTTTTTGTCGTCGTCGGTTTTTCCGAAATAGCCGCAGTCTAAGACCGGTATCGCTACAGTCGGCGGCGAGCGTTTCTCCGCATTTATGTCGGCGGAAAAGGGCGAGTTTTCGTCTTCGAAGAGTTGGTAGAAAGAGTCGCGGCAGGCGACTTCGGCGTCTTTCGATGTTGTTCCTCGCGTGGAATAGTATATTTTAATCGAAGCCGTGTCGGAAAACGCGAGTTTGTACGTCTCTTCGATGCGCTCAAAGTATTTCGCGACGTCGACTCTTTCCTCGTCCTTCTCCTTCTCCCCTCGACGCTTGAAGAATATCAACGCTCTCGCCCATTCGTTTGCTCGGCCGATATATTTTGCAGTCACCATATAATTTCCCGACGACTTGTTATGGGAGTCCATGTAAAGCTCCTCCTCGGCGTTGGAATTGTCATCCATCGAGTGTGATGGAAACACGAGCGAAGACGCTAAGATTGGCTCGATTTCCATGGCGGCATTTTTCGGGAGCATCGGCACCGTCAAAAATAGAGACATGAACAAACCGCTCAGCTTTTCTTGCATAAAATAAAGATTTGGATCCGTCACATCGCTCATATCTTTCTCTCCCACGTGCAATTTTTTGTGCATATTCTCATCGCCACCATCCTTCTCTTTCTCTTCGTTTACAACGAGAGGATCGCAATATGGTTCGCTTGGATCCCACGAGTGATTGCGACAATATTCATGAAACGACACGGAGTGTACGCTCTCGCATTCGTTTGCTCTGTTCGAGGAAGCATAAAATGTTGTTTGTACTGCTTGCTTCGCGAACGACACTTTTTCGCTGCCGTTGTTTTTGCAAATCTCCTCGCGAATCTGATGGCACGATTTCACGCACCGTCGCGCCTCTGTGTAAATGTTCGACTCTAAATCTAAGTTTCTAGGTTGCATTCCAATTTGCCCGGCGACGTACAGAAATGGGTCAACTCCGCACAGTTGCGCGTATGGTCCAATACATGCGGGTGCCCACGCGGATATAGAAGCCACGTGTAAACTCTTTACTCTTTTAGAGCGAGACAAGACCATCGAGAGTAAAAAACTGATATCGTCTTTCAGTGGCAACGCGACGCACGCTCTCGCGCTCGGCTCAACAGCGCGCATATGCCGAGAGTAAGCCGCATTGAAAGATCCAAAATCATCCATAGATTTCAAATAACAATGCGTCATCGTCGCGTGTTCTTCGATGGAAAACATCCCACCTTCGCGTTTTAAGGCTAATTTGAGCTCATGAAACGCCTCGTCTGCCGTGGCTTTGTTATTGCATTGCAACCAGACGGTTCTACTCTCGTTGCCACGATCGCTACTGTTGCTGCTGCTATTACTATTACTGTTGCTATTCATACGTTGCAAGTATACTTCAACGTTTGGATTTGACTTTGCAATATCGTCGCGAATATCTGGAGAACGTAACGAAAGAGAAGCCAAAGGGGGAGTCGCGATGTAATCGTCAGGCACCCATATAACTTCTCCAAATTCCTCGTCGACATGTTCTATTTCTCGTACATCATCATCATCTTCAACTTTCTTTTCGACGCTCACTTTCATAATCTTCAAATGCCCGCTCCGAGCGAAGCGATCCGTGCTCGTCTCTATGACTTCGCTCTCCTCGATGCGTAAACGCCCTCGAGTAAAAAAAGGCGCGTCTAAAACCAAACTCTCAAACTCTCCACCCTCTCCGCACGAGTGTGACCCATACTCTTCTTCTATTTTAATTAAATCTTCCTTGACCTCTCCTAAAGTTTTCCCTAAGTGCTTTCTCGGATCCAAACCCATCGCGGCTGTTTTGACGAGCACCGCTTCGATCCTCCCGACGTTCAATATATCTTCCAGCAACCTTTTCTGTGGCATTTGTTTCCACAAGTAACTAAGCGACACTAAATTCAACTCAAAGCATATCCTCTCCACTCGCAATCGCTGATAATCGCTCAAAATTGCCCCGGAACACACGGCGTCGACGCGCGCGTGTTCCTTCGCGAACTGAATCAACGCTCTCAAATCTTCTATCTCATCGGTTTCAACTCCACGTTCCGGGTAGTTCAAGTCCACGTGAACGCTCCGACCGATCAGTTTACGTCTAAAAACCGGTATGTGTTTATCAATCAGTCGCGGATATAAGTTAATCATCGAGTGCGAGACGGTTTGAAAGCAGTGAGAGTCCAACTCTTCCACGAGTTGGTCTTTCGGCGTGAGATTCCCTAGCGCGGTTATCTCGTGTCCGTGACTTTGGCAGAGTTGTAAAGCAAAGACGGAGTCTTTCCCGCCGGAGACGAGCGCGAGGACCGAGTACGTTTTCTGCGGTGGCGGCATCGTGGTGGTGGTGGTGGTGGTGGTGCTGCTGCTGCTACCAACCACCCAAGCAAGCGGTTTGGTTTCACGAGAAGAACGGAGGAAAAGTTCGTTAGAAGAAACGTTTTAGTACATCAAAAAATAGTTCCATTATTACAGCAGCGCGCCAAAGCAGCTTCTAAATTTAATTGAGCGATCCGATCGAATCGAAGCCGTAAAACTGGGCGAATTCGTTCCAGAACACGTTTTCCGCGTGTTCGTCTACGAACTCGTCCTTGTACGAGGCCATGATTTCTCGGAAGCAGAGAAACTCATCGTCTAAGCTCGTCGGCTGAGGACAGCCTTTCTCTCGAAGGTACTCGCCGACTCGACAGTTTCTCGCGTATTGCTCCTCCGTTAACAACGGTTCCTCGCCGACGACGACGTTTCGGAGAGATAATTCTAAAGCCCACAACCTGGTGAAGAAATCAATTCGCATGAGCGTGAACGAATTCAACGGTATCACTTTCGCCTCTTCGACTAGATATTTAAACGCCTTGAATTGGACTTCGCCTTGGTTGACCATGTCCACGGCGTAGCTCGTCGCCTCTTCCGGGTGAATCCGACACCCGTTATCGAGAACGTACTTTAACGCCTCAAACACGATCTCATTCTCTTCCTCCGTGTTATCCCTGGGGATATTAAACCCTTGAAACGCTTCTATGGCATCAATCAACACGAAATCGTACCACGGCGCTCGCACCGTCTCGCGTAAATATCTCAAACACGCGATTGGGTCCCCTCCTTTCGCTCGATACCCGGATCTCAATACCCCTAAATACGTCGACTCGCTCTCCAGCGGACATCCATTTTCGATGCAATACTTCAACATCTCGTAATTCGCGTGTTGTCCGGCTTCGATCAACACGCGTTCGTCCCACTCGCACCCGGCTTCCTCTCGCGCGTACTTCAGCAACTCCAACTTGTTCGTCGAGGCGACGATTCGACAAAATCGTCCCGATCCTTCCCTCGGGTCGTGTTTAAACGCGCCCTTCCGGTGTCCCCACAGGTACCGTTCGAAGCACCATTTCAAGGTTTCTTTGCTCGAACAGAGCGATTTTATCCCGCACGTTCTTTTGTTGTTGTGTTGTTGTTGTTGATCCTCCTCTTCTTTGGTGGTAGCGTTGTTCAATAAAACGACGCTCTCGTACACGTTTTGGTTGTCGGCGCTTTGCAGCGCTCGTCGCGTTGCCCTAGTCGTCTCGTAAAATAATTTCACGGACGGCTTGTCCAATTTCGGAAGGATGTTCGCGGAAAAAAGCATCGGATGGTCGGTGATGAGTCGCCACAAAGGAGATGGACGAAGAAGAGTGACATCGTCGTCGTCTCCGTCGTCCGTCTCGGAGAACGTTCTGGGTCTTTTGCGCATCGTGACGCTTCTTCCGTGCGTGTGTGCGTTTGGTTGTGACGTGCGTTGACGGAGGAAAAGGTCAGCGAGAGGAGATATTTTTCAAACACTTTCAGACACCAAAACGTGTCAAACAGTCAAGAAAAGGAGAAAATGCGTGTGCACACAATTAATTTTACGACTGAAAAAGCACCAGGAGGAGTTATTTTTAACAGGCGAGAAGAAGCCGGGGGGTCGATGATATGGCGATATTATGTGTGTAAAGCGATTTATTATGACTGCGCTTTAGAACAACTCGTTTGTGTGTACAGACTCAAAGTAGTTATCGTTATTGTTCGGAATACGTCTTTTCGTTTTCTTCTTCGACTAAATCGCGAATGCCTTGGAACAGCGAAGCCGGTTTGTAGGAAAAAAAGGCCAAGAGCATCGGGATGGGCGAGAGCGTGAGACCGGTGAGATCGGTGCCGCCGAGCGCGTTGAATCGATTCAACGCCATGAAGAGAACGACGGGGACCAGAATCGTCGGTGGTCCGCCTTGACCGCCTTGGGAGTCTGCTTTTTGGGAGAGCAAACGGACGTAGAGTAAACTTCCGAACGAACCCAAAACCCAACTGGCTAATACGCTCGAACTGGAACCGGCGAACGTGGCGCCGACGCCGCCGGCGACGCACAAACCGAAAGTTCCGGTGAATAAATCGCGTTTCGACTGTTCCAAGCGCATTTGGTCTTCTTTTCTTCGTCTCATTTGTAACTCGGTTGGCGTTTCTTGTGCCTTCTTATCGGCTTCGTTTCTCATTTTCCAATCCGAATCTTTAATCGTCCTGTTCAACATCTGCCTCGACATCGGTCGATAACTCGGATTCTTCGCCGCTTTCGCCCGTTCCGCTTTCGCCCACTCGTTCGCCCACCTCGATCTCTCCGCTTTCGTCGGCGCGTAATTCCAACCGTCTAAGTTATATTTCGAATCTCCTTTATCCGTCGTCGCTAAATCTAACGCGTTCAACTTTTTCCCGCGCGTCTTCTTCGCCTCCGCCTCTTCCTTCTTCCTCCGCTCTATTTCCTTCACCTGCGCGCCGACGTCCACCGACATGTCGTCCAACATGTTCACCCGTCCAAAACCTAAACCCGAGGCCGCTACTTTCTCTCGCTCTTTCTGTTTCTCTTTTTCAAACCGCTCTTTCCTCCGGAACTCGGCGTCGATGTCGTTTTCCCACACCGGCCGGTACGCGGATTTTCCTCCAGACGACGAAGAAGAAGAAGTTGAAACCTTTTGAGTACTACTCGAAGCAGCGTTAGTGACTCTGTTTTCATCGGCACTCGCCGAAGAAGACGGCACAAAATCGAACGCATCACTTCTTCTTCTTCTTCTTCTTTGAACTCCTCCTTTTCTGGATAACAGCGCCGCCGCGCGAGAAGAAGCGTTCTTCGCATTCGATGAAGAAGAAGAAGAAGAAGACGTGAAAGATGATTCACATCTTCGCATCGTCGTCGTCGTCGTCGTCGTCGTCGTCATCCTTTCCAAAAGTACACTTTCAAATATATGCAAACGCGCGCGCGTGAAATAATTGTAAAACAGAACGTAACGAGGAGCTTTGTACGTTCGAAAACTCTCGATCTCGAGTTTATTATGTATCGCGCGTATCGCCTACCGTGCTTTGCTCTCTGGCGCGTTGTCTTCTCTTTTCTCTCTCTCTCGTTTTTTTTTCCAAGAACACAAACTGTAACCCTAAACCCTAAACCCTAAACAAGAAAAAAGCGAGCACATCACACTCAGGATAAAAAAAAAGAAATCGCGCGCGCGATATCTTTAAACCTCCTCACTCAAAACTTACTAAAGCACGCGCACCCCCGCACAAAACCGAGAGAGAGAGAAACACGATGACCGCGTCTACCGCTTTGCGCCATCTTTTGAGCGTTAAGACGAACAGCAACAACGACGAGGTGAACAACACGCCGTCTTCCTCAAAAACCGCATCGCGATATCATCATCGTCAGCAAAAGCGACGCGAAGCTTTGGTCGTCGTTCGAGCGTTCTCTTCTTCTTCAGAAGCAGAAGAAAACGACGATGGAAAAGAAGAGAAGAGCGATTCTTCTTCTCGCAGCGGCGAGCGCAAAGTGCTCGTCGCCGCTCTTTTGAGCGCGACGACGACCGCGGCGGTGGCGTCTGCCCCTTTTACCACTTCTTCTTTCAACGCCGTTGCTTGGGCCGAAGAAGGCGACTCCTCGGCGGTCGTCGCGGAGGAGTCGATGGTGGTGACGGAAAGCACCACTCCTGAGAATGTTTCTTCTTCCGTGGAAGCACCGTCTCCGTCGGTTATCGCGGAGGAACCTTCTTCAAAACCGGCGTTTACGTTGAACATGGACTTGGACACTTCGGCGTACGACGCGATGACGCGAACCGGAGGGAACTCGGATAAAGCGAAGGCGTTGGTGAATAAAGGCGTGCCGTCGAAAGCGCCGAAGAGTAAAGATCAAGGCAGCGGCGGCGGTTTTAATTTGTTTGGCGGTGGTGATTCCAAGAAGAAAGAGGAGAAGAAACCGGCGAAGAAAGCGGAGAAGCCAAAGAAAGCGCCGACGCCGAAGATGGCGAGTCCTCTCGAATCGAAAGCGAAAGAGGAAGACGGATTTAATCCAATCGTTATCGTCGCGCCGTTGGCTTTGGGTGGTTTTGCGTTTGGCGCGAGCAAATTGATTGGCGGGCCGTTGGTGGAGAGGCGCGAGGAAGAAGAGGAGCAGCCGAAAACGCAAATCATGAAGAAGCCGAAAAAAGTCGTCGAAGCGAAAGAGGAAGAGAAGAAAGCGGCGCCGGCGTTTACCCCGCCAAAGATTGAAGTCCCGCAGATTGAACCGCCGAAAATTGAAATGCCGGAGATGCCAAATCCGTTCGCGTCGATGGGAGGCAACCCTTTGCCTCCGGATATGCCGCGAAAATCGTTTCCGAAGAGGTCGGAAGCGTCGTTTAATTTTATCGAGGAAGACGAGAGCAACTCCTCGGGCGAAATCGACGACGCGTTGGACGAATCGTACGAGGAAGACCAAGGAGCCGCGGAGAGAGAGATGGAACGAGAAATGCGCGAGGCAGAGAGAGAGCAAAAACGAGCCGAAGCGGAAGCGAGAAGAGAGGAGAAAAAACTGGAGGCTGCACAGCGACGAGAGGAACAACGCGCTGAGCAAGAAGAGAAGAGAAGACAACAAGAAATGATTCGCAAACAGAAGCAAGCGGAAGCGGCGGAACGAAAAGAAGAGCAAGCGAGGACGAGAGCGTTGAAAGCGGAAGAGGCGGCGGAAAAAAGAGCGCAAAGACGAGCGGAGATGGAGGCAAAAGCAGCGGCGGCTAAAGAGGCCAGAACGCAAAGAAAATCGGTGTCTGTGAAAAAAGCCTCCGAGCCCGAGAGAGAAGGCAAGAACTTTTTATCCGCTTTGACCGAAATGAGAAAACCGGAGGCGGCGACGACGCAAGTAGTCCCAGCGAAAACTATTGCAATGCAGCGTAAAGTGAAGACGTTTTCGAATAAATCGAAATCGATGGCGCAAAAACCGTCGTTGGCCTTGACGCAAAAGGTTCGACCACCGAACGCCGTCGGTGGTTTGCCGCAAGGGTTCCCTTCGGTGGAGGATTTCGAAGGCTTGACGCAAGAAGAAAAGTTGGAATTGTGCGACAAAGCGGACGCGATCGTGGCCAGATTGGAAACGAGAGCGGACGCGGCGGAAAAGTTCATCAACTCTCCCGTCACCAGCCTGTTGTTCTTTTTGAAGCCAGGGGCGGAAAAGAACGCGGCCAAAGCCAGAGCGCAAGCGGAAGAAGCTGCGGCTGCGGCGAGATCGCTGCGATCCGCAGCGTCCAACCCTCTCGGCGGCGCGGGCGCGGCAGTTGCAGCTACCGTGGTAGGTATCTTAGGTGCAGGTGCGCTTTTATTTGTTGTGTTGAGTGGTGGTGGCGGAAGCGGCGCCCCTTCACCGTCGGCTAAGGTAAACGTTAAAGCGCCGTCGCCGCAAACCGAACAAGTGAGAGATATTGAAGCTGCCGAGAAAATGGAGGCGGTAAAATCGGGCGAAGCGAGCGCGGAAGACGTTTACGCCATGTTTGCAAAATAAAGAAAGAATAATAATGATTTTCATGTCATCTACCGTACGCACGTATACATGTATGAATTTGTTACAGTCCGACAATGTACCACGCACTATATTTAAATACAAAGGGTATGGTACCTTGGGTACATATGGCTATACGATGTTTTACTCTACTGAATTCATGTTTTGTTGATTTCTCTCCCTCTCTCTCTCTCTCTCTCTCTCTCTCTCTCTCTCTCTCTCTCTCTCTCTCTCTCTCTCTCTCTTTCTCCTTCTTTATGTTGTTTCGTTCTTTTGCTCCGAAGCTTTGTCCTCCTCCTTCGTAGACACTAACTCTACATCCTCGAAACTACCCCTCGGTGTCATTCGGAAGTTGTTCAAAAACGCCAAGCGTTGGTCTCTCGGCGAGTCTGGTATGTCTTTCTCGTCAGCCGAAACTCTAAGTCGCGAGAAACCAAGAATGCCGACCCGCTTTGGTTTCCCGCTGGGTTTTGCGTCGGATGAGTTTGTTCGCAAATCAGAGCCATCCTGGCCGCTCACCCTTGAATGTTCTCTGGAGCTTGGCACGCTGTCTGACCAACGCATGGTCGCAACAATGCTCTGAGCCAACCCTTCTGGAGCTATGAACTCGTCCAACGAAATCTCGCCTTTGTCTTCCTGGTCGAAGGCGCCCCAGACCGATCTCACACTTTCCGCCATGGCCCGTAATGACCTCACTTCGGCGTTCAAATTAAACGTTTTTACCAAAGCTCTGATTAACTCTTCCGAATCTAGCGTTCCAGAGTGATCCTCGTCCCAATATTCGAACCATTTCCTCGGTTGCATCTCCAAGTTCGGACAGTTTCGAAACCGTCTCTTTGGCGTTTCAAACGTCTTCAACAAATAATCTAACAATCCGTCCGGTTTTAACAACTCATCTCGACTGATAAACCCTTCATTATTCACGTCGTATTTCGGCCAAATCTCTCCGGTTAACTTCTTCTCGATCGTTCTCCAATCGACTAAAAATTGCGCCCGCAAAATGGTCACCAAATCCGTCGGCGAGACTTTTCCGTCGGCATCGATGTCGACGATATCAAACCATAAATTCGGATTCGTCGAGCACGACGGCACGTTCACTGATCCATACACTGGCACTCGACATATAGGACACGTCGCTGATATTCTATTTTGTTCGTTATCGTTTCTTCCATTTTCGTTATTATTATTATTATTGTTACCGTCGGTATTACCACGACTTCCTTCACTAATGTTCCTCGTTTCCGCGCCTTCTTCGTCCAACTCCTCTTCAAACTCCCCCCGTTGATTAATCATCATTTCCTGGTTCGCGTGTTCCAACAACTCTCTCGCGCACGCCGCGTGGAAATAGTGCTTACACGTCCTCGTTTTCCCGTCGCTTTTCACGAAAACAGCCGTTCGGTGCGAACACAAATCGTCGTAACACACCGCGCACTCTTGATGCTCCTCCGTGATGTGGATGCCCTCTTCTTCTTCCCCAGCGCCGCTCTTTTTCTTATTCTTCTTGTTCTTCTTCTTATTCTCCGCGGACGTCGTCGTCGTCATCGATCCAGCCGCGTTCGACGACGACGCCTCCGACGAAGTCAACACCACCGGTGGTGCGTAGTGATTCGACAGCAAATCTTTGTTCGCCTGCGTCTCCGGCACGTACTTCGGGAAGCACATGCACGGCATGATCTCTCTCTCTCTCTTCCTCCTTCTCCGAGATCCGCGACGCGTATATACCGCGCGCGCGTGTTTCTTCTTCTTCTTCTTCTTCTTCTTCTTCTTCTTCTTCTTCGCGCGCGTGTGGTGCTCTGCGTGGTGTGTGAATTTGGAGTAATCGCCGGCAGAGAGCAACGACTTTTTTTTTGTTGCGAGGCGTGTTCGTTTACGAATACTTTTCGCCACGCGGCGAGAGCCACGCGGACGGACACGGGGACGAGAAATAATGGAGACGTGTCCAAATGTTCAAATTGAATCCTCTTCTTTTCACCTTTTCTTTTTTCGAAAAAAATTCCCGTGCTTTATGCGTCGTGATTGATGTCTTCTCGTGCGTGATGCGAGAAAGAAGAACTGTGTGCTGTTTTATTAAATATTACGTGCGCAGCCGCTCGCGCGGTTTTTTTTATACGTATGTATCTTTTTACACATCGTCGCGTCTCGTCTAAAATACAACAAGTTTCTCTCGCGTGCACTGGCTAAGAATTCGCGTTCTAATACGCGCGCGCGTTTCGATTTCTTTTTCGAAGTGGTATTAAAGCTCCACGCGGCCAAAGTTTTCTTCCTGGCGTCTCGCTCCGCTTCCTCCGTTTCCTTCTCGTCCTTCGCGAATCATGGTATCCTCGTCGATGCCGTGGAAGCGGGCGTCGCCTTGCGCCATCATGCCGGATGGTTTTGCGGTACCATCATTGCCACGTCTTTTGCCCTTGGAAGATGATCTCGGGAACGCGGCTTTTAATAAGTTTGAGTGCATGGCTTTCGGTAACGTTCTCAAATACGGACGCAACGAGCGTTTTCGGTTTATTAAATAATCCGTCGTGCGTTGCATCGAGCCTTGGGAAAAACGGTAATAATACACGGATTCCGGGACGATGTCAACTTGAAAACCACGCATGGACGCATTGGCGTACATTTCCCAGTCTTCAAAACCAATCTGCTTATCTTCAGTGTACCCGCCGATTTTCTCAAACGAAGTCGCGCGGACGCAACAGTTGGCGTCGCCGAAGCAATTTTTGAACGCGCCTGTTTCAGCGTCTCCGCCGAGGAACAAATACGACGGTTCGTCGTCTACGATTTCCTTCGCTTTCAGTGGATTATCATGGCTCCAAAAAAATTGAACTAAGGAGGTCAACACGTCCGCGTTGCCATTTTCCATGGCGACGACGAAGGTGCGCAACTCGTAAGGTTTCGCGTAGTTATCGTCGTCCATGAACATGACGTACTTTCCTTTCGCGTGCTTGAAGCCGACGTTTCTGGCGCCTCCGAGGTACAAGTTTTCCTCGTTCCGAACGATTTTCCAGTTGCGGACTTTGAAATCAGCCTCCAGTGAATCTAGGAAGCGTCGCGCGTCGTCAGAAGGCGATTTATCGTCCACAAGAATGAACTCAAATTTATCGTGCGGGTAGTCTTGATCGATGACGCTTTGAATGGCGACTTTACACAACCGAGGCCGCTCGTAGTGCGTCATGACGATAGATACGAATGGAAGGTCCGCGTTTTCAACTTTCGCGCCTTTTATGGAAACCGCAGAGTCATCATCTCGATAATTACTCGCTACGTTTGGACCGCCCCGTTCTGTTTTGTATTCGGCTACGACGCGCGTTGTCCATCGCAACCACTTCTCGTCGTTTTCAACCGCATCGTATCTCGGCCGCGCACTAAACGCACCGTTCTCTAAAACCTCTTGAATTCTACTCGCTAATAACTCGCCCGTCATGGCCATTTTTTCGTGGTACGCGTCTTCCTCCGAATAGCCAATGAGCGACATTGCTCGATCTTCTTCGCGCAACAAATCGCGCGTGCCCCCTGCATCGCTCGCTAAGAATGGAATCCCAAGTTCCGCGCATTCGTACACCGCGTACGGGGAATTTTCAATCAGAGATGGCAGCACCGCTAACTTTCTCTTATTCGTTCGTCTATTCGCCGGAGTGCTCAAATACTCTTTCGCCTCTTTACTTCCAAATCTGGTTTCAATTCGCCACGGCGTGTTCGTCCATTTCTTCGCCCTCTCCCTTACGTAATCGAGACCGTTTTGACCTAACACAGATGCTGCGCGCCCTAAAAATGTAATTTTACTAATCATCAATGCAGTCGTTTCGTTTTCGAGCAAAATGTCTACGGCATCGCAAAACTCAACTACGCCTTTACGCGTCTCGAGGCGTCCAAAAAAGACCAACTCGTCCACCATTACTGCGCCTCTCCTCGTCTCGTTGTCAACTACTTCTTCGTGACTATCTTCGTGACTACTACTATCGCTACTAGAACTTCTACTATTCCCAATTCCTCTACTTTCCTCGGGTAGCAAGTTTGGGTGCACAATCGCTTCTCCGTTTGTATTTTCCGCCCACGACTCTCTTCGCATCCACTCCAACAAATACCTCGACGGCGAAACCAAGTAATCGGCCAACTTAACCGCCCTTCGCTCCATAAAATCCATCTCCAACTCGCCGACGTCTCCTAAAACCTCGTTGTTCCCCACAACTTTTGCCCATTTGTTATTCCCATGGGTTTGAACCACGACCAACAAATTCCTAAGAAACAATCCTTGTGTCTTGGCCAACAGCGAATAATACGCCGCGCCTCTGTAATCATGAAAATGCGCGATGTCAAACACGTGCTCGTGCGTTTTCAAATACTTGTACACCTCGTGCGATTCCAATAGGTGACGACCGATGTAGTTCTTATTCGGACGATACAAACCAACTAACGTGATATCGTGCTCCTCGCGGTAAAATTGCTCCCAATACGAGAACGGTTTGTTTTGACTCCTGCGTATTTGAAAACATTGACGACGAGACGACGACGAGGACGCGAATGTCAGACAGAACGGGACGAGAAGAACACGAGGTCAGACGAAAGCACAGACATAAAAGGAAGAAAAAGAAGATTGAAAATTGATAAACGCGCGCGCGCGTCCGTGATAATACGCAAACGTGCGATAACGAAGTGTGCATATGCGAGTGTAAAATGTTATTACCTCTCGCCTTCGGTGAACACCACGGTCACCCGGTGCCCATTTTTGGCGTACAATTTCGCCAGCGCGGTAAACTGCGTGCCAATCCCACCGTTGTTCGTCGGCCCGTCGAACTCGCACGTGACCAACGCGATGTTCAACGTTTTCCTCGACGGATTTTTCGTCAGCGTTCTCTCGAGTTTGTTCTCGTTCGATTGGTGCTCGGCGTCCGAGACGGTGGGGAAACCGATGGAAAATGCGCGTTTGTTGTTGTTGTTGTTGTTGTTATCTTCTTTACCATAACAACAACTCGCGGAGAGAAAGAGGACGAAGAAGAAGAAAGAGAAGACATGATGAACGCGCATATTCTCTACTCTGTCCGTCCTTCTTTTCTTCTTCTCGATGTGAGCTGTTCTCGCGCGAGTCGTCGAGAAGTATTTACGTGTATAAAAGTGGGGAATTCGATTTTCGATTCTCTTCTCTCTCTCTCTTAAAGTCTCTCTCAAAACATTTTAATCGGAATGTCAATTACAAACGCGACGACAAAGTGCTATTACTACCAACACGACTACTGTTATTCTCAGCACTACCACGAACACCGTCCAACTTATTACAAACGCGACGACAAAGTGTTATTACTACCAACACGACTACTGTTATTCTCACCACTACCACGAACACCGTCCAACTTCCTCGCCGCGTTCTCCGCCACATTTTCAATCACGCGATGCAACTCGTCCCAAACCGGCGGGTTGATTTGCCGCACCGCGTCTATCCACCGCCGCGTGCGAGGTAAGTTTTCCAACAATCGCGAAAGCGAAGAAAGTTCATCGCGAAAAGGCGACCCTTTCAGCAACACCAAGTTGACGATATCCTCCACGACGAGCAAATCCGCGATGGACGGATGTTCGCGCTCGTTCAAAAACGGCGTTCTATCTCCCAACCACTTCGTCTCTAAAACCTCCAACGCCGTCTTCAAACGCGACTCGTAATGTTTCGCCAACGCCAGCGAAACCTCTCCGCCCATGTTCGCCGCGACGAACGCGTTCCAACACACTCCAGCCGCCGATGAACGTATCGTCGTCTGGTACCAATCCATGGCGGACCATATCTTCGCTTTATCTTTTAAATCGTACGCGGCGTACAGTCTTGTCTTTTCGTGGTGCTTTTCGCTCAGATATTTGAGTATCGCCGAGCTTTCCGAAAGGACGAAGAACATCTTCGCTTCGTTTTCTTTTCCGTCTTCTCGTTCTTCTTCCACGAGAACGGGAACTTGCCCGTGCTTGTTCAGGCGTAAAAAAGCTTCCGTTTTGTGCTCTCGTTTGCCTAGTTTTATCAGTTTTATCGCTACCGGGAGGTTGGAGATCCTGTTGGCCCCCGATCGTCGTTATCGTCATCGTCGTCGTCGTCGTCCGGAAGAAGAAGAAGAAGAAGTCGCTGTGGTGAGTTCGTTAAAACGCGGGCGCGCATCGATGCGTGAAATGAAATTTAGGGGAAATCACTCACCTGATGAAATACGCGCACGCGCGCGAAGGTTGGGACATGTAATCCACGTATAACGTCGATTTTACTTTCGCTGTTGTTGGTTCTGAACCTCTCGCATCTTCTCCCGTCGTCATTTTTCTATCTCATTATATATATTATGCGCGCGAGAGAAAGCGTTTAAAAACTAGGGGAAAATGTCGCCACGTTCTGACGCGCAAAGCGTGTATTTATGTGATAAACATTTTAGGACGACGACGACGATGGAAACGAGCGGCAGTTTTTTCGGCGGTGGTGGTCGCGAACGCGAGGTCGTTAAGAGCTTCTTTTCCTCCTCCTTTTCCTCCTTTTCCTCCTCCTCCTCTCGCTTTGCGTCGTCGTCTTCTTCGCGCATCAGATGTCGTCGAGTTGTCTTTCTCGTCGTCTTCGCGGCGTTGTTTCTCTTCTTCTTCTACCGAGAGAGCGGAGAAGGAGCGGGCATTTTTGACGAGAATAATGGTTCTTCGTTTAACGACGCGAGGATGACGACGACGACGATGCCTAGCGTCGAGTATTTATCGGAGATGATCGATGGGAACGAGGACGAGTTAGAGGGTGGAGGACGAACCGCTTTTGAGATGATGAAACAGACGACAAAAGAAGACGACGATGAAGATGATAGTGATGACGATGAAGAGAAAATGACTTCGACGAGCGAAGGGGAGCAAATGCTGTCTTCGTCGTGCGCATCGTCGGAGGAAGACGAACGCAGCGCCGGTTTCATCACGAAAGCGACGAAAACGAGGCAAGCGTGGGCGTTTAAAGCGTCTTCGTCGTTGCAATACGCGCACATGCCGACGCACGTGACGCACGGCTCGATGGTGCTTTTAGCGTTTCAAGGCGCGAAGAGAAGTGAAGGCCAGGCGAATCAGAGGATATATTTGGTGCGGTCGGAAGATGGAGGGAAAACTTTCGATTCGTCGAACGCGAAGAAGCTGAACGCGTTAGTTGTAGAAGGTGGTAGGAGTAGTTTTAGCGGAGAGAAGGAGGATGCGAAAGTTGAAGCGCAGTGGGGTCCGGCGTTGTTTAAAGAGGAAGAAGAAGAAAGCGTCGGTAGGAAGAAAGATAAAAAGAAGAAGATACCTCTGCTGCGTTTGTATTACTCGCAAAGTGAAACGTGTTTCTTTTGCAGACACAGAAATACCTGCGTTTCGGACGCGAAAGAATACCGCGCCGGAGGGAACCTTTACGAAACCACTTCGAAAGATTTCGGCAAGACGTGGTCGAAACCGAAACTGATATTAAAAGAAAAGGAGAAAGATCCGACGAAAGGTGGGAACTCGCCAAAAGTTGTCGCGAGTCCTCCAATTCGAACAAAATTGGGAGGCGCTGAAAAAAACGCGACTTCCGCTTCATCGCACCTTCTCTTACCGTACTGGACGCAAAAACCTCGAGTGGGCGCCAACGGCATCAAGAGCGCCTGCGCAAGCGAGATGAACGCAAAAGATGGACCGAGAACGTTGCACTCCAAGGATAACGGGAAATCATGGCATCCGTTGGGTACGCGCGCCGTTCGGCACGAGGACGCGCATCGAAAAGCGCCGGAGATCGATCGGCTCTTGGAAGGTGCCATCGTTTCGTCCAATTCGAAAATCGTCCAATTCTTCCGAGCGACGCGACCGAGAGTGTACGCGAGTTTATTCGACGAGAAAAAGACGGAGTGGGGAAAACCGTTCCCGGTGAGAGCATCGACGCCATCGAAGCACCACAACCACCAACATCATCACCACCACCACCGCGACGATTTCCTCAAAATGCCCAACGCCAAGCTCCACGCGATATCGATACCGCACCAAACCCAAATCCTCCTCGCGCACAACGACCACCCGTACAGAGTCCGCCAACGAGGTAACCTCGTCGTCCAAATAAGCGACGGCGTCAACCCGGACGGAAACGGCCTCGCGCCTTTCCGCAAACTCCTCGACGTCGAAACCGCGCGAGGACGAAAAGAAGGCGAGATGGTCACGTACCCGCACATGGAAATCGTCGTCGCTTCTCCCTGTCCTCGTCGCAGCAACAACTACGAGCTCACGTTGTCCTACAGCGACCACGGCAGAGGCATTCGTTTCGTTCGCGCAAAGTTAGAATAATAACAGAGAGCAGTAGTAGTAGTAGTAGTAGTTTAGTAGCGGCAGAACTTAGAGTAAAGAGTAATAGCAAACATTTTTTTCAAATTTTTTCCCTTTTACATTCTCGAAAAGTCGACACTTTTCGGGCGCAAACTCTCTCTCCCGTGAGAAAGAACGCGAGAGCGCAACGCACGCCACGCGATATATACATACATATACACACACATAAAACACAGTTTTTACGAAAAGCAGAACGAGCGATGTTGCGTCCCTCCGCCTCTCGCCAAGACTCGCGGAAGAAATCCTTCAAGAAATCCGCCGACGCGGAGGAATCTCGACGCAAACGCGAAGACCAGATGATCGCCATTCGGAAAGAGAAGAGAGAGGAGGCGATGGCGAAGAAGCGCATAAACGTCGGAGGAGGAGGGTCGTCTTCGCAACAATCCATGGGTGGGGAGATTAACCCGAACGTGTTCGACGCGAGCGATTCGACGGCGATGACGCACGAGCAAAGGACGAATGCAAAGGTATTATTATTGTTTTAGTGTATACGCGCAGAGATCTCCTCTTCGTGTGCGTGGTGTTTGCCCTAAAAAAGGGGGCTTTACCCTTCAAAAGCAAAAGGGAGAGAGACAAAAAAATTTCCCGCGAGCGCGAGCGATTGCACTTTTTGTTTTCGTAATACTCGCAACGCGTCGTTTCATTCTCTCTCTCTCTCTGTGTGTGTGTCTTTCTGTGTGTACGGCGTTAATCTCGTCGATGTTAAGTGCATAAACTCTGAATACTCACCTTTTTTTGTTCTTTCTCATACGTTATGACGCGCAGTTGGAATCTCTGCCGCAAATGGTGGACGGGGTGAACAGTCCAGACCCGGCGGTGCAATTGGACGCGACGACTCGATTTCGTAAATTGCTCTCCATCGAGCGTAATCCGCCGATTAAGGAAGTCGTGGCGACCGGCGTGGTCGGGAAGTTTGTGGAGTTTTTACAGAGAGTGGATTTTCCGCAGTTGCAGTTTGAAGCCGCGTGGGCGTTGACGAACGTGGCGAGTGGGACATCGGAGGATACGGCGACGGTAATCAACTCGGGAGCGGTGCCAATTTTCGTGCAGTTGTTGTCCTCGCCGAGCGAGGACGTGAGAGAGCAAGCGGTGTGGGCGTTAGGGAACATTGCCGGTGATAGCACCAAGTGCAGAGATTTGGTGTTGTCGCACGGAGCCTTGCACCCGCTGCTGTCGCATTTGAACGAGCACTCGAAACTGACCATGTTGAGAAACGCGACGTGGACTTTGAGTAACTTTTGCAGAGGGAAGCCGCAGCCACAGTTTGAGTTGTTGAAAGATGCGTTGCCGGCGTTGGCAAAGTTGGTGCACTCGACGGACGAAGAAATTTTAACCGACGCGTGCTGGGCGTTGAGTTATTTGAGCGACGGGGTGAACGATAAGATTCAAGCTGTGATTGAGGCTGGTGTATGCAGAAGGTTGGTGGAGTTATTGTCTTCTCAGTCCGGCGCGGTGTTGATTCCGGCGTTGAGAACGGTTGGGAATATCGTCACCGGGGACGATTACCAGACACAAATCATCATCAATTGCAGAGCGTTACCGTGCTTGTTGGATTTATTAACCGGGGAACACAAAAAATCCATTAAGAAAGAGGCGTGTTGGACGGTTTCAAACATCACCGCCGGTAACAAAGATCAAATCCAAGCCGTCATCGACGACAAGTTGATCCCACCTCTGATTTATTTGCTCGGCCACGCCGAGTTTGACATCAAAAAAGAAGCTGCGTGGGCTATTTCGAACGCCACCAGCGGAGGGACGCACCAGCAAACTCGCTTGTTGGTCAACGAAGGGTGCATCAAACCTTTGTGCGATTTGATTTCGTGCTCGGACGCGAGAATCGTCACCGTCGCCTTGGAAGGTTTGGAAAACATTTTGAAAGTTGGCGAAGTGACGAAGGAAGAGGAAGGAAGCAACTTGTTCGCGGCGTTGATTGACGAAGCGGATGGGTTGGAAAAGATTGAAGCGTTGCAAAACCACACTAATAATGACATTTACGAAAAAGCGATGCGAATTCTCGAACAGTACTTTGGGTTGGAGGACGAAGAGGATCAAAATTTAGCGCCGGGGATGGATGCCAGTGGTACGCAATTCGCGTTTGGCGGTGGCCCTGCGGCGCCACAAGGCGGCTTCAACTTCTAAGAACTGCGATTGACAATATATAGTAAAGTTTGCGCTTATTTCTATAGCCGAGCGCTTTCGATAGCTGACATAACGCGAAGCGCGGCGTACCACGTGAGCATTTTTTTTGACGTCTCACAAGCCGCGACGAATAACAGGAACAAAGCACCAAAACAACAAATTGGGAATACATACGAGCAAGTACCAAATCTACATACTGCAATTCTTTCATCATCATCATTAATATCACAACTTTACGCTCACGCTCACCGCATCGTCTTTCTTCGTCCACGATTTGTCCCATACGCTTCGATCGTACTCAAACGGCGCTTCTTTCAACTCAGTCGTGTACCCGTTCGTGTCTAAATAGGCTAAAAAATCAGGCGCACCTGGGTAGATGACGTTATCGGCGACAACCACCGTGCCTTTCTGAATCATCCCAGCTTCCTCTAAACTCACTAAATCTGGCTTCAAACACGGTTTACAGTGGTCCATGAACACCTGATCTGCAACTTGTCCTTTCAACAGCCTCTTCACTTCCGGAATGCTCGCGTTCGCGCTCCCGGTGATAACTTTCACCTTCGACTCGTCGAATCCGGCGTATTCCAACAACGCAACCGCCACTTCCGCGTGCAACGGCTCCGCTTCCACGCACACCAACAAGAACTCCGGATCCTCCAACGTTCCATTTTCTTTGCTCTCGTCCATGGTTGCAATCGCAGAATACCCCAGAAATGTCCCAAACTCGATCAATTTAATTGGTTTACACTCCGCCTCAACGTCTCGTAAAATCTGCTGCTTTATCTTCCCCAAGTTGTACGTCGGGTAGAAGCTCCAAAACTCATCCATAGCTTTCAAGACCGATTTCGGATTACCCCTCGTCGCATTCGCTTCAACGTACCGAATGATATCCGAAGGTTGCGCGTTCGGCCAGTCTTGGTAAAAATTCGACGCCTGTTCGTTGTGCTTCATGAGCTCTTCCGCCGCTTTACTGTTAGGGGAAAATCTCGCGGACGACGAAAAGAGCACGGATGGAATGGAAACGCGAACGACGTTTGCGCGAGAAAGTTTGCTCGATTTCGACGTGGACGCGTGCGAAGAAGAAGGCGAGCGGCACGAGGTGACGGCCGCTCTGGTAGTAACTGCTGTTTGCGAGGACATGTTTGCTCTCTAAGTGTCTAAGTTGTAATTATTGCCGCTACTTTTCTACTGTTTCTATATGCGTGTGAGGGATTTCTCTCGACTAGTAAAGACCAACTTTCGAACTCCTTCCGTTGGCGTTGAACACTCTCGTCGATTGGCAGCCGCATTCACACTGCCACTCGTACCATACCGCGCTCGAACTGACGCGACGCCACACGCGAAGAATGATTTCATGAGGAGAAGAATCGGTTTGGTCGTCTTTGTTGGAGGATCTCCTCATGTCGATGGGAACGTCGATCGGGAAGAAGATCGGGAACCAACTGAACATGAGTTCGTTCGTGTCTTTGTTTCTCGTGTGCGTCGGGAGATGAATGGAGCAGTTGACGGATTTTTTTGTCAACGGGCTCTCATAGAGGAGCGCGTCGAAATAGCCCGCGAATCCGTGGAGCGTTGCGCATTTTTCCTTCACGGTAAACGTGATGACCGCGTGGCGGTCGTTTGGGGAGTGCGCTCGCGTCTTTTCTATCGACGATATCCGTCTCGGGTGTTTGAAGGTGAACACCTTTTGCGCTTCATCCAGAAGATGGTGCCGGTATAACTTCACCACGTGCGGCGTTTCCTTTGCCTTCAAATCTAAATCGCGAGAAACAGTCGACGAGCACGCTTGGTGGACGGCAGCGCCCGTCATGGGCGCGAGGTAGCTCGTGTACTCTTGCGGTATGGAAATCCCCGTGTCTGGTTTCAAACACCGCTGCGCGCCGTCTAAACATTCTGGCGAAAGCTCGTTATCGCCAAAGGATCCTAAAAGTTCAGAAACGAGTATGTCGCACTTTTCGGGCGCTTCCCACGTTCTGCCATCGCTGTGAAAAATTTCCGCGTCAACGGCAGCCCAGTTTTCGCTTTTCGCTCGGTGGCGTAAAGTGTGCACCGCGTTTGGATTTTTCTCAACCACGTAAACTTTTAATCGATTCGAGACGGAAGCTTTTACGGCGGCGTTTATGGTTGCTTTGACGAGAGGTCCTCTACCAGCACCAACAACAGCAACGCGAATTGTATCGTTCAAGGTTTCCTTGATATCTAGCAGCGCCAATTCGATGGCATCTTCGTAAGCGTCGTACTTTGAATTATCCTTTTCGAAAACTTCGTACGTAGCGCTTTCCAAATTATCCGCCAGCGGTTGTAAAGGCGCTTGCACCTTGTCCCGGTAATCGCGTTCGATGACCTCTTGTTCAGAAAGAGGCGTCACGTTTTCAAACACTTTCTTCGCCACGTATCGCAAATAGTCTTTCATGGGATGATTTTCCGTGTCCCAATCTATAGAATAATATGAATCGTTACCACGCGTACTTTCGTGAAACCGTATGTCCTCGACGGGAGTATCTCGATCCACGTTTGCATTATAAACGTACTCGCTTTCAGATGCCAAAATAATCTGTATGTCGCGCTTGAAACACTCGGAGAGAAATTCTTGCATTTTTCTCGGAAGTACGGAGTATTCGTATCTGTTGAGCGTAAAGCAAAGCATATCCACGCACACGCACTTCACCGGCTCCGCGAACCATTTCGAATAATCCCAAGTGGCATCGTCTCGTGGTTTCATTCTGCACACGCACGTCTTTCCAAAGGTACCGGCAACATCTAACGCGATCTTTTCTCTCTCGCGTCTCGCGGCAATTTCTGCTTGATCGCCAGGAACGGGCCTCGAGAAAGGCCTCTCGAAACCTGAAATATCTGGCTCGTAAACCCCCGCGTTTCGTATGCAAATCCCTAAATTTTCGTGCCCGTTGCACGCCGCCCGAAACTTTTGCCAAATTGCGTACGAAGCGTCATCTACGGAGTCAAATTCTAACCACACCCTCGTCGAATTTACCATCGAATCTTCCAAATGCGCGTTCACGACACTCGCGCACTTCATCAGCGCGTGCTCTCGAAACTCATTGATCAATTCCTCGGCATTTCTAGACTCTGGAGACAATAACTCCCTCCTCCCGAACGTTTCCCCGGCGCGTCTCCGGTCGTCGTCGAACCTCGGCCTATACGTCCGAATAATAACCGCGTGTAAATTCAAATGCGACGCGAAGCTCAAATCCTCCTCCAACTGTCGACACATTCGTTCACACGACCCGAACTTCACCTCATCTCGTCTTTCTTTATCATCGTCGAAACCATCTCTTCCTCTTCTTCCGGATTTGTAAAAAAACTCGTAATAGTCGCTCGGGCATCCAAACGCGCATATTCCAACGACTTGCGTCGACCAACTCTCCGCGGAGAGTTGAAAATCATTCGGACGCGCGACTTCTTCTTCTTTTTCTTCTCCCTCTGTCGTTAATTCGCATCCTCCGCTGTCCTCGTCTTCGCAAGAGTAATGACGACTTTTGTAAAACGGATTGGAATTTTGCAACGGGCACGCTATGAAATCGAAACCGATTTTCTTCGCTTTGAGCAAAGCCGTTCTCACGTCGCCGCCGTGGTTCGCGATTTCGCATCCGGAGAAGTTCGAGTCGCCTAAATCCGAGCGGTTCGCGGAGAGAGGCATGATATGAATCTCTTTGCAGGCGCGAAATATATCACGCCGCGAGAAGGTTTACAAAAACTCTCTCTCTTCTTTTTTCTGCGGACTTTTGCGCCATTTTTTTCCCCAAAAGCAGAGAAAATGGAAGCCACTTTTACCCAAACTCTTCTTCCCCGCGCTGGCGGCTTCATCACTTCGCGAGGGAAGAAGAAAACGACGAAGAGGAGCAGAAGAAGAGGGTATTTTTCGCGCGGTGTATGCGCGAGAGCGTCTTCTTCTTCTTCTTCCTCTGACGACGACGACGACGACAAAAATAAAGCGCCGTTAAACTCGTTAAATTCCGCCATCGAGCTGCGCTCCAAGTTGCAAGAAGTCGCGTTGGCAGCGCGGACGAGGTGCGTTGATTCTATGCGTGTATACACGCGCACCGAACGCTTCCTTTTCTTCTCTCTCTCTCTCTCTCTCTGTCGCTGACGACTCTGTGCATTCTCTGTGTGTATAAACAAACAAAACAACAGTCCAGAAAACAACTGGAAAGATATTTTCAACGACCAAACGGCGTACGTGTACGAACCAAAGTCGCGGTCGACGACGTGGGGATTCGTGCACTTTCTCGGCGGAGCCGTCTTAGGTCAGTTCCCGCAGGTGTGTTACGATGAATTCTTAAGCTCGGTGAGTGAAAGTACGGGAGTGACGGTCGTCGCGACGCCGTATGAACTCGGGACGAAACACGGGAAGATGGCGAAGAGGTGTAAGAGGGCGTTCGAGAAGGCGCGCGCGGCGGTGCAAGAGAGAGACGGGTTGGACGGGAAGAACGTGCCCGTGTTTTACGTTGGGCACAGTTTAGGGGCTAAGTTGCACGCGGTGGCGAACTTTGACGGATACGACGAAGAAGGCGCGAGCGAGAGCACAGATAGTGGTAGTTATAGTAAGCAACACTTCCTCGTCGCGTTTAACAACGCGTCGGCGACCGATTCGGTGAAGATTTTAGAAAAGTTTGCAAAAGAGTTGTTGAGCAAACGCGAAGGTGGTGGCGACGCGGCGAGTTCGCAATTTGACGCTATTTTCGATCGATTAGTTCCGTTCGCGGAAGTGGCGGCGAAGGCGGCGGGGTTAGAGTTTGCGCCGAACGCATTGGAGACGTTAAACGGCGTGGCGAACGGAAAGTTCAAATCCGATAAAGTCACGCTGTTGTCGTTTACGAACGACGAGTTGGATCAGTGCTCGAGTTTGCGCGAGGCGTTGGCGGATGGCGAAGTGAGAACGAATAGCGTGGAGATACCCGGGGACCATTTATCTCCGGTGATGTTAGATTTAGACAAGTACGCGAAGATGAACCCGGTGATGAATCGATTGAGCGGCGTGCGCATCGGCGACCGAGAAGCGGTGGAAAAGATTGCCAACGAGATGGTGACATTTTTGAAATCCTAGAATGGTGATTAGTTTTGCGTATTTGCGTGCATATTTCAGCTGTATTGCGTATGTGTTTTGTGTGTCCCTCTATCTTTGCCTCTCTCCGTCTCTTCGTGTGTGAGGCCGCTACTTTCTACTATACTGTTGCTACTAAAAGTACATCGTGAAACTGCTTTTTACGAAAGCTTGGCGTAAAATCGCACGTCCTCATTTCCCGCAGCTCGTTCATCCATCTGTCGTAACACGTCGTCGTTCAAAGTTCCAGAAAACCGGCAGTCGTTCATCCAAGACTGGCAGCTTTCTACTCTTGCCATTTCGCACGGTTCGTTCATGGCGGTTTTCCGCGCGTATTCAAACTTGAACAGCTTTCTCAATTCCTCCGAAGAGAACGTCTTCGGGTCGTTGATTTTGTCGTCATCCTCGTCGCCCATATTCGTATTCGTGGTATTTTCGACGCAGGCGAAACCCATTGATCGCGCCAACGCGCCTTTTTGACATTGTCGTTGAAATATTTTCTCTTCCAACGTGAATGCAGTCAGTAATCGGTAAATGAACGCGTTCTTCGTCTGACCGTCGCGATGAATTCGCGCAGTCGCTTGTAAATCGTTCGCCGGATTCCAGTCGCAATCGAAAAGGACGAGTCGATTGGCACCGATTAAGTTCAAACCTACTCCTCCGGCTTTTCTCGAGAGTAAGAACACGGATCCCCCGTGTCCGTTATTAAACGAAGTCACGAGTTGCGTTCGTTTGTGCGACGGAGTCGTGCCGTCTAATCGCGTGAATCGTAATCCCGGCGAGGCGGACGAGAGCGCTTTTTCGATGACGTCCAGCGTGGAAGTCCATCCAGAGACAATGACAACGCGGTCGTTCATTTTTTGCGATAAGTCGACAATATTTTTCAACACGCGCAGTTTTACGCTCGTCTCAAACGCGTCCGTGGTGGTCGTCACTTTGCTCGCTTCCTGGATGGCGAGTTGCAATTCGTTCGATGACGACGAAGACGAGGACAACATGCCGATGCCGTTGCACACTTTCTGCAAAACACCACACGCCACGAGAGGATTGTCCACACGTTTCATGATCACCTGATCGCACACAGCTTTGTAACTTTTCTGTTGCGCTTCCGTTAACGATAAGAACAAGCAATATTCCGTCTTCGGCGGTAAGCCATCGATTTGAATGTCTGCTTTGGCGCACCGATCGATAAAAATGGCCGTCTTTTCGAAAATAGTCTTCGCTCGCGCTTTACCAATCATTTTCTCTTCCTCGGTCGCTTTTGAATCGTTCGCTCGCTCTGCCGGTAACTGGTACACTTTCCTAAACGTCGCGTAATCGTTCAAAACGCCTGGGTTGGCAAAATCCATCAGCGCGTAAAACTCCGCGAGATTGTTTTGCACCGCGGTGCCCGAAAGCAAAACTCGCATTTTACAGTTGAGCTTCTTCAACCCGTCGAGAGTCTTCGACCCGTCTTTCGCTTTCAGTCTGTGCGCTTCGTCGCACACCAACAACTCTGCTTTGTTTTCCAACAAATGCGCGTTCGCGCGCAAAGTTTCGTACGAGCAAATCAATACCAACCTTCTCTTTTGGTTTTCCAACGCCCATTCTTTTAGCAACTGTTTCTTTGCCGCGTCGGAGGTGTTGCTTCCATCAATCGCCTCGACTTCAATTTTCAGATCTAACCACTTTTTGAACTCGTTCTTCCAGTTACCGACTAACGTCGCGGGTACCGCGATGATCGCTTTCGTTATCGAACTTCGAATGTCTCTTCGAACGTTGCGACTCGGTCTCGGCGATTGTTTCAACAACGTCCACACTAACGCTATTACTTGAAGCGTTTTTCCCAAACCGACGTCGTGCGATAACAAGCAACCACTCCTCGTTTCCGACGTGATGTTTAAACAACTTTCGAGCATGAACTTGATGCCTCTCTTTTGGTGTGGGCGAATGAATCGCGCGATGGAAGGATCGAGGACGAGCGGGATCGGACCAATGGTGTTTGGTTTCCCGCCATCGTACAGCACGACTGCGTTCGGCGCATCGACTGAATATACCGGCACAATCATATTCGCGGGTACGGTATTACTATGCATATGCGTAGTATTCGCTGCTACGGGCATCGCTGCGTTATTGTTCAGAGCAGCGGCACCAACGACTGGTCGAAAACCGCTCGTCGTAGACGTAGTTTTCGGCTTCTTCCTCTGCGCCGCGTTTTCGTCGTCGTCGTCGTCGAGAACACCAACGTCAATGTTCGCGAACGCCATCCCGCTCGCGAATTCTTCCTCGGATATCTCGCCTTCGATTTCAATCTCGTACTGTTGCAGAGAACACTCCGTGCCTTCCACGATCGTCCCGGGTTTCCCTTTCGCCTTCTTCTCGCCTTTCTCGTTGTACAAGACCGATTCGTTCGTGTCTCCATCCACTCGCAAACATCCGTCCTCAAACTTTAACGTTTTCCGCTTCACTTGCGTCGCTTTGCGCTTGGCAAACAGGCACCGCCAGTAGCTGTATTTCTTCTTCGTTTCCTTCTTCTTCTGTCCCGAGCAGTGGTTCTCATTCGCGACCGTCGTCGTTGTCGATGTCGTCATCGTCGCAGTCGGAGGTTGGTTTTCGTTCGCGAGAGGTCGATGTTTTTGAAGATGAACGTTCTGTTGTTTTTTACCACCATCGTACGCATCGCGATGAGAAGAACCCAAAGTCTCGCCGAAAGGCGATACGAAACCCATGCGTCTCTGTCTTCTTTTATGCGTGTGTCTTCGCGTCCGCGTCTTTCTCCAAAACGCGAGCGCGCGCGGTCGAAAGTGCTCAGAAATAGTAGAAAAGCTGTCCTCTCTCCGTTCAAAAAAAATCGTTTAGGGTTTAGTCACTTTTTGTAAGTTTAGGGTTTTCATAAAAAATGTCGCTCGGTAAAAAAACTCAAGTGGGGGCGCTCAGCGTTGCTCATAAAAAACACGCGCGCGCGTTGTTTGTTGGTCGGCGTTTGTTGCTCGGGTGAAATCTTTCGAAGCACGCGAGCGCGCTCAGACGAGCCTAACAATATGCGCGGAAGCGGTGGCAGTAAAAGTGGATACGGGACGGTAAACGATAACGACGACGCGTCTTTGGGGAGAGATGTGGAGAGCCAAATGGCCTCTCGAGACGAACATCATCATCGTCGCGCGACGTCGTCGTTATCGTCGTCGTCGTCGTCGTCTAGATACCACTTGAACAACAAACCGCAACACTATTATAAACGAGATAGCAACCGAACGATCGCGACGCGCGTCGCGATTCTTTCCGTCGCCGCGATGGCGTCGTTAGCGGTCGTGCGAAAGACCACCGAGAAGACTTTGCGAGGTGGACCAGCGGCGGGCCCGCGGCACGAAATTTTGGGGAGCGTGGACGATATCAAACCACCGTCGCCGAATGACACCAATAATAACGGCGGATTGAATGAAAATAACGTGGATCGAGATGCGTCCGCTGGTGCTGCGTCCGAGATGGACGTCGTTCGGGACGGCAGCGAGATTGCATCGTCGTCGTCGTCGTCCGCGGCGATGAGCACTTTGATGCCGAAGTTTGACTGGAAAAAAACACGAAGTAGTCTTTGGGAGAAGCGAGATTTCCCCTCGCTCGATATGAAGAAGAAGATAAAAAACTTGATGATGCATTCTTCTTCTTCTTCTTCTTCTCGCGCCGAAGATGACGAAGAGGAGGATGAAGTTGCAGGAGAAGACGACGAAGGTGAGCGAGAACGGAGCAGAAGTGGGAACGACGCGTCTTCGTCCTCGTCCTCTTCTCGGCTACCGAGCCTCGGCGCGTCTCGAGGTTCCAAACAAGGCGTTTCGAAGAACAATAAGAAAGATATCACGTCTTCCGGAGTAGCATCTCTCGGAGGCAAAAGTAAGATAGAAGATGATATTGGTTTCGATTCGTTGTTGAAGAATCCGCCGAAGAAGAAAGTAGAGAAGCCAAAGCCGAAACCGAAGGTTGTCGAGAAGCCGAAAAAAGAGGATAAAAAGAAGAAAGAATCCTCGAAGAAGAAGGAAGAGAAGAAGAGCGACAATGAGGAGAAGCAAGAAACGCAGAAAGAAGCCGTTCCGGAAAAACCGCAACCGTACGATTCTACGGATATGTTGTCGAAAATCCCAACTTCGACGACGTTATCGGCGGCGGATATTTTAGCGAGAGAAGGGCAAGACGCGAGTTCTTTACTCGTCAACGACGCTCCGAACGATACCGAAGATGCATTATCGCAAGATATAGGTTTGATATTGGATGATAACGTTGCAACGCCGAGTGCTGGAACGTTGGCGGCGGCATCGGCGGCTACAACAGCGGATGCGTTCCAGTCGCAACAGCCGACTGTAACGTTAGAGCCTCAACAGTCTTCTTCAGCAACTCTCCCAACTCCCGAGCCTCCCATAATCACGTCATCTTCCTTTTCTAACGGTGTTGTGCCACCGCGACCGCCGATGGTCGTTGATTCGAGTGCATCGACGACAACGACGACGGATGAAACTTCTTCATCTGGACCGGATTTATCGAGCATGGATGTGTTGCCAGACGACGACGTCAACCTTGACGTTGACGATCCTTCCGGTCGAGTGTCCTCTGATCAAGAAGACGAGGATGAAGAAGAAGAAGACCGTGCGAGAGGTCACGTAGACGACGAAGAAGATATAGTTGTAGCAGATGATGATGATTCGGAAAGCGCGGCAGATGAAGAGTCGGCTCCCACAGAACAAGAAGAGGCCGTTGTGCAAGAGGTTCCCGCGGTAGAAGAGCCGGCCCCTGCTGAGCAACCAGCACCAGAACAGCAGCAACAGGAGCAACAGCAACAACAGCAGCAGGTTGAGATGCAACAGCAACAACAGCAGCAGGTTGAGATGCAACAGCAACAGCAGTTGCCGCAACAACAGTTGCAACAACAACAGTTTTATCAACCGCAACAGCAGCAACCGATTAACTTCCAACCGAAAATCATCATACCGAAGCAAAAGTCTTCAAGACGAAAGAACAGCAATGGTCAGCTGCAACAGCAGCAATCCTTGGGCGTCTCTCAAGAAGATCTAGAGGAAAAGATGGAGGAGGCTTCGGCGAATGCCGTTGGGAACGTTGTGGACGCGTTTGTCGGGAAACTTGACAACGCAGCAAATGCAGCTCGTGCTGGTCCAAAAGCCGTCGAGCGCTCTTTGTCACCCATGGATCGATTAACTGAGTCTATTGCTCGTATTCTGAACGATAAAGAAGAAGAAAACAAAGAGAGAAGGTCCTCGCGAAGAAGGTACGACTACGATGACGACTACGACTACGACGAAAGAGATGAAAGAGATCGAAGGCGAAGGAGAGACGACCGACGACGCGACGACTATGATTACGACGAACGCGACTATCGAAGGAGAGAAGATAGACAAACTTTAGGTGAACCAATGAGTACTGAAGAACGACTGAACCAGAAAATGCGCGACTTGGGCGTCGAGGATGCCATCGCCGAGAAGCAGCGACGCGAAGATGATGCTCGAATGGGCGAGATGATTAAGCAAAAGTTAAGTCTCATGGACCCGGATATTGTCGAAGATAAACCGTACTTAGAACCGACTCAGCTTGAAATGAACCAAATAGTCGAGCGGACGTTGAAGAAGTTGGGCATCGAAGACATAGCAAAGAGAGAAAAGGATACGAAGATGGAGGAAAAACTCGAGCAAATCATCGCGGAGAAATTCGATAAGATGGGTCTTAATAACGACGACGACGATGACGAGGAAGATAATTTAGCGCCGTTTAGGAAGGGTAAGAAAGCGAGTCGCATCGAGAAGCGGGTGCAAAAGGCTGTTGCAGGTATTGAAAACAAATTGTACGCAAACACCTTTGGACAGTTCAACGGGAATCAGCAGATGCAACCGCAAATGGGCATTCCCATGGTTCAACAACCGTACGGTTACCAACCTCAGCCGGTCTTGTACGACCAGTTCGGCCGTCTAGTAGTGACTGCGCCGCAACCATACGTCCAACAGCAACCGCAAGAGATCCCTGGGCACACGGAGAAAGATCGCACGGAGGACGCCATCCAACGCATGGAGGCTTTGTTTGAAAGCAAGATGAAGGAGAAGGATCAACCTTCTCCGTCGACATCTTCTGCCTCAGCCTACGCGCGCGCGAAGGTTTCACCCTCGGCCCGCGGCGACGATGACATGCCTTCAAATCTTGACGATATTTCTCTCGACGACGACGACGACGACGTCTTGTCTAACAAAAGAGAAACTGGTGGAGCGGACGAAGAGCCAGACTTGGAGGCGTTGAGGAAGGAAGTCGCGCAAGTCGTTGCGCAGTCGATTGAAGAGAAGCAAGCGGCCGCGCAGAAACAAGTGTTGACGGCTGAGCAGCAGTTGAAGGAAAAACTTGACTCGTGGAAAACGAACGAGGCGACGAAGGATATGGATGCGGACTTTCAAGCTATGCAGCAAACGGAAACACAACCGACCGCTTCTACTACTTCGTTGACGACGGATGTGCAAAGCGCAGCAGATAAGGTCAAGGCGATGTTGCTTGGTGGCAACGGCGCGGACTTGACGTCTTCGTCTGATTCCGTGGTACCAACTGCCACTGCTGCTGTCGTACCAGACGCGGCGGGTGCGGCGGTTGTGCCGCAGCAACAACAGCAAGCTCAGCAAGTGCCCGTCGCAACGCAACAAGCACAGCAACAACAACCTGTCGCTACATTGGTCGATCCTTCGACTGGTCAGCCCGTAATGGCTACTCAGCCAGCCGCAGTTGCTGTTCCAGTGACTACTGCTGCGACTGCCGTGACTCCGACTACCGAAGAACCCGCTGTAGAAGCCGCTGTTCCAACTGGCGAAGTCGTCAAGGAGAAACCAGCGAAGAAGGAGAAAAAGCCGAAGAAACTTTCAGACATGGATATAATCATGGGCGGCTTGAACGACGACGACGATGACGACGACAAGTCCTCCAAAAAGTCCAAGAAATCGTCGAAGAAAGCGAAGAAAGACCCCTGGGGCGACGACATCAAATCTTCCAAAGCCGATAAAGAAGAGAAAGCAGATGAGGACTCGAGCGCAGTGGCCAGCAAAGACGATTCGGTCTTGGACAACATCGGCGGAGATGACGATGTCGACTCCATCTTAGCCGACTACGAAGCCGCTAAATAATAAAGAGAGAAGGAAAAATCAACAAATTGTAATCTAAAAACATAGCAGAGGTGCAGAGCTGATAACTTGAATAAACTGAAATCTTTCTTACCGCCCGCCCGCCCTCGGACTCTTCACTTTTTCACACGCGCGAGTATTTTCACACGCTTTATCCAATGCCGTTGTTAACGACGCGCGTATTTGCTGCCGTGAACAACAGAACGATCGTCGCCGCGCAACAAAAAAGCACAGATAAAAACAATAACAAGAAAAACGTCGGCAAATCTTTGAAACCGTCGTCGAATAGGAGTAACAGCAGGAGTAGTAATAATAGTAAAAGCAAACAGATTTCAATTCCACCGACGTCGCAAACGCCTGCAAAAGAAATCATACGCAAAAACATCGGCACGACGCTCTCCTTGACGCTGGCAGTTGGCATAGGGTACTTTTTAGGGAACAATACTCAATCGTTCTCGCAGATTTTCAAGGCTAAAGGAAACTCTTCTTCGTCTCCCGCGGAAGAAATGGTCGTAGTTGTGAACGAAGGCAAGAACGACTCGTACAACGAGTTGTTTTTAATCGACCGATTGGACTCGGCGACGAAAGCGAACGCTTGGCGAGTCGTCAACGATGGTGTCATGGGTGGTGTCTCCCAGTCTGCGATGATGCCTCCATCTCCAAACATGCCTGGATCCAGCAGATTTGCGGGGACCATTCGATTAGAAAATAACGGCGGTTTCGCCTCGGTGAGAAGAGCGTTGCCAAACGTGGATGCAAGCGAATACAAAGGCGTGTATTTGAAATGCAAAGCGGCGATGAAAGAAAGAGACGAGAGTAAACAGTTTTTATTGCTAGCGAAAGATGCGGAGTGTTCGAGGAATTTTGCGAATTTTAAAAGCGCGTTTACAGTCGGAGACGATTGGGAAGTGAAATTGTTCCCATTCGACAAATGTTTCAAGAAAGGCGAGAGAATGGGAAGACCGATCGAACGCGGTCCGCTGAATGTGAAGGAAATGACCGAATTAGGCTTGATGATTTTAAGAGGAGAGGAGGCACAGGTTGGCAAGTTTGGCTTGGACGTGGAAGAGTTTGGCTTTTATATGTAGATCAATGTTTTTATAACAGCGCGATTTAAAATATAGTGATACAACAACATTTCGTTTTCTATAATTATCTTCTCGTTTAACATCATCAAGCGGCTGCGGAGGGAGCAGCAGCGTTCTCGTCGCCGCTCTCTTGAGAGCGTTCAAACTCAACCCAGTCGCCAAAGCTCGAGAATCCTTCCTCGGGTTCGGTGAGTGAACATCCTTGAACAGTTCGTAACTTTCGTCTTTTCCCAAACGCGAACTTAAACAAAATTTTCGGTAAGCCGAAAATCCCGCCAAACGCAAACGTAAATCCTCGAAAAGCTTTGCCCGCGATTTGTGCGATGACCAATTTTACAATCACTTGTGCAAAATCGAACGAATGTTTGATGTGTTCAGTCACCGGTACCGAGCGTAATCCTTTTGCCAATTCTGTGCGCAACGTTTTATCTTTCGTCAGCATGATTGCCGCGTCTGCAGCCATGCTAAACATTGGTAACTTAACGCCGCCTTTCGCGCCGACTTGCGCCAACTCAATCATGGCGGTTAACCGTTCCCATTCGAATCGACCGTCGACGATGATGACTTTGAGCAGTCTTAAACGTAACGCCGGATCGGGGTCGGTCAATAACCTTCTGGCGACGTATGGAAACGCGGCATCTAAAAAGTTGAAGTCTGGGTCTAACGTCAAGCAAATCGATTCTTGCGTCAACAACGATCGAATGACCAACGAAAACCGTTCGGGAACTCGAATCGGGTACTTGAACAATAACTTGTTGAACTCTTTCGTCAACCCACGAAACGAAAATCCGTTCGTACCTGCCAGCTGCTCCAACGCATCTTCACCCCAAACCTCTTGTAACCCCATGGCGACTTCCGCAATGTCCGCTTTGTTCTTATCTAAGAATCCCAGCGTTTGCAGCGTCTCCGAGAGTTGCATGTAATCTCGATTCATCGTGTGCACGACGGCATCAATCAAGGATTCTTGATTAGATCTCGAAATTTCTGCGACGTTACCAAAATCTACGTACGCGATATCACCGTCTTTCAATGCTAGCACATTTCCCGGGTGTGGATCACCGTGAAACAAACCAAAATCTAACAGTTGTCTCAAGCCACTTTCGACTCCGTTTTGAAGAAAGATGCGTTTCGCCTCGTCGCTACTAAACGCGTTTGGCGCGGTACACCGAACGCCTTCTTGCCAATCCATGACTAACACTTTCGGACCGGAGAGTTCTGGGACAACTGCAGGTATGTGCACGGACGGATCGTCAGCGAAATTGTTCCGAAAATCTCTCAAGTTTCTCCCTTCTTGGATGAAATCGAGCTCTTCCAATAATTTCTCCGCGAATTCATCCACTAAAAGCGTCGCCGGGCACCCGACGTTTGTCAAACAGAAATCATCAAACAGCTGTTTCGCCGCCCCTCTCAATATGAACAAGTCCAAAATTACCGAGTCTCTCGTGTTTGGTCTCAAAACTTTAATCGCCACGTCTCGTTTATCATTCTTTAGAGTTCCTCGGTACACTTGTCCGATGCTAGCCGCGGCGACTGGCTCTTTCGTCAGCGTCTCAAATACGTCGTCTATTTTCTGACCCCACTGCGATTCCATGATCTCTCTCGCTTCGGACGTAGGAAATGCGGGTACTTTATCCTGCAAAGTCGTCAACTCCTCCATCACGTCTTCTGGTACCAAATCCGGCCTGTTTGCTAAATTCTGTCCAAGCTTCACGAACAGCGGTCCCAAGCTCGTCAACGTCGTCTTCACTTCTTTCGCCCACAATCTATCGTTCGTCTCCCCATCCGCGCTCTTCTCTGCCGTCTCTCGATCGATTCGTTCCAACTGTTTCTTCTTCGCGTTCAACTTTGAAAACTTTTGCGTCAAAAACAGCACTCGTTTCGCCAGCGCCGCGGGTCTTTTCAGCGCTTCTTTCCGAATAGCCTCCGGGTCGTATCGCGTCACGACGTTGCAAAAGTTCGCGTCGAATTCCACCGTCTCTTTCGTTTTCTTTCGAGCCTCGCGCTTCTTCTCTTTTATTTCATCCGTCGAGCGCGTCGTCGAAGAGGCGACGATGCCATCTCCTCCCGCGATTCGCTTCATCGCCGCGCCGCTCAAAAGCGAATTCTCCTCTTCTTCCTCATCCTCGCTCGTCCTCGTTTCTCGTTGCTCTGACGCGACCGAACTGCTTCTTCTGACGCCGGCGAACCTCCACTCGCCTCTTCTCCCGACCAACGAAGACGACGACAAAAGAAGATCATCGCTTCTCTTCTCCTCGTTGCCCCCCTTCAAAGCGCGGCGCGAAAGAAGAACGAAGCGCCCGCTGTTCGTTCGGCCGAGTCGTCCGCGCGAATTACTCGACGACGACGACGAAGAAGAAGAAGAAGGTCGTAATCCAATCGCGCATTGTTGCAAAGACAACATCTTTCTCTCTCTCTCTCTGTGTGTGTTTGTGTAATCAGACAAAAGAGAGAGAGAGAGAGAGAGAGATCCTTCGAGCCTTCCTACTTCTGCTTTTTCGAAGTGAGTGGGCTCTTTTCTCGCGCGTGTCGTGCGTACAGTGCGTACGAAGAAGAATTTCTTTTGAAGATGACAAATCGTTCCAAAACAAAAAATGGGGACAAAGAAAGAAGATTTGTTGTTTAAACCCTAAACCCTAAACATGCTGCTTGTTTTTTCTTTCGCAAATTTTTATTTTTTCTTCTTCATCGAAAATGACGACGACGACGACGACGGCAGCAAAAGCGATGATGATGAGGATGAGGACGACGACGACGACGACGACGACGAGAAGACATCGTCAGAATCATCGGCCGTCTGTCTGTGGCGGCGTTGGAATTTCCTTCCTCGCGGCGGCGGCGGGGAGTTGTTGTTCAGAGAGAGAGGGAAGGACGACGACGAAAATGCGTTTAACGGCTTCACGAACGGCGAAAAAAAAAAGAGGCGCAACGCTCGTGCAGAACGCGGCGACGTACGGCGAGGAGCCGCCGGCGTTTCGAGAGAACAACAACAGAGGAGGAGGAGGACGAGGAGGAGGCGGTCGAGGTGGTCGAGGTACGCGCGAGTTTTGGTTTTGTTTTCGTTTCTCTTCTCGTTCGTTACGCGTGTTTCCCAGGGAAAGGCGGCAGCAGAAAACCTCGTTTTTCAACCTTTTTCTTCGCTGACAGTTACAAAAAAATAATATATTATTTTTCTCTCAACGCGTCAGGCGGCAGAGGCGGCGGGAGACAAGCGTCGAGCGGCGGTCGCAGTGGCGGTCGAGGCCGAGGTCGAGGTCGAGGTCGAGGCGTGCGCAAGTCTTCGGACGGCAAATCGCATCTCGGATCCTCGTTGGAGTATACGGAAGACAAGGCGTTTCCGAGCGTGTACGACGAAAAACCGAGAGGAGGAGGAGGAGGTTCACAGGAATATAACGACGATTTGATAGACGACCCGCCGATTAAGATTTTACCGCTCGGAGGGTTAGGTGAGATTGGGATGAATTGCATGCTCGTTGGTGTGGACGATAGGTACATTTTGTTGGACGCCGGGTTGATGTTTCCAGACCACGAGGAGCTCGGGATACAAAAAGTGTTGCCAGACGTCAGTTTTTTGAAAAGGTGGAGAGATAAAATCGAAGCCGTGGTGATTACGCACGGACACGAAGATCACATCGGAGCGTTACCGTGGGCGATTCCCGCGCTCGACCCGAACACGCCGGTATACGCGGGTATTTTCACCATGCAACTCGTCTCCCGACGCATGCAAGAGTTTAACCTTTGGAATCCGGACCGGTTTAAAGTTATGGAAATGGGCCAACGGTTCATGGCGGGAC
>Ga0181599_1000680_pt1 | contig 35312 bp, 22 predicted proteins | sample 041ome_3_FD_148658 | JGI IMG/M metagenome (GOLD analysis project Ga0181599, IMG submission 148658) | Coastal salt marsh microbial communities from the Groves Creek Marsh, Skidaway Island, Georgia - 041405US metaG (spades assembly) | ecosystem: Environmental > Aquatic > Marine > Intertidal zone >...
AGAGGCCTCCGATGCCCGCCGTGCGAGATCTCTTACGAGAGTTGTACGGCGTCGACGTGCCTCAGCGCACGGTACGGAAGATGTCTCAACGCGCCATCGACGCCTTTAGAAGAGATTCAGACGGGATTATTATTTATCATCATACCGTATAAGTCCTAATAAAGGGTCGAAAAATGTAACACCTAACTTTGGCGACTAAGGTCCACACTATTTTGAAACGGCGTCGCGTTTTGCAAAATATCAAAATTTTATTCTAGAATTTTGATTTTTTCGGGAATTTCAAAATTTTCCTAAAACATCCAAGCGAATACGCGATCATCTGAAAAATTTTCTTCGCTGCGCGGCCAAAAAAGTATACATCGGCCATCAACACAAGTTATGACGACTATAGACCACTTAAACACCCTTACAACGACTTCACCGCATGCTTAAATCGCTCCCTACGCCGTCGCTTTCGCTCCCACGCGCGTGCGCGACGTTTTAACGTCATTTACGCGCCGTTTTCGACACTTTTGCGACGAATTGTAAAACCACCCCTTGCCACCACACCGTTTCAAAATTTAAGTGAATTTTGCAAAATATCAAAATATTTATTCTGAAATTTCGCTAACGCGAAATTTCAAAATCCCAAAGTGTGGACCTTATTGGCGACGCCGTGTAGCGCGCTCACGACGACGGGGCGTCACGGGGCGTCACGACGCGACGCGCGACCGCGACAGGGCGGCGTGCGTGTCGTGTCGTGCGCGCACGTCGGGAGGGAGGGCGTACATCATACCGCGTGAGACGAATAGACGGGATAGACGCGTTTGATTTGATTTGATTTGATTTGATTTGATTTGATTTGAGAGCGTCATCGTCATCAATCATGTCCCGGGTGCTCATGTTTTCCTCGAGCGAGGACGAGGGAGACGACGAAAGCGATGGGTTTTCGAGCGAATCTGATGTGGGTGCGCCCGTGCGCGTGGGCGGTGTGGGTTCGAGCGGCGCGCGGCGCGTGAGGACGGCGCGCGTGCGGGCGCCGGATGCGTCGGAGAGCGAAAGCGACGCGCCGCGGAGCGCGGGCGTCGGTGGAGCGTCGGTGTCGGAAGGGTCGGACGCGACGGTTGTCGATGGAGAGGCGGAGCGTCGCGGTCGCGTGGGTGCGCGGACGATTCATGCGGTTGGTCGTGCGCGACAGGATGCGTTTGAGCGCGCGCGGGACAGGCGGGAGCGCGCCAAGGCGACGGCGCGCAGACGCATAGAGTCGTTGGAACTTGAATTACAAGTTGCGCGTGACGTCGAACAGCGCGCGTTGGTGGAGAATTTAGCTATTATAGATGAAATACGCGCGCGTTTGGCGGCGCGGGATGATGCGTTGTTTGAAAATGCGCACGCGATGCGACGGGCGAGAGTCGAGGCGGAGACGTCGGCGCGCAAGGCGACCGAGGCGCTCGTGATGCGTGCAGTCGTTGCTGATGCCGAGGCGCGAGAAGCTGCAGAAAGGGCTCGATTGGAAGAAGAGAAACGCGCGCGTGAAGCTGCGGAGGCGGCGAAGAAGAAGGCGGAGCTTGCTGAGATTGAGGCTAAGAAAAAGGCGGAGGAGGACGCTCGCGCCAAAGCGGCGGAGGACGAGGCAAAAAAGAAGCAAGCCGAGGCTGATTACGTCAGTGGGCGCGTCGTGGGTGGGGAAATTCCTCGTGTCGCTGCCGCCGCGGAAGCGCTTGAACAAGAGAAGATGTTAGCGGAGACGTTGGCGCAAGCACGGGCGACGGTGGCGGAGTATCAGTCGCATCCTTCGGCGAAGATTGAACGTAGAAAGCTCACAAACGCCATCGTTGTGCACATTCAGCAAATTGCGGCGACGAAAGAACAGATCAATAAGAAGAGTCGTGATATTTTGACCCTTCTCGTGCAGCTTCAAGAGCCACAGAAGACGTTTGCGTTGTTGAGCATCGCGAAGAAGATGTTGTCGCAATGCGACGTGCAAGTCGCAAAGCTCAATCGCTACGCGTTCGCCCTCGCCGAAGTCGCCGTGCGCATCGCGTGCGACGTGCCACGATTTGGTGCACTACTCGTGGCGCTCATTCACGAGGTGTGCGTGAACGCAGTGCCAAAGTACTATCCTTTTGTTCAAGGAAGGTACGCCACGGATGGCGAATACTACGACCTCATGGGATATGTCAAGCCTGACGACAGTACGGGCGCATACGAAACCACCGACGCCTACGTTGATCGCATGACGGGATTCATGCTCTTCTACGCTGCCTTCTTGCAGGTGGATGCTCCGAATCACCCACACGGCATGGATGCCGCGTGGCGTTGGCTGGCGCGTTTACTCAATCGATGTCCTCCAAATCGTCACACCGCCGTCGCCCTGGATTCATTCCTCAAAATCGCCGGCTACCGCATGCATCAGCAATACCGAGGACAATTTGTGAAAGTTCTCGAGCTCGTGCACGGCGAATTTATCCCCAAGCTCGACGCCAAGGATGATCCAGACATTCGCCCCGTGTCGAGCCGCATGAAGACGTATTTGCACGAACATTCCTACGCCAAACCACCCGAAGGTCGCGAGATGCCCATGACGGACACGTCCACGACGACGACGTGCTAGCACTCTAGTATTAGACCCACGCCATCCTCAAACGCTGTTGCATGGTGTCGTAGTCACAATGCCTAAATAATAGTAAATCCCAGAAGAGCTTCGAAATCGTGCGTCCCAAATCCTCACACGTGGGCGCCGCCGCCGCCGCCGCAACCATCGCGAAGAACGCGACCTGCGCGCATGACGGACGCACCAGCGCCAGCTGGCGACGTGATTGACGCGCACACGCACGATGTCGTGCTCTTCTACGCGTACACGCCCATCGAAGACACTGAACGCGTCGCCGCCACACTGCGACACTTTTGCAGCACTTTTGGCGTGCTCGGACGCGTGCTCGTCGCCGCCGAGGGCGTAAACGGCACCGTGTGCGCGGCGAATGATGACGAGAATAATCTAGACGCGTTCAAACGCACGCTGGCGGCGTGCGTGCCGGCGACAGCGACGATGCCGTATAAACACTCCAAGGCGGCGAGACAGGTGTTTTACGACGTTCGCGTGGAGGTGGTCAAAGAACTCGTTGGCTGGGGACAGATGGATTTAAAATACGAAAAGCGCGACAAGGTCATACATCTTAAACCTCGAGAGTTTCATGAGGCACTGAAACAGCGCTTCGGTCGTGGTGAGGAGGTGAAACTTGTGGATTTAAGAAACGAGCACGAGTCGCTCGTGGGCAAGTTTGTCAACGCAGAGTGTCCAGACGCGCGAAATATGCAAGAATTAGGTCGATTCTTGGATGACACCGCGAGTGAAAGTAAAGACCGAGAGGTATTCATGTATTGCACGGGTGGGATTCGATGTGAGAAGGCAGCGCTATATTTAGAACGTCAGCAGCCGGACATTAAAGCCGTGTATCAATTAGAGGGCGGCATTCACGAGTACTTGGAGGAATTTGGCACTGACGACGAATGTCTGTACCTCGGGGGTAATTTCACATTTGATATGCGCGGAGTATCGGCGCGAGGTAAGGACGACACGAGTGAGGTGTGGCGGTGTCAGCGTTGCAAGGATGGCGAGCCCGTGCTGGCACCGTGCGGAGTGTGCGTGGTGTGCCGTTTTCCATTGGTGCTTTGCAAAGCGTGCATGAACGCCCCAGAGTGTCGAGGGGAGTGGACGTGCTCGCATCACGCACACCTGGATGGGATATATTCATACTATGCCATTCCTAATTTAGCAGACGAAGACCTCACGCGGCGCATTGCGGCGTTGAGGACATTAGAAGGCGAATTATTCGCGCACGATAGAGTAAAGACCGCAAACAAGCGGAGAACGTTGCGCAAGTGTTATTTTCGAATGGAGGACGAACTCGCACGACGCCGAGCCGGCGATGGTTATGATGCCGACGTGTGCCTGAAATCGTACTGCCGAAATAACGGTTGCGAGCTATCGCAGTGCGCGAGAGCGTGCATGGGATTTTGGGGTCCGGGACACGTGAAAGACGCCCAAGCGCTGGCGACCCCTGCGTGTTCGATTTAATAAATGAATATTTTCATATGTACTTTACTACCGCCCTGGCAGCGCCATCACGTGCACACAGGCTCATCGCCATTGTAAACCTTCGACCACCTCGAGCGTGTTCGCATCCGGGTCTCTGAAGAAAATAGCCGGACGACCGCTCTTGCTCGCCGTGTACGCCACGCCTCTCGCGTCCAAGCAATCCGTCAGCGGCTTTAAATTCTTCACTCCGATGCAAAAGTGGCGGTCTCGCCCTCCGTGCGTTGGCCTAAATTCTACGTGCGCGCAATCGGGGTTCGGCAGCTCCATTAAATGAATCATTTCCGGACCAATCCACAGCCACGCGCCTCTGTACGGGAGCTTGTCTTCGGGACGTTCGGGATTGATTTCAAGCCCCAGCATGTCGCCGTAAAACTCCATTGATCGCTCTAAAGACTCGACAATAATAGCCACGTGATGCACACCTGTTATGCCAATCTGTGCGGCGATGGATTCCGACGCCGCGGCGCGTGTGGACATCGAACGCGCGCTACGTGGGTGAGGGTGGGTCGCGCGCGACGCGACGGTACGCGCGGAAAACGTCGTCGACGACGATGACGACGACGATGACGACGCCGCGCGCGCAAATGATGGTACGGTCAACGTAAATGACATGCGATGCGTACGCGTGCGTGTGCAAGTCTTCGACTTGCGTCGCTTTCTGGGGGTGAGCTCTCTCTCTCACAAGTCTCAACTACTATCGCGTCTTTGAGCGAGTATTACGGCGTCGCGCGCGTCGTGCTCGATGCAATATCACGCGCGCGTGTCGTCGTGCGCACACAATATATGCGCATGTAGACGATTTACACGCGCTCGGTCACGGGGCATCGAACACGACTGACGCCGTTCGACTAAAGAAAAGGGCTGACGTCAGCCTTGACTCGGCGCATGGCTATCGCTCGAGAAGTTCTTCAAACGCGTCTTCAAACGTCTCCGATGGTTGCGCGCCGCCGAATTGCAAACGTTTCGAACCGTTGGAGATGATGAAATGAGGCACGCCGCTGACACCTCGCGAGTACGTGCGCAATTGATCCTCGACGTCTAGTAAAAACTTGCTCGAGTCCTCGAGAACCGATTCGGCGTCGGTTACTCCCGCCTCCTTGCACGCGTCGAGTAAAGCTTCTTTATCGCACGGCGCGCGCTCTTGGGTGAAATAGCGCGAGAATAGCCCCTCCATGAGAGCATTTTGGATATCTCCCGACGCGTCGAGGGTCTCTGCGTACGCCACGAGGCGGTGCGCATCCAACGTCGGCCCAGTGTTTCCTCCCATCGAGAAGTTCTCGATGCCTGCATTCTCGAAGGCTCGACGTAAACGCGGCTCGATCACCGCCATGTCTGGGCCAAACTTTTGCATGTACCATTCACGCTTGTTAATGCCGTACTTTTGCGCTTCAGGAGGAAATGACCCCCAAGTGGACGCGGGCATTAGCATGTACGGGCGCCACGACACTTTGACGTCGACGTCGGCAGACTTGAGCTTGGGTTGTGCGTTCTTAAGCGCACGCTCCAAGTTACGCTTACCGACCATGCACCATGGTCATATAATGTCGCTTACGACGTCGATGCGAAGTACAGGACGAGTCGCCGACATGTCAACGAGTGAGGAATACAAATACTACAACGCAACTAAACTAGAGCTCTTGCCCAACTTGAGCTTTCAGCTCGGCAAGCCTTGTTAGTAACTTGGGCAATCTTTCGCTATCGTGCTGTTTTTGTGTGAGAACTTCCAATCGACTTGCGTGCGCGCCTCGACGGGAAATGCCGAAGAAGTTCTGTTCATGACTAAGGACTTCGTCTATGCAACTGAGGCGTTGCATCTTGAGATCGAGTTTTCTCGTTTGCAAATCAATCACGCCTGACATGAGGCGATTGATTTCGTGCTCTTCATCTTGTGCGAGAAGTTTGGCTTCGAGAGCGGCGGCAGCGAGACCGACACCGGCGGCAGCTTTAACTCGCTCCGCGCTTACATCCCAACTGGGCCCAGATGACGTGAGTTCATTCAGCGCAGCTTTCGCCGACGCTGCTGCTACTCGCGGAGAAAGCATCGTCGTTAAGAATGCGAGTTGTGCCATCACCGGATTAGGTGCGTCTGCGAAAGGAATCAACGACGGATCTGGCAGTTCAGCGCCCACGTTTCCAATCTTTGAGCCACTCGGTACGCGCACCGCTTGATCCATTGTGGCAATAATGTAATCGTCGATGGGCATTTTCAAAAAGTATTTCAAGCACTCTTCTGCACTTTTCGAGCCAACGTTTTCAGCGATTGACCCCCAGTCTTCGCCACACTGATCTATACCTTCAAGAAGAGACAAGACTTCGGTGTCGGTCCACTGTTCTTCATCGTTGTCAACAGCAATGGTTTTGAAACTCGGATAAAGTGCCTTGACGAAATCACCGGAAACCTTTCCTTGAGGATATATGCCCAAAGGATAGCATCGCGTGCATAAGTCAAAATTGTCGACCTCCACGCAGTGATAGAACACGCCTTTGGTCAAATCTACCCCGCACATGTTACATCCAAAGTCAATCGTAGCCCCAACCTCGTGTAAAGCTTTGTGCGTGGCGAACAATTTATCCAACGTTCGTCGCTCGTATACGATCTCTGCACTCGACCCATCATCGAAAGGACTCAATGCGTGCGCGCCCGTGGGTGTCGCCGACTTGACTCTCTCAAATTCGAACAGCGGAGCTTTCAGCGCGTCAATCGTCGATAGCGTGCAAACTTCTGGCGCACCTCCATCTTTTTCGCACGTGATGCACGGTATACTCGGCAGAGGACGGTACTTAAGTTTCATCACGTCTTGCTCAAGAGCGAAGCGCCAGTTCACTAGTCCCCAACGCTCTAAAAATCTAAATATCCTTGCCAATGACGCTTCATCACCCTTCAATGTGCGTCGTGCTTCCTCAGCGGTGATCTCGCGACCAGCATCACGGAACGCGTGCATCATCGCGTTTCTATACTGAATGTACTTTTCCGGTGTTTGAGTATCGTCTTCTGGTTCAACTTGAAAAAATTCCGGCATCGCCGCCTTCTCAATGTCGTGTGTGCTATCCCATGCGAACCACGCGCTGTGCGTCGGGATGCGATACTCCGTCAGCGACGTTGTCGGCTGGGCGTCATTCGCACGCACGGGCATTGCGTGTCTTGGTAGCTGACCGGCGGAGACGTTCTCCCATTTCAGGGATTTCGCAAGGAACACCTCTTTGCTCACTTCATCTTGCTGAATGATTGCGCCGTCGTCTTGAATAGCCGCAGCGAGGACTATGGGATGCACCCTGGTGACGCGACGTCTCGTCACATCATACGCCAAGCGATCAGTACCAGAAGGTGCCAACATTTCCGCATCGGGCGAAACATTTGAGCACGATGCATCGAACACGAAAGAACCGTCACCGTATTCCACGTCTCCCTCCCAAGGCGAGGTTGACGCCGACGCAACGGTGTCAAACTCGTAGTCGTAATCATTCATCCATTCGTTAAATTTATAACTGTCTCGCAGCCAGCGAGCTCGAACCGTTCGCACTGCTTCGCCGCTGACAAATTTTGACGCAGATTTTGGCCACGGAGCTTTTCCTTTGCCTGTGATTGAGGAATCAGCGTACCAAGTATCGTACGAATCTGGGTAAAACCAAAAGTGCAATCGATGTTCTGGCTTTGCCGACGACGTCTCCGCCGCACCCGTTTGCGCGATGCGCCAATACGCGGCTTCATCCGCCGCTTTGTCATCCGAGTCATCCGACTTCAACACGTGCGTCACGCCCTCTTCGTTCGGCGTCAGTGCGAGCACGGCGTGCATCTCTCTCGCCAGGCGTCGCAACGCCTCGGCGTCCTCCACGTCGTCTGGAATATGAATCTTAACAAACTTCATCAACCGCAACGCAAGTAATTCTTGCCGTACGCGCTCTATAAACTCACAAAACTCATGTCGCCCGTACTCGCTCACGCCACCATCGCGTAACTTCCCATCGCGCTTATACTCTAAATACACCTTGAGCGCGTGAAACAACGCGCCTCCCGGCGCGACGTCCCACCACAACCGGTGCGGTAACCGCGTCACCACTCGCGCACACGTCCCATTCGCCCCAAGCAACCGATCCTCCACCGTAAGCACATCGATTATTTGTTTCGTCAACGCTCGAACGTCAAACGCCGGCGAGAGCGTCGGCATAAAACGTCGCAACTTTGTCAACACGACATCCAATCTTCGAGCGTATTCCGCATTCTAATACCAATGTGCAACGTCACGAGACGTGCCCGTTAGTCTACGAATCGCACACACGTTGACGCACGCAGACGCAATCGCACCACCAAATACCCCCGTCGTACGCGCCGACGCAATCGTCACCCAAAAACACGCGCGCGCGCGCGCCAGCAGCGACACCACCGTGACACACCGCGTCACATCGCGCAACACCACGCCACGAAAACGACGCCATCTCACGCGCGCGTTTCGTTTTTGCGCGCATCACGCACCTCGAAATCCTTTGCGCGAATCTTAAACTTGCGCTCCTTGGCGAGCGACGACATCGACGGCGACGGCGGGAAATGCCGGCGCGACAGAGGACGCGCGGACCTTCGCGTGGACGGGTCTAGTGATACATTGGTGGCGTCACACATGCGCCGGCGGCGGCGGCGGCCGCGCTGTGCGACGCCGCCACACGACGACCGCGCGCGAGCGACCGGCGCCGGGGCGACCACCGCGCGAGTATAGTGTGTGTTTTTCAATCTCGCGTGCGTTGGCGATGCGTCACGAGGACGACGAGGACGAGGATGACGACGTTGGGTACGACGATGGGGAGGATGGGGAGGATGTCGATGGATGCGCGTGCGAAGATCTTTTTGATTTGAGTGTCACGCACGTCGATGCGACGGCGGCGCTGTGCGCGGCGAGGGATATATATGGGTTTGACCTGCGCGCGCACGTGGCGAGGGATGATGCGAGTGGCGAGTGGGAGTTTTATGGTGCGATGAAGGTGTTGAACTACGCGAGGGCGACGGCGGCGCGGGCGCGGGCGGTTGACGGTGACGTGGCGCCGAGTGCGATCGCATCGATGGTTCGTGACGGATGCGAACGAGGAGATTATAGAGATGAAGTGTATTTAACTCCGGTCTTGAGTGATGATGCGTTGTTGTTTGATTGGGAAACGTACGCAAACGGCGGCGACGACGAGGCTGAGGACGTCGGCGCAACTGCTGGCGGTTTTGATGTTGAAGCTGCGGCTCAGGCGATGAGAAAGCTGAGTATGGAAAATGAGGAGCTTCGCGTGCGATTGTTTGAAGTCATGACTTCGGCGGGTATGGTGGATGAGGCGAGTATTGCCGCGGCGTTCTCTCCCGTCGTCGCTCAAGGTACGGAGGAGTCTACCGCGGGAACGACGACGACGGCGGCTATCGAGGCGCTCCGAATCGATGAACAAGCGACGAAGACGACTGCAACGCCTAGTAGTAACACGCGTACAGAACCACAAACAGCAGAAGAAAAGCTCAAACAGGACGTCGATGATGACTACTTTGGCTCGTACTCTGCTTTTGATATTCATCGGGACATGATTGGTGATACGGCGAGAACAGAGTCGTACCGCGACGCACTTGAACGCAACCCATCGTTGATCAAAGACAAAAAGGTGCTAGACATAGGATGTGGAACTGGAATTCTGAGCATGTTTGCCGCGCGCGGTGGCGCAAGCAAAGTAGTAGGCGTAGATGGCGCTAAACACATAGCGCAAGTCGCTCGAGCAAACATCAAGCACAACGGTTTTGACGCGGACGGATCGAATCAAATTCAAATCGTCCAAGGTAAACTGGAAGAGATCAAGGATGGTATTCCTGAAGCACCGTTTGATATATTAGTTTCAGAATGGATGGGTTATGGTTTGTTATTTGAAGCCATGTTGGACACCGTTCTCGAGGCGCGTGATCGATATTTGAAGCCTGGTGGAGCGGTGTTGCCTGACATTGCCACGATTCACATCGCGGGCTTTGATCGCGAAGCTACTAGCTTTCCATTTTGGGACAATGTTTATGATTTCAAAATGCCGGAAATTTCCAAGCAGCTTCTGGAAGGTGCCATGAAGACTGCAGTCGTGACGCACGTCGACGGCGCGCGGGTGACGACAGAAAGTGCTCAAGTATGTGAACTAGATTTGGCGTCATGCTCGATTGCGGATACGGAATTCACCGCGGAGTTCTCCGTGTGTGCTAAAAGTGGACGTAAAGGACATGAGACGCATGGTATTGTTCTGTGGTTCGACACTGAATTCTCAAAGCGATTCTGCAAGGAGAATCCCGTCATGCTTTCGACGAGTCCATACGCGCTGAAAACACACTGGGTACAAACAATGTTACACTTTTCCGATCCAATCGTATTAGGTGACGAGATAACAGATTCGAAAGCGCGCATCGGATCCAGTGCACACCAAGGAGCGGAGATAGTTGGTAGAATATCAATGGTCAAGTCAAAGAGACCTCGCGCTTATGACATTTCATTGGAATATCGCGCCAAGTCGAGCAATGGCGACGTCGGACCGTTACGAGTTGCGTTGTATGCGTTGTAATTAGTCACTACTGACGTGAATTTAACTTATAATAATCTATTTGCATGTAACCTTGTGCTATTGGTTGCATTTAAACTCTTTCACGGTACATTGTTTAGCTCACTTTCTCTCTTTCTTGCTGTCTGTGTTTGGGGACGAAAACTTTGCAACCATGCCAGCACGCTTCCATCGCCTCTTAGTCTGCACGCCCGGACCAAAGTTCGCCATGAGTTTTGATTTCACGCGCCAGGCTTCGAAGAATAACGAATCTATCTCTTGAGATATCATGTCAAAGTCGTCATTGCACAACCCCTCCAACACGTGGTTGGCGTTGATGAGAAACTCAGAAAATCTTTGCAATTGATCTCCACTCCAGATTGTATCCACTTCTCGCAGAGTCTGCTTATACTCTTTGTGCGTCATAAACATTCCTCGCATTTCAACGTCGAGATCATCCATGTCGAGCTGCTGTTCAAACTTTTCGAATCCTATGACTGATAAGCCGGATCTCGCTACTATTTTTCTCTTCAAGAACATCGTCTCGGCGGTGCGTCGCATAACCAGAGACTTGATTGTTTGAATTTTATCATCCAAACTCATTTGTCTCGAACGCATGTCTTGCTGGGTCTCTTGTGCAGCTTTGAGCTGAAGTCGTGTCGCCTTGATGAGCTTTTGGAATCTCGGCGCGACAATTTTTTTATCTCTTTCATACTCCACATCCGCCTTATAATCTATCCATTGGCGCGTGAATTCTGTACCGATCACTGAAATCGGGAGCGCGAGTAGCAGCACGGAGCACACCATCGTCAAGCTGGCAACTAATTTTCCCGCTGACGTCACGGGGACATTATCACCATAGCCGACAGTCATTAACGTCACGACGCACCACCAAAAACTAGCCGGGATGCTCTTATATGGAGTCTCCACATAGGTACAATCGGAGATTAATGTGCCGTCAGAGTTCCAGATCGATGTCACCGAAGCATCGAGATTATCGCAAGCAATATCTGAGTTGCGCGCGTAGATGCCCTGGGCGGCTATGTAATCTCCATGCTCTGCGTAATAAATCAAAGTGGAGAAGATAACGATGGCGAGCCCACCAATCGCCATCGAAACGAGCAGCATATCCGCGCACTCGGCGATGGATAATCCGATGATTTTTAATCTTCCAAACTTCACCCCAAGTCGCAGTATTCTCAACACTCGCACGAGACGAATCGTTCGAACGACTTGAATACTATCCACAGACATTGGCAACGTCAATTGAAGATAAAATGGCAAAATAGCCACAAGGTCGACAATATTTATGGGTTGCACGACAAACTTGGTCCACTTTGGACAGCAAAGCGACCGTAAGACGTACTCCATGGTGAACATGACTAGTGAAAATACTTCTATTCCATAGAAGATGTCTCCCGCCTGTGCGTCGCCTTCAAACCTCGGCAAAGTCTCCAAGCAAAATGCAAAAGATGATATGAAAATCAAACTCATGAAGAATATAGCCAACATGTACGAAAAATTTGATCCACCAGGATTTTCAAATGCTTCCCATATCTGAGTACGAAGCAAACGCACAATCGTTACCCGCAACTCTGCGTTAGAAAGTTGCTGCATCGACCGACCAAATGCACTCATAGCGTCGTCGTCATCATCATCTTCTAGTGCGCTTTTAACCTCACTACGATCTGATTTTGAATGTCGAAACATCAATTCATGAACAGATGACTTTTTCTCTGCCCCCTCGGCTGACGCCGACGCCGCCTCTTCAGGAGCCGCATCAGGGGATTGTTTTGCGAGATTTTCTATTTGCCTCCGCGCGTACGCAATCAAATCACGTTCTACATCAGCAACAGTTGACCCTTCCGCAAATGCTTCGCCAACCTTCTCGAAAGATTTTTGATTCAAGAACATCGCAGGCGACTGCGCGAGCTTAGCTTTCCCAGAGGCCATTTTATCAAAAACGTGCGTCTCATTTTCGTCTTCTGCATCCTGTTCTTCTAGGTCATTAGACACGCTTCCAAAGTCACTTTCTTTATCGTCGCTGTCGCCGTCGCTGTCGCCGTCGCCGTCGCCGTCATCATCTTCCGCGAGAATCACATCCAATTCAGATTCAATCACACGCGGGTGCGTGGACTTGGGCGCCGCCGACGCAGTCGGCGACGCGCGAGCCAATTTGGCCTTTTTATTCAGCTCACGCTGCACGATAGATTCACGATCCTGCGTATATCTACGCACAGTAGCATCGAAGTTTGCAATCGCATCATCTAGACCCGCCGAATCCGTGTTTTCCTTGGCGAGCGCGTACACTTGGTCAAGGGCGTGAAAACGTTTCTCAGCGGCTAAACGTTTGTACTCCAACCCGATGATGACGTGCACCATGGTTTGTCTATACAGATCACCATTACGCCACGCTTTTGATACCCACGTGCTCGTACTCACCGCTTTCTTTCCAACTTCTTTCAAATGCTTGCGCACGCTGTCCCCAAACTCACTCAATTTCTTAACGGCGTCCCGCGGCGTGAGCGATTGCAACGCATCCAAGCTCAACGAATCCTGCAACACCCTGGTTTGCTCATCCAGCTCTTGTGGCTCATCAAATGCCATCAGTGTCGTCACTAACCGCTGGCGATGCGTCCGTTGCGAGTTCCCCGCGCGGTCCTTGATTTGTTTCCGCAATCGCGCCTCATCGTCGCCGCTCTCGCCGCTCTTACGGTGACCCCCGACCGCGGCAACCATGACGCCGACGACGACGCGCGCTCAACACGCTCGACGCACCCCAACGCACACCACGAACCCGTCACGCACCTCACCCACGAACGTCCAGTGCGCGTCCCCCGTCCGTCGCACGCACAGCACCACCGAATCCGAATTGAATTCGTTCGTTCGCGCGCGCGGAAATTAATTACCAACGACAATGCGCAATCGCCCAACGACGTCCTCCTCCTCGACGCGACGCGACGCCCGGTCGTCTATTCTATCTACACACACACGCGCACGCGCGTCCGTCGTCTGTCGTCCGTCGTCCGTCGTCGTACGCGCGCGCGGTGCGTTCTCACGCGCGCTTCAACGTCGCATCGCATCGCATCGCATCGCATCGACGACGACGACGACGACGACGACGACGACGACGATGTGTGCCCACGGAGGGGAACGAGCGTATCGACCAATCACGACCACGCACGGCGGGGTGATTGTTTTTTTGCCGCGCCGAATGTCCGATCACACAGTGTCACATACCGAATCATCATACGATGGTCATCCACAAAGTATTACACGTATTAGAGTGTACCTAACTCTATATATGAACGTTGTGAGCTCTTCATTTTAATAAATAGATGTACTCGTACTACTTAGTAGAAATTTTAATAGACTATACACAATTCGACATATACAGTCAAAACAATTCAACGCCGTAGGCAAGACTTCGGTCTCGCGCACAGTCGATCGATATATAGAGAGAGACGTACGGCGACGGCGATCACAAGTGAGAGACCGAATGTCCGATCACACAGGCCCCGGCGCAGGCACCCAGGCACCCAGGACGCCCTGTGCAAATACAGTACACCATCGACGTCGATGTCTTCTTCATTCGTGCCTAATAAAACCAACGCATAGACAGCCGTGGATGAGGCCCTCGCGGTCGACCGTCACACTGTCACGCACGTCGAAACACCCCCACCTCGAACCATGCTCGCGCAAAAGATTTCCATCGCCGCCAAGACGACCACCACGGTGGCGTCCAAGACGACCACCCGCCGTGGTCAAACCATCGTTCGTAAGAACTCCAAGGGTGGTGAAGAAGGCGCTCGCGCGGTACGTACGCGACAGACATGACTCGCGAGGTCGCGCGTCGATGCGCGCGAAAGATTATCATCAAGATTATACAGACTGACACGATGACGACGATTGTTCTCTCGCGCGCAGTACAACAACGATGCGTTCGGTGAGTATGCGTGTCGTCGCGCGCTCGCGCGAGTGGTTTCATGCGCGCGGTGAATTTTTTTCTGATGGATGTGTTTCTTCGCGCACAGGCATGATCGCCAAGGCGGCGTCGTACTCGTTGTTCGGTGCGGCTATTACCAAGGTGCGTCGCCGATCGCGATGCGCGGTCGCGGATAAGGATGACCCCTATGGATGGGGCTTGGCGCGCGCGTCTTGGGCGCGCGCGAGGGCGCGTCGAGGCTTACATGCGCGCGTAAATTGAGGATTAAAATTATCTGTATCGATTCGCGCGCGTCGACGCGTCGATGGGCGTCGCGCGTCGATGATGCGCGACTGGTGATGGGTGGTGGAGCCTCTGTCGGGCGCCACGTCATCGCTCATCAAGAGCACGGACTGACAACTGTGAACGTACGCAGGCTGACGTTGAAGGTGAATTCACGTGCGAAGGCCCGATCACGGTGTTCGCCCCGAACGATGATGCCTTCGCTGACTTCGCCAAGGCTTCCGGTTTGTCCAAGGTTGAAATCATGAACTTCCCGGGCCTCAAGGATGTGCTCCTCAACCACGTCGCCAAGGGCAAGTTCACCGCGGCGGAGGGCCTCCCGGCTGAAATCACCATGGTGTCTGGCAAGAAGGTGTCCACCGCGGGCATGAACTTCAAGAAGAACGACATCAAGGTTGACAACGCCACCATCCACGCCATCACCACCGTGATTGCGTAAATGTGCGAACGTTTGTTCACGTTTGACCAATCATTCATTCATTCACGATTGACGTTTGCTTCTCTACGCGTCGACGGCGACGCGCGTTTGCGGATATACATGCCACCAGGCGCGAGTCTGGGGGACATATCCACGTCGCGCTCCCGCCGGCGCATCACGTGAACTCGTTATGAGACCAATGCGCCTTATTATCTAAGTAGTGTGTCTTGTTGTTGTAAGGATGTTCTTCGATGCTATGAACTGTATGTGTGCGTGTGCGTCGCCGTTGCATCACGCGCGCTGTGCGCACTGCGCGACGCGATGGCGATCGACGCGTGATTCGACGCGCACCGCACGAGAGAGACGAACGCGATGGCGTTGGACGCGTTCGCGGAGATTTTCTTGGATGACGAGCGCGACGTCACGGACCGACGACGAAAGCAAAGCGCAGCGTCGTCATCGACGACGTTCGCGGGTGTTGACGAGACGGTCGCTCGACGGGGGACTGACGCCGAGACGGGGCGTTCGGCGGCGACGACACCGTCGATGATGACGGCGACGACGATGTCGATGGCGTCGCCGCCGCCGGGGATGACGACACCGCGCGCGCGTCGCGTCGTTCGGCGCCCGACTGCAGAGGAGAACGTCAACAGCGTATCGGATTGGTTTGCGTCGCTCTGGCGGTCGTTAATCGCCGAAGATGGCGATGAATGGGAAGATACGCGACGTGGACGAGGAGGTACGCCAAGTGGTGCGCGAGATTTGCACAATATAGATTTAGGCGTCGAGCAAGAGATGGAGTTGGTGCTCAAGACGCCGGAGAGCGGAGGGAGGCTATCGAGCGCGAGACGGTCGTCGGGTGGCGATTCGGGATATTTCTTTGGCGACGACGCCGATGATGACGAGGATAACGCGACGCCGACGTCGTCTTTTATAGCGCCGTCCATAGAGCGACAGTCGTCGTTGAATTTGCCCGCTGTGTTTCCCGGGCAGCACGTGGAAGTTGTGGGTGAGGCGAAGGTGTGCGAACGCGCGGCGGAGTTGCAGCGGCTTTGGGGAGATCCCAACGTTTTCGCAAACGCAGATGATTGCAGGTCCATCATACGATCGTTGCGCGAAGCTGAGGTTGTGACTCGGGTGTTGGACCAACGTCTCGCGCGTTGGGCGCTCAGGATGAAGATTTACGGTGAAGACGGAGAGCCTTTGACGAAGGATGAGACGGCTGAATTTTGGAGGGCGCGTGCGAGAGACTTGTGTGAAATCTTCCTCGACGCACTTTTGAAGATTGGTGGACGATTTGAAAGTTGTGCCACGACACCCAGACATCGTGAAGCGCTCGTTAATGTCGTCGAAGGATACGTCATGGGTGGCTTGCAAACCAAATTGCTCAACAACGGCGTCAGCGTGCTGTACGCGGAGGAAGACGCGTTTACGCTCCAACGCTTCGAGCGCATCAAGTTTTTGCCCATCAAGGCTCTTGGATTGGATGCATCAAGTGAAAATGCTCTGAGTGCGTCGTTGATCGCTTCAGTTGCAACGATCCCCACGCTGTCGTGTCCGACGCATATGGCGAGTAGAGTTGCAGAAATCGCGCGCAACGCCGGAGCGGCGGCGACGAGCGCGGATGATTTACTGATTGTTTTCGTCGTCCTCATAGCCCGCGCTTCGCTCTCTCAAGCGTTCTCCTTAGTCAAGTACATTGAAACGTTCCATGCTCTGATTAGTAATGCACACAAAGGTGAACAGGGCTTTTCGTTGGCAAACTTTTCAGGCGCTGTGCACTACGCACGCGGCGAGCACATGGAAGCGTTACTCGTCAAGCACGAAGCATAGCACAATAGTTTTCTTAGCAGATTTCAATATCGGATTAGCTATACTACACTAGTACGTATTTGACAGTATTACATTAGTCGCTAGTTAACTTCTAGGGAGAGCCGTCGGCGGGGCGCTTCACGCCTGAGCCACCCTCGCGCCACGTTACGAGCACTTCATCTGTGCGGAAACGTTGCGTGCACTGCGTTTCCGACAATGGCGTAGTTTCGCCATTTTGAAACTGTAACAACCCGGTGTACGCAATCATGGCACCGTTATCGATGCAATAGCGCTCATCCATGCCGTATAACTTACCCCCGCGTTCGCTCGCCATGATGGACATCATTTCTTGCAAGCGTTCGTTGCACCCTACGCCACCGACAATTAAAACATCCTTTGCATTCGTATGTGCCATTGCGCGCTCGGTAATCTCTACCATCATCGCAAACACCGTCTCTTGCATGCTAAAGCATAAATCTGCGGCGGTGATTTCGCCTTTACCCAAATGCTCATTCGCGTACGACTCGTAAAATGTCAAAATCCCGCTCAAATTGACATCCATGCCCTTCACTCCGTACGGCCCTTCCACGAACACCTTACCTTTTTTCGCCTCTTGCTCGATGTTATACCCAGGTGCGGGGTCGTTGGACAATCCAACCACGCGCGCAAACCGATCGAGCATGTTACCGACCGCGATATCAATCGTTTCACCGAATATTCGATACCGTCGCTCGTTGTAAGCAATCACCTGCGTGTTCCCTCCGCTCACATATAATATCACCGGATTCTCCGCCCCAGTCACCAATCGACCCATCTCAATGTGCGCCACGCAATGATTCACCCCAACCATGGGCTTATCGAACAACAGCGCCAACGTCCGCGCGCACGTCGCCGCCGACGTCAACGGCGCCCCCATCCCCGGCCCCTTTGTAAAGCACACCACATCCACATCCTCGGGCTTTAACCGTGCCTCATCCAGCGCTCGCGCGGTGAGGTCCACCACGCAGTCTTGATGATGCCTCGCGGTCTCTCGCGGGAGAAATCCCGTGCCCGGTGGCGTCACGTACGTCTCGCGCGGGTTGGCGAGAATGTCCCCGTGGGCATTGACGATGCCGACGGAGATCTTATTCGCGCTCCCTTCGAACCCGATGGCGATCATGACGCCGCCGCCGCGCGTCGAGATGGTAGAGATGGTCGCAGAGACGGCGACGGGGTGTGCGCGCTTCGCCGACGCGCGCGCGTCCACTCGGCTGGCTGAACGCGGCACAGTGCGGCACAGTGCGGCACAGTGTGACGCATCGCATCCGTTGTCGTACGAGGACGACGGCGACGATGATGCTAAGGACGGCGACGGCGCGGACAATAAAGGCGGGCGGTGCGGCGGACGCATCGGTGCGCGCGCGCGCGTCCGGCGCGCGCGCCGCGATGGTGGTGAAGGCGAATGTGCGCGGCGTAACGGCATCATCATCGTCAACGACATCATCATCGTTGGTGGCGCGCGCGCGTGCGCTCGAGCGCGGCGGCGGAGGCTCGGGTGGCAGAGGCGATGGTTCTGGACGCGGCGGTCGAGGCGGTGGCGACGACGACGGACGCCGCGGCGGTGACGGTAACGGTGAAGATGGTGATGAGTTTTTGAGACGTTTGCGCGGCGGCGGCGCGGCGGCGATAGCGATGGTCACTGTGCACGCCCTATCGCCTGCATCCGCGCGCGCCAAGGCGCAAGTGACCCGGCAGGCGACGCAGCGCGAGGCCAAGGTGCAGAATTTGGCGACGTCGGTGTTGTATGGATTTGTGTTTTTCTACGCTATTAAGGTGGCGCTCAAACGCTTCTTCGCGCCGATGCTCTTGTTTACTGGCACGACGCAATTACTGTATAACATGCGAGCGGTAAAAATATCACCTATGATGCTTTATGATAGTTTCATCAAGCCGTACATGCCGATCGAGTATCAGCGTAGTTTGAACGATTTTGGCGACAAGGCGATGAATGACTCGTGGTGGCAAAAGCAAGAGCGAAGATTTTTTACGTGCGCGCACAGAATACTCCCCGCGTGCGATTCCCCCATGGGTGAGCGGGCACTGATGCTTGGCGTGTTGTTAGCAGGATTGGCGGGATGATGATGATGTCGGCGCGATGCTTGATTTGAGCACTATTAGTTGTACGGTTTGACGGTTTTGATGACGCGCGTCTGTAATACAAGAATATAACAAATGGACAAATAAAACAAGCAAGCATGCATTCAAGGATTGACGCGCGTGGTGACCCATTCACCGTTAATGTCCTCGTGTACGATGCGTTCGTTCGTGCGCAGAGCCAAGTGATCAATCCTAGATGCGTGAAAACTCACGAGCGTAAAGTGCTCGCCCACGCGTTCGTCGTCGAGCGACGCGTCGTCTTCGTCGATGTTCCACAAACCACTGTCGGCATCTTCGGTGCGCGCAGCACCAGGCGAAGGCCATAAAAACTGTCCTCTCGCACCGCGACGCATCTTCACCCACAGTGCCTGACGCGCATCATCCCCATCGACCGCCGACGTCGTCGTCACGCTTTGCGTCGCGAGCGTCCCCGTCACCCTAAACTGCTCCCTCGTCTCGGGAAAATACCACGCCATCTCCCCTCGCGCATCGCGCGCAATCTCACCAATCTTGGAACTTCGATTATCCGTACAAAACACCAACGCATCGCACTCTCGCCCGGTACAGCGCTCGAGAAAGCCATCGAGAAAGCCTCGAATCACCACTGTGCGCACCGCGGGCGACCCGTCCGGCTTAATCGTCGCCACCTGCGCGTACTTGGACGCCGGGTTACGACCATTCTTTTTCATCGCGTGCTTTATCGCCTGGCGCCACGCCGGGGCGGTGGCGGACGTCGACGCCATCGCGCGCGTGCTCTAAAATGTCGTCACTGCGCACCACGTTCGGTGTCGCGTTCGGCGCCGCGCGTGGCGTCAGATGACGGCGACGGCGCGCGCCGCGGTGCGCGTCACGGCGTTCATCGTCTGTGCGATGTGTGCGCTCGCCGTATGCGCGCGCGCGGCGCGCGATGGCGACGCGAAAGCGGCGCGAATGCGCGACGATGGATTGTTGGACATGTTTCGCGCGAGGCTCGCGAGGCTCGACGACGCTGACGGCGACAGTGGCGGCGCTGACGACACCAAAGTCGTGACGGTCGGTGATGTCGTCGTCCGCACCACTGGGTTTCACGGCGAGCTGTCGTGCGACGTGACGTTACCGAGGCTGAGCTCGCGCGCGACGGCGGGTGTCGCGTTTATGTTGCCGCGCGGGCTCGTCGCGGATAGAGACGACGTGCGATCGAAAACGATCGATGGGTGGTTGTGCGATGCGTATGGAGACGTGGATGTTGAACGCCCGGCGTCGAGCGCGGGAGCGTCGAGCGTGGTGTGCGTGAAAGAGTTGACTGAAGGCGCGCGCGACGGCGCGCTCGAGCGCGCGACGACGACGGCGCGTGCGCGATACGGCGCGCCGCGACTCGGCGGTGGCGTCGTGGATATCCATATCGCACCAGTGCGTGTGGCAATACGTCGTGCAGATGGTGTCTGGATGCATGGCGCTAGTGCGCGCGGTGGGACGTGGAAAGTTCCCGTGGGAGACGCGCAGGACGCAGCGGCGACGAAAATCGTCAGCACCGTCGCCAACGCGCTCGGCGCATGTATCGTTATTCTCGCCGCGTATGTGTACGTGCGCGCACGTGAGGAGAAAATCAAAGTGAAGTAGTGGCTCGCGTGTGGGCGTGTAGTCGTAGCACCACCTTTAGTTTCGTATTTAGTTTACAGTAGATTTTCATCACGCGCCGAAGAGTTCATTTGCGCAGGGCAACGCATCCATAGAATCCTCTCGCACGAAAACAAAATTCGTCCCCTTGTTTCCTTTCACCACGCGCACCCGATCGCTGGCGTATTTCAACTCCAAATACCCCGCCGCTTCGTCTCCTAAAAGCTTAAACGGCACCGGATACGGCAACCGAACCTCAAATGGTTTTTGCAGCATCACGTATGCGTTGTCAAATTTGTAATTAATCGTCCCACGCCGCGGCGAGCTCTCGGGCTCGAGCGACGCGCTCGCACTCAACCTAAAGTATCCGTACCCATCACCAAATCGCACGCACTGATCGACGCGATGCTTTGACGCGTCTCCAGTCAACCGAACACCTTGGAGAACGGCGAAGCCGCCCTTGGTGAGGTTGCTCAATACCGCGCGTTGAATCGGACTCGAACTCGCAGTCACCGCCGCACTCGCGGCGTCGGTGCCTTTGCCACCATCGCCAAATGCCGCTTTAAACACCGCCTCGAGCCCAGGCGCGGTGTTATCTTCTCGCCTGCCCAGCGGCGCCGTGGCGTCAAACGCGCTCTTTGTGGAATAAATCAATCGCCACACGCCCGAAAACGACGCCCCGAGCGCGTCATTGGACGCGCTCGGCGACGTTGCGTACGCACTCGTGAGCGCGTTCATCGCTACTATCGTCCTCGCGTCGTCCCCAGCGTCGGCGTTTGCGATTAAATCTTCTTCTAACGATGATGACGATGAAGATGAAGATGAAGATGACAACGCTGACGCGTCCCGGCGTCGTCGCGGTGCGGCACGACGCGAGTTCGCGACAAGTACACTGTACCGATGCGCCGCGCGTGACGGCGTCGTCGACAACGACGCCATCGTCGTCGCCATCGTCACACACAAAACGACACCAACTGACGTCACACCTCGACGACGATGCTGACCACGTCGTCGTGCGCGACGCCGCGCGCGACGCACGACGCGCGACGACGGGCGGCGTCTCGCGCGCGCGTGCACGCCGCAGTCGCGCGCGCGTCGTCGACACCGTCGTCGTCGGCACCGTCGTCGTCGTCGAAATCGAAACCGTTGTGCTTTGTGTTTGGTTTGGGCTACGTCGGGACCGCGCTCGCGGCGACGCTCACGCGCGAGGGCGCGTACGAGGTGTGCGGTACCGTGCGTGATGGTGATAAAGCTGCGCGTCTGCGCGCGCACGGCATTCGTGCGTTGGTGTGGGATCCGTTTCGTGGTGAAGACGAGTCAGGACCGCCGTCACCCGGCGCCGAGGACGACGCGCGTATAGAAGACGACGCTGACGTGCGACGAATGATATCGAATGAACTCGCGCGAGCGTCAGTGGTGATTTCAACCGTTCCACCGAATGGTGATCTCGATCGAGATCCGGTGTTGGAGGTGTTTAGTGATGTCTTACGAGACGCGTCCGGGACGCCGAGCGGCGGACGATTTACAGGATATTGTAGCAGCACGTCGGTGTACGGCGATCAAGGTGGGGATTGGGTGAATGAAAACACGCCGTGTGCGCCGAATACGCCCAAGTCACGGGCGAGGTATGATGCCGAACGCGCGTGGCACGCGTTGGCGGGAGATGGCGTCACTACGGTGTCGTATAGGTTGGGCGGGATTTACGGCCCGGGGCGAAGCGCCATCGAGACGGCGAAGAAACGACGGCGCGCGGCGGCTGTGAATGGTGGCGAAGAGAGCGCGAGTCAGCGCGCGAGAGAGCGAAGGTCGTTTACCAGTCGCGTACACGTGGGTGATATCGTGCGTGTGATCATGGCGAGTATGAAATTGGGCGAAAAGGCGAGCGAGGTGTACAACGTCGTGGACGACGAACCGGCGCCGAGACGAGACGCGGTGCGCTACGCGGAGAACATTCTGGGTCTATTAACCGATGACAGCACGACGCCGACGATGACGACGACGACGACAACGACAGTGCGTGGGCAGCAAGGTCGAGATAGTGTCAACGTCGAGGGTAATCGTGGAGAGAAGCGTGTGGAGAATACTCTTATTAAAACCGAGCTCGGCGTCGAGTTGCAATTTCCAACCTATCGCGAAGGTTTGGACGCTCTCGCGCGCGGCGATCAATATCCTTTTGAGACGAGCTCATCGTGAGTAATTTTGTAATATGTACGTGTAAGAAAAGAATTAAGATGAAATTGAAACTGTGACGGTCTACCTAGTAAAAGGAAAATGATAAAGGTGGTCTACCTAAAGTCAATACGCCTAACTACATGACATGTTGGTGGAGTGTGCTCAGTACGTTTTCTAATTTTTCTTGAGTGTAATAAAATGCGTCCGCTCATGCGGTGATTATCGCATGCCTTTCGGGACAAGTCCGCGTGGAGGCGGTACGAGACGTTGTGCAGGACCATTCGTGGTGTCCGCATCGATAGCGCACACGGCTTTAATATCCTCGGGGCGACCCTTGACGCCGACGGTGAGTCCAGATTTTTGCACCCACTGCACCCAAGGACCCCACGTTCGGCGGTCTCGAGCAAGCGTCGACGTGTGACCGACAACGATGACACCACGACGCGCGCGGGTGAGAGTCACGTTACATCGTCGCGCGTCGGCGACGAAACCAATCGTATTCAAGTTGTTCGCACGAACCGTCGAAACAATCATGAGCTCTTTTTCGCGTCCTTGATAGCCGTCGACCGAGGAAACTTCAATACCAGCCTCGCCGGTTTCTTTATCGATACCCGTGCGAACGCCTCTGGAGCGTAAGAGCGAACGAATAAGCTTTACTTGAGCGGCATATGGGGTGACAATGCCAATGTGGCACGGTCGCAACTCTCCCGCTTGAAGCAAGCCGACGAGCACCGTCATCACGCTCTCAGCCTCTTGCTTGTTTGAGTAGGATAAATTGTCGTTAACCTCCATTGCATCCGCAGGTGTGGGGCAAAACGCAATCGGCACCGCTGGTATGGGCCAATTAAAACCTTTCGGCGCCGGTCGCATCGCCGCGGGCGTACCGCTCTTAACCATGCCCTTGTAAAATGACAACGACGGAAAGTAACTAATCGCCGGATGCATGCGGAATTGCGTGTCCAACAAGTACGGCTTGACGCCTGCGCGAATCAATCGGTCAAACAACGACAATGTCATACCCGCGAGTTCAGCCTCGCGAGAAACCACCGTCGGTGGCAATTGTTTGTGGTCTCCAACCAAAACGAGCTGTTGACAGCCGTTCGCCAAGGGCACGAGCGACATCGGCTCGGTGACTTGACTCGCTTCGTCGAGCATGACCGCGCTGAAATTGATACGATCCAAAAAGTCGCTTCCAGACCCTGAGCACGTGGCGCACACGGCCTGCGCATATCGAACGGCACGAAGTTGCGCCTCGTATGCTTCATGTTTTGTCGCCCCGGGAGGAATGGCGTTTTCAATTTGATAACGCGCCAAGTCCGGTCGCACCGCCTCGGGTCGTCCCAAACGAATGACTTGCACGCCCGCCTTTGCCAAACCTTCCACCATGTTATCCACCGCTGTGTTGGAGTCCGACGTACACAACACCGGACCATGGCCGATTTCCAACATACCGCGCACGATAGCCACGGACGTGTGCGTCTTCCCCGTCCCTGGTGGACCTTGGATGAGCGTCAGGCGCCGCTCGAGCGCCGCCTTCATCGCGTCGCGCTGCGAGTTGTTCAAGTTGTGCATTCGAGTAACATTATCGACGACACGATCGTACGGACCAGGCAATGACAAATCGCCAGTGGGATTAATTGTGCCTTGGCACAGCGCCGGTACCGCGTCGCGATCGACCATCTCGCATCCAGGCTCCCAAGGAGGAACATCGTACGTGACGTACCGCGGTTCCGGCGGAGACTCATTCGTCGCAACCTCGTCGCCTTCGGCGCGTACGTTGAGCGTACCAATCGCGGCGGTTAATTCATCCATGAGTTCTTTCGCCGGACGTTGAAATCCAGCGGTGAGAATTTGACGAAACACTGGGTGGGTGTTGCACACCGCCTTTTTATTTGGATCTTTCGGCTCGAGCAATTCGTACAGTGACTCGAGTTGACGCGTGTACGTGATTCGGTTGGCCAAACGATCGACTCTCCAATCGTCACCATGTAAGTCCATCACGTCGCCGTGGTCGAGCTTGATGTGGAGTTCGTTCAAAGTGTACGGCACAATCTCGATGACGCCCTCGTACTCTTCCATCGGCGTCTCTGGCGCGGCGAGCGGCGTCGGCGCCTTGGGTCGCGGCACAAACGCCGCCGCCGTCGCTTTGAGCTCAGACTTTTCGGCAATGTCATTGACGGATTCTTTCTCGGGCTCAGGCTCGGGTTCCGCAGGCGGTTGATAACGACGAACGAGAATGGAGTCTCCAACTTGTACGCCGCGCTTGCCATCGTTGGCGTCGAGCGCCTTTAAGCACGGCATACGCGTCAGCGTATTCGGCTTGTCGAGCTCTAGGCGCGTGGACAGACACAAGCGACCACCTTTGAGCTTTGAGGGCTTGGCCACGAGCTCGAGCGCGCACGTCCCAGCTTGCTCGAGCGATCGCGGTGAGCGCTTTTTGATTCGGTCCATGATTTGATTGGATTCCTCGCAAAATTCCATGACGAGCAGGCGCACATTCTTTGTGTAATACGCCGCCGTCGCGACGTCGCCAAATTCCAACACGCCTCCCGAAGTCGACACATCGCCGACAACCGTACCTCGGCAGCACGCATCGACGAGCGCTAACGCCTCTTTCGATTTCGTTCTACACGGAACGCTTTGCAAAATCTCTGTAAATTTCTTTGCGCTCATCTTCAACCCAAATTCCGCCATGGCTCGAGCGACTTCGCTCGCGTGGTCCGCGTGCGTCTCCTTCACCAACGCCGTCATGAGTTTCGTATACGTTGCGTTATCGATACCCATCGGACACGTCGTCGCCGGATCACCATGCGCGCGCACAAAACCCCCATACGCCGTCTGGTGTCTATACCACGCCATCGCGTTCGCGAAACACTCAAACGCGCGCGACGTCTCCCCAGTGTTCACGCACCGCTTAATTTGCTTGTCTGGGTTTGGTGGAGGTTTCGGCGCCGAAACCTTCTTCTTCTGCCCACGTCCACCGTACGTGGCGTTATACCCACCACCACCACGACCACCGTAACGCGTATTATTATTATTATGATGATGGTGATGGTGATGGTGATGTTGATGTTGATGATGACGACGCTGAAGAACCCGCGCGCCGCCGCGTCCTCCTCCCGCGTCGCCGCCCATCCACCCCACCCCGCTCCGCGCGTCGCCTCCAACCATCTGCGTCCCATGCACGCGCGTCATCGGCGGCGGCGGCGGCCCATCGTGATGATGACGATGCCCCATCATGGTCGTCATCGGCGGCGCATCGTGACGACGCGCGCGCGCGACGCCGTCGTGCGGCGGCGGATGCAGCGGCGGTGGCGGCGGCGGTGGCGGCGGCGGTGGCGGTGGCGGTGGCGGTGGCCCCCCCATGTGTATGGGGCGTGCGCCGCGCAGTGCGGAGGTCGTCGGTCGGCAGTCACCCACAGGGAGACACAGAGCGATGACGACGACGATGACGATGATGACTGCATACCATCGCCGTCGTTCGTTCGTTCGTGCACGGACGCACGGACGCACGTGCGGGTGACGTGAACGAGGACGACGGTCGACGGCACGAGGACGACGGGCGTCGACGGGCGCGAGGGCGTCGACGGGCGTGACGATGCGCGCGGTCGGTGGGTGTCGCGCGGTGCGCGCGCGCGTCGTGCGTGGTGTGGTTCATCCGCGAACGACGAGGACGGGGGTGAGGACGACGGGGGTGAGGACGACGGCGTCGGCGTCGGCGACGGAGCCGTCGTCGACGACGATGAGGTCGTCGGTGACGACGGTGTTGGGGACGATGACGTTTGGGTGGGCGTATTCGAGCGAGAAATGCGAGGATGATGCGGCGCGTGCGATGCTGGAGAGGTTTGCGTTGAGTGGATTTCATGAAGTGGACACCGCGTTGGCGTACGCGGGGGGCGAGACGGAGAAGATTTTAGGACGGGCGTTGCGGGCGACGACGTCGAATTCGTCGTCGAATACGTTTCGCGTGGCGACCAAGGCGAATCCGTGGCCGGGTGGGAAGATGACCTCGAGCGCGGGTCTCGGTGGGCTTGATCCTCGAGAGTTTCGCGCGCAAGTGCGTCAGTCGTTGGCGAGTTTAGGCGAGGGCGTCGACGTGCACGTCTTGTATTTACACGCGCCGGATGCGGGGACGAGGTTGGTGGATGTGTTGCGCGAAGCGGAGGCGATGCGCGTCGAAGGTGCGTTTGAAGAGCTTGGGTTGTCGAATTTTAGCGCGTGGGAAGTCGTCAAGGCGCATGAAATATGCACCGAGCATGGATGGAAAAAGCCGACGATTTATCAAGGCATGTACAACGCGCTGACGAGAAACGTCGAGCCTGAGTTGATTCCGGCGCTCAAGGCGACGAATATGCGATTTGTGGCGTACAACCCGCTGTGCGGTGGGTTGTTGACGGGTAAATACGCATCGACGCGCGACGTTAAAGACGTCTCGGGAGGGCGTTTCGATGGTAACGACATGTATACCTCACGGTTTTGGCTCGACGTCTATCACGACGCGGTGGCTGACATTGCGAGCGCGTGTCGAGCGCACGACATCGCGCCAGCCGACGCCTCGCTTCGCTGGCTGTACAACCACTCTATGCTCGATGGCTCAAAGGGCGACGGCGTCATCATCGGTGCGTCAAGCTTGGCGCAACTCGATGCTAATTTAGCGAGCGCGACAAACGCAGAGCCATTGCCAAAGGATGTCCTCGACGCGTTTGACGCCGGTTGGGCAAAGTGTAAATCATCCGCTGCGCCGTACTTTCGCGGGCACTTCCTTCTCTCCTAAAATTACAGAATGTATATCGTAATAGTACACCTAACCTAATGATAATATCCTAAGACAGTCTATTCGCCGCGTGAAGACGTTGCAAAATATCCTCTCGTCGCGACTTGTACTCTTGTTCGCGCGTCGCTCGACTCGCGCCTACTTCATCCTCATTCATCGGTCGTGTCGTCCGCCTCGACGCCGTGCCGCGCTCGCCACCGCCAGCGCGAACGGCTCCATCACCCGACGTAGATAAGCTTTCAAGCTCGCGCTTGAATATCGACGGCGCAAGTTCGTACAAGCCTTGGTTGGACATTAAATTTCCGCGCGCGACGCTCACTTCAGGCGACCCGCCGCCAGAATCCGAAACGTTCCCCATCTCTTCATCGTCTCTCAACGACACGAGCTGACGAAACTGCTCTTCATCTAAACGTTGGCGCAACAACTGCCTCTTCGTTGGGCCAAAAATCCCTCCACGACCGAGTACAGCCGCCGAAGCGCACGCCAACGCCGCGAGCGCGTCGGCGAATAAACCAATCACAAATCCAACTTCTACGTGCTCTGGATTTGGAATCCCCGCAAACGAGCGTCCCGTACGCCACTGTATGAGCGCCGTAGCACACGTCATCACCACACCCACGCCAGCGAGCGCGCGCGCGCGTCGACACGCGCTCGATTTCGGATCCAACACCGCCAACGCCGGCGCGCCACCCGACGACGCGCTCGGCCCGACACCCTCCTCGCTCACACCCGTCGTCGCCGTCGTCGTCGACGACGACGTCGACGTCACGCGCACAGATTCCAGCACCGCCCCAGACTGTCTACTCGCTCGCGTCACATACCCCGCAATCCCCGCGCACGTCAACCCAGGCCACGCAAAAAACACCAACGCAAAGTCGCGCGGAAACGTCGACTCAAAGCACCGCCCAGCGTTCTCCGCCGCCGCGTCGTGCACGCACCCCGAATACCTGCATCATCGCACACGCACAGCAGCATCAGTACACACCCAATGACACACACACACACACACACACACAGCGCGCGCGCGACGACGACGACGACGATAATGAACGACAAAGAACACGCATGTTGATGCACGCATCGTCATCCACGTAACGACCTCCACCACGACGCACCAGCACGGTCAACGCGACGACGGCGAGCGCGCCCGACATGGACGCGAACACGCGCGCGCGTATAAACATCTATCTCGCACGCTCGCGACGACGCGATATACGTCGTCGTCGTCGTCGAGTGCAGACGCGCGCGCGCGCGGTCGCCATCATCGGTGACGCGTTTTCGCGGGCACGTCTGTGTCATGGTCATGGTGAGTACACGTCGTGATGGGTTTTGTTTTTTTGATGGTCGGTCGCGGCGCTGTGTATTGGCGGCTGTGTGTGGCGGCTGCGGCGTCACACGCCGACGACCGACGACCGACGATGGTTGGTGCGCCGGCGAAACGGGCGCGGGATGATGACAACGTGCGCGATGCAAACGTTATCGCACAACTCGTCGATGGCGATGGCGTCGCCGCCGGCCCCGAGCTGGACTTGCCCCCGGACGTCGGGGCGAAGCAATTGCAGAGCGTGCTCAGGGAGGTGCTCAGGGCGCTGGCGCCGGATGATGAGGAGGCGTTGACGACGCCGTATGCGTTTTATGTCGATGGGGAGGAGGTGACGAAGGATTTAGCGACGACGTTATCGGCGAAGAATATATCTGTGGAGCAGGTGTTGAAAATTGTGTATCAGCCGCAGAGTTTGTTTAGGGTGCGACCGGTGACGAGGTGTTCGGCGGCGGTGGCGGGACACGCCGAAGCGGTGCTGAGCGTGGCGTTTTCGAGTGATGGTAAGAATTTAGCCAGTGGGAGTGGTGATACGACGATTCGTACGTGGTCGTTAGCCACGCAAGCGCCGAGGCATGTGATGAAGGGTCATACAAACTGGGTGCTGTGCATAGCGTGGAGTAGCGACAATGCGTTTTTAGCGAGCGGGGGCATGGATTGCACGGTGCGGTTATGGGACGCCGAGGCTGGTGAACCACGAGGTGGGCCCATGAAAGGACACAAGAAGCCAGTGGTGACGTTAGCGTTTGAGCCCGCACATTTGGCGTATCCCGTCACGCGTTTTGCGTCCGGGTCAACGGATGGTACGGTGCGCGTGTGGGACGCCGTGCGTCGCGTGTGCTTGTTTACGATGTCGGCGCACGCCAAGGCGGTGTCTAAAGTAGTTTGGGGCGGTGAAGGTTTAATTTACACCGCGAGCCGGGACACGTCCATAAACGTGTGGGACGCCACGGACGGTAAGCTCGTTCGCCAGCTCAAGGGCCACGGGCACTGGGTGAATACGCTCGCGATTTCATCCGAGTACGCCATGCGCACGGGACCGTACGACCACACGGGCGTGAAACCCGAGAACGACGCGCAAGCCAAGGCGCAGGCGCTCGCGAGATACAAAGCTGCGACGGGAGGTAAACCCGAGCGATTAGTGAGCGGCAGTGACGATCACACGATGTTTCTTTGGGAGCCTTCAAAGTCCAAAGTACCCATCAGCCGACTGACGGGTCATCAACAGCTCGTAAACCACATCTTGTTTTCTCCAGATTCCAAGTACTTTGCATCGGCGAGTTTCGATAAGAGTGTGAAATTGTGGTGTGGATTGACTGGTAAATTCATCACTACATTTCGTGCGCACGTGGGGTCGGTGTATCAACTCGCGTGGTCTGCTGATTCCCGCATGTTGCTCAGCGCAAGCAAAGACTCGACGATTAAAGTGTGGTCGACGTCGACAAAAAAGCTCGTAGAAGATCTCCCTGGGCACAGCGACGAAGTGTACGCGGTGGACTGGAGTCCGATAGGAACAAAAGCAGCGAGTGGAGGTAAAGATAAAATGCTTCGCCTCTGGGCGCATTAGAAGATTTGTAAAAGTATGTTGTTTGTTATCGTCATCTTACATGGAGAATCGTGGCTCGAACCACGGGTTGTATTTTGTATGAATTAGTTTGTGTTTTATTCGGACTCGCTGAAATCGCTTTCATCGTCGTCCTCAGAAAAGTCATCCTCGCTTTCGTCTTCAGAATCGTCCACGGCGTACACCTTGGTGGCGCGCGCACGAGCAGGACGAGCAGTCGAGCGCGGAGCGACTTGGATCTCGGCAATCTCAGAGTCGCTCGCGTCATCAAAATCATCAGAGTCTGATTCCGCAACAGCCTTCTTCTTCGGCGCGGCTGCGGGCTTTTTGATAGCAGCCGCAGGTTTCTTCGCAGCGACTTCCTCAACAGCCTTGGAGATGGACGTCATGCTCATCGCGCTCGTCTTGGCTGCTGGCTTGCTCAACGCAGCGCCGCCGCGCAACGCCAAGCGCTCAGCAAGAGACATGGGCTGAGCATCATCGCTGTCGCTATCCGCAGAAGGAGCAGGAGCCTTAGGTGCCGGAGCTGGAGCTGCCTTGGGCGCCGGAGCCGCCTTGGGCGCCGGGGCAGCCTTCTTGGGCGCCGCCTTCTTCTTTGGCTTCGCGATTTCAAAGTCATCATCGCTGAAGTCGTCATCCATCCATTCATCTTCGTCATCGCTGTTCGCCGCACGAGCCTTGGCCACCTTCTTCGCCGCAGCTTTCTTACCAGCAGCGGTATTATTGCGAGCAGCCGCGCGTTGTTGGCGCTCGAGCACGACCTTGGCTTCTTCGTCTTCGGCGTCGAGAATGGTGAGAGTCTCTTCGAGAGTGTCCAAATCCTTCATCCATAACTGCTCCTCGGTGGTTTTGTGAAGCTCGGCAACTTCAGCCTCCTTGGCTTCCTTCTCCGCGCATAACTCATCAACCTTTTCAAGTGTCAAGTTCCAGAGAGGCATGCCCAAAAGATAGTCATATGACGCGCCCGAGACTTCAGCGGCGATGAACTCGCCATCCTCATCAAGTTCGGCGACGCTACCCTTGTCAGTCTTCGGAAGACGATCGTAGCACAACGCATCGAGTTCAGCAATGAGCTCTTGCTTCTTTTTGCGGTTGACAACCAAGCTTCCGTCGACGACGGCGAGAATGAAACGCATCTTGTTGGACAATCGCTTGAGCTGCGACTCGGCGAGGCGAATCAACATCTCACGGCGCTGCGTGTACGCTTGCAAACGCAACGGCACGAAAGCCTTCAAGATATCAATCGGTGAAGCATACTTGGTAATGACACCGTGTTCGTTGAACAAGTGCATGTTAGAAATGCTCAGCTTGGTTTGCAACTTGAACTTCTTCTCAATGCCAGACGCTTGCGCCGCTGCGAGGTTCTCAGGCGGCATCGTAATCACAAAATGCACAGTACGATCGGTGTGATACTCCTTGTAGTCCGTGATGAATGGCTTGGCGTTCTTTTCTTTTGGCGCGAGCATTTCTTCAAGGAATTCTTTATAGTCTGACGTCCAAGAGCGCAAAGGCAATTCGGTGACTACGAGCGTGCATTCGTCGCGGATTTCATACTCGCCCGTAACGGTGTAACGAATATCACCCTTGACGACTTCATCTACGATTGTACCATTGAAGTGTCGGTACCACGGATGCATTTGCGCGGGTTCTTCTCCAGAAAGCAAGAGTCGAATGTTTGCAATCAAGTCGCGAGGATTGAAGTTTGGAATCGACGTGGACCATCCCGTACCGATGCCTTCGGCGCCATTCACCAAGACGAGAGGCACGACCGGGTAGTAGAAGTCCGGCTCGATGCGTTGACCATCCTCATCGAGATAGTTCAACAACGGATCGTCACATTCAGGGAACATCGCTCGGCACACTGGGTGCAAGCGAGTGAAGATGTAACGCGGGCTCGCATGATCCTTACCGCCTTGCAAGCGCGTCCCAAACTGACCACTCGGCACGAGCAAGTTGATGTTGTTCGAACCGACAAAGTCTTGCGCCAAGTTGACGATAGTCATCGCCAAAGAGGCTTCACCGTGGTGATAGGCAGAGTGTTCGGAGACGTAACCGCTCAATTGCGCAACCTTGACGTCAGATTTAAGCTTACGCTTGAAGCATGAGAACAAGACTTTACGCTGCGATGGCTTGAAGCCATCCACCATGGACGGAATCGAACGCATCAAGTCAGCTCGAGAGAAGAGAATGAGCTCTTTGTTGATGAATTCATCGTAACGAACGGTGTCACCAGACATATCCAAGAAGGTTCCAGGTTCGTAAGCCGTCAACCACGCCTTTCTGTCCTCGACGCGCTTTTTGCTAAACGACATGTCAATCAAGTCGCCATCACCATCGCTTTCCCAAATGAAACTTTTCTTATGGTGCTCAAGAGCAGCGAAATATTCTTTCGCCTCGTTGGACGTGGAAGTACCGAGACCCTTGTAGTACTTGATGCTCCAACCCGAAGTGTTGCCTTCGTTGGCTTCTTTCCACGCGTCGTATTCTGGCAACGTGTAAAACACCTTCGATTGCTTACCTTTCGTTGCTTTGATGATAGGCGTGATGAATTCGAGTAAAAAGCCTGGAACTTTGAGCAACGATGGGAAATGAGCATGTAAGAAGTTGATGAGCAGACCCTTGATGTGCGAACCATCGTGGTCTTGATCCGTCATAATCATCAACTTTCCGTAACGCAATGACTTGACAGAATCATACTCTTTTCCGTGCTGAAGACCGAGAATTTGCTTGATGTGACTGATTTCAGTGTTATTCTTGATTTGCTCGTGCGATGCATCACGAACGTTTAAGAGTTTACCACGAAGTGGGAAGACGCCATACTTGTCGCGACCGACGACAGACAAACCGCTGACGGCGAGCGCCTTCGCAGAATCCCCTTCGGTGAGAATAAGCGTACAAGACTCAGAGTTGCGCCCCCCAGCGTCATTAGCATCATCAAGCTTCGGAATACCCGTGAGACGCGAGCGCTTGGCACCATCAGTCTTCTTGAGCTCCTTCGATTGCTTGAACTGCGCCCACGACATGATGTTATCGACGACGCCAGACTCCATGAGCTTCTTCACAATGGCATCAGAAGGCGAGTAGGCGCTACCAAACTTGTTCGGTCGCGTGATCAACGTCTCTTTGGTTTGTGAATCAAACGCCGGGTTCTCAATCAACGCATTCACGAACACCCAAAGATGGTTCTTGACTTGAAACGCCTTCAAGTTTTTGCAACTCTTCTCCTTCTTTTGAATCTTCTCGAGTAACTTTTGAGAAATTTGATCAGCCACAGAATTGACGTGGGTACCACCCTTCATGGTGCAAATACCGTTCACGAATGAGCATTGTTGGAACTGCGCGCTTTCGGAGATCGTCACGCACACCTCCCATCGATCCATAGTCTTTTCAAAAATCTTCGGCGCGTTCGCTTGACCATCCAAGTACAAACTGACGTAATCACTGAAACCCTTGATTTCAAGCTTTTCGCCATTCAAGTAAATGCTGGTGTTCTTACCAATGTTACCGGCGGCATCGTACACGCGCTTGCACATCAAAGCGGCGACGTCTTCGTTAACGAGCGACTCCATGCCAAACTTTTCAAAATCCGGCTTGAACGTGATGCACGTCCAGTTCTCGCTCTTCTTGCACTTGGTCAACTCTGGTTTGCCTTTGACGCTCATGTTGTCACTGAAAACTTGTCTGTATCGCTTTTGTCGAGATCCATCGCAGGTTTCTACGATGAACTCCTTGGAGAAGATGTTCGCGAGCTTGGCGCCGTAACCGTTTCGCCCGCCGACAACCTTCTTCTCGTTGTCGTCATAGTTGGACGACGTCAACAAGTGACCGAAGATCAACTCTGGAACGTAGCATCCTTCCTCTTTGTGCATTTCAACCGGAATACCGTTGCCATCGTTGTACACGCGGATCAACCCTTGCTCGACGTCAATGTCGACTCGCAACTCCTTCATCTTTGGGTCGCGCACCTTGTTGTCCGTCGCGTTGACCAAAATTTCATCGAAAATCTTGTACAAACCCGGAACGAAAGACACCTGCTTGTGCACTAAAGATTTCGTTTGCGCATCATACACCCATGCCTTTTCTTCCGCTCGTTCACACGACCCAACGTACGTATCGGGGCGTAACAAAATGTGTTCGAGCTGCGTTTTTTTTTGATAAATCTCCTCCACCGACTTGTTCGTCTTCGCCGCATTGGCGTTTCCGAGCGGACTCTTCGGGAGCTTTGCTTGTTTACCCTGTGTATGATCACACGCATCGTCATCACCCGCGCGTCAGTCCCACATCTCGTCGCCATCGCATCGCCATCGCCATCGAGGGGAACGAGAACCGGCATACTCGGCAACCTCGCGTCGTCGTCGTCGTCGTCGTCGTCGTCGTCGCGCGTACCTTGCCCTTCACCGGCGTCGGTGAATTCTCACTGTCATAGAAATCCGACCCAGAGTCGTATTCTGAAAACTCACTATCCACGTCCGTCATCGTCGTCGTCGTCGTCGTCGTCGTGGTCGCGAATGACGCGCGCACAGCCGACGAGCAAACGCGCGCGCGCACACACAGCCCACGAGCGCTATATTCGGACATTCGATGAGGTATATCGGTCATCGCACACCCATGGATGGATGGATGTCCACACACGTAAATATATATATAGTACTTTAGCACGCGTATATATGTGTTTCCCGTACCCT
>Ga0181599_1000691_pt1 | contig 35012 bp, 24 predicted proteins | sample 041ome_3_FD_148658 | JGI IMG/M metagenome (GOLD analysis project Ga0181599, IMG submission 148658) | Coastal salt marsh microbial communities from the Groves Creek Marsh, Skidaway Island, Georgia - 041405US metaG (spades assembly) | ecosystem: Environmental > Aquatic > Marine > Intertidal zone >...
CTGTTCGGCGTCGATGGAATCATCCATCGCCATCGATCGACGCGCGTTTACACCGCGCGCGTCGCGATCCGACGCGCCGCGTCGACTCGAACGATCGCGTCGCGAGGATCAGCGCGTCTTCGCGCCGGATCACGCGCCCGTGCGACGCGCGAGGCGCCGATCGCGCGTCAATTCGCGACGGACGGATGACGCGCTTGAATTCGTGCGCGCGGTGTAAACGCGCGGCGTTCGACGCGGAGAGCGTCGACGTCGACGCGCGCGCGCGGTACCACGCGGCGTGTTTCAAGTGCGCGGACTGCGGCGCGCGACTGGCGATCGCGACGTTCGTGAAGATCGGCGAGGAGGTGTACTGCCGGCGGCACGCGCTGGAGCGCGACGTGCGGCGAAAGCCGGCGCTGGGCGCGGACGCGCTGGAGATCGCGACGTACGCGAATCGACGGACGACGACGGCGAGGGAGGTAGCGAAAATGGAGACGGAGGGAACGGCGACGGGACGCGGGACGTCGGCGACGACGCGCGCGACGGGGGGGACCGCGGCGCGCGCGACGGCGGCGCTGACGCGGTCGGCGTGCGAGCGGTGCGGAAAGGCGGCGTACCCGATCGAGTCGGTGGACGTCGACGGGAAGAAGTGGCACCGGGCGGGGTGTTTTAAGTGCGCGACGTGCGGGGTGGCGCTGAGTTTGACGACGTTCGTGAAGTTTGACGGGGAGTTGTATTGCCGGCGGGACGCGCCGAAGAGCGCGCCGTCGTTTGAACGCGAGAGCTCGTCGGCGGGGATCGAGATTGAGATCGAGAGCGCGCCGGTGAAGGCGATGAGCGTCGCGGACGAGATCGTGGTTGAAAAGGCGGCGGCGGTGGAAGAGCGGGCGGCGGCCGAAATCGCCGCGACCGCGGACGAGATTGAAATCGAAGCGAGCGAAAATGAACCGCCGGCGGTGGCGCGCGACGCGAAAGACGCGTTGGAAAGTCTTGAACCGGCGTCGAACGAGGACGTCGAAGCGATCACCGAGAATATCGCTGCGACGAAAATTGCAGACGATTCCGCGACGATTCCGAAGCCGCATACCGTCGCCGGCGGACGCGGCGGCGGCAAGAAGAAGAATAAGAAAAAAAGTGGAGGTCGCAAGTGACTCGTGCGCTAATCTTGCTCCGTTGGAATACTACAAACCGTGTCGATGTAAGGCGGCCGTTTGCGCGCCAGAGGGCGTGATGGTGCGACGCGCCCTGCGAACTAATCTCTACCCGCTAATTCCGTTCGTCTGTGCCTCTCGCGTGCTTCGAGGACTCTCGAATTTATTTACGTTGTCGCAGAACGTCAAAGTAAGGATGGCTCTGCGCCTCCTTCGCCGTGATGCGCTCTTGGTGATCGTAGCGCAACAGCTTATCGAGGAAATCGATCGCGTCCGTGCTCACCAGGTGTTGGTTTTCCGCCGTGACGTACTTGTTCCACGGCTTGCGCGAGTGTCGCCCGATGAGCGTCTCAAAGTTCGGGTCGAGTTCGATGCGGTACTTGTTCAAGTACGCGTATAACTCGTCCGTTCCGAGCACCTTGGCGATGCGCACCAACTGATCGTAGTTGTCGTGACCGGCGAAGAATGGTTCTTTTCGGAAAATCATCCCCGCGAACATGCACCCGAGACTCCACATGTCCAACGAATAGTCATAGTCTTGCAAGTCGACCAACAACTCTGGACCTTTAAAGTACCTCGACGCCACGCGAACGTTGTACTCCTTCCCGGGATGATAAAACTCCGCCAGCCCCCAATCGATCAAACGCAGCTCTCGCTTAGAGTGATCAATCATCACGTTGTGCGGCTTGACGTCTCGATGCATGATGCCCTGCGAGTGACAAAAATCCAACGCCTTGAGCAATTCGTTGATGTAATACCGAATATCGTAATCCGTCAGCGTCGGATACAACGCTTTAAAATCTGTATTATTCACGTATTCAAACACCAAACTCGGCGTTTTCGTCGACGGTTCTCGCACGACGTCCAACAGTTTGATCACGTTGACGCCGCCCGCCAGATTTTGCAAAATTTTAATCTCCCGCTTGATCTTCTTCTTCTTCACCGGTTTCAAAATCTTGATCACGCACTTCTCCCCGCTCTCCGTCCGTCGTCCCTCGAACACCTCGCTGTATTTCCCGCGCCCCACCTTTCGCACGACCTCGTACTCGTCCTGTTCGCCCCACTGCACGCTCAGCGCCTCGTAGTCCCAGTACTCGCGCGCCTTTTCATCATTCGCCTCGGCGTACACGCGCGCCCGCGACGCCACCGCGTCGCGCCGGATCGCCTTACCGATCCTCGACGACATCGTCCGTCGCCTCGCGCGCGCCTCGCCGCGCCGCGCGTCTTCTGCGCGCGCGACGGGTCAGAGATCGTCGATCGCCGCGTAGGTTTGGAATCGGCGTCTGGAGCGCGATTCGCGCCGCGCTCGACCTCGCGCGTCGCGCGCGACCGCCGCGGCGTCGCGACGCGCTATCGACGCGCCTCCGCGACGCCTCCGCGACGCGCTGTCGACGCGCGCGACGGACGACGCGTCGATGAGTGCGGCGATCGACGCGCGCGCGGCGTCGACAGACGACGACGCGCGAGGCGCGTCTCGCGGCGCGGCGCGCATGGCGGACGCGGCGACGCGCGCGGGCGCGTCGGCGAGCGCGTCGGCGAGCGCGAGCGCGCGCGACGCGCGAGCGCGCGACGGCGGCGCGCTGCGATGCGAGTTTCGAGTGATGCGACTGCGCGCGCCGGCGTACGAACACGCGGGCGCGCGCGAGGGACGCGCGATCGACGACGGAGACGACGGTGACGACGCGCGCGCGACGCGCGGCGCGCGAGCGAGCGGCGCGGACGCGGACGCGGACGCGGGACGGAACGACGACGACGACGCGCGGCGACGACGCGAACGCGAGACGACGAGCGGCGAGCTGACGCTGCCGCAATCGTTCGGCGCCGTCGCGCTGGGCGAACGGTTTAGCTCGTTCGTGACGTTTGGGAATTTTTCAGAGCCGACGAGCGGGGCGAGCGGGACGGCGCGGGAGATCGGGATCAAGGTGGAGCTGCAGACGGAGACGCGGCGAACGACGCTGCGAGACGGGACGAAGACGCCGATTGAGACGCTGCGACCGGGGGAGAAGGTGGATTTGATCGTCACGAAGGATTTGAAAGAGCTCGGCGCGCACACGCTGGTGTGCTCGGCGACGTATTACGACGCCGCGGGGGAGCGGAAGTATTCGCCGCAGTATTTCAAGTTCAACGTGGCGAATCCGCTGAGCGTGCGAACGAAGGTTCGCGCGGCGCCGCGCGGGCGCGCGTTTCTCGAGGTGTGCATCGAAAATACGACGAGGTATGCGTTGTTGCTCGATAGCGCGCGCTTCGATACGGTGGATGGGATCTTGGCGAAGGACATGACGCCAGAATTCGGCGGCGCCGCGGCGACGCTCCACGGCGTCGACGACTCCCCGGACGCCGGTTTACCTTCGCTCGGTAAGCGCGCGGTGTATCGCCTCGATCCATCGACCGGGGCTGCGCACTATCTTTTCGAAATCACGCGCGCGAACGCGAGCGAGGAACCGCTGACGCCGCAGACACAGCTCGGAAAACTCGAGCTCCGCTGGCGCGGCGCCATGGGCGATCCCGGCCGGTTGCAGACGCAAGTCATCACCGCCGGCAGCGCGGGATCGACCGCTCCCTCCCCGGTCGCGGCGAAGATGCGTCAGTCGATCATCGTCCACCCACGACCGCCCGACGCCGAGGACGTGAGCACGGTGTACGCGGAAACGCCGTTCATCCTGCGCGCCGCCGTCGAGGCGCTCGCGCCCATCAAAGCCGACGCCTGCGTCGTCCGCGTCAAAGATGTCGTCTCCGGCGTCTACATCGACGGTCCGCGCGCGGTGCGCGTCGGCGCTTTACTCCCTGGACAAACCCTCAACGTCGACATTCCGTGCGTCGCGCTCGGCTTGGGCGTCCAAACGTGCCCGTCCCTCGTCCTCTGCGACGCCGTCGACGACGCCGCGCTCGCGGCGCCCGCGCCGTTGGAAGTCTTCTCCGTCATCCCGCCCCCGTCCGTCGTCCTCGACGCGCTCAAACGCGTCGAAACCATCGACGTCGCGTCGCCGCCCGTCGACGTCGCGCCGTCGCTCGACGCACCGATCGACTCGCTTTTGTAAAATACGCCGCCGCCTCGCCGCCTCGCCGCCGCCGCACACATCGTCGCGCCGCGCATGCTCTGCGCGCGTTCGCCCGCGAGCGTCCCCCGCGTCGTCTCCCGCGCCTTCTCCGCGCCCCGTCGCGCGTCGACGCGCGCCGCGCGACGCTCCAGCGCGCGTTTCCTCGCGCGCGCGTCCGCCGTTCCCCCGGCGCGCGAACGCGTCGCGTCGCTCGAATCTCGCGCGACGACGCGCGCGATGGCGCCGCGCGCGCCCGCGAGATCGCGATCGCGATCGTCCGCGCGCGCGAGGGCGTCGAGCGGCGGCGCGGACGACGCGGCGGCGCGGTACGGGTTGGCGAACGCGGAGCGCGGCGTCGCGCTGCGGTGGCTCCCGACGTTTTTGACGCTCCTGCGCGTCGCCGCGGTGCCGCTGCTCGCGGCGGTGTATTACAGCGATCTGACGAACGCGGCGCCGATCGCGGGGACGATGTTCATCGGCGCCGCGATCACGGATTGGTTGGACGGATACCTGGCGAGACGGTTGAAGGCGAGCAGCGCGTTCGGCGCGTTTTTGGATCCGGTGGCCGATAAGCTCATGGTCGCCGCGTCCCTGTGCCTGCTGTGCACGCACGCGCCGCGAGGCGTCGCGGCGTGGGCGGTGGCGGTGCCGTCGATCGTCATCATCGGACGCGAGATCACCATGAGCGCGCTGCGAGAGTGGTGCGCGGCGAAGGGCGGCGAGGCGCACGCCGCCGTCAAGGTGAATAATCTCGGTAAATACAAGACGGCGACGCAAATGGTGGCGCTGAGCGTGTTATTACTCGTCAGAGACGGGTCTGACTTCTTCGCGAACGGGGCGCACGATGCTTTGTTGGTGCGAGGGGGCGTGTGGTGCCTCTGGATCTCCGCCGCGTTGGCTTTGATTTCGTTGTGGGTCTACATGAGCGGCGTCATCGGAATCATGCTCAAATCCGATGATTAATCGTTCGTCGGTCTGTGTGTTATGTATGCTCTATGCTATGGTAGCGCGTGTGAATATGTTTTGCTCTTGTGATGATGCATGTTGTCTTGCGTTACGCGCTCTCGACGCGTCGCGCATCACCCTTGTTCCATTTTCTGCGAGAGAATCTTGAAGCGTTCTTCGGCGGCGACTCTTTCGCGCAACTCTTTCGCGCCTTGACGATCGGGGTGGAAGCGCAACAACGCTTTCCTGTACGCGCTACGTAGTTGCTTCGCGTTCGCGTGCGCGCCACCTTCGACTGCGACGCCGAAACACTCGAGAGTCTCCGCCAAATTTAACGAAGCCACCTTCGTCTCCCATTCTCGTCTAAATTCTTCCCTAATTGAGTCGGTGCTTTGCTCTTCTTCGTGTCGACTCTCCCGCGCTTCCCGAAACGTCGCGACTCTACTTTCAGCGGCTTTGATCAAATCTTCAGCCGCCTTTGCTTTTTGCTCTTCTCGCCGCCGGCGTTGCGCTTGCGATTGCTCCTCTTGCTCCGCAGCCTTGGTAAGCGCTTGTGCGTCGATTTCCTCCCGCCGCCGCGCAAGAATCGCGCCAACGGCATCGCTGACGATCCATTTCTTACTCACGAGCATGTTGAACACTTCTTGTAGCAAAACAGGCTCCCCCAAGCCGCGCGAGTGCGCCGCGTCGTCTTCCAACACCGCCCCGAGAGCGTTGCAGAGCAGATTGGCGCGCTCGGAACCGTTTTCAGCCAGCTTGAACGCGGTTTGCGCGCTCTTTAACGCTACTCCATGCGCAATCGCAATGGCCGATATCAATTCCGCGTTTGAATCGTCCAAGAACTCTGTTTCCTCTTCTCTCGCAGACGTCGTCGCCGCCGCCGCCTGCGACTGCGTGCCCCGGGCGAACGACACTAAATCGTCGATGGATGAGTTCGACCCCGTTGCGAGCGGCGATTTCGGAAGCTTTTCTAGCGGCGACTTGCCCTTGTCTGCGCGCATACTCGACATGGTCGGCTCTTTTCGCGAGTGCGTGTACGTGTACGGAGGCGGTGTCGGCGGCGCACCGTCGAAGTCTGGTTCGGAGCACGGTTTCAGCGTTCCCGGACACAGCATCAAATCTACCCACATGTCAGATCCTTCCTCGGCGAAAATAACGCGAGCCGAATTTCTCCCACAGTAGTACTCCCCACGAACTAATCGACACGGCACGCCCGCGCTCGCCGCTAAAGTTTTGAACAAAATCGCTCGATGGCGTTCGACTCCCTTGGATAAATGCCCGACATGCAGACAACATCCCGACTGACTGCTCGCGTTCAACAGCTGCTCGCGATCCTCCGCCGTCGCGAGCACAAGGGTTGGATCGTCGATGGTCTTCACGGACCCGCCCAAACGATCGCTCACCAATCTGGCCAGCGCAGCGCACCGGGCCCGTACGTTCGGCACCTGCGAGCACGTCTCCCGCGCCAACTCGTCGAGCGCGTTCAAAAACATATCCGTGCGCCTGTCCACGACGAAAACTTCCTCCGTCGCCGTGACCGGTGGCCTCTTGAGCAGATCTCCGAGCGCGGGCAATTGTCCATCCACTGAACTCTCGAACGCGTCGCCCCAGACGTCGTAAAACCCGTCGCACGTCTCATCCAAGACTTCGTCCGCGTCGAGCGCTTGCGAGATCCAAAACTTTGACGCCAAGCTTTGCCCCTTACCCCGTCCTTTTCCCGCGGCATCCGCGGCATCAAATTCCAGCTCCACCGCCAGCACATCCGCGCTCGTCTCTTTCGTGCTCGCCTCGAGCGCGAACTGCATTTCGCGCGCGTCGAAGCCATCCGTTCGCGCGCGCGCCGAAGCCGTCGCGCGCGCAGCCGTCCCGCCCGCGTCCAGCGCGTCCACTTGGTACATCGCCGACGCCGCCTCGTCCGTCGACATCGGCGGCGCCGCGCGCATCGCGTTGACGGTAAACGGCGCGCCCGCGCCATCGCCGCGCTCTTTTCGTCGTTTCAGTCGCGCTGCGTCGCGACGTTTGCGATTGATTACGTCAGTCCTCTGGTGGTTAAAAGTTGACCGAACGCGCGTCGTCGCGTCGTCGCGCGCGTCGAGCGCGCGTCGAGCGCGTCGAGCGCTCCGAGACGTACACTTTATCGATTTGAGCATGCCGCGCGACGCGCGAGACGCGCGCGCGTGTGCGGGAGTCGGGAGAACGCGTCGGGACCGGAGCGGGACGCGCGAGCGCGTTTTACGCGTTACATGCGTCGCGCGCGCGACGTCGAAATTTGCGGGCGCTAGTTGCTAGATTAAAGACGAGTTCGGCGTCGGCGTCGGCGTCGGCGTCGGCGTCGGCGCGGGCGCCGGCGCCGGCGCGCCGCCCGCGCTCGCCGACGACTTGGCCACGCACAACCACCCCAGAAACACGTACATCAACATCACCGGATACACCGCCAGCGCCCTTCTCGACGCCGGCATCGCCGCGCTCACGAACGGCACGCTCGCCTTACTGCTCCACGTCACCGCCACCGCGACGACGATGAATCTGTACACCTTATTCTCGCTCGCCAGGCACAGCGCGCTCGCCAGGCACAGCGGCACCACGCAGTACCCCAACAGCGCCACGCTCTGCAAGAATATGATCTTCCCGCCCAGCAACAGCACGTTCGCCGTCAGCGCCACCGCGCCGAGCCCGACCGTCGCGAAGACGACGCTGAACGTCTCGCTCGCGTTCGCCGCGCCGCCGCTCAGCGTCGCGCTCAGCGTCAGCACGAACGCCAGCGGTCCCCACAGGTCCCACTCTCGCAGCCGCGTCGCGCCGTTCGCCCCCCAGTTCATCGGCAGCAGCACCGCCGCGCAGTTTCGCCGCACCACGGCGCAATCGCGCCTGACGGTGGCCCAAATCGTTTCATCCAGCGTCCCGAACGCGAGATCGCTCGTCTCGCTCGCGCCCACGCGCGCGCGCTCGATCTCGTGCTCGCGCGACGCGAACAGCGGCACCGCGTCGCCGAACGCGCCGTTCATCGCGCGGCGCGAGTCCGCGCGCGCGCGATGCGCGGTCGCGATGTGACGCGACGGCCGATGATGCCCTAACGCGCGTCACATCGCGACCGCGCCTCGCGCGCGCGTCCGCGGCGCGTCGCGGCGACGCGATTCGACGCGCGCGAATGTTCGCGACCGCGCGCGCGCCCGGCGCGGCGGCCGGCGCGGCGACGCGCGCGACGCGACGGGGAAATCAACGCGAGGGCGCGACGACGCGCGCGGCGACGACGACGACGCGACGCGCGATGCGCGTGCGCGCGCGCGCGGCGTGCAAACTGACCACGTCCGTCATCGCGCCGAACCTGGAGCTCGCGCTGCGGGACGTGGACGACGCCGCGAGGAAGGGCGCGGACGTCGTGGAGCTCAGGGTGGATTTCTTGCGCGACGACGCGGCGCGCGGGACGCTGGGCGACGCGATCGAAGCGCTGATTAAAGCGTCGCCGGTGCCGGTGATCGTGACGAATCGACCGACTTGGGAGGGAGGGCAAGATGATGGGGACGAGAGCGCGCGGTTGGAGGCGCTTTGGAGGGCGCACGAGTGCGGGGCGGCGTACGTGGATTGCGAGGCGCTCGCGGCGGAGCGATTCTTCGCGGCGAAACCGGCGACGGCGACGCTGAGGAATGGGAAGACTAAGATCATTTTGAGCTCGCATAATTACGATGAGACGCCGAACGATGAGATTTTGGCGGAGATTCACGCGAAGTGCGTGCGCTTGGGGGCGGATATCGTCAAGATGGCGTCGGTGTGTAACGCGGTGGAGGACGTGGCGCGATTGGAGAAGCTCTTGCGCACGAAGGGAAGGGAGATCGAGACGATCGTTTTGGGCATGAGCGAGCACGGACAAGTGTCTCGATTGCTCGCGGCGAAGTTTGGAAGCTTTTTGACGTTCGGGGCGATTCGAAGAGGGGAAGAGAGCGCACCGGGGCAGCCGTTGCTCGAAGAGCTGCGAGATTTGTATCGCGTGCCGACGCAGACGGCGGCGACAAAGGTGATGGGCGTGATCGGGAACCCGATCGGACACAGTAAGTCACCGGCGTTACACAATCCTTGTCTCGCCGCCGCGGGCGTGGATGCGTGCTACGTCCCGTTACTCGTCAAGGATATCAAAACCTTTCTCGCGTCGCCGCTCTTCGGGTCGAAGGACTTTGTGGGGTTTAGCGTGACGATTCCGCATAAGGAAGACGCCTTGGAGTGCTGCGCCGAGGTCGACCCCGTGGCGAAGCAAATCGGCGCGGTGAACACGTTGGTTCGTCAACCGGATGGATCGTTAAAGGGTTACAACACCGATTATGTCGCCGCGATCGAGGCTATCGAAAACGCGATGGAGAAGAAAACGGGCGTCGCCGCCGCGAAGTCCTTGGATGGGAAAACAGTCGTCGTCATCGGCGCCGGCGGTGCGGGCAAGGCTTTGGCGTTCGGCGCTAAGTTTAAGGGCGCCAACGTCGTCATCGCCAATCGCAGCGTCGAGCGCGCACAGGCGCTCGCTGACGCGTGCGGCGGCGTCGCGGTGTCGCTCGAAGATTTAGCGAGCGGTAGCGTCGTCGGCGACGTCTTGGCCAATAGCACCTCGGTCGGGATGCAACCGAACGTTGAAGACACGCCGACGCCAGCGTCTGTACTCGGAGGGTTTTCCGTCGTCTTCGACGCGGTGTACACCCCGCTCGAGACGCGGCTCTTGCGCGAAGCCAAGGCGAGTGGGTGCGAAATCGCGAGCGGGCTGGACATGTTCGTCGGGCAAGCGGCGAGGCAGTTCGAGCTCTTCACCGGGAAAGAGGCCGAGGTTGAGCTCATGCGCGACGCCGTGTTGTCGAGCATAAAAAGGTAAGCGTGTAGCGGCGTTGTTGGATACAAAATGCGATAATAATATTCTTACAACGAGACATTGTACAGCGCGCTCGTTCGTCTTACGCCGCGAGTTCGAGCGCTTCGAGCGCCTTGGCCGCGAGCGCAGCCTTTTGCGCCTCTTTCGCCGCGTGCTCCTCTTCGCGTCGCCGCAAGCGCGCCGCCGCCTTCGCCGCTTCCTTCTCCTGTTTTTTCTGCTTGCTCTCCGCCCGCTTCGCGCTCTTCGGACCGAGCTTGCCCGGCGACGTCGACCGCGCCGAGACGCGTCGTCCATCGTCCCCGACCGCCCTCGGCGACGACGCCGGCGACGCCGACGCCTCCCCGTCGTGTTTCGGCGGTTTCTTCTTCGCCGCCGCCGTCGCCGCCGGCTCTTTCCCTCGCCCGCTCGCCGTCGGTCGCGCGTAGCTCCTCGAGCCTCCGTTCGACACGAACCCCCCTCGACCAAACTTTCGATTCCCCAGCACCAGCCTTCGCGCGCGCCCCCGCATCAGCGCCTCCTCCAGCGCATCGCTCCCATCGCTCCCGTCGCTCCCGTCTCGCCCGTCCTCGTCGCCGTCGTCCCATCCCTCGCCCTCGCGTCCCCTCGTCGCCCACCGCGCGCGCCGCAGCAGGCACAGCGACTCCTCCTGCATCCCCCCGTCCTCGAGCGCGCGTCCGTCCAGCGCGCGTCGCACCAGCACGCGCTCGCACGACGCCTGGCACAGCGGGCACCGCGTCCGCGCCCCCGCGCGCGTGAACTCGGCCCACTTGGTCACGCAGGACGCGCAGAACGCGTGCAGGCACGCCACGACGAGCGCGACGTCGCGCGCGTCCGGGCGCGCGAGGCAGACGGCGCACGTCGGCGACGCGCCTTTGTCGTCGTCGTCCGGCGCGACGCGCGACATGGCGCGCGCGGCGCGCGCGGCGCGACGGCGAGTGCGGCGCGCGTCAACGGATAAGCCGCGCGACGCGACGCGACAGCGCGACGCGCGACGCGCGCGAACGGCGCGACGACATGCGAGCGACGCGCGCGGGGATTCATCTCTAGCTTTTCGCGGCGCGCGCGCGGCGCGAGGGCGCGCGCGAGGGCGCGCGCGGGACGGCGGCGGCGGCGGGACGGGACGGGATGGCGACGGAAAAAGACGCCGAACGCGGCGACGGGACGCTCGCGAGGCGGTTGAGCCTGAGCGAGAGCTTCAGCGAGCACGATCGAGGGCAGATCGTGAATCACGCGGCGCTGTGGACGGCGCAGTTGATTTGGGCGCTCATGCACGTGCTGAGCCACGACGCGCTCGAGCACGTCGAGCCGACGGCGTTCTGCGCGCTCAGGCTCGCGCTGGCGCTGCCGTTTCTGGCGATATCGGCGAGGAAGGAGGGCGGGAGTCTACCGTGGCGCGCGGTCGCGACGTGGGTGGTGCCGATGGGGGCGATGATCGGCGCGGCGTATCTGTTGGTCTTCGTGGCGAACGCGCGCTCGGGACCGACGCTCGTGGCGTGCGTGCAGCCGATCATGCCGGTGTCGGTGGCGGTGATGAGTTATGTGATAGGATTGGAGCGCATGACGCGCGTGAAGGCGCTGGGTGTGATCGTCGTTTTCGCGGGAACGGTCACCGCGCTGCGCGCGTACGAAATTTTTCAAACGGGCGGGATGAATTTTTTGGACATCTTTCTCTTGCTGTCGCAGACGAATTCGTACGCCGTCTACGTCGTGATGCTCGGCGTGGCGACGAAAACGTACCCGTATCCATTGCTGTTCTTATTCCTCGCCACCGCCGTGGCCGAGTTCGTCGTCTTGCTCATCGCGATTCCGGCGTTCGCCCGACTCGACGTCTCCCGCGTTCCCGCGTCCGCCTGGGGCGCCGTCGTCTTCGCTGGATGGGGCTCGTCCGTCTTCGCCCACTCCCTGAATTCTTGGGCCGTCGCTCGCGTCAAGGGCGTCTTGCCCACCGTCTACTCCGGCGTCCAAGTCATCTTCACCATCGTTCTCAGTCGCGTGTTCCTTCGCGAGCGTCTGCCGTGGGATCGAGGCGTCGGCATCGCCGTCACCATCCTCGGCGTCTGTTTAGTCGCGCGCGCCAAGTACGCCGAGACGCCCGACGCGACGCGTCGCGACGCGCCCTCGCGCTCGTGCGGCGCATAGTTTTCGTAGCGCCTAGCCTTCATTTAATTCGCGCCTAGCCTTCATTTAATTCGCGTCTCGTCGGCCAGTCGGCGGCGCTCAGCTGTAGTGAGGGTCAAATTACATCGTCAACCCTAGCGTCTAACCTTGACTGAGGGTTTTAGTTTTAGCCGCACGTCTCGTCCGCACATCGCGACGCGTCGGCCTCGCCGCGAACGGTTCCCTCGCGCGGACCTCGACTCGTCATGTCGCACGCCGCGCACCTCCGCCGCGCGCTCTCGCGCGCGCTCTCGCGCGCGAGCGCCGCGCGCGCGCCGCTCGGCCCGGTCGCGAACCCTGGAGCGACGCCCGATCGCGCCGCCGCGCTGAAGCGCGACGCGCTCCGCGCCTACGCCACGGGCCCGGCGCGACACGAGAAACAAATCTCCGACGATCTGCTCGCGAAGCTCGGCGGGCTGTCCACGCAGGCGCTGATCGATGGATTGTGGGTCATGGGATGGCCGACGAGCCACGTGATGGGCGCGCGACCGCTCACGGAGGGACAAAAGAAACTGGTCGGACGCGCGGTGACGCTTCGATTCGTGCCGCAGCGACCGGATATCGCGGCGAGTAAACCGGCGGGGATGGAATCGCCGGAATACGAGGCGTTTGAACAGACCGGGCCGAACGAGTGCGTGGTCATGGAGAGCGTCGGGCCGTGGGAGAGCGTCGGCGGCGATATCAAGTTTTTACGATTGGCGCAGCTTAAATGCGCGGGATTAGTGACCGATGGAAGCGTGAGAGACACCGCGGTGTTGCGGGAGTACGGATTTCCGGTGTTTTCGATTTCGACGACGCCGAGACAAGGACCGCACGTGCACCAGCCGTGGGAGGCGAACGGCGTCATCACGTGCGGCGGCATCGTCGTGCGACCGGGCGACGCGATCATCGGCGATCAAGACGGCGTTGTCGTTATTCCAGCGTCTCACGCGCAGGAAGTGTACGATATCGCGCACTCTCGAGAGATTGTCGAGGATATCGTGAAGACGGAGCTCGCGACAAATCCGGGTCCGCCGGGCAAATTTTATCCGTTTGTGAGCGGCAAGATCAAGAAGGACTCGCCGTTGTGCAAGTTGCTCGCGAGCAAGGGCTACGACTCGAGCAAGTTTGCGCACACCGCCGCGAACCCGGGCGCTCGCGCCGGTCTCGGTGGTATTCCGAAGAGCCGCAATACGCTCGGCGCGCGCAGATCGATGAGCCAACAAGTTCGTCACAAGTCGTACATGCGAACCGACGCCGAGTTCAACGAAGTGCTCGATCAGTTTGCCAAGCACAAGGCGTGTGCTGTCCTCCGCACGGGAGTCGAAGGTGCGGCGTACAACGCCATGGACGCCGCCGTCCAAGGTGGCTTCAAGCTCGTTGAATTCACCCTCACCACCCCAGGCTGCCTCGACGCGGTTTCCCGATTTGCCTCCCGCACCGACGTCTTGACCGGCTGCGGTACTATTCTCAACATCGACGACGCCAAGAGAGCTTTGGACGCTGGGTCGAAATTTATCGTTGCTCCGATTTTGATTCCGGAAGTTGTCGAGTGGTGCGCGGCGAACAAAATCGTCTGCATCCCGGGCTGCCAAACCCCGAGCGAGTTGTACCGCGCGTACAGCCTCGGCGCCCCCGTGCAAAAGCTCTTCCCGGGTGTCGCCGGTGGCCCTAACTGGGTTCGCGCCGTCGCCTCGGCGCTTCCGATGCTTCGAATCAACCCGACGTCGGGCGTCGAAATCGACACCGCCGCCGACTACTTGCGTGCGGGCGCCGCCTCTCTCGGTTTCGTCGCCCCGGCGTTCGATCAAAACGCCATCAAGGCGGGTGATTGGGACGCCATCTCCAAGCGTGCGACTGAAATTATTGCCGCCGTGAAGGCCGCGTAAACGATTTTATTCGTACAAATCCGTCCACGTTGAAATATAAAAACATCTCAAGAATGACAACGCTTCTAAATAATGGAATCGCGCGACTTTTACTTCCTACTCGAACACGAAAAAACCGTCGGTCGATAGTTCGGGACATACATGGTTGAATACACGTACTCGCTCATCGCTTCCTCGCCCTGCGCGACGATGTGACGAATGTCTTCCGGCACTCGACCCTCGCGCGCGGCGGCTTCGATGACCTTGATCGCAACGTACGCCGAGATATCGCGGATGCGATCGATACGCGGAAAGATAGTGCCTTCTGTGTATTGTTCGGGCGTGAGCATAGCTGGGATAGCCATCGCGGCGGCTTGAAGCATCGCGTCGGAGATGACAGACGATTTCGACAGCAACGCACCGAGACCAAGTCCGGGAAAGACGTAAAAGTTATTGCCCTGATTCGCCTTCATCACTCTGCCATTAATCTCGACATCGCTGAACGGCGAACCAGATGAAAAGATAGCCCTTCCGTCAGTCGCGTTCGCGGCGTCCTCCGCCGTACATTCGGCACGAGACGTCGGATTTGAGAGCGGCATGATAATCGGGCGCTCGTTTATTTTACCCATTTCCTCAAGCACCTCCTTCGAAAATAGCCCCTTCACCGTGGAAACGCCGAGTAAAACCGTGGGTTTCGCCTTTTTAATCACGTCCATGAGCGACGCGCCCTCGGGCATGTCGTTTCGGTTGCGTGCGAAACCTTTCAGCGGCTCCTGTCCGGGACCGTCCAACGCGCGTTCGGCGGTGATGAGCCCGTTGGCGTCGATGATGTAAAATCTCTTGTATGCTTCCTCGGCCGTCAATCCATTCGCAACCATAGCTTGGTGTAGGAATGATGCTATACCACATCCCGCGCTTCCAGCGCCGCACATGACGAAGGTTTGTTTGACAATATCCTTGCGATGACCATGAAGACACTTCATCGCTCCGTACACGCCGGCTAGGACGACGGCCGCGGTGCCTTGGATATCATCGTTGAAGCACAGAACTTCATCGCGATAGTGCTGCAAAATTTTGTTCGCGTGCTTCGTTTGAAAGTCTTCGAACTGAATCAACGCGTTTGGCCACCGGTTTCGCACGCCGCGAATAAACTCCTCCACAAACGCGTAATACTCCTCACCTTCCAGTCGCTTGTGCGGCGACCCGAGATAATAGGGATCGTTCAAAAGATCTGGATTGTTCGTGCCAACGTCGAGGACGACTGGCAAAACATGCTGCGGATCAAAACCACCCCCGGCGACGTACAGGTCCAATTTCCCTTGCGAAATTCCCATACCATTCATGCCGAGATCGCCCAAACCCAAAATCCTTGACCCGTCGGTGACCACTATGACGGAGACGTTCCGTTTCCAGTTGAACATCATCGAGTTAAAATCGCCCCTATCCTCGCGAGAAAAGTACATCCCTCTCGCCCGGCGCAATAACTTTGAATATTCAAGGCACGCGTCTCCGACCGTCGGCGTGTAAATCACCGGCGCTAATTCCTCGATGTGATCGTGCACCAGGCGATAAAACAACGTCTCGTTACGATCCTTCAAATCTTGAAGGTGACTCCACCGATCCAGCGGACGCTTCAGCGCTTTATTTTGCGCCCATATCTTCACCGCTTGCTGTCCGATCGTGAAGAACCGCGGCGGCACGAGCCCGCGAATGCCCAATCGTTCGCGTTCGCTCGCGCTGAACCCGGTGCCTTTATTGTATATGGGATTGTGGAGCACCTCGATGCCGCGCGACGTGTCGGGATGCATCACCACCACGTCGTCCACCGCGCGCCTGTGACTGTTCGTCCCGATGGGTTCGATCATGCTCGACGCTCGCGAGCGCTCGTCGTCGTCGAGCAGCGCGCCGACGGCGTTCGACGACGCGGTGGTCGTTGCCGCGTCGCGCGCGAAAATCGACGCGGTGCCGCGCGCGGTGGACGCGAGCGCGCGCGAGCGCGCGACGGACGCGGAGAGCATCGCACGTCGCGTCGGTCGCGTCGACTGGATCCGCGCGGGAGCGCGGCGTCGACGTGTGGCGTCGCGATTTGGGTTTATCTGCTTTCCCGGCGACGGGGACGGGACGGGACGCGACGCGACGAACGCGACGGAATGTAGACTATCGATTGAAACGATTATGGCTAAGGCTATTGCTTCAATCGAGCCTTGATTTCGTCGGTGTCGCCGTACCAGTGCTCGAAGACGCCGATGGCGTGATGGATGACGTCGAGACGGCGGCGAAGGTCGGCGGCGCGCGCGGCGGCGCGATCGAGCGGGGGACATCGGGCGTCGGCTCGCGCCTCAGCGCGGCCGCGCCTACGGAAGACGAAGGCGACGCTCATGCGTGGTGGGTCTGGGCTGTCGATTTGACACGCGCTGCCCCAGTGGATGATGTTTCCTGACCATGCGAGGAGGGCGCCGGCGTCGACGGGGGCGAGGGGCTTGGCGGCGCCGCGAGGCACCTCGGGGGCGGATTTTGAAACGTCACTTCGCCCACCATCTTCGTCGTCTTTCTTCGACACGACGTACATGCACCCACTTGTTTCCGTGACGCGGTTCAACGGGAGCCAAAGGCTGAGGACTTGCGTTTTACCATCTTCGTCGACGGCGTCCGAGAGGGAGTAGTCGCGATGCGGAACGCCAAAGTTGTTACCGATGTAACGCTTCCCAGATGCGTCTTTTTCGAGCTTGAACGCGGCAACGGATGGTTCTAACACGCACTCACCGCCAAGTAGGACCTCCGCGTGCGCGAATAGCAAGTCGATGACACGCCAGGCAACGTCGGAAACGAATATGCACGCCGGCGGCCACTTGGCGTCGACGAGCGCCTCGATGCCGCTGCGGAGCGCGTTGGTATCCTTAATCGGCACGATAACATCGCCCCACACGTAGCCGTTCTCTTGTAGCGACGCCACGTGCTCTTGCGTTGCGCTAGCGTCGATTTCACTCACGGTCGCATCGCTGTTGCTTGACACCGCGCAGCCGTGCGTGCTTAAAATGGCGTTCCAGTAGGTTGCGTCGAAAACGTTCGTCGAAATTGCCTTTCCCGGAGCTGCATCTTCGCCCTCGTCTCCGAACGCGTCCCATGCCGAGTTCTTGTCATCGATCGCTGGTAAATTTCGTACGTCCTCGTCCTCGTCGTTGGCGGCGTAATCGAGCACAGTAAAGTGCCCGTGTGTATCGACATCAGCGATGCGATAAGGAAATCGAGCGGCGTCGGCGCCAAGCTTTTCTCGCAGTCGCGCGTGCCAGTGCTCGGGATGAAAACTTTCAACATTCTTCGACGGGTCGAACCAAGTGCATACGATATCGCGTTCTCTCACATCGCTCGTTGCGCTCGTCCTCGTACGCTTTTCTGGCCGACTTTCCACGTCCTCAAAAGTGACGTCGGCGGGATCTCGCAGCAAGTGCGCATTGTCGCCCAGCGCCTCCAAAGCGGATCCATTCATGCCCGATAACGCCAAAACACCGGTATCGGCGTTGATAAGCGTTCGTACACGCAGTACGATCGTCTCATCGTCGCCTTGTGGCCAAGATCCTACGATGGCGTCGTACTTGGCGCCGCTCGCGCGTTCGAGAAAATCTAAAAAGTCTTCGCTCCAAACTCTAATCTCCCCGCGAGCGCCTGCATCGCTCGCGTGCACCTTTTTATCACATCGCGTGCACTCCAAACCAAAATATTTCACCATCAAGTCCACGACCGTGCCATCTTGTTCGACGACGTCGACGCGCGTCTCCGGTGAGTACGTGCGCATGAACGACGCCACGGCGGCGCCTCCGGCGCATCCCAGCGCCAACACCCTTCGCACTGGACCGTCCCCCGGCGATGCCATCGCCACCGCGACGTACGTCGCATCTCTCCACGAATCTAACGCCAATCCGAGCGGTTCGTTCGGGTCCTTTTCCGCCTCGACTGCACCGTCGCTCCCTCTCCACGGGCCGCGCACGAGCGCTCTCGTGCATTCGCCCCCGGACCCATCCTCCACCGCCATATCGATCACACTCAGCGCCTCAAGCCCACTGTCTTCCGCTCTTTCCACGTGCTCAATGACTTCTACGCTCCACGTCAACTTCCCAGTGCGCGCGTCGACCCCCAACGGCGTCACCAACGTCAACGTCTCGATCAACAACGCAAACGTCCAACGCTCCTCCGCGTCCAATTCATCCTGTGCTCTCAACGTCGGCGTCGTCGCGCTCGCCATCCCGCTCGACGAATCCACGAAAATCGGTTGTCCGGTGCTCTCGTCGAGCTCCACCTGATACCCCTCGTTCTCGAGCAATCCATTCGCGACGCCGCCGAGTTCGCTCAAAACCAACAGCGCGCCGTCGCTCGCCGCGAGCGCGTCCGCGTCCGCGCTCTCCACCGGTGCCCCCGTCGCGCTGTCGCGCTCGACCGCTTGCACGGACCTCAACAAAGGCACGACGCACCCCGACGCGCACAGCGCGAGCGCCCAAGCGGCGCCGTGACCCTCGTCGCCGATGCGCAGCTCGAGCAGTGATTCCGCGGCGGCGGCGCGTTCGCGCGACGATGGCGACGACAAACGGGCGACAAACGAGCGCAGACTCGCGGTAGAGTCGACCGACGGCGATGCGCGCGCAGTGTCGCGCGCGTCGTCGCGCGGGCGAGGCATGGCGCGGGCGGCACGCGGCGGATAATGACGGTTTGTGTTCCAGCGGCGCTACTGCGAGCGGTCGAGGACGAGCGCGAGAGATGAATCGTCGGGAACGAGCGCTTCGAAGTGGCCGGGAAAGTGCTTGACGCACAGCGCAGGGATGGTATCACCGCCGTGGCGGCAGCGGCGGCGCGCGATGGCGGCGGTAACGAGGGAGAGGGTGAAAGTTTCGCGCGCGCGGCGGCAACGCCACTCGACGGTTTTACCGTCGCGACGAAATCGACCGTCCGCGAGGTATCTCGCGGGTGCGAAAGCGCGGTGTCTTTCGTCGCGACGCGGTGCGGCGAGGAAGAAAGGTGACTTGGCCGTCGCTGGGACGCGTTCGTCCGTCGTCTCCACGCACACGACGGCTACGTCGTTGAGACTCGCGATGGCGCATAGCTCGGCGTCGGTGCCCCAAAAGCGAGTCCAGATTTTCGTCGCCGTGTACGGTGCGGCGTCCTTACGCATCGTGCGAATGTACTCTTTGAAGCGCTCGTCGTCGCTCGCTCGCTTAAATTTGCCGACGCGCAGGTAGCGTCGCCCCTCGTCGCCGTTCATCAGTAGGTTGTATAGCGCACGTATTTCTGTCCTCCCGCGCATCTCGTTCCGCCGTTTCTCTAATTCGTCGCACATTCGCGCTCGAATGTCGCGCCAATCCGATCCAGCGCGTTTAACATCCCAAAGTTTATGCCTCGCGAGCGCCTTGACGCCGTGAGCGATGGACCGAAAACAACAATTTCCGTCCTCGACAACGCCTTGCACGCGCAAGCCCAACGCGCGCGTCTGCGAACTCCAATGACTGTTCTCTTTGCGTGCTTTTCCCACCGCACGCGCCTCGCCGACGAAGATGACATCGCTCGCGCTCGCGCTTGCGCTCACGCTCGAGCTCGCGCTCGAGCTCGACGTCCGCCGCGTCGTTTCGCTCTCGACGTCCTCCACGCGCACTCGCCAACCGCGCGGTCGCAACTGCGCTGGCATCGTCTCCGCCGTCGCGACGCGTTCTAGGACCGCCCCCGCGAGCGCTGATCCACGCTCTAAAAGCTTTCGAGCGTACTTTGTTCCCATGGAACGACCCTCGCGCGCCGCGGACGTCTCGCGCCGCCGCGCCGCGGACGCGCGTCGATACGCCGCGAGCAATGTCATCGACGCCAGCGCGAACGCGCGCGTCGAACGAAACCCTAAACGGCCGTACGAAACACATAAAGCGATGAACTCGGCGTAGACGCGCGAGTTCTGCGAAATCGACAGCTCGAGCGCGCGAAAGAGCGCGCGAGAAGCGCGAGTGATGTCGGCGGCGGACGCGCGTTTGCCGTCGATTTTTCGCGCCGCGCGCGCCGCGGCGACGGCGAAACGCCTGGACGCGGCGTCGCGTAGCTTTCGTTTGGCACCGCGCGTCGCGAGCGCGACGCGCATGGCGCGCACGCGCGGATATGGCGCGCGGCTCGGTGACGGTTAGCTGAAGATTTCTAGCGCCGGGACGCGCGCGCGAGCTCTAATGTTCTATTACGATCGCTAAGTCACGGCTTACAGGCGGTGATTTGCGCGTATAAGTCGTGTGATTTCGTGTCACACGCGCACGTCATGTCGGTCGCGAACAAAAGACGCAGAGCGACGAGGTTCTTGGTGGAGATGACGCGCGAAGCGACGACGTCGGCGACGAGCGAGGCGACGACGGCGTCGCTCGCTGCGTGAGGTTCAAATTTTTCCGTCACGAAGTCAGCCGCGGTACGGGCTTCTTGGAAAAATCGATCGGCGATTCCGGCGAAGACTGTGACGTCGGAGACAGCCTCGTCGGCGTCGGTGAGCTCACCTCGAAAGTGACTCAGATTGGCCTCGATGGACGCTTTGTAGTCGTCGTAGTGCGCGGGCGGCGGAAGTTCGACGGTTTGAAACGTGCTGAATCGCTGCCAAAAGCGCAAATCTTCGCCACTAAACGCAGTAACACACGGTCGTAGCTTGCCACTGTCGAGGAGTGCGGCGAAGGTGAACCGAAGCGCCGAATACATCGAGAGCTTTTGTTGCTCGGCCAAGAAGCAAAGTTGCGTCTGGATCGTCTGCGTTGACGGTGTCATCGCCTTGCGCCTCAGCGTGACGACACGAAGCCGCTGCAAATAGTGCATGTAGTAGTACACCATCGCGAGCTCGTGGGGCAAGTACAAGTCGAGCGAAAACCCGAGCTCGAGATGCCTGAGTTCGACGTAGCACGTCAAGTGTTCCGCCCAGGCAATGCAAGGCGCCTGAAGCGATCGCAAAGTCTCGACTTTAGCCCGATCCTCGTCGCTCGTCGCTAACGCGTCGTCTTGTGCCGCGTCCAGGGCGTCCGCAGCGATTTGCAGATGACTGAACTCACCGAGCGACCGCCTGAGTACGCGCCTGAAGCGCGCCCGGTTGACGCAAAACGATCGAACCACAACCGTCAACGGCTGCACGCACTCGTCGATGAAAGCGTCAACCGCGTCCTTGGGGTGCGCGAACGACGTTTCGAGCGTCTTCGTCGTTACACCAGCGAACGTCCAAACGGAATGAAGTCCAACGTGACCGAAGTGCCATCCGCACAGCTCTTTCTCGTGCATCAACTCGGCGGCTGCGAGTCCGAGCGCGATGGCTCCCGGTCGACGAGTCTGGAGTCGTTCTAAACACTCCAGGACCTCTTCAATCGTCGGCGCTTCCTTACGAGCACGAAATTTGAACACCTCGGCGGCGACGAGCACGTCGTCGATCTCTCTTTCGAAATATTCAAACGCTCGTCGAGTGCTCAAAAAGTGCACCTCCCTCGGCGGCGCGCCACCCAACATGTGCAAACTCAACCCTTTCGAAAAGCTTCCCGCGTTGGGATCCCAATCCAGCGCGTCTTCATCGTCGACGACGTCTTCGCTATAATAATTTCGCATCTCTTTCAAACGCGCCTTGGCCGCGTTCGCGTGTTGTCGCGCCTCGTTTCTCGCATCCGTCCCCGCCCCGATGGCTCCCGTCAACGTCTTCATCATCAAGTGATGTGCCCTCCTAAATTCTAACCGCGCGACGACGGCTTCGACGTCGCGATCACCCCCACTATCCTCCATCTTCATCAGCGCGCTCGCGAGCTCGATCAAAACCTCGTCGTCCGCCTCCGCCGTCGCCCACGCTTCGCGCCCGGCGACTTCTCCAAAGTCCCCGAGCACCGCGAAATCCTCTTCCTCGTACACGTCTCCCGTTTTCACCGCGTGCTGCGCCATCGACGCGCTCGCCAGCGTCGCGCGCGTGAACGCTCGCAGCGCCGGCGTGGCGTCGTCCAAGTGTCCCGTTCGATGTCCCGCGCAGTGCGCGTTCGTCCACACCGTCGTCGCCGCCGCGTAGCCCTTTCGAAACGTCCCTTCCGCGCACAGCATCGCGTCCAGCTCGCGCACCAGATCGCGGCCGGTGATGTCTTTCGGTGCGCGTCCGCTGGCGAGGAGCTGGGCGAGCGTGAGGCGAGAACCGTCCCGCACGGCGCCGGCATCCATCTTCAGGTCGCCGATGTCGAGCGCGCTCATGGCGTCGAATAGGGAGAAATTGGCGTCGTGCACGAGCTCTCCCGAGGCGAGAACGTTCGATAGCTCATTTATGATGGGATCGAGCGGGATCCAGGACATCGCTTCGCGCGGATGGCGCCGAGAGGCGCGAGGTGAGGTCGACGCGAATCGCGGCGAAGACGGCGAGCGCGCGAGAGAGAGAGCGATGGGCGAGCGACGCGTGAGACGAATGCGCGTCAATGATAACTACAACATACGTGTTCTCTCTACCGGCCGCGGACGCGATCGACGACGAACGGGATGGGGTTCGAAACAGACAAACTCCCTTCTCGTTCGCGCGCGTCGCGCCTCGCGGCGCTTCTCTTCTCCTTCGCGACCAGACTAACAAACCCACTCAGTAATCGCTTACTTGAGCGGGATGAACTTGGAACCGGCGGCGAGACCAGCGCGACCGTGCGACACCGGTCTGTACGTGATCGCGTACTCACCGAGGTACGTCCCAATCATCTCCGGCTTGATTTCAACCGTGTTGAACACCTTGCCGTTGTACACGCCGACGACGGAGCCAACCATCTCCGGGATGATGGGCATGTTTCTCAAGTGCGTGCGCACGGTTTCCGGCTTCTCCATACCCGTCACCGCCGCCTTCGCCTTACGAAGCTTCGCGACGAGCGTCTTGTGCTTGCGCACCAAACCGTTACGCTTGAATCGACGACGAATGCGCGCGTTGAAGAGCGTCACGAGCTTGTCGTTTTTCAATTCAAGCAACCCCTCGAGATCGATCCCGCGGTACGAAAACTTCTTGTACGGGTTCTTCTTACGCGGTTGCCCGACGAGGGCGTCTTCTTCAGCCGTGGACTGCGCGCGTCGCACACGTTCGCGCTCTCGTCAGTCTCTCTCTTCGCGTCGTCGTTAGGGCTTTGGCCCATCGCCCCCCCATCGCGCGTCCCTCGCGCGCGCCCCCCCCACGCCGCCGCCGCCCGCGCCGTCGCTCGAGCGCGCCGTCTCAAAACATCCCCCACGTCCTCGCGCGCGCGTCCGCGCCCCTCTCCGCGCGCGCGCGTCGTCCCGTCGCGATCGCGCGTCGCCCCGCGATCGGCGAAACCCCACGACGGGCGTCACCGTCGTCGCCGTCGGCTCGCGCGTTCGCGCGCGCGCGCGCCCCGTCGTCCCGCGTCCCGCGCGCGTCGAAATCGTTCGCGTCGTCCGCGCCGTCGAGCGTCGCGACGCACCATGTTCGCGTCCGCGTCGCGTCGTGGAAAGACGGCGCGGCGTCCGCGGCGCGCGCGCGCGCGCGCGTTGGTTTTACGATCGACCCACGCGTTCGCGATGATGGGCTTCGATCGCGCTTCAACGCGCATCCGGCGCGTCGTGTGTGCGCGCGAAGGTCTGGTGGCGTGCGTCGCGGGTCGATCGATCGCGCGCGTCGCGGTCGAACCTCGCCGCGAGGTTCGATCGAGTCGCGCGACCGGCGCGTCGTCGATCGAGCGGTGCGAACCGACCGGACGACGTCACACCGACGCGCGACGATGGCGACGACGGCGCGCGCGGCGACGACGCGCGCGGCGACGACGCGCGCGACGACGAAGACGACGACGCGCGCGACGAAGACGACGCGACGCGCGCGCGCGACGAACGAGGGCGAGACGCGCGCGGCGACGGGCGACGACGAAGACGACGCGCGCGGCGACGCGACGCGCGACGACGCTCGAGCGCGAGAGCGCGAGAGCGCGAGGCGACGGGACGACGCGTTCTCGTCGTTCGAGCGCGCGCTGGCGGACGCGGCGTCGTTCGGGTCGTCGAGCTCGTCGGGACGGGGGTGGACGCGCGTGGACGACGCGTGGGCGCTGGCGCCGCGCGCGGGCGTCGAGGCCAAGGCGGTGGTGCACTTTTGCGGCGGCGCGTTCGTGGGAGCGTCGCCGCAGGTGACGTACGGGGAGTTTTGCGAGCGATTGGTGGAGCGGGGAGAGGTGGTGGTGATCGCGACGCCCGTGCAGCTGGGGTTGGATCACCTGCGCGTCGCGGACGAGGCGTGGCAAAAGTACGAGCGCGCGTCGAGGGCGCTGAGGAAGACGATGGACGGGTTCGACGATCTGCCGGTGTACGGCGTCGGACACTCGTTGGGGGCGTTGGTGACCGTGCTCATCGGGTCGAGATACGAAACGAAGCGACGGGGGAACGTGTTGATGTCGTTTAATAACAAGCCGGCGACGGATGCGATTCCGCTCTTCGCCGAGCTCTTCGCCCCGGGATTGCAAGGACTTTCGCCCATTCTCGACGCCGCGCAAAAGTCGCCGCTGCGCGCGTTGCAGCGAAACGCCGACGCGCAGCTTCGTGAGCTCGCGCCGCCTTTGGTCAAGGAGCTTTTACCCATCCTGGACACTCTCGAGCCGGTGATTTTGGAAGTCGCCGACGGGCGCGCCGAGTTCACGCCGACGCCCGAGGAATCGGCGAAATTGGTGAGGAAGTACTACGCCGTGCGCAAGAATTTGTTGATCAAGTTTACCGACGACACCATCGACGAGACCAGCGCGCTCGCCGCCACGCTCGCGGGCGCGGTGGCGGCGGAGGATATCGATCTCACCGTGCGCACGCGAAAAGGCGACCACGTCTTCCCGCTCTGGCGCGACACCGGCATCGACGTTCCGGACGAAGTCTACGAGGCCGCGGAGCAAGGCGGCGAAATTCTCGCCGCGTTCGGGGACGCGTTCGGGATCAAAGCCGATAGCTCGCCGCTCGGTTTACTCCGAGAGGGCTTCGACCGCGCGCGCACGCAAGCCAAGGAGGCGCGCTCGGCGCCGGGCGTCGACGAAAACCGCATCCTCATGAACGCCCTCGTCGACGACGTCGTGAATTGGATGGCGATTTAGTAGCTCTTTTTAACACCTCTGAGGCGATAGCTTTGCATGATTTCTTCCTCCGGCCCGCGTCTCGCCGTCACTTTGCGCCTCTCGCATGCCGCCGACGCTTCGCGCGCCGCTACCCACCTCAACGCGCGCGCCCGTCGCCTCGACCTCCGCTCGAGCGCGCTCGCGCGCGCGCGTCAACGCGCTCGACGTCGGTGCGTTCGCGTTGAGCGGTGGCATCGCCGCGTGCGCGAGCCACTCGCTTTCGGTGCCCTTGGATGTCATCAAAACCAGACTGCAGTGCGAAAAATTCGACGACGCCACCGTTCTGGGCGTCGGCGCGGCGATCGTGCGGCGCGAGGGCGTCGGTGCGCTCACCGCGGGGTGGGAGAGCACGTTCTTCGGGTACGGCGCGCAGGGAGCGCTGAAATACGGTGGATTTGAGTTTCTCAAGCGGTGCGCGAGCGCGAGCGCCGGCGGCGACCAGAGCGCGCTGGGATTGCTCGCGCTCGTCGCGTGCGCCGCGAGCGCCGAAGTCGTTGGAAGCGCCGTGTTGACGCCGTTGGAACAAATCAGGATCAAGACGGTGAGCGATTCGCGGTACGCGGGGGATTCGTTCGCGGCGGCGGCGAGGCGGTTCGCGAGCGAGCCAAACGGCGGGCTCTCGTCGGTGGCGTCGAATTTACCCGTCGTGTACGCCAAGATGCTTCCGTACACCGCGGTGCAGTTGGTATCGTACGACGTGTTCAATCGAACGTTGGCGTCGATGTCGCTCGATTCGGCGACGACGCGACCGGCGGCGGCGTTGGCCGCGGGCGTCTTGGCGTCGTTGGCGTCGCAACCGGGCGACACGTTACTCTCAGCGACGAACGCCGGTCGGTGCGTCATCGTCGGCGACGACGAAGACACCACCGCGTCTCCGCGCCCGCGTCGCTCGCCGCTCGACGTCGCGATCGAGCTCGGGCCGGTCGGTCTGATGACGGGTTGGCGCGCGAGAATAGCGCACGTGACTCTCATCGTCTTCGCCCAGCTCCTCGTCTACGACGCCGTGAAAGACGTCTTAGCCTCGCCGCGATAGCGATAGCGTCGTTCATAGAATCTAGAATCTCATCGCATCGTCTCGCGCGACGCGCGTTCGCGAGTCTTCGTCGTTTCCTTCACAACGCGCCGCGCGCTCGATGTCGTCGAGGCTCCTTCTCTGCGCCGTCTTATTCGCCTTCGTCCCTCGATCGCGCGCCGTCGACGTCGTTCGCGCGAACGATCGCGCGCCGTCGAATCCGATATTCCCCAACGGCCTGGACGTCTTCGGCAGGGACGCGCGGTGCCGCGCGTGTCACGCCCTGGTGAACGCGCTCAATGAAAATCTCATCCCATCCATCGCCGCCGAGCGCGCGAAACCGGCGTCTCGAGCGACGTACGGCGCGCTGGACGCCCTCATCGAGGCCGCGCTGGCGCCGGCGTGCCGATTGAGCGCGACCTGGCGCGACGCGACGACGAGGAAGGCGTGCGAGAGGCTGATGGAGACGCGAGAGGACGACGTCGCGGCGGCGTATCATCGATGGATCAAACGCGGCGGCGGATCGGCGCGGGACGGCGGCGGGACGCGCGGAGACGGGTCGAGGGTGACGGTGGCGGAGGCGAGATCGGGGGCGTACGATCCGGTGGGATGGAATTGGAATTACGAGGTGTGCGGACGCGCGACGGGCGCGTGCAGGGAACAGTTGGCGATGCACGAACTCGCGGAGTTTGACGACGACGGCGCGGGCGACGGAGAGGCGAGGAAGTATCGATCGGAGCAGAGACCGGCGGACGGGGAGACGGTGGATGGGATGCTGAAGGTGACGGCGGGAACGTTTCACGAGGCGGTGGTGCGCCGAGACGCGGACGTGGTGGCGTACGTGGGATTTCCAAAGTTGAACAAGTGGGGGCACTTTTACGCGGCGGCCGCGTTGGGGAGCGTGCGCGAGATGTTCGCGTCGAACGAGACCGCGCGCGAGGGGTTTGAGATCGCGTTCGTGGATGGCACGCACAACGACGTGCCGCCGCCGTACGGGAGCGACGCGCAGGCGCCGACGGTGGCGATGTTCGCGGCGGGGAATAAAAATTGGCCTCGGTACATGACGGACATGAACGACGGGAAGTTGACCGCGTTTGAAGTCTTACAATTCATCATGCGCACGTCGGCGAAGCCGTCGACGGTGCAACACGCGCATTGGCTCACGCAGTCGCTTTCGCAAAACGCGCTTCATCGTAGAATTTGGGACGACGACGAGTTGTGATGAAACCGGTGAAGTAAAATAACAAGACGCGCGCTCGCGATCGACGAGCGCCGTCGCAACGAAGATGACGTATGAAACAGCTCGCGCGTTCGACGCGCTAAATCACAACCTGCAGCCCTGACTTTTTATCCGTTCGCAGCGACCGCGCGCTCTCGCTATCGATGGACCTCCGTTCCCAACTCTCGTGCACTTCCTCGAAATACTGCAGCCACTCCTTCCCCGTGAGCACCGTCTCCGGGTGCGGTTCGTCTCGTCCCATCAGCGCGTGCGTCACCGGCCTCGAGTTCAGGCTTCCCGTGTGCACCAAATCCGTCATCAATCCCAACTGAATCATCGCGCTCATCGCGTCCGTGTTCACCCACGACTTCACGATGGCTCCGTTCTCAAACTCCATCACGCACGTCCCCGTCCATCGCGCCGTGCGTTCATTCAGGCTCGCCGTGAAACTCAGCTGCGCGACGCACTTATCGCCCTCCTCGATCACGTTATCCACCGCTATGACGTAATCCGGCAGCGCCTCGCGATTCCCTCGCACGTGCTGCATGTACGCCTCGACCCCCGGCTCGGGCGTCGGGTTCGACGGATCGATCAGCACGTGGTCGTCGCTGACGTACCGCTCGGCGCTCGCGTTCGCGGACGCCAGGTCGGCGTTGTTCCACACCTCGCGGTAGAGACGGCGGACGATCGATTTGTTGGAGCGCGTCGGCGCGCGCGGCGACGACGACGGCGCGGGCGGGCGCGGCGCGACGCGCGCGCGCGGCGCGCGAAGCGCCAGGGCGGTCGCGACGCTCGCGAGGACGGCGACGAGGGGGGGCGGGACGGGCATCGCGCGCGCGACGGCGCGCGGCGGAGTGGGGAGGAAGCCCGGGCGAGGCGAGGCGAGCGCGAGCGCGAGGCGAAGGCGCGAGGGATGGACGGAAGACGTGGAGATTAAAATAAATGCGATGGGAGCGCCGGCGAGCGATCGACGCGTCGGGGTGAGGTAAAGGTATGAATAAATGGCCGCGCGCGAGGCGCGCTCACCCGACGGTTCGGAGGGAAGGCACGTACGCCTCGTGGCCGACGCGGGCGAGGTGGGAGAAGTGCGCGCGCAGCGCGGACCAAAACGTGGGGTAGATTTGATAGTGTAATCCGTGCTTATCCGCGGCAGCCTTGATGATCGGCGCGAGCGCGGGGTAGTGCACGTGACACACGCCCGGGAAGAGGTGGTGGACGACTTGATAGTTTAAGCCGCCGGAGAAGTGGGTCCAAAACTTGCTGCCGTGCGCGAAATCAGCCGAAGTCATGAGTTGCGCCTCGCCCCAGCCCTTGTTGAGCTGGTTCTTTTCGTTGAGGCGGAAGAAGTGGACGTCGCCGACGACGTGGGCGACTTGGAACATGAACGCCAGCAACCAACCGGTGACGAACTCGGTGACGGTCCAGAGCGCCAAGAGCTGACCGATCGAGCGATGGGAGTACTTGGCGGGCAAGTAGAGGTAGTAAAACGCCCACGCGAGCTTGCTTCCCCAAAACGCCACGGCTTCGCCGCGAGTAAACTTCATCACCTTCACCCAACCGATTCGGCCGGAGAAGAAGGCGTTGAAGTCGTCCACGAAGCACGATTTGAACGACAACAAGCCGTACATCAACGCCAAGTAGACGTGTTGAACTCTGTGGTACGGCTCGTGAGGCTGATGCTCGTTCACCCGTCGCACGTCCTTTTCCGAGCATCGAATGTCGGGATCGATGCCTTCGACGTTGGTGTACGCGTGATGTCCGGCGACGTGCTGCTGCTTCCACATGAAGCTCGACGCGCCGACGACGTCCAAGGTCAACTGCATCGCGTGCAACCAAGTGCGATTGTTTCCGTACGCCCCGTGATTGGCGTCGTGCTGGATCGACACTCCTACTTCCGCCTTGCACGTGCCGTGCAGCACCGCGAGCGCCAACGCCGCGGCGAAGGACGCCGACGGCGCGAAAAACGACCCGTAGTGTCCGACGACGACGCCCGTCAAAATCACCAACGTCTTCGCGTACATCTCCCAGTGCACGCGCGGATCGAGCTTATTATCCTTAAAATACTTCGCCGCCCCCGCCTTACAATCCGCGTAAAACTCTCCCTCCCTCAGATCGTCCTTCAAGTACTCCACCACGTCCTCGTCCTCGCGTTCCCCCGCGTCCCTCCGCAGCGCGCCGATCCTATACTTCTCCAGCGTCGCCCTCGCGCGCTCGGGATGATACGAGTCGAACAGCGCCGTGCACTCGCCCCCCGCCTTGACGTATATCATGTTCCCTCCCGGGTGTCTCGGCACGAACCTCGTCACGTCGTACACGCCGCCTCGCACGATCACCCAGCAGTCGTCCGCGCGCGCGTGCCTCGCCACCTCCGCCGCCGTGTACGTCGCCTCGCGCGCGTCATCGCGCGCGACGCGCGTCGTCGCGCGTCGTCGTCGCGTCGTCGCGCCCTTTCCCGCGCGCCGCGCGTCGTCGTCGACGATCTCCGCGACCGTCGTCATCGCGTCGCGTCGCGCCCTCGTTCGCCGCGCGGCGTCGTCGACGCGCGACGCCGGCGGTCGCGGGCGCGCGGTGCGCGCGACGGCGCGCGACGCGGCGCGCGAGTCGAGCGCGCGCGGCGAGCGCGCGGCGTCGTGTGGCGACGCGCGCGCGCGCCGACGTCACCGGGCGGGGCGGTCGGTCGCGTATGGGGATCAGTGACGGGGTGTGTATACATCGAGTGACCATCATTTCTTCTACAGTACGGTAATGTTGGTCGTACACTGTGTGGTATTTGTGGTATGTAAACGCGCGGCGTGTCGGACGAATCGCGCGGGAAACGGCGACGGCGCCGCGGACGACGGCGCGCGCTCGACGCGCGCGCGAGGGAGGCGCGAACCGCGAGGAACCGCGAGAGAGACCGCGATCGACGCGACGCGATCGACGCGCGCGCGCGAGCGCCGCGGAGGAGGACGCGCGCGCGCGAATCGTGGACGCCGGAAGACGCCGATCGCGACGACGCGCGAAGACGCATCGCGACGCGACGCGCGCGCGAGACGGCGAGAGCGCGACGCGAGCGACGCGGGCGAACGGTACGCGACTTCGAGGGGGGTCGCGGCGACGCGCGCGCGATGGGAGGGTCGGGGAGGACGCGACGACCGTCGACGCGGGTGTTGGAGGCGACGGCGGCGCGAGACGACGACGCGGCGAGTCGGAGTCGACGCGCGATCGCGTCGAAGTCGGCGGAGGGAGGGGCGGGGAAGAGGGTGAAGTCGCCGGGGAGCGCGGGAAGGGGGACGGCGGCGCGTCGGGAGAGCGAGGCGCACGCCAAGGCGGCGTTGGCGGCGGTGATGGGCGCGCCGCGAGACGTTTACGTGAACCTGCCGACGTACAGTGAGAGCGCGAGCGCGCATCACGACGATGAGATGGCGTTACCGGTGTCGATTTTCGACGATCCGTTGCTGGAGGAGATGCCTTTTTTCGTCGAAACGTCGAAGCGGAAGTTGGAGATTGGGTCCATGTCTCCGGTGGCGGCGAATCGCAAACGATTGAGCATTGACGTTCCTGAACCGTTTGACGACGTGTGCGAGAGCTCTCCGCTCGGTATTCCTCGCCGACGCCGTCGTTTGAGCGCTAACGGCCGTCGAACGACGCTTCACGAGTTGTTATCGCCCAGACGCACGCTCAACATGGGCGTGAGCGAGGAGTCCAAGCGCGTGCAAGATCTCAAGCCCACAGATTTGGACAGCGCGCGCGAAACCCCGCAAGTCGTCGCTCAGAAAGCAGTTTCACGCTCGCAGTCCCTGAGCTCGATGGCGCGCGACGCCGACGGAAGAGTATCGCCCACCGGCGCCTTCAAAGCGGCGCTTCGATCGCCCGAAATCGTCGGCCCGCGCGACACGCTCTCGAGACAACTCAGTCGAGGCCTGTCGTGCGAAAAGTTATTTAACACCTCCGCGTCGCCCGCTCGCGTCGCGTGAGATCCCATCCCGTTGTAAAGTATCATCTTAAACCCGATTGGTGTCGCCCGAAGTCTCGCGCTCGTCCCGCCGGCGCGTCCCGCCGCCGTCCGCACACGCCGCCTCGGTCCCCGACCGAGTCGTTCAACGCGTCCGCGTCGCCCGCGCTCGACATGTCGCTTCGCCGCGCGAGCGCGCACGCCGCGCGCGCGCTCGCGCGGCGCGCGCGCGCCGTCGCGCCGCTCGCGCGCGACGCCAGCTCGACGTCAAAACCTCTCGAATTCGATCGCCTTCGCGCGGCGTTCGCGACGACGGCGGACGCCGCGCCGCGCGTCAGCGCGACGGTGGACATCGAATCCGCCAACGCGCCCGAGGCGCCGACGCGCGCGGAGCTCGAGCGAAGGCCGAGGTTGAGCCTGGTCGACGCCGCGCGCTGGGTCAAGGCGAACGCGAAGGCCAAGTTCGCGGAGAGCGTGGAATTCGCGGTGCACCTCGGCGTGGACCCGAAACGGAGCGATATGATCGTCAGAGGCGCGGTGCGATTGCCGCACGGGACGGGAAAGACGGTGCGCGTGGCGGTGTTCGCGGAGGGGGAGGACGCGGAGGCGGCGCGAGACGCGGGGGCGACGACGATTGGCGGCGCGGCGTTGGTGGATGAAATTAAAGAGGGCGGATCGGGGGCGATTCAGTTCGATAAGGCGATCGCGACGCCGGGGATGATGTCGAAGTTGAAGGAGATCGCGCGGATCTTAGGCCCGCGAGGGTTGATGCCGAATCCGAAATTGGGGACGGTGACGACGGACGTCGCCGAGGCGGTGCGCGAACACCTCGGCGGGCGCGTGGAGTTTAGAGCGGAGAAAAACGCCATCGTGCACGTCATGGTTGGAAAAGTGAACTTCGAGGAGGAACATTTGGTGGAAAACGTTGCCACCGTGTTTCGTGAGCTCTTGGCGCTGAGACCTAAAGGGAAAGGCGCGCCGAACGCGAGCAAGTACGTGCGAAAGGCGTACCTGAGCAGCACCATGGGCAAAGGATCGGCGCGTTTGGAAGTGAGCGATCTCGTGGACGCCGCGAGCGCGCTGAAGTAGTCACGATACAATCCGAGTAGACGAGACGTAGCACGTTTAACATTAGAAAGGAATTGCATCATCTGGTTTGAATTTTCATCACAACGCCGCGCTCGCGCGCTCCTGTTTCTCTTCGTTGTCACTACACGTTCCTTTCCCAGGTCTTCGTTTAACTGTTACTTCGCCTATACGCGCGCACGCTCGACGGCACTCACCGCCGCTCTACCACTCTATTTTGTTTAAATCGTCTCACTCGCCGAACATCCAAGCCTCGTCGCGCCCGCCGCTTACGCACGCTGCGAAATGTTCGAGGATAGCCAGTCGAGACCTTCGTAGAGACCTTCACCAGAGGTGGCGCACGTGGATTGAATGAACCAGTGACGCTGTCGCAAAGAGTGCAAGCCAAGCTTGTCCGTGATTTCCGCCGCGCTCATCGCGTTCGGCAAATCTTGCTTGTTGGCGAACACCAACAACACCGCGTCTCGGAGTTCGTCTTCGTTCAACATGCGGTGCAACTCGTCGCGCGCCTCGGAGACACGATCGCGATCGTTACTGTCGACGACGAAAATCAAACCCTGCGTGTTCTGGAAGTAATGTCTCCACAACGGGCGAATCTTATCTTGTCCACCGACGTCCCAAACCGTGAACGAAATGTTTTTATACTCGACGGTTTCGACGTTAAACCCAATGGTCGGAATCGTCGTGACGATCTCCCCGAGCTTGAGCTTGTAAAGAATCGTCGTCTTACCCGCGGCATCGAGACCAACCTGCGCGTTCGCACACACGTCACACACACTCGTCAGTCACGTCGTTCTTTCGTCGAACGCGCGCGCGTCTTCGCGTTCCGCGTCTCTTTTCCCGCGTCTCGTCTGCGCGCGCGCCCCGCTCCTGGATCTTCACCATCGCCCGCGCGTGATCTTCCACCGCCCACGTCCCGCGCGCGCCTGTCCCGCGCCGTCCGACGCGCGCGACCGATGTGACGGATATCCACGCATCATCCGAGCGCCCGCGCGACGCCCGCGCGACGTCGCGCGCGCGCGCGGCGTCCCGATTCCGTCTGAACATCCATCTTGTCGCGAACGATCTCACGTCGCGTGCGTCCGCGTCGTGCGTCGCGCGCGACTCGACGTACCATCAGAATCCGCATCTCCTTCTTGGAGAACAGGCGCTGGAAGAGTTTGGCGAACGTGATGCCCATGTTTGCTCTACGTGCTCGCCGTCGCGGTGTGCGGCGTCGCGCGCGGAATGCGTCGATGTGGCGCGTTGTTTTCACACGCCACCAGCATCGGGACATCGAGACGACGCCGGCGCGCGTTCGCGAATCAGCGAATCCGCGGGAGGCGCGCGCGAGTTCTACGATGGCGCTAAGATGTGTTGACAACTTAAGGCTCCTAATACGAAAGGGCACGTCGACGGCGCTCACGCGCCGTCGACGGCGTCGTCGCCGAGGGCGGCCTCGGGCGGCTTGGTCTTGCCGGAGACTTCCTGCGCTAAAATCGAAGCCAAGTACTTGCCGTGCTCTTCGATGGCGGTTTGTAAGCGACGCTGCGCGATGAGCTGGTCGTGGAGTTGCTTTTGCATCTCGAGCTGTTTCAGCAAAGCGTGGCCGACGTGAGGCATGTCTTCGATGAGTTCCGCGCTGACGACGGCGGCGGCGGCCTCGTCCGACAACGTCGCGGCGGGCTTGAGCGCTTGGGCTAAAATTGCGTCCAAGGAATGGATTTTACCCTCCGATCCCAGCGTTTTGGCCTTCATCGCGGAGGTGCTATTCAAGAGCTCGGACAACTGCGCCGTCGTCACCGGCGTCGACGGCGGATCGCTCGATAAACCACTACCCATCGGCGCCGCGCTCGCGACGTCCAAACCCATCAAATCTGCCTCGCTCGCCCGCTGTTTCATCTCCGCCTGCTGCTGCACGCGCGCGCGTTTTATCATCGCGCGTCTCTCGCGATCAGCCTCGGCGTCGAGCTCGGCGCCTCGCGACCCGCCGGCGCCCTCCTGTAACCTATACTTTTGCAAGTGCGACTTGATGTGTTGAATAGTCATCCCGCTCATGGCCATGATATGCATGATGCCTTTCGGCGTCGCCAGCTCCAACCCCCCCAACTGATTCACGGCGTTGATAAACTCTCTGTGCAACTCCGGCGTCCATCGCAAGCGCGCGCCGCCTCGACCGTTCCTCCCCCGCGTCGCGTTTCCCTCCTTCCCTCGTCCCGCGTTCGCCTTCGCGCGCTTCTCCTGCCCCGACGTCGACGCCCGCGCGTCCCCGCTCGCCCTCGCTCGCTTCCTCCCCCCCCCCCGGCCGTCGTTCGCCCGCGTCCCGTCCCTCGCGTCGTCGTCGTCCTCCGCCGCGTCCTCGCCGAACGCGTCCTCGTCCTCGAACCTCCCGCTCGTCGCGCCGCGCACGATGACGTCGTCCAACCAATCCTACGATCGCGATTCGCGTCTCGCGCGTCAGTCGTTCGTCGCCCGCGCTCGATCGCGCGCCGTCGTCGTCGTCGTCGTCGTCGTCGTCGTCGTCGCCTCGACCTCGGTCGCGTCGCGGGTCCATCGCGTCGCGTCGCGCTTTCGTCGTCGGTCGCGCGCGTCGTCGCGTCGGTCGTCGCGCGCACCAGCGTGTCGTCGACATCGCCGTCGAGCGCGCCGTCGCCGGCGCCGGCGAGGCCCTCGAACAGGGGCCAGAACCGTTCGTCCGCCATGTGCGGAATATTCGTCGACGGTCGCGGACCAAAGCGATCGAT
>Ga0181599_1000694_pt1 | contig 34976 bp, 40 predicted proteins | sample 041ome_3_FD_148658 | JGI IMG/M metagenome (GOLD analysis project Ga0181599, IMG submission 148658) | Coastal salt marsh microbial communities from the Groves Creek Marsh, Skidaway Island, Georgia - 041405US metaG (spades assembly) | ecosystem: Environmental > Aquatic > Marine > Intertidal zone >...
CGATCAAATGGTCATTCTCGAGATGCGCTTTGAAAATTGCCGTTGTATAACGATATGGCGCTACTTCTTTGGTGTAACACAAATAAACATCCCCATTTCGCACGGCAACATCCAATAGTCCTCCCTGGCCAATGGCGACACTATCGGGAATACCTCTGACTTCATCAGTTTGACTCGACGGGATGTCAATTTTAAAAATCGCACCTTGTCGACTGGTTACTAATACCGCTCTTTCATCAATAGCATCCATTCCCCATGGATGTGAGATCGCCTCGCCTACTCTTTCAATATCCCGCTCTGCCAATACAACATGGCTAACAAAAAGCCCACAAAGCAACAGGCAAAATCTATACAAAGCGAAACCCTATTTCGGTATAAAGGTGCTAACTAGTTTAGTCGGTTTTTTATTTTGAGTGCCCAGCCATCCATTCTATTCGTCTATAACGCTGATAGCGGCTTATTCAATCTAGTCGCAGACATTGGTCATAAGATTTTTTCACCTAGCACCTACTCGTGCGATCTATGCCAACTCACACACGGTGTTTTCAAAGAGCGTGAAGTATGGAAAAGCTTCATTGAGACGCTTGATATCCCGGTTGAGTTTCTTCACCGAGATGAGTTCATTAAGTCCGGTTTATTTAGCGACACATTGCCCGCCATTTTCTATCGCGAAAGCAATGAGCTAACCACTATTTTCGATCGCGATAAGCTAGCAGATTTTAGTGATGTTGATGATTTAGTTACCGCACTCAGGGATAAATTAGCTCGAAGAGAGTTGATCTAAAACCTCGGGCGTATTCACATTAATCACCAACTGATCTGAAGGGATGGTGGCAAAACTATCTTGCCAAGGCGCCACAAACTCAATAACACGGCGCTCACCTTGGTCTAAATATTCGCTAATCATGGGTAGCAGCTGCCGTGACCACAAGCCCACTAAAGGCTGAAGACGATCGTGAATATGCGTACCCACCCATAAGGCTTTTGTTACTTGTTGCTTCTCGATTAAGTGATCAAGCCAGTCTGCTGAAAGCCCCACAACATCAACTGACACAACATAGAACCATTCTGCAGAAGATGCTTTCATTGCACTCTCAATACCACTGAGCGGCCCAATAAAATCAGCACGTCTATCCTTAACAACAAGCGCATCAAGTTCTTGGTAGTCATGTATCGAACGATTTGCGCTTATTAAATGGGTGTCGCATTCAGAGATAGCATCCATTGCATAGCGAATAAGTGGGCGATTGTTATACCGAAGCCAACCTTTATCTAAGCCACCAAAACGCTGGCCGCGACCGCCAGCCAATATAAGTCCAGCGATATCGTTATGTGAAATCATTGCTCCCAACGCTCTGCTGCCTTGGCGTCACATTCACGTGAATCCACCCAACGACTCGAGCCATCGGGCAATACCTCTTTCTTCCAGAAAGGAGCATCAGTCTTCAGACGATCCATTACATACTGACAACTATCAAACGCATCTCCACGATGCTTCGATGATGTCATTACCAAAACGATAGGATCTGTTGGTTTTAGCTCACCAATGCGGTGAATAATGGTGATGCCATTGAGTGACCAGCGCTTAAGTGCTTCATTGGCAAGATCGGTGAGCACTTGCTCTGTCATACCTGGGTAGTGTTCAAGTGTGAGCGTTGCGACATCTGTCTTTCCACTCTGGCCAACCGCATTCGTATCCCTTACCAAACCCACAAAACTTGCTACCGCGCCAACAGTTGCGTCAGTGCCGGTTAATTGCGCTTGTTCTTGCGCCACATCAAACGGCTCGATCTGTACGGAAACTTTAAGCATCAGCCACCTGTGACTGGAGGAAAGATACCGACTTCATCGCCATCTTTAAGCGGCGTTAAGCCTTTGGTCATCACTTGGTTAACTGCGCATAAAACATTGCTATCTAATACTCGCGACCAAGGTTCACCTCTGTCACGTAGCATGGTTAACAATACTTCTGTATCTGATATCTGCTCAGAGAATGTTTCTTCGGCTATTTTTAACTCTTCACGATATCGCGCAAAAAAATACACTTTAATCATCCAAGTAACCTCTCAAAAGACCAGTAACGCAAAACGCTATTAGCTGGCAATTCTTGATCCTCTGGGATCTCTAACACACCATCAGCCCATACAGTACTCGTCAGCACATCTGAACCTTGTCGAGGGAATGGCTCTGCAACAGGCAAACCTGCTGCGTTGTGATGCAGCTTAACGCGAATGTACTCGCGACGATCAACCGGCTTTTTTAAACCATTTTTTAGACAGGCGAAATGCGACTCAGGAAATGCGGAATGACAGCCCTGCATAACGCGTAGATGAGGAAAAGCAAACAAACAAAAAGTGACAAACACGGACACCGGATTACCTGGCAAGCCAATAAACGGCGTACCTTTAATATTCCCAAAGGCAACCGGCTTACCAGGCTTTATGCGCACCTTCCAGAGCGTCAGTTCACCCTCTGCTTCAACGGCCGCTTTGATGTGATCCTCTTCTCCAACAGAAACTCCACCACTGGTGATAATAAGATCAGCCTCGTTAGCCGCTTGAAGCATGGCCGCGCGGGTTGCCTCGAGCGTATCTTCAATTTGACCTAAATCGACGATCTCACAACCTACAGTTTCTAAAACACCTCTTAAGGTATATCGGTTGGAGTTATAAATCTGGCCATCAGCTAAAGGCTGTCCAGGCTCTATAATTTCATCGCCAGTATTCAATAAGGCAACTTTCACTTTCCGAAAGACCGAGAGTGTTGCAACACCCAGTGAAGCCAGCATGCCCATTGATTGGGCATTGAGTCGCGACCCTTTGGCTAAGACCAAGGCTCCTTTTGCAATATCGTTTGCGCGAGGTCGTATATTTTCGTTCTGATTGAGTTTGCGAGTGACACGTACGGCGTCACCGACGATCTCGCATTCCTCTTGCATATACACCGCGTCAGCACCTTCTGGCGTGCGAGCGCCGGTAAAAATACGCGCAGCTGTTCCTACGGCTAACGGCTCACCCGGGTGACCTGCCGCAATACGTTGTGCAATCGGCAGCTCGGCGCCATCGTCAGCAATATCCGCTAAACGCACCGCATAACCGTCCATTGCGCTGTTGTCATAAGAGGGAACATCTAATGGAGAGACAATATCTTCAGCAAGCACTCGACCTAGCGCTTCACTCAAGGTAACAACCTCGGTTTGCTCAATCGGTTTAGCCGCTGAGATCAACGCTTCGCGCAACTCATCGCCCGAGAGCATCTGACCACTAAAACAGGAAGTCATTTTTCAGTCAGCCTTGGCATCAATTCAACGAGATTGCATGGGCGATGACTGAGATCGAGTTGATATTTCAGAATACCTTTCCATGCATCTTTGCAGGCCCCAGTTGATCCTGGTAACGAGAAGATAAATGTGCCATTTGCAACACCACCCACTGCGCGAGACGCAATGGTTGAGGTTTTAACTGTTTGGTATGACAACTGACGGAACAGCTCACCAAAGCCTTCAATGGTGCGATCGAATAATGGCAATACAGCTTCGGGAGTGCCATCACGACCGGTCAGACCGGTACCACCCGTGGCAATCACTGCCTCGACATTCTGATCAATGATCCAGCGCGAGACTTCGTAACGAATACGATAAATATCGTCCGGCACAATCACGCGCTCTACGACCTGATGGCCATCCCCTGTCGCCAATTTCTCCAACATATCACCAGACTTATCGTCTTTGAGCGTACGTGTATCGGATACGGTCAAAATCGCAATATTGACCGGACGAAATTGAGCTTCTGCCATTTTGCTTATCTCTAAGAACAGGAAAAGCTTAACTGTAGCAGACAGCCCGCAGCTAATCCCCTATAGCCATTGCCAAAAGTGCCCCACCCCCCTAAGCTTCGCGACATGAATACCAAGCCCCATCGCGACACCATTTTGGTGGAAGACGCCAAAATCCTTTCTCATGAAGCTTTCGACGGTGATCAGTACGTTATGCGTGTGCATGCGCCTGGCTGTGCTGCTCGAACCAAAGCAGGTCAGTTCGCTCATTTGAGCGTACATCCACAACGCCCAATGCGTCGTCCGATTTCGATCATGCGTGTTTCGGCTGACGAGGGCTGGGTCGATTTTCTTTATAAAGCGCTCGGTGAAGGTACTGAGCTATTGGCACAGCGTCAGGTTGGCGAGACCCTGAGCATGATGGGGCCCATCGGCGTACCTTTTACCGTTGAAGCTAAGCGTCCCTTACTAATTGGCGGCGGCGTTGGTATGCCTCCGATGATTGCGATTGCTGAGCAAATCAAAAAGACCGATCAAAAGCCCTTTGTCATCCTAGGCTCTGAGGTTCCCTTCCCGTTCACCGTGAAGCCATCTCAAATCATGGTTGATGGTATACCTGAAGGCGTGATTGGTTCGATGCCCCTGCTTGAAGATTGGAATATCCCAAGCCGTTTGGCGAGTCTTCAAGGCTACCCCGGTTGCCATGAAGGTTATGTGACCGATCTTGCGCGTCACTGGCTGAAATCACTTGATGATCAAGCGCGAAGCGAGGTCGAGCTCTACGCTTGCGGTCCCCACGTCATGCTTGAAGCAGTGGTGAATTTGGCACGTGAGTTTGATCTGCCTGTGCAGGTTTCACTCGAAGAATTCATGGCATGTGCCGTAGGCGGCTGCGCGGGCTGTGTTGTCGAAGTTGAAACAGATGACGGCCCAGCGATGAAACGCGTTTGCGTAGATGGCCCCATCTTTGATGGCTATAAAGTTTTTTAACATTTTCTCCAAATCTTTAATCGGCTACTTTCTTTTCTTTACTCTTCGCATATCATCGAACCATCATGTTAGATATTGCGAACAATCTAGCTTTAATCCAACAGCGCATTGCTCGAGCAGCTGAAAATGCTCAACGAAATCCTGCGTCTATTACGCTGCTTGCAGTGAGCAAAACCAAGCCCATTGAAATGATCGAAGCGGCCTATGCTGCCGGTCAGCGCAGCTTTGGCGAGAATTACCTCCAAGACGCCTTACCGAAAATCGAAGCGCTTGCTGAGCTCGATATTGAATGGCATTACATCGGCAGAATCCAAAGCAATAAGACGCGCCCAATTGCGGAACACTTTGCTTGGGTGCACGCGATCGACTCGATCAAACATGCTCAACGATTAAATGATCAACGGCCTAATGGGCTTCCTGCATTGAATTGCTGTATTCAACTCAACCTATCGGGTGAAGACAGTAAAGGTGGCATTCAGCCTGATGCACTGATCGAAACTGCTGCAGCTTTTAATGAACTACCTCATTGCCGTCTGCGTGGCCTGATGACCATGCCAGACCCGGATTCGAGTGCAGAACAACAGCAATCGGTCTTTCATCAGCTTGCTAACTGTCTTGATGAGTTGAAACAACAAGGCTTTGATGTTGATACGCTTTCCATGGGTATGAGCGGTGATCTTGAACTAGCGATTGCTGAAGGTAGCACCATGGTCCGTATTGGCACCGACATTTTCGGCGCGCGCAGCTATCCCTGATACCATGGCAAACATATCTAGCGACTGGACAAATTCATGAGTCAAACACGTATTGCATTTATTGGCGCCGGCAACATGGCAAGCGCACTGATCGGCGGACTCATTGCTGATGGCACTGCAAAAGATTTGATCATCGCAAGTGACCCAAATACCGATCAGCGGTCGCATCTACATGACAGCTACGGCATCTGCACAGTCGATAACAATGCTGAAGCCATTAGTGATGCCGATGTTGTTGTCTTAGCGGTTAAGCCTCAGTTACTGCAGCAAGTCTGCAATGAACTTAGCTCGCACCTTAAGGATAAACACTGCTTGATCGTTTCGATTGCTGCCGGCATTCGCTGTAGCACCATGAGCAAATGGTTGAACAGCGATCTACCCATCGTTCGCTGCATGCCAAATACGCCTGCCATGTTACAGGTCGGCGCGACCGGTCTTTATGCAACAGACAATGTCAGTAATGAACAACGTGACCAAGCTGAACGCATTTTGCGCGCCGTTGGCATAACACTTTGGGTAAATGAAGAATCTGACATCGATAGCGTGACTGCCGTCTCAGGCAGTGGGCCTGCTTACTACTTCTTGATGATGGAAGCGATGCAAGCGGCGGCTGAAAAACTCGGGTTGCCCGCCGAAACAGCAAAACTACTCACCTTACAAACCGCTTTAGGCGCTGCTCGTATGGCGCTAGAAAGCCAAGATGATCCGGCGACTTTGCGACAAAAAGTTACCTCACCTGGTGGCACTACAGAGCAAGCGATACTCAGTTTTGAAGCGAATGGATTACGCGATATCTTTGAGCAAGCAATGACTGCTGCTCGTGATCGTTCAATCAGCCTGTCTGAACAATTGGATAAGGATTAAAACATGGGCGAAAACTATCTCACCAACCCTGCAAGCTTTTTGATTGAAGTCATCATCGGTCTTTATGCATTGATCGTGATGCTGCGTTTTATGTTGCAGTGGGTTCGTGCTGACTTCTATAACCCCGTTTCTCAATTCATTGTTAAAGCAACCGCGCCTGTACTGAATCCATTACGCCGCATCATTCCTGGCATCGGCGGTATTGATGTTGCCGCGCTATTGCTCGTATGGGTAATCCTTACAGTCAAATTGATCTTATTGTTCAGCTTACAAGGTGGCGCCTCTATTACTGCTGCGATGTTATTGGCGATCCCTGAAATGATTGAGATGATCTTTAATATCTTTATCTACAGCATTTTAGCCTTGGTGATCTTGAGCTGGGTAAATCCAAATGGATACAACCCTGCGATCGGTTTAATCCATAGCCTGACTTCACCTGTAATGAACCCACTGCGCCGCATTATTCCTTCTGCTGGCGGCATTGATTTCACACCAATGATCGCTATGGTCGCTTTGTATCTAGCTCAGATGCTTATCCTGCCTCCGATCAAACACTTGATCATCAATATGCTCTGATGAGTTGGTATAGCTGGGAAGACGAGACGCTGATTCTGCACGTCAAGGTGCAACCCAAAGCCAGCAGCAACGCATTTGCTGAAGTGATGGGGGATGCCATCAAGCTACGCACCACCGCCCCGCCAGTTGATGGCAAAGCCAATGAACAGATCATTGCGTGGCTCGCCAAAGGGTTTGGTGTCGCTAAATCTGACGTACAGTTGAGTTGTGGTGATATTGCTCGGTTCAAAACCTTTCGCATTGTCGCACCCAAAAAATTACTCGCTGATATTCAACGCCCTTAAAGGTTATCGATCATGCTCCGCAACGTTCTTATTTTAGTATTCTTCGTATTGAGCTCTTTAGCGAATGCTGAAAATGCCACGATCGCTGGCAACTACAAAATCCATCACAACGCCATTACCACCGATTTTTTAAGTGCCTCCGTTGCTAAGGCTTATAAGATTCCACGCAGCACTGACCGCGCTTTATTAAACATCGCCATCACCGAAACACGAGATGCTCAAGTGGATAAACCCGTAGGTGCACGCCTAAAGGTTATTCGTCGCAATCTGTTAGGTTATCGTGAGGAATTAGAGATGCAGGAAGTGCGCGAAGGGAATGCAGTTTATTACATCACTGATTTTGCGATTAGCCATAAAGATCAATGGATCTTTGATATCGAGGCCCTTGTAGATGGTCAGGTTTACCCACTCAAAGCACAATATCGCGAAACCTTTATTACTGAATAAGTCGTGCTAACTGAATAAACGCAAACGCAATCAGTAACACACCTGCTGATTGTTTTACCCAGCTTTTATGCATCCACTGCTTTAGTTGCTGTGCTGCCACACCCATCGCAAGCAAGTTGGGTAAGGTTCCCAAACCAAAACCCAACATCAGCCACATGCCTTCTGTGGCACTGCCAGCCGATAACGACCAAATCAAAACGCTGTACACCAAACCACAGGGCAGCCACCCCCAGACCATGCCCAGCCACAACGCATGATCTGTTTGCTTCACCGGCAAGAAACGTCGACCGAGCGGCTCAAGTTGACGCCATATAACACCGCCCGCTTTCTCTACTTTAGAGAGCATGCTCGACCAGCCTGCAATATACAAACCCATCAAGAACATAAAACCTGCTGCGACTATCGACAGTCCGGTCTGAGCTGAGTTGAGCGATGAATTTGCTGCAAGCAAAGCACCGAAACCTCCGGCAATTGCCCCGGCGATAACATACGAAATAATTCGGCCCACGTTATAGGCCAGTAAAAAGCTTAGTGGTGTTTTTTTAGGCTGATCAATACTCAGTGATAACGCACTGACAATACCGCCGCACATACCCACACAGTGAGTACCGCCAAGAAAGCCGACTGCAATCGCAGCAAAGAAAGTGAACTCAGTCACGCCTTAGCCTCTTTTGAATAGCGACCCGCCAACCAAACCAAAATAAACACTGGCACACCGGCCATTGATGCTGCGAAGAAGAAGTTTTGATAACCCAATGCATCAACAATAGAACCTGAGTAACCACCTAGCAGTTTTGGAAATAAGGTCATCAGCGAGCTAAAGATTGCATACTGAACAGCAGTGAACGACAAGCTGGTCAAACTTGAAAGATACGCAATAAAGGCGGCACTTGCCAAACCTGCCGTCATGTTATCCGCACCAATCACGACATAAAGCAGCGCGAGGTCGCCAGGGTTATTTGCTACAGGAATGAACAAGAGATTGGTGACGACTGTCATTACCGCACCCAACATCAAAACACGAATAACGCCGTATCGAATGGTTAGGAATCCACCCAAGAAGCCACCTAGGATTGTCATCCAAATACCAAACACTTTCGTCACTGTAGCTATCTGTTCTTTGCTAAATCCCATGTCTTGGTAGAACACATTCGAGATAACGCCCAACACAATATCCGAGACGCGATAAAAACCGACGAGCAATAAAATCAAAAATGCAACCTTTCCATATCGACGGAAGAAATCAGCAACCGGGTCCACATAGGTGTCGTGCAACATATGCTTATCAGCAACATGTAAACGCACCAAAAACCATGCCACACCGAGCGCCATCAGAATCGCACTGAGTAAACGGGTAGCCTCTGCGATAAAAGCAGCCAATGCATTAGCAGCGCCAAGCTCAAGTAACCATGATTTAGTAGCCACGACGACATCTGCAAACGACAAATAAGAGAACACGATCGCGGTAACAAAACCGGCAAACAACACCAAGAAGCGAATGTAGTCTGATGTGGTATGCAGATAACTGGATTCGCGAGTACGTTCCGGCTCATCAATCAACAAGGTTGTTATAACACCAACTAACATGGCGCCAGCCATAGCCACATAGGTCATCTGCCAAGAGGCATAGACATACGCTTCTTTGGTTGTGCCTAACCATGCAGCTAAATACAAGGCCCCCGCTCCCGCGACAATCATGCCGATTCGGTAACCCGCCACATAAGAAGCAGACATTAATGCTTGTAACTTTTCATTCACTGCTTCGATACGGTAAGCATCGATCACAATATCCTGGGTCGCGGCAGAAAAGCCGAGCAATACCGCAGCGAATGCCATCACCTGTAGACCTTCGACACTGGCGGGATCGCTCATTGCCATCCATAACATCGCTGCAATAACCATCGCTTGTGACAACAACAACCAACTACGTCGCTTTCCCAGCCATGCTTGCAGAAACGGTAATGGCAACTTATCCACCAAGGGCGCCCAAACAAACTTAAATGAATAACCTAAAGCCGCCCAGCTAAAATACGTCACCGCACTGCGATCAACACCCGCTTCACGCAACCAGATGGATAAGGTTGAGAAGATCAGCAATAGCGGCAAGCCCGCTGAGAAACCCAAAAACAACATCGCCAAGACGCGAGGATTTTTATATGCAGCGATAGAAGCTAGCCAACTTTGCATATCAATCGCCTAAGTCGAATTCATAATCCATGATCAAAGGTGCATGATCAGAAAAGCGCTTATCTTTATAGATACGCGCCGATTTCACAGCTTGAGCCAACTTAGGTGTTGCGACCTGATAATCAATTCGCCAACCCACATTTTTATCCCAAGCCTGTCCACGATTCGACCACCAAGTAAATTGATCTTCTCGCGGATCAACTCGACGAAAAGTATCTACAAAACCAGCAGGGCCATACAGCTCATCTAGCCATGCACGCTCTTCAGGTAAAAAACCCGAGTTCTTAAGATTGCCGCGCCAGTTTTTAATATCGATATTCTGATGCGCAATATTCCAATCGCCGCAGACCAATAACTCCCGGCCCTGCTTCTTCAGCTTTTTCATGTGTGGCAGCAAACGATCAAGCACCTCGTATTTCACTGCTTGTCGCTCATCTCCAGACGAACCGCTTGGCAGATACAAGGACACCACACTGAGCTTGCCATAGCGCGCCTCAATCCAACGGCCCTCGCGATCGAATGATTGCCAACCCAATCCCTCAATCACTCGCTCAGGCTGCTTTCGACAATACAAACCCACGCCGCTGTAGCCTTTCTTTTCAGCACAGTGATAGTAGGCATGAAACGATTTAGGCCAATACAGCTTATCCTCGAGTTGATCGACTTGAGCTTTAAGCTCTTGCAAACAAACCACATCGGCACGTTGTCGGCTGAGCCACTGAAAAAAACCTTTTCGTCCTGCAGATCGGATGCCGTTTAGATTGACGGTGATAACACGCATGTCAGGCATTATACTTGCCGACCTATTTAATGAGAGGTGCGATATGCAGGATTACCAGACCGAGTTTCTTAACTTTGCTTTAGAAAAAGGTGTACTTCGTTTTGGCGAGTTCACTCTGAAATCTGGTCGTATCAGCCCTTACTTCTTTAACGCAGGCCTGTTCAATAGCGGCTCCGCACTTGCTCGTCTTGGCCGCTTTTACGCGCAAGCGATTGTCGACTCAGGTATCAAGTTCGACGTGCTTTATGGTCCTGCATACAAAGGCATCCCTTTGGCAGCGGTAACCGCAGCCGCACTTTACGATCATCATCAGATCGATATCCCTTATGCGTTTAATCGTAAAGAAGCCAAATCACATGGTGAAGGTGGCAGCATTGTTGGACACGCACTGGAAGGTCAGATTCTGATCATCGACGATGTGATCACCGCAGGCACCGCGATTCGTGAGTCGATGGACATTATCGAAGCAGAAGGCGCAAAACCTGCAGGCGTGGTGATTGCTCTGGATCGCCAAGAGAAAGGCAAAGGTGACAAATCGGCGATCCAAGAGGTCGAGCAAGACTACGGCATTCCGGTCGCGTCAATTGCCAAGCTTGAGAACGTCATTGGCTTCCTAGAACAGCAGGGTGATGCGGACCATTTGGCGAATATTCGCGCCTATCGTGATCAATACGGCATCTAAATGTCGCGAAGCCGGCTGAAATGCCGGCTTTTTGCTATTTAACCCCAATTCTTCTGGACAAATAGACATCCCTAGACCAGAATTAGCTTCAATAACGCTCGATTTCGCAGCAAATAACAACAAAATCCCGACAGATCGGGGTCAGGGGCACTTCTCACATGGCAAACGTTTTGGTCTTAAATGGACCCAACCTTAATTTATTGGGTACCCGTGAGCCTGAAAAATATGGTCATGACACTCTGCAAAATATTGAAGACCGTCTCGCTTCACTCGCCAGTGATCACCAAATCGCGTTCTTCCAGAGCAATGTCGAAGGCGAGCTGATCAACCGCATTCATCAGGCCCAAGTCGACAAGGTCGATTTCATCCTGATCAACCCAGCCGCTTTCACTCACACCAGCATTGCGCTGCGTGATGCGATGTTGGCGGTCAATATTCCTTTCATCGAGATTCATTTGAGTAATGTGTACGCCCGCGAAAGCTTCCGTCACCACTCTTATTTGTCAGATATCGCTGTTGCAGTGATCTCCGGTCTTGGTGCTCAAGGTTACGAACTCGCATTAGCGGCTGCTCTTAGTCGCGTTGCTGAAACTGAGGATTAAACACCCATGGATATTCGCAAGGTTAAAAAGCTCATCGAGCTTCTCGAAGAATCTGATGTCGCAGAGATTGAAATTCACGAAGGTGAAGAATCTGTTCGAATCAGTCGTGCTAGCACCGCGGTTGTCGCACCAATGGCTGCACCTGTAGCTGCAGCGCCTGTTGCTGCTCCTGCACCGGCCGCCGCTGCACCTGCTGCCGCAGAACCTGAAGTTCAAGGCCACGCCGTTCGCTCACCCATGGTTGGCACTTTCTACGCTTCACCATCACCGGATGCGAGCGCATTCGTTAAAGAAGGTGACACCGTTTCAGCAGGTCAAACCCTGTGCATCATTGAAGCGATGAAGATCCTTAACCAAATTGAATCGGATAAGGCCGGCAAGATCACCAAGATCTTGGTTGAAAACGGTCAGCCAGTAGAGTTCGATCAGCCACTCTTCATTATCGAGTAATCCCATGCTGGAAAAAGTCGTCATTGCTAACCGTGGCGAAATTGCACTGCGTATTTTGCGTGCATGTCGCGAGTTAGGTATCAAAACAGTAGCGGTGCACTCTGTTGCAGACCGTGATCTGAAACACGTGCGAATTGCTGACGAATCAGTGTGTATTGGCCCAGCACCTTCTGCGAAAAGTTACCTCAACGTTCCTGCCATCATCGCAGCGGCAGAAGTCACTGACGCACAGGGCATCCACCCTGGCTACGGCTTCTTATCAGAGAACGCCGACTTTGCTGAGCGTGTTGAGAAATCGGGTTTCATCTTTATCGGTCCACGTCCCGACACCATCCGCATGATGGGTGACAAGATTACTGCGATCGAAGCGATGAAAGCTGCAGGCGTACCTACCGTACCCGGTTCAGATGGCCCACTCACCGATGACAATGAGCGCACCATTAAAATGGCACGTAACATTGGTTATCCGGTGATTGTTAAAGCTGCTGGTGGCGGCGGCGGGCGTGGTATGCGTGTTGTGCACACCGAAGCTGCGCTACTCAATTCTATTCAGTTAACGAAAGCTGAAGCGGGTGCTGCCTTTGGTAACGATACCGTTTACATGGAGAAGTTCTTGGAGAACCCACGCCACGTGGAATTCCAAGTGCTCGCTGACGAACACGGCAATGCCGTTCATCTAGGTGAGCGCGACTGCTCGATGCAACGTCGTCACCAAAAGGTGGTTGAAGAAGCTCCTGCTCCAGGCATCACCCCTGAGCTACGTGCTGAGATGGGTAACCGTTGTGCACGTGCTTGTGAAGAGATTGGTTATCGCGGTGCAGGTACGTTTGAGTTCTTGTACGAAAACGGTGAGTTTTACTTCATAGAAATGAACACCCGTGTTCAGGTTGAGCATCCAGTGACCGAGATGATCACCGGTGTCGACATCGTGAAAGAACAACTCTCAATCGCCGCGGGTAATAAGCTTAGCTTCACCCAAGATGACATCAAGATTACCGGCCATGCGATGGAATGTCGTATCAATGCCGAGAATCCAGATAACTTCATGCCTAGCCCAGGTCCTATCAATAAACTCCATTGGCCTGGAGGTCCTGGCGTTCGCGTAGACACCCATATTTATGCGGGTTACAACGTTCCACCTCACTATGATTCGATGATTGCCAAGTTGATAACGCATGGCTGTAGTCGAGATGTTGCGATCTCACGCATGCAAGGTGCTTTATCTGAAGCAGTTATTGATGGCATAAAAACCAACATTCCATTGCAGCGCCGCATTATGGATGACGCCAACTTCCAAATTGGTGGGGTAAACATCCATTATTTGGAAAAGAAACTCGGACTGAGTTAATCCACACAGGCAGCCGACAGGCTGCCTTGTTATTTCTACCTTTGAAAACTATGAGCTGGATTCAAACACACATCACGGTTGATAAAAGCCAAGCCGATCTAATTGAGCTTTTATTAGAACAACTCGGTGCACTATCGATCACTTTGGGTGATGCAGGTGACGAGCCAATGCTTGAGCCCGGCCCAGGCGAAACACCGCTGTGGCAGGCAACACGCATTACTGGCTTGTTTAGTGGCGATACCGACATGGATGCATTGCGCACGCAGTTCAATCACGCACTCGAACGCGATATCAGCCAACACTTACACATAGAGCGTCTCGAAGATGAAGATTGGGAACGCAGCTGGCTTGATCGTTTTAAACCGATGCAATTTGGTCAACGCTTATGGATCTGCCCAAGCGGTCACAAAGTTGATGCGCAAGATGCGGTGATTGTGGATCTCGATCCTGGCCTAGCGTTTGGCACCGGAACGCACCCCACCACCAGGCTCTGTTTGCAGTGGCTCGATAGTGCTGACCTTAATGGGAAAACCGTGATCGACTTCGGTTGCGGTTCAGGTGTACTCGCGATTGCTGCACTAAAACTCGGTGCCGCAAAAGTGATCGGCGTTGATCACGACCCACAGGCCGTGATCGCCACCCGCGTTAATGCAAAAAATAACGGCGTGGCAGATCGCCTAGCGGTCTTTCACAGTCAGGAATGGCAGCCACAAAAAGTCGATATCGTCCTCGCCAATATCTTAGCCAATGTTTTAATTGAGTTGAGAGATCAGATCGAACCATTAGTTAACGAGACGGGTGAACTAGTGTTATCAGGCATTTTGCAGGATCAAGCTGCCGGCGTGGAATCTGCCTATTCTGATGCACTCAAGTTCAGTCCAACGCGGTATGATGAAGGCTGGTCATTACTGCATGCTCAGCGAGCATCCTAATTAATTAAGGGAAATAGCGTGAAAACTCAGTGCCCTGCCTGCAAAGCTGTCACCGACGTTTCAACTGCAGATCTACGCGCAAGCTACGGCATCTACCGCTGCTCTCGCTGTTCACATGAATTTGATGCCTTTGAGCACGTGCACTCACCGCTAGTCGATCGAATCGCTAAGAGCACCCCAAAACCGGTGCACATCACAAAAGAGCCAGAAATCATTCAAGACGTTGCTGACGATATGCACAGCGTTGATTCAGATGCGGCGATCATTGATGAATTTATGCAGGACGTGGGCAGCCACTCGATTACTCACGACACCGCTATCGAAGAGATGAAACCCGCACCGGTGAAGTCAGGTAACGGTTGGGCAGCCTTCTTCACTATCATTCTCGTATTGGTCGTTCTGGGTCAATTTGCTTGGATTAAACGCGCTGAGATCCTTCGACTTCCTGCCGCACAGCCCTTATGTGCTTACTTAGACTGCAGTGTTGCTGAGCAACGCAATCCGAACGCCTTCCGCGTACTGTCACGTGAATTAGAAGCTGATAAAACGGATGCTCGCCTGCTTACCTTGTCATTAAGCTTCCGCAATTACGCCGATTTCGCCCAACGCGCTCCTCAGATGCAGCTTTCACTGATCGATAGCGTGAATAGCGTATTACTCCGTCGCACTTTGACGCCGAGTGAGTACTTACCTCGCGAAATAGACGCAGAAAAATTGATCGAACCCGGTCAAAAAATTGATATCCAACTTTCTATCGAGGACCCTGGTCCACAGGCTTCTGGCTTTACGATTGATTTCTTCTAAATTGGTCATTTTTTGACCAATTCTTCCTTGCTGATTTCGCTCATCAGCGTAAGATTGCACGCCTGCTGTATCTAACCCCTTTCTTTTCACTATACGCGCGAGACCGCGAGGTTCTGAGCACGATGAAAATCGGTTCTCATCAACTCGACAACAATCTGATTCTCGCGCCGATGGCAGGCGTTACCGATCGTCCTTTCCGACAGTTATGTCGTGCGCATGGCGCAGGTCTTTGCGTGTCCGAAATGGTTACTTCTGATGCCTCTTTGTATGCCAGCCGAAAGACCGTCAAGCGTTTGGATCATGAGGGTGAAAGCGCACCTATCTCCGTGCAGATTGTGGGTAATGTTCCTGAAGTGATGGCCAGCGCGGCACAAGTGAATGTTGAGCATGGTGCTGACATCATCGATATCAACATGGGCTGCCCCAAAAAGAAGGTCTGTAAAGTCGCTGCAGGCTCTGCCCTACTTCAAGACGAACCGCTTGTCGCACGTATTCTTGAAACGGTGGTGAATGCTGTTGATGTACCTGTCACCTTAAAGATTCGCACCGGCTGGGATCACGACAATCGTAACGGTGTTGCGATCGCAAAATTAGCGGAAGCTGCCGGCATTCAAGCCTTAGCGATTCATGGTCGCACGCGTGCCGATGGTTTTAGCGGTGATGCTGAATACGAAACGATCGCTGCGATTAAAGATGCCGTAAACATTCCAGTAATGGCCAATGGCGATATCACTGACCCGGTAAAAGCAAAGCAGGTTCTCGAACGTACCGGCGCTGACGCGATCATGATCGGTCGTGCTGCTCAAGGACGTCCGTGGATTTTTGAAGACATTGCGCATTACCTGGCAACCGGTGAACTGCTCGATGAGCGAGATCCGTTATGGATTCGTGATGTCTTACTCGGTCATTTAGATAACCTTTATGACTTCTATGGCGAAGAACATGGTGTACGCATCGCGCGTAAACATATCGCGTGGTACAGCAAAGCTCAGGCGGGGAGCCCGGAGTTTCGTCGCCAAATTAATGATGCACAAACGGCTAAACGCCAGCATCAATTGATCTCTGACTATTTTCAACAACTCAAGCCCAGCAGTGCTGCCGCTTAAGTTGGGACTCATTTATTGTGTGGAATAGAAAACCAAAAGCCACGTTAAGTCATTTAGTGGCTGATGCCCTTGAAGACTATTTCGACAAACTCGATGGCGATGATCCAAGCGAGTTGTATGACTTTGTTATAAGCGAAGTGGAAAAGCCTTTACTTGAATCCACCCTGGATTACTGCGGTGGCAACCAAAGCAAAACGGCTCAGGTACTTGGCATTAGTCGCGCCACACTGCGCAAGAAACTTGCGATCTACAAGATTGATTAACTCTTACTTTTACAGCGTGTAAGTCATTACACACAAACACACTTAAGGAACATCCATGCCTTCTATTTCTCGTGCATTGATCAGCGTCTCTGATAAAACCGGCGTTGTAGAGTTTGCCCAAGCGCTTGCAAACGCAGGTGTTGAAATCTTATCGACAGGCGGTACTGCTAAGTTGCTACGTGACAGCGGCATTACCTGCATGGAAGTCAGCGACTACACCGGTTTTCCCGAGATGATGGATGGTCGTGTAAAAACATTGCATCCAAAGATTCATGGTGGCATTTTGGGTCGTCGCGGCACCGACGACGAAGTAATGGAAGCACACGCGATTGGTCGTATCGATCTAGTTGCAGTGAACCTCTACCCTTTCCAGCAAACCATTGCTAAGCCAGATTGCTCACTGGAAGATGCAATTGAGAACATCGATATTGGTGGTCCAACGATGATTCGTGCTGCGGCAAAAAATCATAAAGATGTTGCGATCGTGGTTGATCCTGCGGATTACTCAACCGTCATCAATGAGATGATCGCTAACAACAACACAGTGAGTAATGCGACCTGTTTCCGACTGGCAGTTAAGACATTTGAACACACTGCACAATACGATGGTGCAATTGCCAACTATCTCGGCACCATTACTGAATCAGGCGAGAAAGAAACCTTTCCTAACACTATCAATCTGTCTTTCAATAAAACCCAGGGCATGCGCTACGGCGAGAACCCGCATCAAGGTGCGGCCTTCTATGTTGAAAACAATGTCTCAGAAGCCTGCATCTCGACAGCAACTCAACTGCAAGGCAAAGAGCTTTCGTTTAACAACATTGCTGACACCGACGCTGCATTGGAATGTGTGAAGCAATTCAACGAAAGTCCTGCTTGTGTCATCGTCAAGCACGCCAACCCTTGTGGTGTTGCAACCGCCGATGACCTGCTTGCTGCTTACGACCGCGCTTATGCAACCGATCCTGAGTCAGCCTTCGGCGGCATTATTGCCTTTAACCAAGAGCTCGATGCATCAACCGCTCAAGCAATCATTGATCGTCAATTCGTTGAGGTCATTATTGCACCTAGCGTTTCAGCCGATGCCGTTGAAGTGGTCAAGGCAAAACAAAATGTTCGCCTGCTTTCCTGTGGTCAATGGTCAGCAGAGCCAACAGCACGCTTTGATTTCAAGCGCGTGAACGGTGGCTTGTTGGTTCAAGATACCGATCTACAACTACTCAACGATATGAAGGTGGTCTCAGAGCGCCAACCAACCGAAGAAGAGCTACGCGATCTTCTGTTTAGTTGGAAGGTGTCGAAGTTCGTTAAATCAAATGCCATTGTGTACGGCAAAGATGGCATGACCATCGGTGTTGGTGCTGGTCAAATGAGCCGCGTTAACTCAGCTCGCATCGCTGCGATTAAAGCAGAGCATGCCGGTCTCACCGTTAAGGGCTCTGTGATGGCATCCGATGCATTTTTCCCTTTCCGTGATGGTATCGATAATGCTGCAGAAGCGGGCATTGCCGCAGTTATTCAACCTGGCGGCTCAATGCGCGATGACGAGGTTATCGCAGCAGCTAACGAGCATGGCATGGCCATGGTCTTCACCGGCATGCGTCACTTCCGTCACTAAGAGCACGTTGTTATGAAGGTTTTAGTCATTGGTAATGGTGGTCGCGAACATGCCTTGGCATGGAAGGCGGCACAATCTGGGCTCGCTGAGAAAGTCTTTGTTGCACCGGGCAATGCTGGCACTCACCTTGAAGACGATCTCGAGAATGTGGATATCGCGGTTGATGATATCGACGGTCTGGTTGCTTTCGCACTGCGCGAAGAAATCGGCCTTACTATCGTTGGACCCGAAGCACCCTTAGTGAAAGGTGTAGTTGATGCCTTCCAAGCCGCTGGACTGAAATGTTTTGGTCCAAGCGCTCGTGCTGCACAACTGGAAGGCTCTAAGTCATTCACTAAAGACTTCTTAGCTCGACACAAGATCCCGACCGCAGATTACGATGTCTTTACTGAAATCGACCCAGCTCTCGCGTACCTCAAAGAAAAAGGCGCGCCCATCGTCATCAAAGCTGACGGCTTAGCTGCAGGCAAAGGCGTGATCGTCGCGATGGATCTACAAACAGCTGAAGATGCTGTGCGTGACATGCTAGCCGGTAATGCGTTTGGTGAAGCCGGCAGCCGCGTGGTGATCGAAGAATTCCTTGAAGGCGAAGAAGCCAGCTTTATCGTGATGGTTGATGGTAAAAATGTACTACCCATGGCAACTAGCCAAGACCATAAACGTGTAGGCGATGGTGATACCGGCCTCAACACTGGCGGCATGGGCGCTTACTCACCAGCACCTGTGGTTACCCCAGCGGTCGATCAGCGCGTGATGGATGAAGTCATCATGCCTACCGTCAACGGTATGGCGGAAGAAGGCAATCCTTACACTGGCTTTTTGTATGCAGGCTTAATGATCACCAGCGATGGCACACCAAAGGTGATTGAATATAACTGCCGTTTCGGTGATCCAGAAACACAACCGATCATGATGCGTTTACAGTCTGATCTTGTTGCGCATTGTCTCGCTGCCATAGAAGGCAAGCTCGATGATCAACGCACACAATGGGATCAACGCCCTGCGGTTGGCGTTGTTCTCGCTGCGGGTGGTTATCCTGGCGATTACGCTAAGGGCGCTGTCATCTCAGGTTTAGATAACAAAATTGAACACAGTAAAGTCTTTCATGCCGGTACTCAAATGGATGGTGGCAATGTCGTGACGTCTGGCGGTCGCGTACTTTGTGCAACCGCATTAGGCAGCAGCGTAAAGGCTGCACAAGCACTCGCTTATCAACGTGCTGACACCATCAGCTGGGACGGTATGTTCTGCCGTCGTGATATTGCTTATCGAGCGATCGAACGCGAAGACGCTTAAATCTTATGCCGATCTCTCGTTGTAATTCGGTCGGCTTTCAATTGTTGTTTGCCATAGCGATGCTCATCGCAAGCGTCGCTATGCTTTCACCCACAACGCCCAAAGTTGACATTGAGTTTGATTACCTCGACAAACTCGTCCATCTCGGCACCTTTGCTGTTCTTGCCTTCTTACTCGATAGCGGGTGGTCTGAATCGTCGTACTCATTTAAAAAATGGGGTTCATTACTCATCTATGGTTTAGCGATTGAGGTTGCCCAACACTACATTCCTAATCGTGCCTTTGAATGGATGGATTGGGTTGCTGATGGTGCTGGCCTAGTTTTCTATGGGTTTTTCATTCTGCCGCTTCTGCGTAGACTGAATCTCCGTTAAGTCCTTTGGGGAACAAGATGTTCTTCACGCACAAAAAACTCGAACTCCCTACCGCAGCCGAAGCCTTGCCCGGTCGTGACATCGCCATGCCAGTTGCCGCTGCGCACACAGTAACGGGTAACTCACTCACACCTCCATTACCTGATGGTTATCAACAAGCACTGTTTGGACTTGGCTGCTTTTGGGGTGCAGAGCGTCGCTTCTGGCAACAAACCGGCGTGTGGACGACTGCCGTGGGCTATGCCGCCGGCTTAACACCTAATCCAACATACGAAGAAGTCTGCAGCGGCATGACCGGCCATAATGAAGTGGTCTGGCTTGCTTATAACCCGGAACAGGTCAGTTACGAGCAACTACTCAAAGTTTTTTGGGAATCGCACGACCCAACCCAAGGCATGCGTCAGGGAAATGACAGCGGCACACAATATCGCTCCGGCATTTATTGCTATAACGACGCACAACAAAGCGCAGCAGAAGCGAGTCGCGACCGTTATCAACAAGCGTTGAATGCAAAAGGCTTAGGTGTTATCACGACCGAAATCATCAGCGCACCGACGTTTTACTATGCTGAGGATTATCACCAGCAGTATCTGGATAAAAACCCGAACGGTTACTGTGGACTCGGCGGTACTGACTGCACGCTCGACTGATTACTGCACTTGGGGCGGCGCTGATTCAGCTTCTTTAAATAGTGCCGCCGCATCAATCGCATCAAAGCGATAATTTGCATTACAGAATTCACAATCCACAGAGATGCTACCCAACTCCTCAAGGATCTGAGTCACCTCACCCTCACCTAAGCTCACCAACGTATTAGCAACACGCTCACGTGAGCAACTACAACGAAAGGCCACGGGCTCTGGATCAAACAAGCGCAAGCTTTCTTCGTGGAACAAGCGATGCAATAAGGTTTCGACATCAAGCGTTAGTAGCTCATCATCCTTGATGGTGTCGGCCAACATACAAACACGACTCCAATCCTCGTCTTCTATCTCGCTTTGCGGCAAGCGCTGTAAGAACAAGCCTGCAAAAGTATCGTCGTTTCCGGCCATCCAAAGTCGTGTCGGTAGCTGTTCTGATTGCTCAAAATATTGCTCCACCGACTTCACAACATCGCCACCCTCTACCGCGACAATGCCTTGGTAACGCTCACCATTCGGTGCTTCGGTGGTAAGAATCAAACGCGCATCACCGAGTAAGCCTGCCATATCGTCGGGCTTAGCTTGAGGAGTCTCGACAAATTGCGCCATACCACGAATCGTGCGCTGCTCTGTGGCTTGCGCAATCAACGCTTGGATATCGCTCTCACTTTTCAGCTGCAGCGTGAGCGAGCCTTTGAATTTAATCGTACCGGATAGCAAAGTTACCGCGGTTAAGGTTTGGCCAAGCGCAGGTTTCACCCAACTCGGATAATCATGGCGCTCTTGCACCGCTCTCCAACTCGCATCTAAGCGCACGAACTCACCGCGAACACCAAACTCTTCAAATAGGAAACGGTACAAATAGTCTTCTGAAGCTGAACTCATGAAACTAACGTCTTTGACAAATAAAAGCTATTGTAAGCGATTCGTTATACTGATCGCGTCAATAACCCAAAGTTTCACCATGCTATTAACTCAAACCGCACAGACCCAAGACGAAAATGGGCTCAAACTCACACTACATGAAGAACTGATTGCGAGCCAAGATGCGCTCACTAGCGTTATGAAAGCAATGCAGCATGGTACGGACTTAGCCGATACACCTTGGCAAATCATGGTCTTAAACAGTCAGTTTAGCGGTCAGCAGGTTACCGCTGAGATTGGTATTTTCTTTCAATCACTCAACGGTGGTTGTAACTGCTCAGATAACCCCGATCAGATCAGCCCTGAAAACGAATACGGTGAATTCGTTTTATCCATTGATCGAGAGACATGCGAGGCAACGCTAGAGCTGAAGTAAAAAAAGGCCAGCAATGCCGGCCTTTTTAGTCAGGTTGGCTTAAAAGATTCGCTTAAACAGATTTTGCATCTGTTGCCATGAATCTTTATCTGCAGCCGCATCGTACTTCAGGTTATCAATACCGAATTCACCTGCTCCTGGATTAGTAAACCCATGACGTGCGCCTTCATAACCAACAAAAGTGAACTTGTTACCTTTCGCCGTCATTTTGTCTTTCCATGCAGCAACAATCTCGGGTTTTACAAATGCATCGGCTTCGCCATGCAGAATCAATACTTCAGGTTTTAATTGACTATCTTCAGGTGGCATCGGGAATGAACCGTGGAAACTCACTACCGCTTTAACCGGCATGTTGTTATAGGCCATCTTTAATGACGTACCGCCGCCGAAGCAGTAACCAATCGCGGCAACCTTGTCGCCCTTCACCATGCCGCTTTTCATCAGCTGCTCTAAACCAAGTGAAGCACGCTCCATCCAGGCATCTGGATCACTAGTAATCTCAGTCATGTACTCTTTAGCTTGCGCCGGCTTATCCGTTACTTTGCCATCGCCATACATATCTGCCGCAAATGACACATAACCCAACTCAGCCAACATCTGTGCACGGTGTTTCGCGTAGCCGTTTAGGCCCCACCATTCATGTGTCACCATCACGCCAGGACGCTTACCTTTTACTTTGTCATCCCAATACAGATAACCGGTGAGCTTGGCGCCTTCATGTTCATAATGAACCGCTTTAGATTGAATAGCTGCCTGTGCTGTCAATGCGAAAGTACACAGGCCAAAGAATGCGAGTAAACGCTTCATCGTAGATCTCCTTTGGTTTGTTTATTGTTATGCGCTGAGAATGAACCAGAATTTGGAAAAAGAAAACCACAAAATATTAGGTCAGTGCCTGCCAAGCCGGATGTTGGTTGATCAACATCAATGCTTGCTGCAAAAGACTGGTGCCAGGCTCTTTACGGTGCCATGTCGATGCACCCGAAGGATGCGGTAAGGGAATCAGATCAATCTCACGACCGTTTATTAACAACCGGTGTTGCTGACCAATCACATCGACTAACTTGTCGACCTGAATAAACTGACTAATCGCTAACTTACCGACCGGTAGGAGTAACTCAGGCTGATTAAGCGCTAGCTCACGGTCTAACCACACACGACACGCTGCTATCTCATCAGGGTTAGGCACCCTATCGCCTCCTTTCGGGTTTTTTCCTGGAAAGCAACGACACACAGCAGCGATATAGACCTGCTGACGAAAAGCCTCCTCATCTAAACCAATCTGATCAAACCACTTAAACAGTGTCTTACCCGCTGTCCAGGCAAAGGGCTTTTGCAGCTGAGGCTCTTTATCGCCCGGTGCTTGGCCAATCAATATTATGCGACTCTTCACCGGCTCACCCAACACCGGTGGCGCATGCATATCCGGACAATGCCGACAGGCACGCAGTTCAGCTTGATGACGAATTAACGCGGATGACATAGCGATAAGGTCTGTTATCTCAAAGAATGAACCCGGATAATAACCAATCTATTTTTCACCTGATGCCCCATGTCTGAGACCACATACGCTATTCCGCCAAAATCACTATTGCGCAAAGTCGGTCGTGCGATTGCGGACTACCAAATGATTCGTGACGGCGATCGTTTATTGCTGGGCGTTTCTGGTGGCAAAGATTCACTCGCTTTATTGCAGGTGCTGATGCACCTGAAAACCTATGCGCCAGTACAGTTTGAATTGGGCGTGATCACCGTCGACCCCGAGGTTGAAGGTTTTGACCCCAAACACCTGACCGATTATTACACCGCACTTGGTGTGGCGTGGCATTACCAGCAACAGCCGATCATGGAAGATGCTAAGCAAAACATGAGTGGCGACTCTTTCTGTTCTTATTGCTCACGCATGAAGCGCGGCATTATGTATTCCACCTGTCGCGAGCATGACTACAACGTGTTGGTATTAGCGCAGCATCTCGATGACTTAGCCGAGAGTTTTATGATGTCGGCTTTTCATCAAGGCCGATTAGGCACCATGAAGGCGCACTACACCAATGATGCTGGAGATGTGAGGATTATCCGTCCACTTGCCTATGTGCGCGAAACGATGACCGCAGCCTTCTCTAAGGAAGCACAACTTCCGATCATTCCTGATAGCTGCCCTGCCTGTTTTTCAGCACCCACACAACGCGAGCACTTTAAAGCCTTACTCGCGAGTGAAGAACGCAACAACCCGCAACTGTTTGCCAAGTTGTTGCACGCTATGCGCCCACTGATGGGCGACCGAAGCGGCGAGGAAACTGACCTCGCTGATGAAAACGATTAATTCACTTGGTAACGCGGCTCGCCGGCAATAAAGGCTTCGATGTTTTGCTGAATCTGATTAACGGTATTTTGACGCGCCTGTCGGCCTGCCCATGCGGTATGCGGCGTGATAATCAAATTCGGGATGTCGTCTTGTAGTAACACGTAGTCTTCTGGCGGCGGCTCAATATCCACCACATCTAGTGCAGCTCCACCAATCACTCCCTCACGCAAGGCATCAGCTAGCGCGGCGTTATCCACCACCGGGCCTCGAGCTGCATTCACCAACAGCGCATGTGATGGCATTTTTTCTAACGCTGCACGATCTATGACATGTTTTGTGTTATCCGTCAGTGGTACGTGCAAACTTAATACATCGACTTGAGGCAACAACTCATCCAAAGCAACACGTCCTGCTTGTGGCTCACCGCCGGGACGCTGCGCAATCAAGACACGCATACCGAAGGCTTCCGCTAAACGTGCAACCCCTTGACCTAATTCACCATAACCCACAATACCAATGGTCATGCCTCGCAGCTCTCGCACGGGATATTCGAGCAAACAGAACTGATCACTTTTCGACCAGTCACCCCGCTTAACCGCCTCGGTGTATTTAAACAAGCTGGTAAAGTGCGCCAACATCACGCCAATCACGTGCTGCGCAACACTGTCAGTGCCGTAAGCGCGGACATTACTCACCACGATGCCCATCTCAGATGCGGTTTTCAGGTCAATGTTATTGGTGCCGGTTGCAGCAACACAGATCAACTTCAGGTCCGGCAGCTGGCGTAACAGCTCACCATCCAAAACCACCTTATTGGAGACCACCACCTGAGCACCTTTCATGCGCTCGAGCCGCTCTTCAGGACGGGTTTTCTCATGCAGATCCCAATCAGGCAAACAGGCTTGTAGTGCAGAGAGATCGAGATCCTCTGGCGCAAGACTGGCTAAATCTAAAAAAACACCCTTTTGCATGGCTTTCTCCTACGTTTTGCCAAGTGTGTACAGGTTTCGCCGTGAACACCATCTTTTCATTTCATAAATTTTCAATACAGGACCCAAATGCATTGAGTTTCCCCATACTTGGAGCAAACGTTGAGGTGCAGTTTCCGATAAAATGCGGCTTTGTTATCGACCGTGCTTTTAGCCACAGCGCATCTTATGGAACGTATTCGCGAGATTCCTTACAACTACACCTCGTTTTCCGATCGCGAGATCGTGATTCGCTACTTGGGTGAAGACAACTGGGCGCTGATTGAATCTTTGCGTGGTACTCGTCGCACCGGTCGTTCGGCGCGCATGCTGTTCGAAGTCCTTGGTGACATGTGGGTGGTTGAGCGCAACCCTTACCTCCAGGACGATCTGATCAATAATCGCGAGCGCCGCAATGCGCTGATTGAGGCATTGAATCATCGTTTACGCCAGTTCGAACAGCGTTTGAATGACAATCCGAACGCCGAACGCCTACTTCAAGCTGCGCAAAAAGCTGTGGATGACTTCTCGAATGCCTTTGGTGAACGCGAACAATTACGCCGTAAGGTCATCCAAGCGTTGAGCAAAATTACGCGTCGAGACAATATCGATTTCTCTGGCTTAGCACGTGTATCGCATTCAACCGATGCCACCGACTGGCGTGTTGAGATGCCATTTGTGGTGATCTCACCGGATACTGAAGAAGAAGTCGCGGCGATTGTCGAGTCTTGCATTAACTGCGGCCTAACCTTGATTCCTCGTGGTGGCGGTACCGGCTACACCGGCTCAGCCGTTCCTCTCGATGCCCATTGCGCTGTCATCAATACGGAAAAACTTGAAGACCTATCCGAGGTAGAACATATCGAGCTACCCGGCGTGAACGGCAAAGTTGCCACCGTTCGAACAGGTGCTGGTGTTGTTACACGTCGCGTATCGGATTTAGCTAATGCGCATGGCCTTGCCTTTGCGGTTGACCCTACCTCACAAGACGCATCAACTATCGGCGGCAACATCGCGATGAATGCCGGTGGAAAGAAAGCGGTGCTATGGGGCACTACGCTCGACAACTTAGTCAGTTGGCGCATGGTGACACCCCAAGCTGATTGGCTTGAGGTGACTCGTATCAACCACAATCTTGGCAAGATCCATGATCAAGCTAATGTGGAATTCTCGATTCAGCGTTATCACCCAGATGGCAAAACACCTAAAGGTGAAGCCGAGGTGTTGCGCATGCCAGGGAGCGCTTTCCGCAAAGTTGGTTTAGGTAAAGACGTTACCGATAAATTTTTATCTGGCTTGCCGGGCATTCAAAAAGAAGGTTGTGATGGCCTGATTACCTCGTCACGCTTTGTGCTGCATCGTATGCCAAGTCAGTCAAACACCGTGTGTTTAGAATTCTTTGGTAATGATCTCGCTAAAGCTGTACCTGCGATTGTTGAGATCACCGATTACATTGCACAAACCGATGGTGTTCAAATTGCAGGTCTTGAGCACTTAGATGAACGCTACATCAAAGCCGTCGGTTACAGCACAAAAGCAGCACGCCGTGACACGCCCAAGATGGTGTTGATTGCAGACCTTGTCTCTGATGATGCCAACATCTTAAATGCCGCGACCGAGATGGTGATCAACAAAGCTAAAGCGCGCGAAGCTGAAGGCTTTATTGCTACCACCCCGGAGAAGCGCAAAGCCTTCTGGGCAGATCGTGCACGCACAGCGGCCATCTCTGCGCATACGAATGCGTTCAAAATAAACGAAGACGTGGTGATTCCGCTGCCTCGTTTGGCCGACTACAGCCGCGGTATCGAGCGCATTAATATCGAACAATCGATCAGCAATAAACTGCAATCTATCGCAGCGATGCGCAAAGTACTCGATCAACACAAGCGACAAGCTGATGATGAGATTACTGAAAGTAAACTCAAGCTGGCTTACGAAACTTTGTCTGAAGTCGAGCAACGCTGGTCGAGTTTATTAAGCAACTTTGATCAAGCCGCTGCCAATCAAACCATTCTGACCGAGCAAGAACGCGAGCACATACAAGCGAATGATCTTGTGATCGACATGTTGCTGCGTCGTGATATTCGCATTTCTTATCGCCAAGAGCTGAAAGCGCCATTGCGCGAAATTCTTCAAGGTAGCGAGTTAGAAAAACTTCGCGGCAAACTTCGCGACGCACACCTCGAGATGAAGAATGAACGTTTGTTTGTCGCGCTGCACATGCACGCTGGTGATGGCAACGTTCACACGAACATACCTGTGCATTCACATAACTACCGCATGTTGCATGAAGCTGATCGCATCGTTGATCAAGTTATGCAGCTTGCCAAATCACTTGATGGCGTTATCTCAGGTGAGCACGGTATTGGCTTAACCAAGGTTCAATACTTAGAGCCAGAGAAACTGGCAGACTTTGTTGCTTACAAAAACCAAGTCGACCCCGATCATCACTTCAACCGTGGCAAGCTGATGTCCAATCAAGGGCTCGAGGGTGCTTACACCCCATCACTGCGATTGGTGCAACAAGAAGCGATCATTCTTGAGCAAAGTGAGCTAGGCCAGCTTAACGATGACATCAAACACTGCTTACGCTGCGGCAAATGTAAGCCTAAGTGTATGACGCATGTGCCTCGCGCCAACCTACTTTACTCGCCACGCAACAAGATTCTCGGTACAGGCCTGGTCATCGAGGCTTTTTTGTATGAAGAACAAACACGTCGCGGTATCGCCTTCGAGCACTTTGAAGAGATGAATGATATTGCAGACCACTGCACCATTTGTCACAAGTGTGAAGCGCCTTGTCCTGTGAACATCGACTTTGGCGATGTCACCATGCGTATGCGCAAAATTCTGACGCAAGCAGGCGAGAAGAGTTTCAACTTAGGTAGCTGGGCTGCGATGCAGTTCTTGAACACCACCAATCCAACCACCATTCGCTGGTTACGCAAAGGTATGGCTGACCTTGGCTTTAAAGCCATGTCCTTTGGTCATGATCTAATTAAGCACACAGGCTTGTTGCGTAAGAATGCAAAGATACCGGCATCAACAACCGGAAAACCCAAACTTCTGGATATACCAATCGAGATGGTTCGCCGTCCGATTCGTGTTGAGCTACCTAAACAGTCGTATCGCACCGCACTAGGTCTCGATGATCCAAGCTATGTTCCAATTCTGCGCAACCCAAGCAAAGCAGATGATGACAGCGATGCTGTTTTCTACTTCCCGGGTTGTGGCTCTGAGCGTTTATTCTCAGATGTCGGCTTAGCCACCCTAGCGATGCTCAGCGAAACGGGTGCACAAACGGTATTACCACCCGGCTATTTATGTTGTGGCTACCCACAAACCAGTGCTGGACAACATGATCGTGGTCAGCAGATCACAACTAGCAACCGTGTCTTATTCCATCGTGTCGCCAACACCCTGAACTATCTCGACATCAAAACCGTCGTAGTCTCTTGCGGTACCTGTATGGACCAACTGCTTAAGTACGAATTTGAGCAAATTTTCCCTGGCTGTCGTCTACTCGATATTCACGAGTATCTACTCGAAAAAGGTATCAAGCTGGATAAGGTCGATGGTGTGCAATATCTCTACCACGATCCTTGTCATAGTCCAATGAAGGAATATGACCCGATCCAAGTCAGCACGACATTGTTAGGTCAAAACGTGACTTTGTCCGATCGATGCTGCGGTGAAGCCGGCACCTTAGGTACTGCTCGCCCAGATATCGCCAACCAATTGCGTTTCCGCAAATCGGAGGAACTACGAAAAGGTATTAAAGCGCTGACAGGTCAAGAAAAAGCAACACAAGGCAATGTAAAACTGCTCACCAGCTGCCCCGCTTGCCAACAAGGCTTGTCACGTTATGGTGATGAAACAGGCCTTAAAACCGACTATATCGTCATTGAGCTTGCCAAACACTTACTTGGTGACGGCTGGCAGAAACGCTTTATTGAACAAGCCAAACAAGGCGGCATAGAAAAGGTTCTTTTGTAATGCCTAATCAGCACATCCCCGCCCCTGAAGCGCTTGAGCTACTAAAACTTGGCAACAAGCGCTTTGTTGCAGAAACACGCAAAACAACTGGCAGTGATCACACCCGCCGCACCCAATTAACCGTTGGACAAGAACCCTTTGCAATTATTCTTGGCTGTTCTGATTCGCGGGTACCTGCTGAGCTTGTGTTTGATGTTGGTCTTGGCGATCTATTCGTAATCCGAGTTGCTGGCAACATTGTTGCGCCTTCGCAAATTGGTAGTGTGGAATTTGCAGTTGATCGCTTTAAAACCCGCCTCGTCGTTGTTCTCGGTCATTCAAACTGTGGCGCTGTTTGCGCAACACTCGATGAACTAAAACAGCCCGCAGAAGAACGCTCACCCAATATGGCCGCCATTGTGGATCGCATTCGTCCTTCTATCGAAGTCTTGCTTGATACGGATGTACGCAACGCTCCAGAGAAACTTTTACATCATGCCGTTATGGCGAATATCCGTGCCTCAGCCAACCAATTGCGTCATGGCTCACAGATTATTGAAAAGTTAATTCAGGAAGATGGATTGATGATTGTTGGCGCCCACTATTCACTGGATACCGGTGAAGTAGAGTTTTTTGACGGCGTTTAGTCTTCGTTATTTCTGCTTACGCGTGGATAAAGTATCGAGTAACTCTCGTGACTGCATCAGTAACTCTCGACTTGTTTTAACTCGATCATTAACTGACTCAACAAGCTTCGCACCCAAAGCAGTTCGAGATTTTGTCGCCACAATTGATGGATGTTTATGCTTCATGAGTTCTCCCAAAAACGCAGATACTCTTTATCCTAGTTTTCCAGAAATAGTTTAATGCGATTAGCGGTTTTTGTAAGACACCCCTTACGTGAAATTTTCAATCCTTATTTTGGATAGCGAGTCTTGTACTTGATTTACCAGGCGCTATTGCACCGCAAAAGATCATATTTTTTCATGTTGCGGCGCAATAATTTCAATAATGCGTTTTTCACGATAGGCAAAGATTTTTTTTAGCTGCGGACGCACCCATATGCGATCAAGCCAACGACTCAAAAAATTGGGTAGCCAATTGGGTAACGCATAGTAAACCGTGTCAATCATGGTGGTAGATCGATCGTCGTTTTCGACGAAACGATGCTCATGAAACCAAAAGCTATAGGGGCCTTTTAGCTGCTCATCAACAAAATAGTCAGGTGCTTGATAGTGCGAAATAATTGACCGCCAGCGAAGACGCCAACCAAATTGACGAATGGTGTAATCAATAATTCGCCCTTGATACATACGTATAGGTGGCGGGGTTAGCAAAACAAAATTTAACCAATGAGGCGTCAGCTCAGCGAGCAACTCGGCGCGCTCAAAGTGCGCAAAGATCACATCCCTTGATTGTTCAAATCGCTGCGTTTGCTCAAATTGATAAACCGGTAAGTTAGCCACAGGTTTTCTCATCGCATGACTTGCGATTTCTCCAACGCAAGAAGCGTACATAACCCCATTCAAGTACAGGCAACAAATGCAGTGTCTTCACAGTGCCAGCTAACCAACGATAAGCTGGCAATTGGGACCACAGCAAGACAAAACCTGCCGCACCCGTCTGCCAATTACCCAAGTCATCTCGAACATGAAAGCGCGCCAATGCCGCGACTTGGCTAATACCAAATGTAGCAAGCTGATCTAAGTCACGAGTGACATCAACCCAATCAATCTTATCTGCATCTTTACGACGTTGATAATGGCTTATCTCGCGAGAACATAAGGGGCATTTACCGTCGTAAAGTACAACAACACGCATCACTCAGGTTTCTGCAAACAAATGTGAATAACGTCCGTCATGCCTTCTCGGAAACCAGCTTCGCATACACATAGATAGTAGCGCCACATACGGCGGAAACGCTCATCGTAACCACGCGACTCCATCCACGCGGTATCTGCGGAGAAGTTCTCATCCCATTCACGTAGGGTATCTGCATAATCTTCGCCATAACGATCCACCTGCATCACATCAAGATCATGCTCAATGGCTAAACGACGCAAATGTGTTTCGGTTGGCAACATGCCGCCCGGGAAGATGTACTTCTGAATAAAGCCACCGGGTGATTTTTCGTAAGCATCAAAAAGATCTTCTCGAATGGTAATGATCTGCAATACCGCACGGCCACCTGGACGCAAACGCTCTTTCAACACCTCAAAGTAAGTCTGCCAGTACTCCTTACCGACCGCTTCGAACATCTCAATCGACACAATGTGATCAAACTGTCCCTCAACATCACGATAGTCTTGTAAGCGAATAGTGGTTAAATCTTCTAGGCCATTCATTTCAAGTCGAGCTATGGCGTAGTTATGCTGCTGTTCCGACAAAGTCAGGCCGACGACATTCGCATTCCTTTGTGCTGCAAACTCAGCAAAGCCGCCCCAACCACAGCCAATCTCAAGGACACGCTGATGTGGCTGAATACCTGCAAGGTTAAAAATACGGCGGTACTTTTCGGTCTGCGCCATCTCCAAATCCATCACGCCATCAAACACTGCTGAGGAGTAACTCATGGTGTTATCCAACCATCGAGCGTAGAAAGCGTTACCTAAATCGTAATGTGCCGATATGTTTTTACGACTTCCCAATAAAGTGTTACCGCGAGAATGATGCAACCGCTTAGCCAGCCAAGCTGCAACTGGGTGACGTTCTTCTGCATTGATGTAATCTAAATTGGTTGCAATCAGTTCAAGCGTGGATGACAGATCATCAGAATGCCACTCGCCTGCCATGAAGGACTCAGCAAAACCAATATCTCCCGAAAACAAGACTCGTGAAGCAAACTTGATTGGATTATCAATCTTGATATGTCCAATCAGTGACAAATCATCTGCTTTGATCTTTTGGGCGTAATCTTCAAACTCAATCATCAAAGTACCTGTTTGAATCTTTGCAAACCAGTTAATGATTTTTGCTTGGATAAAGCTCGCTTTATCACGCTGTTTTACGTGCGGGATGTTCAGTGATGAAACACGAGTATTCATTTAGATACCTCAATCATTGGCGGTGCGGGCTTGCGATGAAAACGCGCACCCTTTAGCCAAAGCTTCAAGGCATGCCAATGAATGGCGCCGAGAACTTTGACTGCTAAAAATGGAAAACGAAAAACTTGCTTAAGAATTTGCGTATCGCAGAATTCAACCGAACGCCCGGTCTGCGTTGCGCTTAGCTTCGGCAACTGTTTGTCATTAAGCAAAATACTTAGGCGTAATTTTTCATCAGGCTGATGAAAGGAGAAGGCATAGCCTCCCTTAAGATCCATAAAGGGAGAAACATGAAAAATCTTTTCACTACCTGTTTGTACAGGCCACTTTCGATCTCCATCGAGAAGATAGACATGCTTCTCACCAAAGGTGTTACGAACTTCACATAAGATGGCAACTGGCTGATCTTTTTCATCCAAACAGAACCAAACACTCAATGGATTGAACACAAGCCCTAATACTCGAGGCATCGCCAACAAGAAGATCTTGTGTGGTTTTTGAAAACCTTTTTCAACTAAGCAACGCTCAACCCATGCGCGGAAATCCTGCTCCCCTACTGGCAAATGGTCTTTCGCTCTCAGGCTAATCAAGTTCCAACGATTGAGTGAAAACCAACGTGATTGTCGACTCGATTCTTGTAATGAGTCGATATCGAATAAGGCCGTAAAAATGTCGTAATTAAAGCGATAGCCTAAATCGCCATAACGGCGATGCATCACAGAACAGGGATAGAGACACTGTTTGATCATGCAGCGGCCTTATCCTTTTTTTGCTCAATCAAATCACGCGATGCGAGCAAGGCCTTCAACCATGCTGGATCTAGCGCCTTGCCTCCAGAAATCGCATGCGCGACTTCTACTCCAGAGCGCATACCGTCCTCATGAAAGCCATACCCCGTCCATGCACCGGCAAACCACAAATGATTTTCACCTTGTACTAATGGCAGTGACTTTAATCGCGCTTCACTGTCGCTATCGAAAACAGGGTGTGCATATTCAATTCGTTGAATAATCTTGCTCTGCTCTGGCTCAAGCACTGGGTTCAAGGTGACAAAGTAATTGGTTTTCGTGTTCAGATTCTGCAGCGAGTTCATCCAATAGGTCACACTAACACTTGGGTCAGCTGCATCTCGCTGTTCACCCAGATAATTCCAAGAACTCCATGCCGCTTTTCGCTTTGGCATCAGTGCTTCGTCATTATGAAGAACAGCGATATTGGTTTGATAAGCCACGCTATCAAGAACCAGTCGTTGTGCGGGGCTTTGCGTTTTTACAATCCGACCTGCTTGATCGGAGTGACAGGCCATTACCAACTCGTCAGCACGAAGCTGCTTACCTGACGCTAATTCGACAGACCATTGTTTGCCTTCACGAATAGCGGCAACTGCAGAATCCCCGAGAAGTATTCTTTCACCTAAATGTGCAGCCACCTTTTTCACATAACTTTGCGAGCCATTAACCACCGTTTCCCACTTTGGACGGTCTTTAAGTTGCATCAAGCCGTGGTTATCAAAAAAACGAATGAGCGATCGTGCTGAGAAATGTGCCACGGCCTCTACCGGTGATGACCAAATAGCCGCTGCCATAGGGAGTAGATAGTGCTGGCGCAGCTCCCTGGAGAAGTTATGCATCTCTAGATACTCAGCCAAGGTTTGCTCAGGATGGATTACGTCATTACGCAACTCACTTGTCGCTGTTTTGTTGAAACGCAAAATGTCGCGAATCATCCGATGAAAACGTGGGCTAACCAGGTTCCGGCGCTGCGCAAACAAACCATTAAAATCGCTACCGTTATATTCCACGCCGTTTGGACGCATCGATACCGAGAAAGACATGTCTGTTGGATAGGTCTCAACACCCAATTCATAGAACCATTTGCTTAGCAATGGATAGTTAGGACGGTTAAACACCATGTAACCGGTATCCACTGCAACCTGACGACTCGCTTCACTGTGAGTGACGGTGTTCGCATGCCCGCCTAAACGTGCATCTGACTCGACCAAAGTCACGTTGGCCAAATCCTTTAAAAACCAGGCGGCCGAGAGCCCGCTCACTCCACCACCAATAATAAGGACGTCTTTTTTGTTCATGTTTTATGTATTGTCCAAATAAAAAAGTTAAACAAAGGTTGAACTTTTTGAAATCTTGTACCACTATATTCGTACAAACTTTTAACACATGCAAGTTTTCGATATGAAAATAAAGACAAAAGCAGGGTTATTACTCATTGGGGCACTCATGAGCCAGACAGTTATTGGACAAGATGAACAATACGTTCTTGGACACAGCATCAAGCCTTTGGGCAAATCTGAGGCCGTGGAGCTAAGCCAGTACGAGGGAAAGGTGCTTTTAGTTGTGAATACCGCGAGTCAGTGCGGCTTTACCCCGCAATTCGAGTCTCTCGAGAAGCTTTATAAAGACAAGAAAGACCAAGGTTTTGAAGTACTTGGCTTCCCTTCTGGCGATTTTGGCGGTCAGGAATTCAACAACTCAGACAAGATCGCGAGCTTTTGCCAAGTTAATTATGGTGTGACCTTCCCCATGTTCGAAAAGATCAAGGTCAAAGGTAAAGATGCGCATCCTTTTTATAAGCAGCTCGCTAAAGAGGCCA
>Ga0181599_1000721_pt1 | contig 34365 bp, 25 predicted proteins | sample 041ome_3_FD_148658 | JGI IMG/M metagenome (GOLD analysis project Ga0181599, IMG submission 148658) | Coastal salt marsh microbial communities from the Groves Creek Marsh, Skidaway Island, Georgia - 041405US metaG (spades assembly) | ecosystem: Environmental > Aquatic > Marine > Intertidal zone >...
CGGGCCGGCGGGCAGGCGGGCGGGCGCGCATGTGTGTGCGTGTATGTCTATACAGTACAAGTACAGACAGATCTCTTCTGGTGCCGGCGCCACCAGGCGGGTGGACGCGCCGAATGTCCGAGACAAAAATGTATGTCTATACAGTACAAGTACTAGTACAGATCTCTTCTGGCACCGGCGCCGCGTGGGGACACGCGGCCGTCGTCCGCGTGGACCAACGATGGGTGGGGAGTCTCAGGCTGGACCAGCGACGGCGAGACGTGGATACTTTTCTGGGACATTCGGCGCGATTGTCGTATGAGAGAACGTCGCGGACACGTGCGACGAGAGATGTCTATGATGACGCTCCCGACGACGAGGATGGAGTTTGACGACGGACGCGCGCGTATGTTACAAGAGGAGTACTAGTACGACTGTGTACGACGACGATGACTGGTTCGAGGGTAACGGTGGGTGTGGGTGAGACGCGGTGGTGTGGTGCGCCGGACCGGTGGTGTTAGGCTAGGCGTCGTCGTCGTCGTCGACGTCGTCGGCGTAGCGTCGACGACGACGTTGGGCGCGAAGGACTGCTGGACGTCGCGGCGATGGTTTCGCGGCGGTGGCATCCACCCGGGACGCCGCGTCGGCGTCGTCGAGGTGTAAGGCGTCGACGACGGCGGAGGCAGAGACGACGGCGGCGGAGCGGGAGGCGCGTTCGTCGCGTTCGTCGCGTTCGAGCCGCTCGAGCGGCGACCACGTGGAGGATTTTCCACGGCTTGCCGTTGAAGGCGCGCGCGCGCGGAACATGCGTTTCATTTCACGCGCTTGCGTGTAGTGATGAATCGCTTTTGCCGGTTGACCGGCGCGCTCCTCGAGCTTGGCCATTTCAAAGACGACACCCCAATGGTCGGGATGCGCGCGCTGCGCGATGGAGAGCACGTCGCGCGCCGCGTCGAAACGTCCGAGACGACTTTGACATTCTGCCAAACCAATCAGGCATACGACGTTACCGCGTTCGACTTCCAAGCCGCGCGTGTAGAGCGCCAAGGCAGTTTCGATGCTTCGCGTGTTGTTTTCGGCAAAGGCTTCGAAACGCGCCCAGGCAGCCCACGTGTGCACAGACCACGGCGCAATGGCGCTTGCGCGTTGAAATTGCTCTCGCGCGATGGATGAGTCTCCATCGCGGTGTTTGGACTCACTCACCGCCCACGCTTGCGCCAAGTGATGATTGTCCGGATGAGCTTCTATCCCGCGCTTGTACAACGCGCGCGCGTTGGCCAAGCGTCCCGCTTTCGCTTCGAGACGCGCCCAAGACTGAATCAAGAATGGGTCGGTTGGATTAGACGCCGCGCCCATGGCGTACGCAGCGATAGCTGCAGTGACGTTACCACTCGCTTCTTCGATTTGTCCACGCGCGTGCGCCACGGCAGGGTTGTTCGCGTCCAATGCTTCCGCCTTGTCGAGAAGCGTTCGCGCTTGGGCGAGATCGCCTCGGCGCGACGCGCCTTGAGACCACGTGTGGTACACCTTGGCTTGACCCTTTCCGGACTCTTCTGTGGTGATCTTACCTTCGGCACTCGCTTCAGCGAGCACTGCGATGGCGCGCGCGAATAAATCAGGCGCGGATGTCGTATGCAGCGCGTCGGTGGACGCGAGTTCCATCATCGCCCATTTACGAAGGGTCTCGGCGCGCACCAGTGGCATGTCGGTGCAGTGCAAGAGAGCGGCTCGGTACAGCCCACGCGCGCGCTCCGGATCTCCTTGAAGAAGTTCGAATCTTGCCCATTGCTCCCAGGTTTCAATCTCGCTCGGTGTGCGCGTGGTGCGTTGATAAAACAACTGACGCGCCGTCTCCGCTCGCCCCGACTTCATCAAATCCCAAACCAGTTGCCATTCAATCGGTGCGGGATTGGTTTCTCGCATCGCCGCCGCAGCCTTTCTTGCGGCGGCATCAGACTTGCCGATGTATTCGTAGCTTGAATTCACAGCTTCACGCACGGTGGCGATGAGCTCAGCTTCGTCTTCAAGCTTGCTACCCGTGGGTACAACATCGACATCGATGACGGCATCCTCGACGTCAACCGTTTGAACCTCAACGACGACGTCTTCTTCTGTGTCGAGAGCCACAGCCTCGATGGCAGCTAACGTTTCAGCGTCCGCCTTTGGTAACGCACTAATCGCCGTGAGAGAAGCTCGGAATTTGGTGAACTCATTCGGATCGATGGTGCCGTCTTCGTTGACATCCAGCAACGTCATCAACGCGTCCGCCTCGGCGCGCAGCTGAGATTCTTCCTCAGTATTCCAAATCTTCGACAGCACTTGACGTAACTCAGCGATAGTGACTCGTCCATCGCCATCGAGATCGAACGTATCGAACAGACGATCATGGTCGGCGCAGCGAGTACGCAAATCGGAGTGCATGAATGACCCAAACTTTTCCTCAGCGGCGCGGTTAGCAGCGGTTGCGAGATCAGCCAACGAGCGCACCATGCCAGTGTCTTCCTTCAAACCACCCTTATATGACGTGTGCGACGCCGCACCAGCCTCAGCGGCGATGTGCATGGCGCATGTGCGAATCTGCAGCTCGACGTTGGCGCCTCGCTTCAGCGCGTCGCTCATCGACAGCGGCTTACCATTCGTATCAAACGCCACCTTGAGCGTGCTATGCAACGAAGAGTAACCATTAGGCTTGGGATTGCTCACGTAATCCTTTGTTCTACCACTTACTGCGGGAAACATGGAGTGTGCAATTTGCTGCGCGCGATAGCACGCCGCGTTTGCCGCCTTTAAAGCGCGCGCCTCGGCATCCTCTGCGGCGCTCACTTCACCAACATCCGGCATTTCCGCCGCACTCCCTGGTTGCGGGGTTAAAATCAAACGCATACCGAGCAAATCATGTACTTGTTCACGCTTGCGTCCATCACGAATAATCTTCTTCATCGTTGAGTATCTAGATTTGCGTCGAGCTAAAACCTTCACGCCCCCTCGCCCGACGAGCGCGTTCAACGTCGTGTCAGAGTTCATCGCATCCGCCATGAGCTTCGACGTACGGTCTAACACCGCCGAGTCCTCCGGATTGTTCGACGCCAACCACTGTTCCAACGACGCATACGAGGTTGGGAACAAAATCTTAAACGCCAAATCCTCGAGCTCGGCGCACAGCGTACCAGTGTTGAGCGCGTGCGCCATGGGTGCGTAAATTTGCATCGTCTCGAGCGCTAAAGTCGTTCGCTGAATGGGTGCATACTCGTCCACATGACGCAAAACGTCTAATCTACACGCCAACTCAACCACAATCGCTCGAATGTCATGAAAAGACAAGTAAAACGACCTCAATCTCTCGGCGGATTCCTCGTCGTACGAGTGTACGCGTCTCGGCAAATCGTGCACGCGCCCGACGTCGTGCGCGAGCTTCATCACTCCTTCCCCTAATACAGCCTCAATCTCGTCCAACGTCACCGTCCCATGCACCACGGCTTCACGCAACAACCCAGCAGAAATACATTCCGCATCCATACCTAAATCCACGAGCGTCAACGTCACGTCCACCGCGCGTTCGTGCGCCGGTTTCTCGCCCCCCGTCTTTGACTCCTTATGCCCCCCAGTCATCGGTATCTGCTGCAACCTTGGAATCGCCAGCGTCAACGCCGACAACAACATCTCCTTATTCACCTCCCCATGCTCAGCCAAGCGTGGATTAATCGCATCCCACGCCGCGACAAAATCCATCACGCGCGACGACGACCCAAACGCGCCCGCGCCGCTCGCGCCCGAGCTCAACTGCAACTGCAACGCCGGCACCGCGGGCGTCGGCGACCCAGACGTCGACCCTGCATCCATTCGTGAATACACATCATCATCCACGCTCGCGTTCGCGCGCGTGCCCTTCGTGCGCGACGCCTGACGCCGTACCCCGCCTGTGCCCACCACTGTGGTGTGACGTCCCGCAGCGCATCGTCGCGAGCTCCCGCGCGCCGTCGTCGACGTCGTCGACGTCGTCGTCACCCCTGTGCGGCATCGCGCGTCACACGCGACGTGTGCGCGCATCGCCGCATGCGAAGGCGCCATCCGTGCGCGGTGGCGTCGACGCAAAGGCGTCGGGGATTGACGTCTTAGCCACAGCCACGGTCGACGTCACGCGAGCTGTGAGGGACTCCTTGCCTGGTCATGAACGGTGAAGTGTCCGACCGACCACGTTCGCGACGCCACAGGGTCCGTGGACACCCGCGCCAGACGTCGTCGCATGGCGCGCGACGCGGCGCGCGAGGCGTTGCATGGGGAGAACATCACGAGCGTCGCGCGCGAGGGCGCGCGCGGTGCGATCGCGGGCGTGCTCGCGCGCGCGGTGACGCATCCATTGGATACGATGAAGGCTCGAGCGCAAGTCATGGGCGCGGCGCGGATGACGACGGGTTCGGCGCGTACGGGGGTCGGGTACGCGCGAGGGCTGTATGCTGGGTTCGGTGCCGTCGCGGCGTTCGCGCCGTTCGCGTCTGGGGCGTATTTTATCGGGTTGGAGAGCGGCTCGAGGTGGTTTGGTGAGGGCGCGGCGGGCGCGGCGGCGACGGGCGCGTGGGCGCAAGCGCTCGCTGGCGTGGTGTATACGCCCATGGATGTCATTAAAGAACGGTTACAGACGCAGAATGTGTTGAGTGCGAACGCACGAGCTGGGGCGTATAAGCATTGGATCGACGCGGGGCGGATGATTATTAGAGAAGAGGGCGCGTTTAGCGGGTTGTTTCGCGGGTATTGGGCGCAAAATTTTGTGTGGTGGCCGTGGTCGGCGATGTATTTCGTCATCTATGACGCCTCACGACGTGCGTTTGCAAATGGGAATACAGACAGCGATGCCGTGGCGCCGTGGGTGAGTTCGGCGTGTGCGACGGGGGCGGCGGCGGCGGCGACGACGGCGACGCACCCGCTCGATTTGGCCAAGACGCGCATGCAGACGATGAAGTTTGCCCCTGGTGAGGCGTCTCTCGTGCGCGTGTTGCGCAACGTCGTCGCGCGCGAGGGCGTGCGTGGATTATTTGCGGGTGTGGGTGCGCGCGTGGCGTCCGTAGCTCCAGGTTCGGCGATTTCATTCTACATTTACGAGACGCTGAAGCAAATGGGTTGATGGGCAACGAAACCATGTTTCCACATGCACCACGGGTAGGCGGTAGATTTTATTAGTAGCATTAGTTAGCAGCAGTAGTCGTAGAAGGTGTTCATTACATACCGTATCCACCAACGTAACGTAACACGTAACGTAACACGTAACACGTAACACGTAACACGTAACGTAACACGCTAACGCTATACGCCGCGAAGTGCCGCGTACGATGTGCCCGCCGCCTGTTACTCTTCTTCAACATCGCACTCACCGCAATCAAAGCCCTCGATTTCGTCCCAATACCCAATTCCTCCCGCCATGTGTAAGAGGTTATCCGTGCCCCAACCTCGCGCCGCAAGCTCGTACAGCGCCATCAAACTTGGCGTCTGGACGCCGTTTTCATAATCCACACCAGGCTCGCCTAAAACTCCACCCACATCATCATATAAGATAATTTTCGACCCCCATTCGACGTGCTCTTGTAATTCGTCCAAGAAATCCTCATTTTCCGTGACATTTAAATACGCCGTGCCGATGCGCTCGGGAAATATCATCGCCGATAACGCCGCTTTGCCCCACTGGCTCGGATCCTTCGCATCCATCGCGCGATAATATTGCGCATTCACCGCACCCCAGCAATGACGATCACAATAATCTGCAAACGGACGCACATCAACGAGCGTATACCCATCCTCTTCGCACATCGCCTTCGCGCTCGCCGGCGCGATTTGTTCGATACCGGCGCCGATGAGCTCCTCTTGCATCAACCGCCACACCGTCGGGCCCGTATACGACTCCGCGCCCGGCGACCCTTCTGGACGCAAAAAAGGCCCAGGCGTCCAAAATCCATTCTCATCCTCGCTCGCTCGCGCGCGCACGCAGCGTCGCGCGCCCGTAGCCGATGGCTTTACCGATGGATAACAACTACCGGTGCGCGTATCTGCGCGCGCGCGCTCGGACGCGACCGTGGGCGACGCGCGCGCGGCATCGATGGCGCGAATCATCCGCATCGTCATCATTCCTCGCCGTCCTCCTTGTCGTCGTCGTCGTCGCCTCGATGTGCGTCGGTGCCGTCGCGCGCCGGGGACTGCGGTCGACGACACTTTGCGCACGCCAATCACCCACACACGCCATGCCGTCGACGCGCGACGGACGTCGACGGACATAGTCACGTGATTGCGCGATGCGCGCGCGCGAAGCGATGCGTCGCCTCGCTCGCGCGTCGGCGTCGGCGTCGGCGTCGGCGTCGGCGTCGGCGTCTCGTTCTTCTCCACGTGGGACGATGATGACGCTGCTCGTTGACGATGTCGCCGCACGTACGTCGACGTACGCGCGATGTGTGGCGTCGAACGCGCGGGGACACGATCGCGCAGCATCGAATGCGTCGTCATCGACGTCTTGGGCGTCGGATGAGGAGCTTAGGATGATGAATGCGAGGGTGGAGCTCGCGCGCGTGGCTCGCGGGGCGTACGAGGACGCGGGCAAAGGGTCGTCGATACGCGCCGATGATGGCGTCGTCGTCGCACCTTGGGTGCGCGCGTTAGTCTACGATGTCCAAGCGTTCGAGGCGTGGTTCGCTAGGCGGCCTTGGATGGTGCTTAGGCGCGCTTTAGTGGTTGGGTATGAATTGAGCCTCGTCGGCGTCGGGGTCGCGGCGCAACGCGGCGAACGACGAATTCGTGCTCGAAAGTTCACCGAGACGCTCACGAGGCTCGGACCGGCGTACATAAAATTAGGTCAAGTCATGTCCACTCGAGCAGATGTGTTTCCGGTGGAGTATGTTGAGGAATTGGCGAAATTACAGGATGCGTTGCCTCCGGCGGACGCGGCGTCGAGCATCGCGGCGTTGGAGCGAGAATTAGGCGTTCCCATCAAGTTTTTCGACGCGTTCGACCAAACTCCCGTAGCCGCGGCGTCCTTAGCGCAAGTATATCGCGCTACGCTTCCGGGCGGGCGTCAAGTGGCGATCAAGCTCCAGCGTCCAGGATTGGCGGAGCTCGTCGCGCTCGACGCCGTCATTTTACGCCGCTTTGTGGCCGTCGTCGGGAAATGGCGCAACTTTAAGAGCGATGTTGTCGGCATCGTCGACGAGTTGGTCGGAAGAATCTTTGAGGAAATGGACTATACCAAAGAGGCTGATAACTGCGAGCGGTTTCGCGAGGTCTACGCCGAGGATGGCGATGCTGGGGTAGGATTAGCTGGGTACATTGGCGCCCCGCGCGTGGTGCGCGCGTTGAGCACGCCGAGCGTTCTCACCATGGAATGGGTTAACGGCTTACGCTTAACAGACATTGACGGCATGATTGCGCGTGGATTCACCCCGAGCGAAGTTCTCGATCGCGGTTTACGCGCATCATTGCACCAGCTCCTCACGACGGGGTTTATGCACACCGACCCGCACCCGGGGAATTTAATCGTCGCGGCAAACGGCGGGTTGACTTATTTAGATTTTGGCATGACTGTAGAAGTCCCAATCGAGACTCGCCGCGCGATGGTGCGCGGGTTGATTGGATTTGTCAATCGCGACGCCGCGGGATTGGTGGGGGATTTGCAAATAATGGATTTCTTGCCACCGCACGTGGACGCGGTAGCCGCGCGCGAGGCGCTGCGGACGGTTTTTTCGGGCGAGAGCGCGAGTAAGGTTCGGGACAGTATGGATTTCATGGGTGTTGTTTCTCAGCTTTCCACGGCATTGATGCAGCACGGCTTTAGGTTGCCGCCGTATTTTTCGCGCATTTTACGCGCGCTCGCGGCGCTTGAAGGCACGGCAACGACGATTGATCCGTCCTTTAGAGTCGTCGAGCGGAGCTATCCATTTGTGTTGGCTCGGGTGTTGAGCGATCGTAGTCCAGAGATGCGAGATAGTTTGCGAAGGTTGTTGCTCTCCGACGATGGCGCTATTAGATATAAAAGACTGATTCGCTTGGTGCAGGCGTACGGCTCGGAAACGGCGCCGATGAGCGCGCCAGGTACAGATGCTGAGTCGTGTCGAGTGGTGGTTGAAAAGGTTGTTGCCGGCGTTCGCGAGCTAGCGTTTGGCGAACGTGAGTGCACTAACAACGAGGAAGAAGCACGCCGAGCGACGAAAATTGCAATTGAGGACGCGCTGAATTTCTTGTTGAGCGAAAAAGGTTCGGCTACACGCGAGAAACTTGTGGAGGACTTCTTGGACGCGTGTGAGATGCTGCTCGCTGAAGACACGGCGTCAGCGTCATCCTCTCCGGATGACATTACCCTTGAAACCGCGGTATCGACGCTCAAATCTACCACGATGGCTATCATAGAGAACACAGACGTATTGATTCCAGCTCTAGGCAAAGCTGCACGGATACCGGAAGCGTCTCGCGCAGCTCGAGCCGCCATTGACTCGGTTCGGCGCCGTGCAGAAATCGTGCGCGCTCGGCGTCTTCAGGCTGGTGCTACGGCGTGTGCCGACGCAAGTGAGCTCATTCGCCGCGTTGTACATGAACTCACGCGCCCGTCATCGTCGAAGCGCGCTTAATTACAATTCATTCTAGCTTGCATAGTTTCGTGTAGTTGCAAAAGTCAAACAAACAATTTAACGGACCTCACTTTGTGCCACACCTCATCGCTCTGCCTCACATGTACCAATACGAAGCAAACAAACACGTAAACCATTGCGATAATGTCGCGGCGTGAAGCTATCCTCGCCCGCGCGGCACTTCTCGCGAGCTCAAGCTCAAGCTCGAGCTCTGCGAGCGCGCAACCAGAACTCCTTCAGGACGACGGCGACTCCATGCGCGCGCTGCGCCGCCGTCCACCCACTGTACCGTTAGAAGAACGCTCCGAACGTATCAATGCGCCGTTTAGACCGCGCGGTGATCGACCAGTGCCACCAAGATCGCGTCCAGTCGTCGCTGACGCGCCACCTTCGATGAGCTTGGCGCCAGTCAAACCGAGGAGCGTTGACCCCGAAGCGCTCGCCAAAGCCGATGCAAAGCTCCTGCTCAAGCTTAAGACAGATCAACCGATCATTGAGCAGGCATTCTCGCTATCAGCACCGGCAAAAGTGCCAAAGGCGGTGCGCCAGAAGTTTTTAAACACGTTAGCCGCGAAAAAGCTACGCGAAGCTGCGGGCGTCGGCGCGCACAAAGACATTCTAGAGACGTGGATTCACGCGAATGCAGACGCGTGTCGACGCGCAGTCAAAGACGCCGTGGACGAAGAAATAAAGATTCACGTGAAAGCGACGAGCAAGGTGACGTATAGGAATTTATCGGCGCAATTACTGTTACGCGGAGGAACGTCGCCAAAGCCTCCGCCAGGCGCATTGGCTCAAGACTATCAAAGCAACGCTGCAGATTTAATTGATTTGATCGACGCGCGAACGGTGCGCGGAGATGCCCTAGTATTTTTTGTGCATGCGTGTAAGCGGCGTAAAGGTGACGCACATTCGCGATGGCTCGATCCAGTGATTGCGGATGAAGACGAGTCAACACACGACGAGGCTCCGTTGTCGCCGCTCGCGAGCGAGGTTGTATTAGAACCGTTCGTGGAGATCAAATCGCCAATCATTGATGGACAGAATGTGAAAAGTGTAGCATCAATTGCGCCTTTGAGTTTTGACGACAACGTCACTGCTCTTCCAGTGTCATTAAAGGCAGTTGAGGCGCCGCCGAGCGCGAGAGCGGCCGTTGTAGAATTTACGCGAGAGCATTTAGCATTTCTCATCGCACAGGGACTCACGACGTCGGATGTTGCGGACGTGGTGGAGAGCAAAGTAGTAAAAAAGGTCATGAAGGTGCACGCAGGGACAAAGGATGGCTCGTTTTTAGCGAAAGAGGCGCCGAGTGTGAAAAAACTCATAGAGAGTCAACTCGCGCACGAATCAAAGTCTAGGAAGACATAGATAGAGATGAAATATCAATACCAGTAGCTGCATTCTTGAGGATATTGAATTAATGTGATTATGCGTGTCTACTCATGCGCGGGTGCGCGTACGCGAGGCACGTGCGCTCACCTTTTTGACTGGCGCGGCGGCCTTCTTCGCTGGTGCGACAGCGTCGGCGCGCTTGGGCACGGCAGCGAAAGGCGTAAATGGCACGTCGCTGGGTGCTTCTTTGCGCGACAAAGAACGCGCCAAATTGACAGGTCTAAGTTCAACGAGAAGAATTTCTTCACCATCCAAGAACTTTGGCTCAGGTTGTGCCCATCTCTTGATGCCCGTCTTGCACTTGGGCACGGTGATGAACTCACTGTGACCGGCTTCGTCACAATCAATCGTCAACTGGTTCCATGTGGGGTCAAAGCTGAATTGTACCTCATCTATGCTGTGTACGTTCGGAAGGTGGACGACGATATCCACGCCTTGCTCCTCGGGAACTTTCATGATTTGATACGTCGAAACAAATTCGTTTGACGGAATGATGAAAATGTCCTTGAGAATCTTCATGGCGATGTATGAAAGGATGACGATCCAGATAAAGTCCGCAACGCGCACAGAAAGAGCGTCAATCGTGAACTTTGGGACGCTGAAAGGAAGCTTGGATGCGGTTTCGGCAGGGATGCTCGCAACGCCTGCGATAATGTATCCAGCAATTGGAACGCCTACGTGCTTCGCCGTGCCAGAGCGAACATCCTCAGTGAAAGGAATGAAACGCTCGCGGTAAGACTTTTGTAGCGCCGCGTAGATGCGCGTGTATTCGCTAACAATTCGATCTTTGATGGGCTTAAGAGAGAGTTTCGCCATGATGCTGCTCATAAGGGCAGAAAATTCATCCGCCAAGTCAAACGCGCGCACAGCTTGACGCGTCGTGAATTTCTTTGGAAGCTGCTTGTCGTTCTTCTTTTTGCCCACACGCTTTTCGTGAATCAATCGTGCTTGCTTCAAATCATCTTTAAGCTCTTTCAGTGCGGCCATTTTGTTTACGGCAACGTCTACCGCGCCTTTACCCGCGTTTAACACCTTGGTGGTGTGCTCCTTGCCGACGCTGATTACCTTGGCAGTTTGCTCCTTGCCGATGCTGATTACCTTGGCAGTTTGCTCCTTACCAGCGTTGACCACCTTGGGAATATGTTCCTTACCAAAGTTCACGACTTGTGCGGTCTTTTGCTGGCTGAAATCTACAATTTCTGCGCTCTTGGCCTTGCCAAATTCCAGCGCTTGCGTCGCCGCATCCGTCACCGGCTCCGCGCGGCGTTGCAACCACACTGGTACCCAAGCCTCTTCCGCCGCGCTCGCACGGCTTTCGCACATACTCAAGCGCGTGGATTCACTCGCCTTGGTCAATTCTAATTCTTCCTGAGCGGATGCAATTTTCTTTTCCAAAGCGCGCACCGCCTCGGCGTTTCGCTTTGCCTCCGCGCGCGCCTCCGCCTCCGCGCGCTCAAGCTCCTTCACGCGCTTCGAGTTCGCTTCACGCACTTCAGCCGCCTCTGCATTCATCTTCTTCACCTTCTCCGCCGCATCCGATACCTCCTTGCGCAACGTTTCGCCTTGCGCTCGCAACGTTTCAGACGCGCGCTCCAATTTCGCCTTCTCCTTCTCGATCTTCTCAATCTCCTTCATCGGCGCGCATCCCGCGTCGCAATCGGCGTACACCCCAATCACAAACATCACCACCACGCACACCATCGCCCATGCGCGCGCGCGCGCGCTCCATCGCGCGCCAGTCCGCATGGTTCACGATCGGATGACGACGTCAAACACCACACGAAATGCGTCGCTTTATCCCAACACCCACGCCTCGTCGCGCAGCGCTCGATCGAAACGCACGCACAGACGCAATGCACGCCTATGTGTGCGCGATGTGCCGTCGCGCGTGCGGCTGTCGCGCGGGGCGAAGTGGCGCGCGCGGCGCAAGATCACACGCTGGCACTTAAACGGGTGACCAACTTCGTAGCTCCACGCGGCACAGCGCGACGCACGCCGAGCGACGCACGTGCGAGGCGAGACGACGACGTAGACCGCATCGCACGTCATCGCGCACGCGATGGGGGACGATTTGCGTAAGAAGCGCGACGCGTACTTTGCAGAGTTGGTGGAATCGGAGGCGAATGCGAAGAAAAAGCAGAGCGGGAAGAAAACATCGGTGACGACGGGTGCGAGCGGCGCCACGGGTGCGACGAGTGGTGGGTTGAAGTCTGCACCGATCGCTGTCGGGCGCGCGCGCGGGGTTGGGGTGTTGAAGACGAGTGGTTTAGCGTTGAAGAGCGCGCGGGCGTCGAGCGGCGGAGGCGCGTCGACGACGGCTGGGACGGCTGGGACGACGACGACGAGCAGCGCCGCCGCCACAGTCGGCGCCGCGGCGAAAGGACAGACGATTACGGGGATTCCTGATGCCCCACCCGGGGATCCGTGCGATTTAGATTTGAAGAAACACGATGGGAGGCGGTACGCAAAGTTTACCGTGCCGCGTGACGTCGAGGTCGGACGAGAAGCGCGGGTACAGATTTTTCCAAACGGTCCTATCGTTCGGTTCGTCATTCCCGCGAGCGCAAAAGGCGGGGATACGATTGAATTTGCCATCGAGCCTTGGACTTCGGATGATGTGCCGCCGAAACCGCCGGGTGGGGTTGATGAGGACGACGAAGAGGTACCTCCGCCGCCGCCGCCGGGCGAGCCGCCGGTGATGGGCTGGGCGCCGCCGCCGCCGCCGCCGCCGGCGAGCGGGGTGAGATTTGGCGTGCCACCACCGCCGCCACGCGCGGGGGCGATTCCAATGGGGTACACCAATGTCCCACCGCCGCCTCCACTTCCGTAATATAGCTTCTAGAACAAATCGTATTGTTATGCAAAGACTTTTGTAAATCGCAACTTGCGTGGACATTACATTCGCCGCGTAGCGTCTTGAATGCGTGTATCAGAGGTCATGGTCTTGGAAGCACAGAGCAGTGACTGGTGCTTAAGGGTACGCCAGAGGCGCTGGCGCTGGCGCTGGCGCGCTGGCGTATGAGTCGTCGTCGCTGTACATGTTGTCATCGATTTCGACGCCGCCATCGGTTTTGATGTCTTCGATTTCGTCTTCAATCTCTTTGAGCAACTTGTCGTCAGAAGGCGCAGGTGCTGGTGCTTCAGCGTCATCAGGCGACGGCGCTGGTGCGTATTCATCGTCGTCTTCGCCACCTTTGTCGAGCGCTTTGCGCGCGCGTTCTATGCGATTCTTTTGTTCTTCACTCAGCTCGCCGTCGCCATCAACAGGAAGTAAGACGCCATCAATGACGTGCACGACGGAGCCACACGCGGGGATATCAGCAGCTACAATCTTGGCTTCAGAGCCATATCCTTTGATGTAGATGTTACCTTCGTATGAGCTCACTTCGAGGCTTCCAGGCGAGTCAAGAACGCGCGACAACGCCGTTTGGAGAAATTTGCCGTTCATTGCATTCAATTGCCCGTATAGTAGCTTTTGATTGGGAATTGCGTGATACGCAATGATCAATCCTTTGATTTCCTTGGTAGAAAAGAACTCTTTCAGTCCCTCTTTGATGGAATCGTATCCGCCCCATTCGACGAGAGATTTGATAGCGGCATTGCTGGGCGCGAAAAAGGTATCTGTGGCCGTTGAATTGTTCAACGCTTCTCGAATTCGAGGTAAATCTCGAATCGCGAGTGCAAGATCAGAGAGCATCGGTCGCGATTCAATCACCTGCGCGTGCGAACCATACGACGCAAGTTAGTGTTCAACTAGACAGACAGCGAATTCCGAGCGGCGGCGTGTATACGTACATCCAACATGGTTTCACATTTTGCTTGTTTCTCTTCTTGACCTAAAAGCTTGCGGCCGTAGTATCGAAATCCACGTCGTCCGGGACGAACCACGGCGGCACCGGCGACGGTAGTTCCGTACGGTCCGACTGCTGCACCTGTGCAAATGAAAGAGTCAAATCCAACATTGGAATTGTTGCAACGTATCGTACCGTAGTAAATGACAGCGTCGACGGGTATGATGGCGAGCACGAGACAGAAAACAGCAACAAGAGTGTGGCGTTTCGATTGCGAGGCAAACGCGGACGGCGACATGGTTTGGGAGCGGTAGTGCGAGTCTTGAAATGACACCCTGGATTGCTTGCGCCTCGTCTCGGCTATGTTTTTACTAAACCAAAGGTTAATCAAGAATCAAGATATATATATATATTCAGCTCTACGTCCGGCAAACAACGAATACATATCTAACTCCCATGCGCTCACGCCGCGGAGCGACGAAACGTGTAAAAATACTCCATGCGGCCTCTCGCCCAATCTTTCTCTTCTACCTCCTCCAACGATACCTCCTCAAACCCATGCGTCACGAGCAAGTCCTTCACGAGCGCTGGCGACAACGCATAGGGCGGACCACCCTCAAAGTCCCCACATGGAAACACCAGAGACGTAATCGTTCCATTGGGCTTGATGCACCTTGACATCGTTTTCGCCCACTCGCCGCGACGGCTCGGCTCGATGGCGCACAGAAACGTACAATCATACACAAAATCATACTTCACCTCTGGCGCATGCGCGAAGAAATCTTCCACAACGATACGTATCGTAGCATCACCAGGCACGTCGGTTTCATTCGCTCGCAAGTGCGCCTCCGCCGCGCCGCGCGCCGTTTCGCTAATCTCCAGTCCCACGACGTCCCGAAACCCACCTCTCGCCAAGCTCGCGAGCGCGTACCCGCGACCACACCCCGGCACCAAACACTTCCCTCGCCCAATCGCCACTTCGCCCGCGTCCAACGCGCGTTGCAGCGCGGGCTCCGTGCGCTTACAGTCGAACCCCGTCGAGCCCGCGCTCCACATCGATTCCCAATCCGTCCCCCCGTTCGGCTGTCTAAACGCCGCCGCGTTGGACTTGACCGGTTCCGCGCTCGACGCCATCGTCGTCGCGCGCCTCATCGGTGCGATTCGTGGATAGACGCGCCGCACGCTCGCCGCGAGGCGCATCGAGGTGTGAAGGCACGCATGGTGCTCGCGCCGCACACCTCGCCGCCGCCATGCTGCGCGCGCTCGCCCCTTTCGCGGCGCGCGCAGTTGGGCAGAAATGCTCCGTCGCGCGTCGTCGCGCGCGCGGTGGCGTCGCGCGCGCGAATGTGTTTGACGCGCTGGAGCAGCGCCTCGCCGCGGCGGCGGCGCGCGACGATGAAGATGCGCGACGGAGCGAGCGCGCCTATCTCGACTGGCCGCCAGAGGATGAACGAACGGTGTTTCGCGCGACGTCGGCGGTGAACGGGGACGTGCGCGTCGTGGCGTTTGGGCCGTTTCGGTCGTTGCGGTTTAACGACGTCGAGCAAGGGTTGAGCTACGTCGTGGACGAGGATGGGGACGCGCGCGGCGCGCGCGCGGATGACGGCGCGCTTCCGTATGAATATTTGCGCGTGATGACGGCGGTGTCGATCGGGTTGTCGTCGTGGCGCGGCGTGGATCTCGTGCGTGAGGGTGGACGGTTGTTGTATATCGGTTTGGGCGCGGGCGCCGCTCCGGCGTTTGCGCAGAGGAAATTTCCAATGTGCGACGTGCGCGTTGTGGAGATCGATCCGATGGTCGTCGACGTCGTTCGAGAGCATCATGGGTTAGATATGGATGTCGTTCGAGCGTTCAGTGATGATGGTAGTCGCGGCGATGGTCGATTACGAGTGGTTTTGGCGGATTGCGCGACGACGATGAGGACGTGCGCGCCGAAATCGCTTGATGTGATCTTCATGGATGCGTTTGACGGCGACGGCGAGATTCCCGCACACTTGGTTGAAGATGATTTCTTACGCGCGTGCGCAGAAGCACTCACGGATGGTGGAAGCTTGGTGCTGAATATGTTTAACGGCGTGCGCGGAAGTCCCGCGCGCGACGCTGTGGCTACGTTTGCGAGGACGTTGGCGCGCGTCATCGGGCCGGTGTGCTCGTTCCCGGTGATGGAGTCGCCGGTAAATGTCGTGTTGAGCGCTACGAAACGTGAACAGGGTGAACGAGATAGACCGAGTAGAGAAGACATCGCGCGCGCGGCGGCTTTGGTTGGTGAGCAATCCGGTTTTGAGTGGAGTCCGAAACGTTTGGTTGAGGGCGCGTTTTGGGTCGAGGTCGACGACAAAAAGGGCGGAGACATGAAAGAAGTCGTCGCGGGTGCTCCAGGGATTTTAGGTAAATTTAGAGGTCGTAACGGCACCATTATGCCGCGCGAATTTTTAGTCACTCTCGATGACGAGTAGCTGCGAAGGTTACGTACGAGAAAAAAGTTGTGTTTATTAACCGTGATGATTTGTGTCTGAACGACGACGCCGACGACGATGACGAAAATCAATCGATCGCGCTCGCACGCTCGTTCGCTCGCTCGACGACGTCGCGTGGAATGACTTTGTAAAAGAGTAGCTGAATTTGTGAGATAAGTTCCCTTTGTGATTCAATCCCCGTGAAGAGAAATGTAACCTGCCTTTGCGAACCATCTTTTATGTCTAATTCGGGCGCTCGTATTGCGTCACGTTGGTCACCGTGTTCCAGTAGTAGACGGGTCCGCCATTGCCCGGGTTGACTTCTTCCCAACCGTGAGGAAGAGGCGCGCCTCCAGCCGGAGCCGCGGCGTAACCTTGTTGTTGCCCGTAGCCTTGTTGCTGCCCGTACGCTTGCTGTTGGCCATAGCCGCCTTGCTGCTGGTAGCCGCCACCGAAGCCGCCTTGTTGCTGGTAGCCGCCACCGAAGCCGCCTTGCTGTTGGTAGCCGCCACCGAAGCCTCCTTGCTGTTGGTAGCCGCCACCGCCTTGACGGCTCGGCGCGGTGTGAATGTACTCTTGGATCATTCGCACCGCTTCAGCGCACTGTTGTGGGGTACCGTATACCTCAGCAATGTTATCAACGCGATTCATCTTGACGCGAGTGCCGGTTTGGGACTCGACACGACGAATGTTTTCACCACCGCGACCGATGATGCGACCCTCTTGACCTTCGCACGGCACCTTCTCCATGTGACCGCTGAAGCCGCCGCCGCCCATGCCCATGCCACCACCAAATCCAGGGCGAGCGCCGCCGCCGAAACCAGGGCGATCAGAAATACCAGGGATGGGTAAGCCGGCTTTTTCCGCCGCCTCACGGACGTTGCCCTCTTCAACAATGCGCGTAATCTCGTCGCAGCACGCGTTGACGTTTTCAAGCTGACCAACAACCTCCGCCAAGTGCGCCGGTCGGTTCATAGTGATTCTGCAACGGAAACGATCTTGTAACTCACGAATATTTGACCCGCCGCGACCGATGATGCGTCCCTCGTTGGACTGCGTTGGCACATCCTTGCGAATTTGCCCATCCGGAAGCTCGTACGTCGCGAGCTTTTGACCACTCGGGGTATCCGCGCTATCCACCGATTTCGGGCCGTCAGCGCCAACACCACCATCACTCTTGGCGCGCTGCGCCTCGGGCTCAGCGTCATCACCATCCGGCGATCGTTCGCGCTTCTTTTCCGCCGCCGCGTGCTCCGCCATCGCTTTAGCCGCCATCTCCTCAGCCTTAGCCTTCATATCCTTCGTATCATCCTTCGCCGCCGGTGCCGCCGCTTCTTCTTCCGCTTCTTCTTCTTTCTCCTCTTCAGCAGCGTCATCGTTATCCTCCTCTGCGGCGCCATCATCATTCGCCAGCGCCTCCTCCAAACGCGCCACGAGCGCCGCCTTCAACCCAGTCGTGTCCAACCCGCGCGCCTTGAGCGCATCCTTAAGTTCCGCCACCTTCATCTTCGCCGGCTCCGACATCGTGTCTTCAATACTCTTCTTTTCAATACGTTTCTTGTATTCACTCACAAAACCTCACAGTCTCGTACGCGCGACTGACGGTGGGAATTGAGAAAATTAAGATCTCTTTCCCCTAAATCGTTGGGGCGTGTGGCTCGAGCGCGCGTCGTACGTCGGCGAGGTGCGGAATGCGCGAAATGTGTGCGCGAAACGCGTTGCGTGTCGTGCGTGTATGCGTGTGCGTCGCGTGCGTGCGGACGTGAGCGCGGGCGGCGTGACGTGCGTCGTAAAGTGGCTCGGCGGATCGGGACACTTCTGGTTTTTGACTTTTTTTGGCTTTCCTGGTCATGATCGGTCGTTGAGTCCCTCCGAGTCCCTAAGAAGAAAGAAGAGAGGAAAAAATTTCTCGCCTCGGGACGGGATATACCCACGCGCACAGGGGTAATTTCGCGGCGTCGCGCGCGCGCCAAGATCGCGCGCGCGGTGATTTCGCGGTGACATGTCATGCGCGGTGGATGACGAGCACGATGGGCGGTATCGCGCGCCCGAAGGCGCGACAGGGGCGAAGGTTTTAGGCGTGGGGAACTTTGGGACGGCTAAATTAATGCAAAGCACGCGCACGGGCGCGCTGGTGGCGATCAAGTATCTTGAACGAGGGGAAAAGATTGATGAGAATGTGAAGCGGGAGTTGGTGAATCATCGATTGTTGACGCATCCGAATATTGTGAGGTTTATAGAGGTGATGTTGACGCCGACGCACTTGGCGATTGTAATGGAGTACGCGGCGGGCGGGGAGTTATTTAATCGCATTGCGTCCAAAGGGAAGTTTAGTGAGGACGAGGCGAGGTATTTTTTTCAGCAATTAATATCTGGTGTGGCGTATTGTCACGCCAAGGGCGTGGCACACCGAGATTTGAAGCTTGAGAATACGCTGTTGGACGGAGGCGCCGTGCCGCGATTGAAAATTTGCGACTTTGGTTATAGCAAGCACAGTGAGATTGATAGCGACCCGAAATCCACGGTAGGAACGCCGGCGTACATCGCCCCTGAAGTTCTCAAGCGTCAGGTGTATGATGGTAAGACTGCGGACGTGTGGTCGTGCGGGGTGACGTTGTACGTCATGCTCGTCGGCAAGTACCCATTCGAAGATAAGTCAGATCCGAGAAACTTTCGGAGTACGATTACAAAGATTTTCGCGTGCGATTACAAGTTCCCATCGAACGTCGAGCTCAGCGACGGAGTTAAAGATTTAATTCGTCGCATTTTCGTCGTCGACGCTGCGAAGCGCATCGATGTGTCTGGGATACAATCCCATCCGTGGTTCACCACAAACTTGCCGCTCGAATTGCTCAACGTCGACGCCGATGTGGACGAGTCGGAAATGATGACGATTGAAGATATTCGTGCAATTGTCGACGCGGCCAAAACACCAGGCGTGTCGTCCATGCACGCCAACACAGCGCATGCGCAAGAAGATATTGGTTTTAGTGGTGAATTTGAGGGTGAATTCGACGACGACGACATGCACGCCTAGCGTCGCGAGCGAGAGTCCCCTCGCGTCTCCGTGTACTTGAAGTGTAAAATTATTTACGTGTATGCAGACTAATCTGTTAATTACAAGCACGCCATCGCGCGGCGGACTCATCTAATCGTGTTTTGTACGTCTCTCCCTCTAAATGAAATCAAATAATGCATGCGCTCGCATAAGGACACAACAAATCGGCAACTCTCTTAAAGCTTGATTTCCACATCCACGCCAGACGGAAGCTCGAGCGCCATGAGCGCATCAATTGTCTGCGCCGTGGGCTGGTGCACGTCAATCAAACGGTGGTGCGTACGCGTCTCAAAGTGTTCCCGGCTGTCCTTGTTCACGTGCGGCGAACGCAACACGCAATAAATGCGACGCTTCGTCGGCAACGGCACCGGGCCAGAGATGCGCGCCTCCGTGGCGGCGGCGGCGGCGATAATCTTATCGCACGCGCTTTGCATGTGGTTCGTCTCAAAAGAGCGAAGGCGGATGCGAATCTTTTGGGCCGCAACCGGCGCCTGTACATATACGTAAAAAACAATCACAAACGCGGTTAGTGTCGCGCTCAAATCCACCCGATGTCGCGCCCCGCGCGTAGGGTCTACACGCCAACCCATCCTCGGGCGACAGCTCGCTCGCGCCCAGCACGCCACCATCGCCGCCGCGCGCGCATCCGCGACGCACACCGCGCGCAACACGAAAAATCCCACCACGTCACCATCGCCACCATATCATCGCGCGCGTCGTGTGCGCGTCAACCCCCTCGCGCGCGCACACTCGAGGGTCTCTCACCACCCCGCGTCGTCGTCATCCGCATCGCAAAAACGTACCGCTTGCGCTCGCACCGACATCGCGCGCGTCGGTTTCGCCTGCGCGTACGAAAACAACGAAATATTTCCCGTCAGTCCACTGCGTGTCGCCGCGTGCATCGCGTGCGTCGGTCGTGGAATCCACGGACATTGGGGTCGTCGTAAAAACCCTGAAACCCCATAGCGAGTCGCCGCGAACGATGCCGATGCGCGCGCGTCGTCGTCGCGTTGCGTCGCGTCATACGTACCGTGTGGCGAGCGGTGGCGGCGCCGCGAAGGGCGGAAACGCTTTCGGTGGCGAATAACGCGCTGGACATTGTTCGCGTGCGAGGGTGTGGCGAAGTCTCGCGCAGGCGCGGCACGGGTCAATCGTCACCCTGTCGCAAAACCCTAACTAAACCCTAATGTGCCCGTTTTGAATGTGATACTCGTGGACGGCGCACGCCCGGCGCCGGTGCTTCGGCGCCATCGCGCGTCGCGTCGTCGGTCGTTCCACGCGCGCGTCGCATCGTATTTCTATTTCCACCCTCGCGCATCACCCAAGTCATCATGGCTGGCATGGATGCGCGCATCGATGGTGCGTGCCGCTGGCGATGTCGCTCAAAACACTGACGGCTGAACGACGACGCGCGTTGGTGTTTTTTGCGTCGCGGTTCGCGTGCGTCACGGTGTTCGCGCGCGCGGTGTGCGCGGTGTGCGCGTCGCGTGCGGACATGGCGCGGTGCGGCGCATTCGCGCGCAGATTGGCGACGTGACGCGTGACTGAGCGATGTGTTTTTCGTTTGGTTTTGAATTTGTGCGCAGCCCTCATCTTGCGTTTGCACGAGATTGAAGCCGTGAAATTCGGTGAGTTTAAGTTGAAGTCTGGGATCATGTCGCCGATTTATATTGATTTGCGTGTGATTGTGTCGTATCCGGATGTGTTGACGTCGGTTGCGGAGTGCATGTGGGATGTGCTCGCGGCGAACGGGGCGACGTTTGATAACATGTGCGGGGTGCCGTATACGGCGTTGCCGATCGCGACATGCATGTCTTTGGCGCATAATATTCCAATGTTGATGCGACGTAAGGAAGTGAAGGCGTATGGGACGAAGAAGCAAATTGAAGGTGCGTTTGAGGAAGGGCAAACGTGCTTGTGCGTTGAAGATTTGGTGACTTCGGGGGCATCCGTCATGGAGACGGTGGAACCATTGGAGAGCGTCGGGTTGAAGGTGAAGGATGTCGTCGTACTCATCGATCGCGAACAAGGTGGTGAGGCGCGATTGGCGTCGAATAATTTGCGTCTCCATGCCGTCCTTCCGTTGACGCGTGTGTTGAAGACGTTGGAGGCTGAAGGTAAAATGAGGTACGTAAAATGAGAGAGCGTTTTTCTTTTGAAATCGTTGCCCGAGGGCGTGCTTATAGTCTTCTCGGTGTCGCGAAATCTACGCGATATCGAATTGTTCACGCACGCAATATTAAACAGACGGTAGCTCCGCAACCCTTTCCCTCGCCAATCCAGCCAATGGAGTGGTGAGGTGGATATGCACCGAAATCTTTCTCGCGAGTGTCGACGCGCATACTGACACTCGTCTTGTTTTTCATTTGACAGTGCCGAGCTCGTGCAAAAGGTGAAGGATTTTGTGGCGGCGAACCAAACGATGCCCGCAGCTGGTGCCGAAGTTGCCAAACCGAAACGTATGACGTACACCGAGCGCTCGGCGCTCACCGATAACGCGTGCGCCAAGCAATTGTTTGCGTTGATGGAGTCCAAGAAGACCAACTTGTGTGTCGCCGCCGACGTCGACACGGCGAAGGAATTGTTAGAGATGGCTGAAATTCTTGGACCGGAGATTTGCATGCTCAAGACGCATTGCGATCTCTACCCCGATTTCACCGATACTTTTGGTGAACAGCTCATGGCTATTGCGGAGAAGCACAACTTTTTGATTTTCGAAGATCGCAAGTTTGCAGACATTGGCAACACCGTCGTCGGTCAATACGGAAGCGGCGTGCACAAGATTGCAGACTGGAGTCACATCACCAACGCGCACATCGTCCCGGGGAGTGGCATCATCGATGGTTTGAAATCTGTCGGCCTCCCCAAGGGCCGCGGTTTGCTCTTGCTCGCTGAAATGAGCTCCAAGGGCACGATGGCCAAGGGTGAATACACCGACGCCGCGATTGGCATGGCGGCGCAACACCCAGACTTTGTCATGGGTTTCATCTCCACCAACCCCAAGGCATGGAAGGCGGAGTGGAGTAAGGGTTTGATTAACATGACCCCGGGCGTACAACTCCAAGTTGGTGGCGATGCCATGGGCCAACAGTACAACACCCCGCACAACGTTATCGTTGAAAACGGCAGCGACGTCATCATCGTCGGTCGCGGCATTTACAAGGCGGCTGACCCCGCGGCGGCGGCTAAAGAATACCGCACCGCTGGCTGGTCTGCGTACCAAACGTCGATCGAATAGAGTTTGAAATTTTATCGGTACTAAATTCTCCATTACACACGTGTCTTTTCAACTAATTTTATTACGAGAAGAGCTTCTTCACCGAAATGTTCTTTTCGGAATCCTTTTGCATCACCTTGGACACGGCCATTTCGAAATCCTCCTGCGTAACGTGCACGCGTCGTTCGCGTAAAGCAAACATCCCAGCTTCGGTACACACCGCCTTGGACTCAGCCCCGGACGCGCCGCCCATCTTGCTGGCAATTTTCTTGAGATCAATCCCGCGCACGAGGTTCATCTTTCGGCTATGAATTTTGAGAATGTCCACACGGCTATCCTCCGAGGGATTGGGGAATTCGATTTTTCGATCGATGCGACCGGGGCGTAACAGTGCCTGATCGAGAATATCCAATCTATTCGTGGCCATGATGACCTTGATTTTATTCGTCGCCTCGAAACCGTCGAGTTGGTTGAGTAATTCAAGCATTGTACGTTGCACCTCAGAGTCGCCCCCGCCTCCGCCGCCAGAGTCTCGCGCGCTCCCAATGGAATCGACTTCATCCATGAAGAGAATACTTGGCGCGTGCTCACGAGCCATGACGAATAATTCACGAACCATACGGGCGCCTTCACCTATGTACTTTTGAACTAATTCCGACCCAGAGACGCGAATGAAACAGCAGTCGGTGTGGTGCGCCACGGCGCGCGCCAAGAGCGTCTTCCCCGTGCCGGGCGGCCCATACAAAATGACACCTTTCGGTTGTGCAATCCCAAGTGAGTCGAACAATTCGGGATGCTTGATTGGTAATTCAACAACTTCTTTAATCTCCTTCACTTGCTGATCCAAACCACCAATCATGTCAAACGTAGAGTCTGGAACCTTTTCAACCTTCATCAGCGACACGAGCGGGTCGATGTTCGACGGCAACACCACGTGTAACGTATAGGAATCATTTCTCAACGCCACGCGTGTGCCGGCGGTAAGTTTCGTAACATCAATCTTTTTATCCATATCACACACGTATTTACCTTCAGGGTGCACCTGTATGATGGAAAAAAACGGCTCACGCGCGCGGCGTCAGTGTCTCGTCCCCGTCTCGTACGGCGGCGTACTCGCGCGATCAACGTCACATCTACAAAAACGCACCTTGACCAACACTTTTTTCTTACCCATCACCTTGACAACCTCACCGACGTAAGATCCAGGTTCCTGCAACATGTGTAACTCCTCGCGTAACGAGCGAACTGTGCGTTGAAAGACGAAAACGCGCTTTGGTCAGTCTCTTTGAACAGTCAAGTCTTCGCGTCGCGATCTGCCCTGCACGATTCACCCCTCACGCCGCCATCACCGTCATCCGCGCGCGCCACGACACACGAATCACGCGCATCCTAACTACGCGCGCACCTTTCCCATTCAACTCGTTCCGCTGCGCTTCTAAGCGACGCAAGTTTTGCGTCTTTTGACTCAACGCCACCTCCATGGATTCAATCTTCGCCTTGTAATACGCGCGAAGACCCGCGGGGGAGGCGTCGACGTCCATCGAAGCTACCGCCATCGTCATCGTCTGCGCGTTTGGGGCGTGTGCGCGCGGTCGTTGAGCGTTTGATGCGTCGGGAAGTGTCGATCGTCACGCGGCACACCACAATCGAGCTCAACCGCGCCAAAGTGGGCACGGCACTTACGTGACGTCAGCGCGCGACGTAGCCGCTGCGACGCCGCGCGCGCGAGTGCGATCCGTTAAACCATACATCTTATGTCCACTGCCGCGGTTCGGCTCGTGATGTGACTAATGTGACTGACTATATTAATGTGACTATGTCTACGGTTTCACTTTGATGACTTTTTCTCTCTGCCGCGCAAAGAATTTTCCCACTTGCGCTGAAACTTTTGATAGAGCAACAACGCGGCGCGGGCGTCATCTACCGACGAGTGTTCGCCTTTTTGAATGACTAATCCGAGATGCTGGGCGACGAGATCGCGCAGGGCGCGGCAACCTCGTCCGCGCGGAGCTCCGGGCACGCAGCGTTCATCCGAGCGCAACGGGCGCGTCAAGGGATGATACAAACTCGTATCCCGCGTATCTTTCTTCGGATGATCTAGCATCAAAACTTTCATATCATTCTTGAGCGAATGCCCGACGAGTATTCTCCCATTGAATAATTCACTTAGTTGCGCTTGAACCTTCTGAAAGCTCTTTGCGCCATTCGCGCTCAATAAATCCTTTGGCCGCACCCCCGACACCGCCGTCCTATAATCCACCACACGCTCCGTAGGCAACACAAATGTATCTAATATCACGTGTCCATCCTCATTCACCACCGACGCACGCGCTAATATCGATCGTTTCCCATCCGTTCCCACGCCGACCATTTCGCAATCGAGCGCCAACACGCGCGTCACCGACCTATTCTTCCCCGTCACCCGCGGCTTCTTCGCCGCCGCCTCGTCGTCATCACCCGCACGCCCATTCGTCGTCGTCACATCCTCCATCGCGCGCTTCTCCGCCGCGCGTTTCTTCGCTATCGGCGTCGTTCCAGCGCCAATCTTTGCCTTGAGCGCCGCCCAATTGGATCCACCCGCGTTCGTCACCGCCGCCGCCGCGGTCGCCGTCGCCGACGCACCACCACCATCGCCATCGCGCGCGGTCTTCTTACGCTTCGCCATCGCGCGCGCGCGTCGTCGTCGTCGTCGTCGTCGTCGTCGGAGGCGGCAGCGACAGGCGAGTCGCGCTGTGTAGGTGCCCAGCGCCACGCCTCATACCGCGACGCCGCGAGCTCGCGCACCGCCACGTACGCGCGAACACCGCGTCGAAACGCTCATGTTTGTATCTCCGCGCGCGGTCGCCGTCGCGTTCGCGCGCCGCGCGGCGTCGTTATCGTCGCCGAAGACGCGATGCGCTGGCGGCGGCGCGGATAGACCCAGTGGGACGACGCTGCTCATGCGCCGCCGGTGCGCGTCGTCGTCGTCGTCATCGTCGTCGTCGTCGTCGGTGCCAGGCGTGGTTGGGCGAGCGATGCCACGTGATGTGCTCGCGCGCGCGGCGTCGCCGACGGTGGAAGACGTCGAGAATGAAGACGCTCGGTTGAACTTTAGCGGCGCGTTGTCGACGACGGATGCGGGCGGCGTGTGCGTGTTGGAGGGCATGCGCAGTGCCGCCCCGGCTGGGGCGATATTGACGTTCGAAAGTGGTACACGCGCGATGTTGTTAAGTCACCGCGAGCCGAAGACGTTTGGGTTGATGTATGACGTGGATAGTTCTGGGCGGAAAGTTATTCGGGACGCGGCGAACGCGGTGGCGCCGGGCGAACGCTGCGAGGCGAGTAAGGTTGATTTCATGCTCGGACCGAGCGCGGGATCGACGTTAGGGAAGGTTGTAGATGCACTTGGCGAGATTGTAGGATCGAACGTGGCGATGGTGACTGGAACGGCGGATTCGTCGAGAATTATGCGCGAGCCACCGAGCGTTGAGGATAGAAAGCCCATCACGACGCCGCTCGTGACGGGGATTAAAGCCGTGGATTTACTCGCCCCGGTCGGCCGTGGACAGTGTATGTTGGTGAGCGGTGAACCAGGTACGGGTTTGTCCGAACTCGGGTTGACGTCAATCGCGGCACAAAAGAACACGGGTGTGAGATGCGTGTACGCGGCGTTGGGCGCGCAAGCGTCCCGAGTGAACGAAGTCACAAAGCGTTTAGAAGCTGATGGTGCCATGGCGCACACGACGATTGTGACTTGCAACACCAACGCAAGCGAGGGGGAGCGGTATGCGGCGACGTGCACGGCGTTTGCGATTGCCGAAGGTGCGCGGGCGACTGGGCAAGACGTGCTCTTGGTGCTCGATGATTTCACCGGCTTGGTGAACTTTACGACGGACATGTCGCGCATGGCGCCTCAATTGAACGTCCCTGAAGGCACGCAAGAACAAATGGAAGAATACGAAGGGATGTTGATCTCCGCCTCGCTCGCGGAACGCCGTAGATTCCTTGGTATGACGTTGCAGCGTATCGCTCGATTGAATGACAAGCTCAAGGGCGGATCCATCACGCTCATGGGCGTCATGTATCACCCGAAAGGGGCGTACAAAAAGACGTTCAAGAGCGGTGTCGAAGGCGCTGGCGCCGGAGGCGCCGTGCTCCCGAGTAGCGTGGACACCATTGCGGGTTTTGCAGATATGCCGCCAGCGATTCAAGAAAAGCTGCGCAAGGCTCTCGAGGCTAAAGCTGCCGCCGCCGCCGCAAAAACTGCGAGCGAAGGAGAGCTTCCCGAGTCCAAATTCGTGCAATCTCGACCGATGGTTGAAGAATTCATGTCAATTACCGATGGCCAGGTATTCGTAGACTCTTATGACCCTCAAGAAGGCTGGATCATTAGCGCCAAGGATTCAGTGAGTCGCATTGGCGCGCCCGGCGCCGCCGGTCCGTTCCGTTCGCTAAACTTTCTCCAATTGCGTCTCGATTTGATGCAATCGGATGATATGGGTACTTTCGGTTGCGCTGGTGACGAAAAAATCAAGCTGCGCACGAGATCTGAAGCCATTCGCGGATTCTTGAAGCAAAAACAAGGTGACGTCTCCACGCTCGCCGAGCAAACCATCGGTTTGTTTGCGATTCAAAAGGGTTACACAAAGAACAAGACCGCCGATGAGGTTGAGCAATTGCTCGCCAAAGCAACGCAACGCGCAAACGAAACGCTTGGCGAAGAAATGAAATACATTAACGAAAACCAGTCCAAGGAACTTTCCGCCGACACCATGGCTAAGTTTGCAGCTTTATTTGACGGCATCGCATAAAACAAGTAGAAAGATTAGAAACAGAACGCTCGCACGATTTAATTCAAATATATTTTTTTTATCAAATATTAGCTTTACTCACGGCGCAGTCGCACTAACATACATATCATACATATCAATAATGGTCGAGGGCCTCACATGAGCTTTTCGCGGAACAAGGCGATCAAATCATCCTTCTTTCGGCATCGACTGTGTTCGTAAATAGTCACTGTGGGATCAACTTTTTTCAAGGCTATAGCCGCTTCGCGAATGCTCTTTGGCCCTTTTTTGGTGTTAATTTCTGACTCTTTTCCACTCACGATGAGCTCATACATCAGCACGATTTGTCTCGGGACATTCTTGGAATCGATGCCAAGCTTTTTCGCCACCGCCTCCGTAGCCTCCGTAGAACACGTTTCAGGCTTTGGCTTTGGCTTTGGTCGTGGCATGCGTTGGCCCTTTGTTCGAGGAACTGGCGTCACTGGCGCTTGAACTTCACCTGATTTTGTGATGCGAGATCCCAAGAATGGCGCTGGCATGGCTTCTTCGTCCTCGTCATCCGTGCGAACTCGCTTGGTTTCGCGCTCGATGATTCGCGCCGGCGATAAATCTTTGGCCCGTTCGAGAATCGAATCAGCCTCCAAATTTACCGTGTCCTGACTCGGATTTGGTATATAAGGCGGGAGAGACGCTGAACTCATTAACACCGAAGGTGGAAGAGGCACTTGCGGCGAAAACACTTCAATCGATAACGGCGGCGAAAACGGATTAATCCACGTATCAAACGACGACGGCATGCCGACCGACGGCCAGAGAGAATTTGTGACCGAAGCGCTATGGAAAAAATCAGGAATCAAGCAACCATCTACTGGGGTGATGTCCTTCGTCATGAAAGCACTGCGCTTAACTTGAAATGTCAGCTTGGCGTTTGCAATGTCAAGCTGCGCGCAGTTCCAAAGAAACGACAAAACTTGATCATTTGCCACCGCACTCGCGCGCGCCGTAAGCTCAGTAGCTCCCGTGTTCTTGAGAAGTAACGACACGGGCCAGAGATATGGCATTGCGTGTCCTGGGAAGCATACATCCGCGAGAAGCGCGTCATCAGGTGATTTCATGGGCGGCAGGGAACATTGCAATCGCGACGTAAACGCAAGAAGAAATTCCTCCATAGACTGAAACTCACTGTTCGGAGGCAACTCACGACGAAAAGCAATAATTGCAACTTCAACACCAATTTCAGGCGCCGCTTGCGCCATCACGGGTGTGTGTTGGATGTTAATCACCTTGCCACCGCGAATGAAATCGCGAAGAGCGCTCTCGCTCACGTCCACCTCGCGCATCACATCGATCACACTTTCCAAACGCTGCAAACGCATCACCACAGCCGTGATGGACGGGAAATAAATCTCAACATCATCATGCTCGTTAACATCGCGATCAAGTCGCGCGTGTGCTCGCGAGCAATTCACACCACGCTCGATCTCGACCCCGCACGCCGTCGTCATCTCGCCCGGTGATGCTGGCCAAAAATTCGCCGCCATGTACCGCTTGCCCGTATCATTTTCACCGAAAATACGCCAGTTTGGCAATTCCGCGAACGACCCCAAAACAATCATAGGCATCATGCTCATCAATACATCCATCTCTGACGCATGATCTAAAGTATCCGACACATCCTCGATTCGCAACGGTGCCAGTCGCGCGTCTTTTCGCATCGACATCAACACCGTCTTCGTCGCCTCGATCAATCGCTTCTCCGTCAAACACGCAAACGTATTACTACTCATCGCCACGATGCGCAACAACTTCGTCCGTTTCGCGCGCTCTTCCTCCTCCGCAGTCTCGACAACCGCGGCGAAAGAACGCGCCAGAGACATTAATTCATCATTCGCCGCGTCTTCCAAGATGTGCCTGCATTGCTCCATCGCCGCGCCGTCATTCACATCCGGCGTGCATCGAAACACCAGCGCACCCACACGCGAAAGATTAAGCTTTGCGAGCACCGGCGTGCGCACGTCGCGCACCGCCGTTCGTCGCATACCCACGCTCGTTGACGATTCGTATCGATCACGAAATCAATCGGGTCGCACCGTCCGAGAGGCTGCGAACACGAACACGCCGACACCCACCGTCGCGACGCGCCGTTTGCCCGCGTCGAGGCGAAATCACGCGTAGAAAAAATCCCTCGAACTCGCGTCGCGCGCGCGAGCGGACGACCGCGCGGCGTACGTCGCGCGTGGACGCGTCTGACGTCGGTCGCGCGCGCGCAAACCAGGCACTGGACCCGCCAGTATGTATCACGCGAGTGTCACTGTCCCTGGTCATGACTGGTCGAGTATTCAAAACGGACCACATGTTTTTTCCGCGGAACCTCCGCGCGCGGCGCCGACGGGCGCCACACGTCGCCGCCGCCGCCGCGAGCGATGGATCGCTGGCGCCACACCCCGCGAGGCGCGTCGCGCGCCGAGCAGTGGCCGCGCGCGTGCGGTGCGTCGACGTCGAGGCGCGAATTCACTGGGCATTTCCACGCGCTGGTGGAACTTCGGAGCGACGAGACGCACGCGCTCGAGGTGTGCGCGCAGATCGAGAAGGATCTCCCGCGCGTGGGCGGCGCGTTCGATGGGTTGGATTTAACGCCTGGTGGTGTGGCGTGGAACGCGTTGCGGCGGGTGTTGTTGGCGTTCGCGTCGCACGCGCCGGAAGTGGGGTACGTGCAATCGATGCATTCGATTGCGGCGTTTTTGTTACTTGCTGGCGTAGATGAGGAGGATGCGTTTTGGTGTCTCGTGACGCTGGTGCAGGAAGTCGTTCCGGGGTATTTTTCATCGGGCATGCTCGGGGCGAAGTTGGATCAGCGCGTGTTTTCGCAATTGTTGCGAGAACGGTTGCCGGCGGTTGGATTGCACGTCGCGGCGTTGGCGGCGGATGATATCATCGCGGCGATTATGAGCAGCCAGTGGTTGTTGACGTTGTTTGTGAATGTGCTTCCCACGCGAGTGACGATGGAGCTATGGGATGAGGTGTTCTCGTGTGTGCATAGAGCCCCGTTGTTTGCCGCGTGTATTGCTTTGTTGGAGCCAAACGCGGAGGACATTTTAGCGACGACGGAGATGGGTGAAGCGATTGAACTGTTACAAAAGCTTGGTGATACTCTACAAACCACCGATGGCGAAGACGATGATGCTAAGTGCGATGCATTTATGTCGCGCGTGCGCGAACTGATTGCCAAGGATTTGTCTCCCGCCCGCGTGGATGGTTTGACGGCTCGCGTGCGCGGCAAGCAGCGGCGTCCGAGCGATATTCGCTTGCCAAAAGCCATCACCGACGTCGCTGCGTATACAGACGTGGATGATTTGTATATTGGTCTAGTATCGCGCGATTTGCAGCAAAAGATGGCCCATTTGAACGACGGTGCCGCCGCTGGAGCACACGAGGAGAAGACGTCGCTTCGCTCCGAAATCGCGGCGCTCAAAGCGGCGCCTCTTGAAGATGACCGAGCGAGCCCGCCACGGGCTTCGATGAATGACGGCGATGCTCCTCGACCGAGTGCTAGTGAAAATGAACCGCCGTCAGCGCCGCCACCGTCTTCGGGATTGACCGCGGATGACGTCGATTCCATCGCGGCGCAAATCGTCGCGCTGGAAGCGCATGCGCGTACGCTTCCCGAGCACGGCAGTGATGTACTCGCGTTAGTAAAACACACTGTTTTGCGACCATTGCGAGCGATTATAGAATCCCGCTTGAAGCCCTTTCGAGAAGAAATCGTGTTCCTCGACCGTGAGTTTTCTATGAAGACGCAAAGGCTTCGTCGCGTCATCGACGAAAATTCCGACGGCGTGTCAGATTTATCACAATTGGTCCTTCGCTCACAGGCGTACACCAAGTCAGTGTGGCCGCTTTGGAGTGAATCATTGTTTGAAGACACCGTCGAGCAGGCAGAGATTACGCTAGAAAGTTTGGAACAAATACGAGCCGAGCTGAGCTGGATGGTGAGCGTCTTTGTCGGCGAGAAGAAGAAGGAAATCGCGCCAAAGATCCCGCGTGCCGAGGGCTGGGAGGACATCGCTGCAGTCAACTTGATGGATGCCATTACGCCTGAACCTGACGCAGAGTGTCTGAATGCATCGGTTCAGTCGCACAAGAATGAGACTGAAAATAAGCTGAGTGAAATTCGAGCCGCGGTGACAAAGACGCACGAAGACGCCGTACGCGACTTGCCTGTTTTGCGTAAAAATTTATCTACGACGACTGGTAAGTTGAAGGAAGAACTATCATCAGAAGAAGATGCAGTAAACTCATGGGCCAGTGCTGCCGAAAAGCGTAACGCGTCCAAACAGCAATCGATGGAAGCCAAGCTTCGAGACGCGTCGGGTGGGTTACTGCGCGCGTACGACGCCAAATCGCTCGTCGTCGACGCATCTGATGACGTTTCCGAAGAGAACGCCGTTGCGGGCGACGTCACGACTACCTTGCGTACTACATCTCCAAGATCGGAACTCGAGCGCTCGCACGCGGCCGAAGAGCTCCGGCTTCAGGCGGTGCTGCAAAACATGAAAAATTTGGAAATGATGCTCAATCGTCGTGCCAACGCCCTTGAGCGCGAAAAACAAACCGCCGCGAGCGTGCGCGCAATCTCCGAACGCACGCTATCGCAAACAAATGCGTCATTACTACTCGTTTTCGAAGCTGGCGAATGGCTAGAGAGCCAGTTGACCGCGAGAAGTTCGCTAGGTTTTGTGGATAAGTTTGAGGATATCGTCGTGCTCGCCGAAGAATTGAGCACCCACGCGCGGATGTCGTGCGCGCGAATTCTTCAAGAATGGGCATTGTTCGTACGCAAACTCACCAGTCAAGTGGTATTAGAGTACGTCAGTATTATTGATACATCCACACAAGCGATTTCAGACGTCCAAGGGGTGCTGGACGGTCATCTATCTCGCCTCGATTCCGCCTCGAGCGTTGGCTCAGGTTCGCCGACGTTCTCCTCAGCGCGAGCGCTCGATCCATCGGTGGCATCGCCCCCGGGATCGCTCCGTGCCTCTTTCGGTGGTCTCACCACACACATGGAGAAGCTCACCGATATCGCCGGCTCAAAGCTCGGCACGATCGGTAACCGCTTGCGAAATATTGGTGTGACGACAAACGCGAGCGACGCCGCGTCGCTCGCCTCTCCGCGCGCTGCTGGCGCCTCCACGCCCCAGGCACCGCTGACAACGTCAGCGAGCAAGGCAAGCAAACTCGCGATCACGTGTCGCGAAGATAACGAGCGTCTCGAAAATCGACGCGCGCAGCTGCTGCTTAAAAAGACCTGGCTTCGTCAGCACGTCATGGAGCGCGGAGATTTGTAGCCATCCCAAACGCGAGTCGAGTCAAAACGTCATCGTCTTCGAGGGAGAGTACACGAATGTATTAACACCAGATTTGTTTAAATATTAGCTAGAAATTATTATAAGTTTCTTCGTCATCGTCCTCGTCGTCCGAAGATCAACACGTTAATACCGCGTGACGCTTTTTACGCCCACTCGGCGTCGCCGCCGGCGCCGCCGCGACAGCCTTGCGCTTTGTCGGCGTCGTCGCCGGCGTCGCGCTTCGACTCAGCGGACTCGACCCAAGATTCCCCGTCCGCCTGAACCTCGTCCCGCACGCATTACACAGCATCGGTTTCGACGACGGTCCTCGTCTCCACTGCGGCGAATCCAACGCCCCGCAGTGGTCGCACGGCCCGCCCGGCTTGTGCTGCGGCTGCCCCAGTCCCGCCGCCGCGGCGTTCGCGCTCGAGCTCATCAACTTTGTCGTCGCCGTCGTCGCCATGGCGTCCCCATCGCGTCCAAGTATCCCATCCGCGCTATCATCCATCGATAGCGACACCGTCTCCTCATCACCCTCCTCATCGCACTCGCCACCATTCGTCTCTGCGCTCCGCAGCACCGACGCCAGCGTCGCGCCAGCCCCGCTCTGCAATATCCTCGCCTCCAACATCGCGAGTTCCGCATCCGACACCGCGCGCGACGCGCCGTCGTCATGAATTTTAACCAGCGTATACCACTGCGCGCGCACATGCGTCGCACCAACCGTCGTCGACGCCGGCGCGCCGCGCGGCGCACGCGCCGATGCGCCGGGCGCGGGCCACGACGCGCGCGCATCGTGCTGGTCATCCACGTCAAGCATGACGCACGCGACATCCTTATGATCATACACGCACGACGGCGCGGGCTTAGACTTTTGCCCACGTAACGTCATCGCGGAATCGCTCCGTGGCAACCCCATGGCGGTGACAGACATGCGATTGATTGATGGATTAATCGTCGAATGGATGTCCGCGAATGGATGCGGAAACCGCGCGATGCGACTGGGGCGGGTGCGACCTGTGTGCTTTCGCGCGCGAGCGTCCGTCGCGGGTACGGCGGGATATATACAGCGAGACGCTATGTATATATTCCCTCGCCTACGCGGTGCGGGTGCACGCGAACGACGTCGCGTCGCGATGTGACGCCGTCGGAACGTTCGCCATCCACCACCATCATCGCAAACACCCAAAACACGAGCCAAACAATCCATCGAACAAACATCGCCATCGGCATCGGCATCAATCAATCAATCCGTGCGCGCCGCGCCATCGATGGCGCGCGGAATCGCATACGTATATACCACACACATCACCATCGTATTCGTCCGCCATCGCCATCGCCATCCCCCATCCATCCATCCATCGTCGTCGTCGTCCACACTCGCGCGTCCTTTCGCAAAAGCCATCCATCCATCGTTCGCGGGTTCTGCTTTTCCGACGACGACGACGACGACGACGAGGCGTTGGCGACGCCCCATCGCGTCGTCGTATGCGCAAACAGTGCGACACCACGACGACGACGACGGCCGGGGAAAGATCTTTCGCATTCTGGCGCCAAATCTTTGCGGTGTGGCGACCGACCGACCGACCGAGCGACCGTCGAGCGTGTGGCTCCCGTGCGCGCGCGACGATGATGGGGGTGTTTTGGCGTGCGATACGCAAGATGTGGTGGTGGTGTGTTTTATTTTTATATTGTTTTATTTTGCGCGTGCGCGATATGGGGTGTTTTCGGGTGACGCTATGGGAATCATGGCACGGT
>Ga0181599_1000734_pt1 | contig 34010 bp, 23 predicted proteins | sample 041ome_3_FD_148658 | JGI IMG/M metagenome (GOLD analysis project Ga0181599, IMG submission 148658) | Coastal salt marsh microbial communities from the Groves Creek Marsh, Skidaway Island, Georgia - 041405US metaG (spades assembly) | ecosystem: Environmental > Aquatic > Marine > Intertidal zone >...
CTAGCGCGCGAACGAATTCGCGACGCCGATGCCGCGCGCGGTCGTCGACGCGCTCATGACGACGCGAACGCGACGACCGACGATGCAACGGACGCGACGAACCAAGGCGCGCGCGACGACGGAGGCGACGCGCGTGGCGGTGGTCGGCGGCGGGTTCGCGGGCGTCGCCGCGGCGTTTCGGACGCTCGAGGAGGCGAACGCGCGGGGACGCGCGGTCGAGCTGACGCTGATCGACGGCGCGGGCGTCGGGGGTGGGGCGTCCGGCGTCGCGGCGGGTTTGCTGCATCCGTGCACGCCGCGAGGGAAGACGATCTGGCGAGGCGAGGAGGGCGCGGCGAGGGCGAGGCGGTTGCTCGACGCGGCGGCGCGCGCGGAGGACGCCATGGACGCGATGGGCGCCGAAAGGAGCGATGACGCGGACGGGGGGTGGAGGGACGACGCGGGGAGGAACACGGGGGAGCGGCGGGGCGAGCGCGTGGCGAGCGCGCCGGGAATCGTGCGACCGGCGAGGTCGGCGAAGCAGGGGAGGGATTTCGCGGCGAACGCGGGACGCGGGGACGACGACGACGACGCGGCGTTCGCGGTGAAGCGCGTGACGACGGACGAGGTCGTCGCGATGTGTCCGGGGTTGGAGTTCACGAGCGACGTCATCGAGGCGGAGAGGAACGGAGAGGCGTGCGCCGGCGGGATGTTCGTTCCGAACGGCGTCGTCGTGGACGCGCCGAGATATTTAACCGCGCTCTGGGACGCGTGCGGCATACTCGCGTCGCGCGGCGCGGCGGGCACGCGCGCGACGTTGCGCATCGCCGAGATCGACGATGTGAAGGCGCTGTTGGATGAATTCGACCAAGTGGCGCTGTGTTGCGGCGCCGGCGTCGCCGCGCTCTTTGACTTTGAAACGATCCCGGTGTCGTTGCAAGGCGGGCACGTGCTCGAGCTCAAGCCCGAGGGCCTGAGCGTGGGCATTTTAGGCACCACGTACGTCGCACCGCTCGGCGACGATCGCGCCATGATCGGTCCGACGAAAGAGTACGACGCCACGCCCGAGGATTGCGCTCGCTCTGGCGTCGTGGACGACGTCGACGACGAACGATCCGCGCGCGCGATTTCAGAGCTTCGCGAGCTCGGCGCGCGCGCGTACCCGCCGTGCGCGAATTGGGAATTCTTGCGTCTCAAGTACGGCGTGCGCGCCAATCCACCGCGCACGCACGCCGGCGCGCTTCCGCTCGCGGGATCCGTCCACGTGGACGGCCGCCGATGTTGGTTCGCCGCCGGCCTCGGCGCGCGCGGTCTCATCTACCACGGCCTTCTCGCCGACTGGCTCTCGAGCGCGATTCTAGACGACGACATAAACGCCATACCCGTAGACGTCCGTCGGACGTGTTAGCGACGTGTGATTCACCGCAGTCGAACCGCGTCCCGCTCGCGCTCGCCGCACTTCGCGTCCCGCGTCCCCGATCATGCGCGTCCACGCCGTGCGCCTCGACCCCGGTCAGGACTTGAAGCGGTCCCTGTTGGAGTACTGCAGCGCGCAGAACCTCGCCAGCGCGTGGATTCTCACCGCCGTCGGCTCTCTGCGCGCCGCCAACATCCGCTTGGCCCACCACGACAAGTTTCTCGGCGCCGGCGCGAACGCCGTCCTGGCGCTTCCCGATCAAAAGTTTGAGATCTGCTCGCTCGTCGGAACGATATCGCGCGCGGGCGCGAGCTGTCACCTGCACGTCTCGCTCGCGGACAGGCGAGGGGACTGCGTCGGGGGACACGTGCTGGAGGGCAACGTCGTGTTCACGACGTGCGAAATCGTGCTCGGAAGCTCGTCGACGATGGCGTTCGATCGCGAGCTGGACGAGAGGACCGGATTCGATGAGCTCGTGGTGCGAGAGGCGGGCGCGGGGGCGGAGACGGGGGCGGGAGAGACGAGAGGAAAGACGGCGCGAAGAGCGCGACAGTTACGAGCGGAGGCTCGCGAACGCGAGCTTCGCGCGGCGGCGGGGGAACGCGAGCGGGCGCGAGGGTTGTTCGAGTGGTTAGTGAAGGTCATCGTGCCGAAACCTGGTGCGAGGCGCGCGGAGTCTGATGAAGAAGAGGAGGGGGAGGAGGAGGAAGGCGCGGCGGCGGACGCGCCGCGATGAAAAAGTTGTAACGGTGAATGAAATGTGATGATGCTTACACGGTGGTGACCTCTATTGGTACAATCGAAATCTCTTCTACTAAACAATCCGTTCCTTTCGTTCTTTAAGTCGCGAGTGGAAACGCCGGACTGGGCTCGTCGTCCTCCGGCTCGTCCGTATCCGCGGGTTCGTCCTCTGGCGCCGTTGCCGTCTTCGGATAGTGCATTTTGAAGCCTTCGTTCAAAATATCAATGTTTTGCGGGTTTTCAGACACGAAGGGTCGATCGCCGAGAAGTTTAACTAAATCGTGGCGCTGCAAAACCTCCTTGTCGAGTAAACCTTGCGCCATGGCTTCGACGAGGTGCTTCTTCTCCTTCACGAGCGCCAACGTGCGCTTGTACGCGGTGTCGACGAGCAGGCGAACCTCTTCATCGATCATTCTCGCCGTGTCCTCAGAATACGGCGACTTCAAGCTTTGCTCGTCTTTGGGGAACGAAAGCAACCCGATCTTCTCGTTCATGCCATACACGGCCACGGTGTTGTACGCCATTTGCGTGACCTTTTCCAAATCGTTTTGCGCCCCGGTGGAAATCTTTCCGAGCATGACTTGCTCCGCGGCGCGGCCTCCGAGCGTCATGCACATCATATCGATCAGCTGCTGCGTCGTGGCGAGAAGGTTCTCGTTCGGCAGATACTGCGCGAAGCCTAGAGCCGCGGAACCGCGCGGGACGATGGACACCTTGAGCAAAGGCTCAGCGTGTTCCAAAAACCACCCCACGACGGCGTGTCCAGCTTCGTGATACGCCACCGTGCGACGCTCCGTCTTGTTCACAACCTTCGACTTCTTCTCCAAACCCGCGATGACGCGATCGGCGGCGTACTCGAAGTGTGTGAGAGTTACCGTGGTCATGTTATCACGCGCCGCGGCGAGCGCAGCTTCGTTGCACATGTTCGCGATGTCCGCCCCGGCGAAGCCGGGCGTCAACGCGGCGAGACGTTCACTGTAGTGATCCACTGGTCCGTCCAAGGCAATCTTGGCCAGATGCACGCGGAATATTTGTTCGCGACCTTGAATATCGGGACGATCGACGGTGATCTGACGATCGAATCGACCGGGACGCAGGAGCGCCCTGTCGAGAATATCCGGTCTGTTCGTACCCGCCAACACGATGACGCCCTCCTTGGTACCGAAACCGTCCATCTCAACCAAAAGCTGATTCAACGTGTTTTCGCGCTCATCGTTGCCTCCTGCGAAGCCACCGCGACCACGTTGACGACCGATGGCGTCGATTTCGTCGATGAAAATGATGGACGGCTTCTGCTGACGCGCTTGGGCAAACAAATCGCGAACTCGCGACGGGCCGACGCCGACAAACATCTCCATGAAATCCGACCCAGAAATGGAAAGAAACGGGACCCCAGCCTCGCCCGCGGTGGCTTTCGCGAGAAGCGTCTTTCCCGTCCCCGGCGGTCCGACGAGAAGCGCGCCGTGGGGAATTTTCGCGCCCAGGGCTTCGTATTTCTTCGGACTCTTCAAAAAGTCAACAAACTCCATAATCTCGCGCTTCGCCTCGTCGCAACCGGCGACGTCTTTGAACATAACTTTATTCTTCGCGTTCTTGTCCAAAGTCGACACCGTCGCCTTACCGACGTTAAAGATCCCACCGGCGCCGCCGCCCATGCCGCCGCCCATGCCTCCCATACCCGCGCTTCGACGAGTGAAATACAACCACCCCCCGATCAACAAGAGCGTCGGCAACAGCCGCATCAATTCCGTCTGCCAAAATATTTCATTGACGTACGTCACCGGCACAAAATCTTTTGACTCTTGCCCGTTCAGCTCTTGCGCTTCTTCCAACTTGCGCTCGAACGAATCCAAGCTTCCGATGTTGAAATAAAACTTGTACCCTCCCTCCGTCTTCGCCCCCGGCGGCGCCCCGATGTCGCTCGAATCGTACTCATCGCCCGCGCCGTGCCGGCTTCGAATCATCGCTCCCGGCGCCTTCACGTACACCTTGGCTTGACTCTTATTCGACACCTCCACGCGTTCCACCAGCCCGGGCTCCAGCAGTTTCGTCTTAAACTCTTGAAACGAAATCTCCCTCGCGTCGCTCCGCGTCGCGCTCAGCAAGCTCATCGCCACCGCCAGCATCGCCAAGCTCGCGATCTGTTGTCCACTCGGTCCTCGCATCAGCTCTGCCAGCGTCTTCGGCGCTTCCGCGCCTTCTTTCGCGCCATCCTTCGCGCGTCCGCCCTCGCCCTCGCCGCCCTTCGCCTTCGCGTTCGTCCCTTTCCCGCGCGGTTTCATCGCCGCAAACTTCCCTTTCGTCCCCTGCGCCTTCGCGGACGCGTTCGCGCCTTTCCCCGCGTTCGCCGCGAATCCTCGCATCGCGATGCGCGTCGCCAGCGTCGCCGCGGTCGCGGTTTTCGCGTCGAACGGCTTGGCGAATCCATTCGTTTTCGCGACGTTCGCGACGTCGCGCGTCGCGCGCGCGACGCGCGCGACGTCCGCGCGGGCGAGCGCGCGCGAGGTTTCTCGCGCGAGCGTTCGGAGCAGCGCGCGACGACCCATGGCGGGAGTCGTCGGCGCGGACGGGCGCGGAATGACGACGATGACGCGATGACGTGTCCAGAGGCGTCGCCGAGCGCGGCGAGCGGCGGAGCGGGCGAACGACGCGAGGGCCGTGGGAAGGGTGGATTACAAGGGTAAAGAACCGTCACCGGAGGTCAAAGCGGAGACGAATCGAGAGGCGTCGACGATGGGCACGGCGAGATCGCGCGCCTTGGCGAGCTTGGATGGACCGGCGCCGACGCCGGCGACGACGAGGGCGGTTTTGCGGGAGAGCGTCGAGGCGACGTCGCCGCCGGCGGCGCGGATGAGGTCGTGGACGTCGTCGCGGGAGAAGCCGTCGATGGTGCCGGTGAAGAGGATTTTCATGCCACGGAGATCGGCGGTGGGCTCGGGAGATGGGACCGTCGGCGATGGGGTGGGCGACACAGACGACGACGACGCGGTTTCGGCGAATCGCGGAGACGGTTGATTCTTTGATGACGACGCGTCGGCGTCGAGGACGACGACGCCCGTGGCGATGATTTCATCCACGATGAACGCGTTGCCGGGCTCGCCCCAAAAGTCGACCAAAGATTGCGCGAGGACGGGACCGACCCCGTCGACGTGCGTCAACGCGGCGTGCGCTAAACTCGCCGGACCGCCCTTGGCGGCGGCGAGGGCGGCTTTTTTGAACGCGGCCAAACTCCCATAGTGCGTCGCGAGGACTTTTGCGGTGTGTGCGCCGATATTCGGAATGCCGAGAGCGTAGATGAATCGGTGCAAAGGCACGCCCTGGCGTCGCACTTCGATGGCTTGGAACAACTTGACAGCGCTCTGTTTCAAGCCGTCGGAACCATGTTTGATCTCACCCTTGGAGTTTTTCACACCGGCGTATCGCCACCACGTCGGAACGGCGTCACCGCTATCCGGACCGAATCTTCGCTCGAGTGTGAAGATGTCAGCTGGCGTCTTTACCACACCTTCGCGATGCAGCGTCTCGAGCGTGCCGCGCGCCAACCCGCGAATATCCAGCGCGTCTCTCGCGCAAAAGTGCAACAGGCGTTCCATCGATTGCGAAGGACACTTCAAGCCACCAGTGCATCGCACGATAGAGCCCATCGCGGTTTTCGACGCCGAAAGAGGCGCGCGCACGACGGATGATCCGCAATCTGGGCACTTGGACGGAGGGAGCCATTCTGGGAGCGGCTTGATGTCTTCGGCGTACGCCGAAGCCTCGGCGAGATCATCACCAGCGAGCGAGACGACGCGGGGAATGACATCGCCCGCGCGTTCAACGGTGACTTGTGCGCCCACCTTGAGATGTTTACGAGCGATTTCATCAAAGTTGTGCAATGTCGCCCGCGAGATGGATGCGCCGCCGATGTCGACGGGATCGAGCAACGCCACGGGCGTCAGCGCGCCCGTGCGCCCGACCTGAATTTCGATGGCGCGAAGCGTCGTCACGGCGCTCATCGCTGTGAATTTATGCGCTATCGCCCATCGAGGTTGCCTCGCATCCGCGCCGAGCGCGGTTTGAAGTTCGACCGAGTTGACCTTGTACACGACGCCGTCTATCTCGTACGGCATCGTCGGGCGAGCTATTTCTAAAGCATCGTACGCCTCGATGAGCTCGCCGATGGTTTTCGCCACGCCTAAAAATGGTACGGCGTCAAAGCCTTGCGCTGGCAAGAACGCACTCAAGAACTCGCTCTGCGTCCGCCACGGAGCGTTTGTCTCCTCGTTTGACGCGCCGACGGCGCCCCAACCGTACGCCAAAAAACGCAACGGCATTTGATTATCGTCGACGACGAGCGTTCGCATCGCTCCCGCCGCGGCGTTCCGAGCGTTTTTGAAGACGCGCAAACCAGTCGCCGCGCGCTCGGCGTTCACTCGTTGAAAATCTTCATCGGCCACGTGCACTTCGCCGCGAATCTCCAACACCGCCGGGTACGGCTCCGCCAACTTCATCGGCACGCCCCGAGCGCCGATGAGGTGTCGCGTGACGTCTTCTCCCATCTCACCGTCCCCTCTCGACACCGCGTACACCAACTCACCGTTCTCGTATCGCAAGCTCGCGGAGGCGCCGTCGACTTTCGGCTCGGCGCAATATTCAATCGCCGTCGTCGTCGCGGCCTCGCCCTCCGTCTCCCCTCTCAACTTCTCAACGCGCTTCATGAACGCCTCCACCTGCCCCACGTCGAACGCATTCCCCAACGACCGCATCGGAACCGCGTGCGCGATCTTTTCCAGCCCACTCGCTCCGTCCGGCGTCGCCCCCACGCGCGCGCGAGCGCCGCCCGCCTTCGCCGCCGTCGGATGCGCCGCCGCGATCGCATCGTACCTCGCCCGCATCCCATCGTACTCCGAATCGCTTATCACCGGTTCCGCGTCGTTGTAATACTTTCCATCGTGCATCGCGAGCTCGGCGTCCAATCGAGCCAACTCGCGCGCCGCCTCGCTCGCGCTCAACCGCTCGACGCCGTTCGCCGCGAACCCGCGCGTCGTCCCTCGTCCGCTCGCGCTCGCGCCTCCGTCCCCTCCCCGCGCGCGCCGCGCCTCTCCATCGTCCACGTCATCGCTTCGCGCGTCACCGATCGCGCGCGCGCGCGCGCCGGCGCGGTAACGCGCGCGTCTCGTTCGAATCGAATCGGCGCGCGGCGTCCCGAGTTCGCGTCGCTCGCACCGCGCGCGCGCCGCCGGGACCGCGCTCGCCGCGCGCGCGCCCGCCGGCATCGCGCGCCACGCCTCGATCGCGCGCGCGACGCTCGCGCCGAGCGCGCGTCGTCGCATGCACGACGCGAAGTGCGCGCGATGCCGCACTCGATGCCGCGCGACGTCGCGTCGTCGGCGTCGTCGCGCGCCGCGGCGAAGAACCGCGCCAAGCGCAAGCGCGCGAGGCTGCCGCCGCCGCCCGCCGCGCGCGCGGACGCCCGGGATGACGACGCGCGCGCGGACGAGCGCGGCGAGGATGACGACGCGGTCGTCGCGCGCGCGGGCGCGTTCGGACGATACGGCGCCGCCGACGGCGCGATGTCGCGCGCGGACGACGAGTGGGCGACGAGCGAGCGCACGTGGGCGTCGCTGTTCGGCGTGCTCGAGCGGAACGGGTACGCGAAGAAGAAATTGTGGGCGCCGTTCGTGTACGACGGCGACGCGGGACGGCGGATGCGAAGCGCGGGATTCGAACGCGTGGTGCACAGACGGGCGGATTTCTTTGAACGCGTGCGAGACGGCGTGTTCGTGCGGTCGCTGGATGCGGTGGTGGATAATCCGCCGTACACGGGGAAAGGGATGAAGGAACGGATATTGAAGGCGCTGCGAGACGCGGAGGTGCCGTTTTGTTTGTTGCTGCCGCTGGGCGTTTTGCACGCGGCGTTCGTGAGGGACATTCTGGAGGAGACGCACGTGCAGGTGATCGTGCCGAGGAAGTGTTACGTGTTCAAGAAGGGAGGGACGGAGGTGCCGTTTAAGTTTTTGTGCTGGTTGTGCTATAAGATGGAGCTGAAGCGCGACTTGTACTTCATAGACTGACGACGTAGGGGTACAGTAGGGATTTTGTATTTTACACACGTTGTTGTACCGACTAACTCGGAGGGTGCCCGGCGCAAAGCGAACGATACTCGCGACGGATCAGTCCGTGTCCGATTTCGAGGAGTAAATCGTTAAAGCGATAGAGCACGCCGCACGACGTCGAATCACTCGGCGGTAAGACTGAAATGCGTCTGAGCGTTTCGTTCGGGGCGAACATCGCGGTGAGGGTGAGGAACAGCAAGACGACCGAAACGATGATGAAGAACGTGACGAGCATTTGTACGGCTTCGTTGAGTGTCTCTGGACGCGAAGGCACGCGCCACGAACCACCTGGCGTTCGCGTCGGTGCCGTCGGCGTCGCCAAGGTGAACTTATTGAACAAGTTGTTTGGCGGCGTGCGCGCCACCGTTCTGTTCGTTTGTCGAGAGAACCATTTTAACGGAGACGCCAACTGCGTTTGCATGAGTGGCGACCCAAACGATCTGCTCTTCTTCGGTGAAATCAATGAAGGGCTGTTATTTTGATAGCGAGCGAGCTGCGTCCGAGCGTGTTCGCTCATCTTATTCGCCGCCGCCAGGGCTTCCTTGGACGCTTTCAATTCAGCTTCCGTCGCGGCGGAGTGTTTTTCCAGCCAAACTTTCGCCGCGACGGCATCGGAGAGTTGCGACTCTAAGTCGCGCGTCATGCTCTTCGCTTCGTCTCGCTCAGCGCGTACTTTGCGTAATTCGTCGTAGTCGCCCTCCTGCGTCATCGACGCGTCACGTCTAGCGGTGGCGAGCAACTCGTTCGCGTGCTCTAATTGATGCTGCAAGCTCGTATAGTTGGCTCGAAGCTCGGAAATTGATTCTCGAGCTTGTGATAACTCGTGTTGTTTATCGTCCAGCGCTTTGCTCAACGCCTCGCTGGCGTGATCGCCGCTCGCAGACATTTGTCGAATAGTATCAAGCTCTTTACGAATCACCAACATCTCTTTATCCTTCGACTGCACCGCATTTTTCACAGCATTCTTCACTTGCGCGGCAAACGCCAAGCGTTCAAGTTCTAAACGTTTCTCCATGCTCGTGATTGACTGCTGGAGCAAATCTCGCTCGGCGGTGACTTTCGTCAAGTCTATGGTCAAGTCTTTCACTTTCGCCAACGCCGCATCGCACGAAGCCTTGGCTTCCCTCAACTCGCCTGCATCCGTCTTTGAATGCTTTTTCGAAGCGACTTTTTCCTTTTCCAACTCTTTGTTCAGCAAAAGCAGTTCGGTATTCACTTCGTACACTCGAGATTCCGCCGCGGCAAATTGACGTCGCACTTCTTCGAGTTCAGTCTCCACCGTGACTCGCACTTCGCATTCAGCCTTCAAACGCCGCTCGCTTTCGTCCAGTGACTTCTTACTCTCCTCTGCGCTCGCCTTCCACTCTCCCAGTTCCTTGGCGAGTTCGACTATTCGACTTTCAGCCGCCTCTAACTTTCTATGCAATTCAGCGACGACGGCGGACGACGAGTCGCGGTCGCGCTCAACCTTCGCAGAGGACGCATTTTTCTCTCGCAAAATTTCAATCTCCTTGTTCAAAAAGCCAACTTGCTTTTCCAACTTTGTGACTTGCGAATTGGCGATCATGTTAGCCTTTGCCGCCATGGAAGATTCAAGTTCGTGCTCATCCGCCATCGATGAAATTTCTTGCTCAGCGACGTGCAGCTTTTTTCTCAGCTCTTCTGTCTCCGATCCGGCCAAATCTGCGGCGGTTTCCAAGCCCGCTACTTTCCCTTCTAACGACAAAACCTCTTTTCTCGCACTCTTAAGTTCTAAAACGTGCTCTGAACGTTCGACCTCCATGAGTTTTAGTTTAGCGTTCGCGGCTTGAAGCTCTTCGTTCAGGTGAGAGAACTCGACATTGGAAAATTCCTTCTCGGCGAGCTTACTCTTCAAATCCGACAGCGCGCTCTTCGCTTCGCTCAGTTGTTCGAGAGTGACTTCAAGCTTTTCCTCGAAAAGAATTGCGTTCTGAGAGACGGCTTCGTACGCGGCTTCTTTCTCGGCCAACTTTTGCCGAAGACTCTTCAACTCCGCGGTGCCGCTCTCGATTTCAGCGCGCGCTTGCGCTTCGAGCTTTTTCTTTTCCGCCTCGAGACTTGATTTCATTTCGAGCATTCTTCCTTGGAATCCTGCTTGTTTCTCAGCCGCCGCAGCCAAACGCGCGGCGAAGGCTTCCTTCGCTGACTCCGACTTTTCCTCCGTCGTCATGGCCTTTTTGCTCTCCTTTTCGAGTTTGATGCGAAGCGTGGACATTTCAACCTTCAACGATTCCAGCTCAGTTTCAAAGTTTCGACATTCGGAAGTCTTCGTTTGCAACGCCGCGCGAGTGTCCTCGAGAGCAACGATAGTTTCTTCTTTTATCCTCTTTTCGTTCTCGATCACGCTCTCTCGCGCGATGATTTCAGCGCGCAACTTTATAACCTCGTCCGCGACTTCGCCTCGCTCGACGCGCGCGCGTTCTGTCTCTGCCTGCGCAGCGTCGATTGCTGCATCCTTCTGCAACATCGTACTATTCGTCATCGTCACGGTCTCGTTCAGACGAACGATATCTTCTTTCAATCTTGCGTTCTCGCTCTCTAAAATCTCAAACTGGCTCGATTTTTCGTTTTGCTTCGTCTGTTGGGCTTGGAACTCCGCCACGGCGGCGACGATTTTCTCCTCGCTCGTCGCCAACGCCTCGCTGAGACGCGCGATTTCGAGCTTGAAATTTTCCGCTTCGCCCTCCATCGTGGCCTGTGCGACTTGATAATTTTCAAGTTTGGCGTTCGCATCTCTCAAATCCGTTGCAGACGCCGCCAGACTCGCCTCCAAGTTCTGTATGGTCGACTCGTCGGCGTGAATCTTCGTCTCCGTCTCTTGCAGTGACATCTCCAAGCGCTCAATTTTAATCGAGTAATCCCGCACGGAAAACTCTAGCTTGGTCGACTCTGATGCATACTCTTCGCCAGCTGCCTTCAGCGCCGACTCGTGCTCGCGCCTCGCGTTCGCGAGTGCTTCTTGCAAGCGTTCAGTCTCGTCCAGCGCCTCGTCGCGTTGCTTCGTCATCGCCATCAAACGGCTCTCCGTCTTCGACATTCGCGCTTCAGTCGTCTTGAGGTCTTCCTCCGTGGCAGAAATCATCGCACCCATGCGCACGCGTTCGTTCAGCCACGTTTGTTTCTCGATCGCCATCGCCTCAAGATCGCGCTGGATCGCCGTCACCTTGGCGCGAAGTTGCTCCACCTCGAACTCGACGGCTTTCGCGTTCATTCCCCCGGCGACGACGAGCGCGCGCGCGTCCACATCCATCGTCGACGACGACGCCACTCTCACCGTCGTCGGCGGTTTCGGCGACATCAACGACATCCTCAACGCCTGCGGTGGCGTCATCGACGCCCTTCGCACCGTCATCGTCGTCGTCGTCGTCGTCGTCTCCCTTTGCCTCGCCGCTCGCGTCTCCGCGTCCTCCATCATATGCGTCGACCTCAACGTCCCAATCCCCCCGTGTCCGACTCTCACCGGCGTTCGCACGTCGTCATCATCATCGCCGTCTCCCACCATCACCAAACTCTTCCTCGTCGCCGACGTCGTCGCCATCGTCGTCGCCAACCTTCGCGCGCTCGCCTCGGCGCGTCTCGCCGTTTCGCTCATCTTCATCCTCGACGCGCTCGTCTCCGTCTCCACGCGCATTTTCCGCGCCGACGCCCGCGCGGATGACATCACGCGTTCCGCCTCCGACCGCACCGTCGTCGCTCGCGCGCCGTTCAGCCGCACGGGCGTCACTGGGTCGTCATTCTCGTCGACATTCGTTTCGTCTTCCCGTTCGCGCGGCGTCGATTCGTCGCGCGCGCGCGCGTCGTCGTCGTCGTCGCTCGCGGACGCGCGTCGCGCGCGCATCGCGTTCGACACGTGCTCGCGGACAAATTTTACGAAGGCGTCGTCGTCGGCGTCCGAGTCGGAGGACGCCGCGCCGGGACGCGAAGGCATCGCGCGCGCGGGGGAACGTCGCGCTGTGCGGTCGGTCTCGGGCGCGGCGACGGGGCGACGGGCGACGCGCGACGTCGACGGGCCGGGCGTGACTATGTTTCGTTGATTATCAAGGCGATAGGACGGTGCGTCGAGGAAATATTGCGGCGAAGCGCTACGCGAGCGACGCGCGCGGCGCGTCGGCGGACGCTCGTTCGGCGCGCTCGAGCGCGAGGCTCACGGCGCGCTGCTTCGTACCCGAAGTGACTTTGAGACCGCTCTCTTTCAAGCGCCGCGCTACGAATTCGGCGCGGAACTCGATGGGGACCTTCTCGATCCCATCGAGATGCTGCGCGAACAGCGCGGAGGACACGTTGGGGCGAACGTGGTCCTCGCACAAGGCTGAGTGTCGCGGCGAGCTCTCGCTTTCGGCGACGAGCCAACAGTTTTGGTCTCTGTTGTATCGCAAACACACCGCCATCGAACACCGTTTTTGTATCTGCTGCACTAACTTTGCGTTGTTTTTATCTTGTCTCTTCGGCAACGATCGGCAGCACCGCAACACGTACCGCACTTTGCTCTCCTGCCACTTATCGACGATCAATCGCGCCGAGCACGCGCTCGTGGAGCAATACCAGTCCATGACCGCGCCCCGCGCCGATTTTTTCCCATCAAACTCCTTCCGACACAGCTCATCCCACCCCGCGGGCGCTTCCGTCGAGACGCGCCGTCCTTCTTCGTCCACGTCGAACGTCTCGCTCACCGCTCGTCCCGGCAACTGTCCGGCGACGAAGGATCCCCACGCCGTGCGTCCCCGTCCCACCCCGTTCGTCTCTTCCCGCTCTCTCGCTCGTTTCCCAACGCCCACGCGCGCGGCGAGCGGCACGTCGTCGTCGTCTTCGCTCAGCGACCCGCCGTAGCGCGGCGTCGGCGCGACCGACGCCGCTTCGACCGCGCGCGCGCGACGATCGACGCCGATCAGCGCGTCGTCGAGGAGTCCGCCGATCGCTTCATCGACGCCGTACCGCGACATCTCGCCGCGTCGGCGTCGGCGATCGACGCGCGCGCGTCCCGCGCGTCGTCCCGCGCGTCGTCGCGCGCGCGCGACGCCGTGCGCGCGTGTGTCGACGCGCGCGCGCCGTCTCCGGTCGACCGGCGACCGGCGATCGCGCGGCGGAGCGGGCGTCGTTCACATAAATCACGCGGTGATGGTTCTTAGAGTGTCTTGAGTGCGTGATGCGCGTGCATCGCGTATTTTAAAATACAAACAGCGATGAAAACGAAACGACGTTTTCGGCGCGTCGAGACGCGTCGACGCGCGCGGTCGCGCGCGCGCGGTGGCGACGCGACGCGACGCGACGACGCGCGACGCGACGGCGCGCGAGAGCGCGAGAGCGAAACATGCGACGCGTCGCGATCGACGCGCGGGCGGGACGGGGACCGCGGTGCGCGGTGGAGCCGCGAGGCGGACGCCGACGGATGAGGACCGGGACGAAGACGACGCGCGCGGCGCGAGACGTCGCCGTCGTGGGACCGCGCGACGACGCGGCGCGGACGCTGAACAGGACGTATCTCTCGTCCAAGGCGGCGCGCGCGGGAGCGGGCGAGGAAGAGGCGTGGACGCGTTGCGTCGTCGACCGCGTGGAGGCGCGGTCGAGAAGTCTCGTGCTGCGAGTGATCGACGGGTCCGATAGAGTGTTCCCGATTTTCGCGGAGACGGAGAGCGATGAACGGGCGCTGGTGCGAATCGTGCACGTGCTTCGTCGTAAGCGCAAGGGATCTGGGGGGCTCGCGAGCCGGGATTGGACGCTCGCTCCTCAAATTTTGACGTGCTCGATTTCAGTCGACGCCGACGGATTGCGAGCGAAGCTCTCGAAAAAGCTCCCCGTCTTGGCGAGCGCGCTGATGACGGACAGCGACGTTGACACGTACGACGAATCGAACGTTCCGGTGTTTCAGGCGTTGCGAGAGGCGATCGATCCGCGCCAGTCACCGGCGTTGTACTTGAGCTCGAGTGCGGTGGATCGCTTGTGCTTTGACGGTTCCTGGCGATTGACGTACACGCCCGGAATGGCGTGCTTGCGACGCGCTGCGTTCACGTTCGGTGGTGCGCTTCTCGCGTCACATGTCTATCGCGCAGAAAGAGAGATCGTGCTGAAACGTAACGCGCGTAAGGATGAAGAGGTTTGGATTTTGACTCACACCTTGATCTCTCGAGAAACCCGAGTACTCGACCACGTATTAACCCTCAGAGTCATGCTCGCGTGTTCTGTTCGCGAGGAACGCGCGCTGCGAATGAACAAACGTGATACTGTCGATGACTTTGTGAATCGGCTGCGGAGTCAAAACGCGGGTTCGCAAGCGATCGCTCGGATGATAGATGGCGCCCTTCCCGGATCGATTCGAGATCGCTCGCCTGGATTCTGGATGTTGGCGTACGAAAACTTTGTTCTGGACGAAGATTACGAACGAGCCGCTACCGCGCGTGATGTGTTAAACGAGCTCAACGTTTTTGTGGACGAAGAAGGTGCGTTTGATTGAAAGCGCGAGACCGAGTCGGTGCCTACGGGTGCTCGGGCTCGTTTTGGTAACTGCCACGATCGCGCGAGAAGTTTGATGCGGAGATATCGAACGATTCTCGCGGCGAGCGAGTGCCATGACACGGTGGTTCACTTCCGATTTCATTTGCACCGTAGAACTTCAAGACATCTTCCGGATAAATGCCCTTCTCGTCGACGAGCCCGTATTTGCCCATCGCTCGAGCGTACGAGAGCGGCGTCGCGTCCTTCGCCGTTCGCACGTTCAAATCTGCGCCGTAGTCGTACAGTAACTTGACGAGCTCCGGACCACCGTCGATCGCCCAAAATATAGTCGCGTCGCCGTTCGAGTTGATGAAATTCGGATCGGCACCCGACCGCAGCAGCGCCTTGGCGGCCTCCAACCGTCCTCGATGACACGCGCTCATCAGAGGCGTGTACCCTTCGTCGCAACCATACGCCGAACCGAAGACAAAGTTGACGTCCGCGCCCTCTTCAATTTTGTTATAAATCAGTTTCAAGTCGTTCTTTTGAATCGCCATCAAGAGTTCCTCGGTCTCGCGAGACGCCTTGACGACGTCTGGGCCCGAAGCGTTGGGGCGGTAATCGGGATGATGCGAGCCCTTACCCCCGTTCCACTGCGCCTCGTACGCCGCCGAGATCGCGTCTTGGCGTTTTTTCATGATCGCCTCCTGCGCGTCGCCGACGCGGCGTCAGTCGAGTCACACGAGACGCGCGCGTGGAAAAGTACGAGAAAAACGCTCGAACCGCGCACGCGATCGACACCACCGCGCGCGTGCGATGTCGGCGCGCGCGCGCAGCGTCGCACGAGCGCACGAGCGTGTTGCCAAACGTACCATTTGCGCCATGGTGTCGGAAGGCTCTCGCGCGCGATTGTCGCGGCGTCGTTTGCGTCGTGCGTGATAATGACGACCGCGTTCGTTTGGAGCGTTTTTCCTTTGCTGGAAGGTGAAAATTCGTCTTTCATAACAACCATCGAAAGATGTGAGCACTATACGCTCATGCGTCAGCGACGACGACGGACGAACCCGCGCTCGTTGGGCTACTAGACACGCTAGACACGCTCGCGACGCTCGAGCACGTCGTGGACGATGCGAAGGTGAAGAAGGAGGTGAGCGAACTCGTCGGGCTGAGCGCGATGGATGAAGCGTCTGAATCAGGAACAGTTTTGAGGGCTTGCGACGTCACAGATCCGCGCACGATCTCGTTCGCTTTGTGAATTGACTCCTTCAATCGTTGCGCGCGAACGCGCTGTTCCGCGACCGTGACTGGATCCTCCGAGGTAAGCCCGATCGCGGCGCGGTACGCCGCGACGGCACTCTCGGCGGCGGTTCTGGACCTTCGCAGCTTGGATTTCTGAGACTTGTACTTCCGCATCGCGGAATCATGTGTGTGTTGCGCGGCATCAACATCATTCGATAGAGCATTGTGCTCATCTACTGCATTCGCGAGCGTCGTCTTGAGTTTTGTGAGAGCGTTTGATAATTCTGCCGCGCGTTCGCGCATACGCACCAACGCATCGTTCTCGGTTTGTAGTTTCTCCAACGCTGCCTCGGTTTTCATCCATTCCTCACGCGAAGCGCCTTTAACATCTTTCGTGGGATGCACGAGCTTCGCGCGAAGACTCGAATTCGAAAGTTCGGCGTCTTCGAGGATTTGACGCATCGATTCAACTTCACACTCGGCGGAATGGATAAGCCCACTCAACTCCTTGCGCTCGACTACGAGCTCATCGCGCTGCCGTTCTATGATGGCATAGATGTCTTTTTGTTCGTCGATTGCCACGCCTTCCCCGTACGGCGACTTCGCTCGAACGACATCGTAACGGCTTCGTAAGTGGTCGAGACGCTGCTCGCGATGGTTCAAATCCATTATCGCCGCGTGTGCGTCTTGCTGCAGGGTCGTGAGATGCGCCAACAGCGACCTGTGTTCGTCGCTCAGTGATTCATACTGAGTCTCAAGCTCACCGATTATCTGCTTCTTGCGATCGGTGAGCTCTTGAGCCTGCCCTGAGCTTAAGAAGAGTACGCGATGACGACGAGCGAGCTGCAAACGTAACTCGTCGAGCTCGACTTGTAAATATTCCATGCCATCGAGTACGCTTCGCTCGTGTCTCTCGCTTCCCTCCGCTTCGACCTCTAGAGTGCTTCTCGCGTGCGCGGCGTTCAACGTCTGCTCGCATCGCGCGTCCATCTCTAACCTGGTGCGCTCGACCTTGTACTCGTTCTCCTTGGTTTCAGCGACGAGAGCGACGTGTTCGCGCTCACGTTCTTCCAGCTCGAGCCTCAACGATTCAATCAGAGCTTCCAGCTTTTCGCTTTCTTCATTCGATCGTACGCCTTCCAATCGCGACGTCTTGCGTTCGAGATGCTGCAGCTGCAACGACGTGGTGTAAATCAACTCGCGCTGCTTGAGAATCTTCGCCTGCAAAGCGTGCTCCTTTTCGCGCAAGTTTTTGCTCTGCATCATCGCCCCATTTAGCTCCACTTCTAGTCGACACTGGGAATTCTTTTGATCGTGCAGTGTTTTTGAGACGTCGAGTAAATCATCTTTATCGCGCTCGAGCGCGGTTTGCACGTCCCGCAGCGTCGATTCTTCTTGGTCGTGGGCTTCTTGTAATTCTCGCAAGCAGCGCTCTGACGTCATCAAAGCCGCGCATTCGTCGTCCAACGTCTTTTGTGCCTTGTTGACCTGGCGTGACTTTTCATCTCGAGCGTAACAGTGCGCCTTGAGCGTCTCTTCGGCTTCGCACCGGCGTGCTTTCGCGCATTCGGCTCCGCGAGCCGCCGCGCGCCGCATGTGCGTCGCGGTCTCGAGAGCCTGCGTCGAGCTCGTGAGATCGGATTTGAGCGCTTGACATTTTTCGGTTTTACGGCGTAAAAGTTGCTCCTTCACCGTGACTTTCGACTGTGATGCTTTATTCAAAAGCTCTATGCGTTTCGCCGTTTCCTTGAGCTCGCGCAAGTTGGCTTGTTTGTCCTCGAGCGCCGTTGACGTCTGATCCTTCACGCGCATCGTCCGCTTGATCAATCCTTGCCGTTCGCTCAGCGTGACGTTTGCCTTTGCAAGCTCTTCGTTCAACTCAATCTGTCTCGCGTGGGCGTCTTTTAACGACTTTTGAACGCGTTGCAATTCTCCCGCTAGCGCAGCGCGCGTCGACGCCGCGTCCTCGGCGTCTGATTGACTTTTATGCACTTCGTGCGAAACCTTGCTCAAAGCCGCCTCGAGCGTCTTCAAAACGCGGTCGTCTTCCGCTTCGTACTCGCGAAGCGCGTCCAAGTCACGTTCTTCGTCAGCGAGGCGGTCGTGAACGATGTCGCGAACGACGTCGGCGTTCTCCGTTCGCAGTCGCAATCGACTCAGCGCTCGCTCGTACGCCTCAGCGCGCCTTGAGTACTCATCGAATCGCTCGTTCTGCGTCGTAGTAAGCTTTTCGTACCGCGCGCGAGCGCTCACCGCGCGCTCACGATTGGCTCGATCCAGGAGCGCTAAATGTTTTTCGCTCTCCAACGCCTCGCGCGCGCCTCGCGCGCGCTCGCGCACGCCATCCATCTCCTTCATCACCTCGCGCGCGTGTTCGCGCATGACATCCGTCCGCTTGACGTGCTCGCGGCACTCCCGCTTCGTCTCTTCGACGCATCGCGCGCGTTCCTACGATGAAAGAATAAATACCGAAACCAGCGCGCGCGAACGACCTCGGCGCACCTCGATCTCCCTCGCCAACGCCCTATTCGCGTCATCCGCGAACGCCGGAAGCGGCATCGACGCCTCGTCTTCGCGCGATTCCGACGCCTCCATCTCGCGCGCTCGCCCGCGCGCCGCGCGCGCCGTTCTAAAAATATCTCGCTCGTCGCTCGTCGCCCTCGCCTCCCGGCTAACATCGTCGTCTCCCGTCTCGCGACGACCCATCTCGCCCGCCGTCGCCGCGTCCCTCTCGCCCTTCGCGCGTCGGCCCGCGCGCCTCTCACGCGTCCATCGCCGCGCGCGCTCGCGCCTCGTCGCGCGCGACGTCCACCAGCGCCCTTCGCGTCCGTCGCTCCAACTTTTCCAGCCTCGCCTCGACGTCTCGCTTGAGATCCCAGTTCGCCCGTCTCGGCGCCACCATCCCCGGATCGACGTCCCCGACGTTCGGTTCGAGTCGCAGCGTCACCGCGCCCTCGTCGCCGTCCCGCGCCGCCGCGACGTCGAGCGCCGGCGCCGTCGTCGCGGGAAGTTTCGCCGCCGCGAGCGCGCCGTCCCTCGGGACGTAATTCCGAAACGCGATCTCCCGCGTCGCGCGTCCCTCGCGCGGCGTCGCGTCGGCGGCGCGACCGCCGGCGTCGTCCGCGCCGGCGCTCGCGCGCATCGCCGCCGGTCGCGCGCGTCGCGCGTCGGCGGTCTCGGTCGTCGCGACGATTCGATTCGACGCCGCGTCGCGATGTCCGACACACCGCGACGCGCGACGCGCGCGACGGATCGCGACGCGCCGCGACGGCGCGCGCCGACGCGCGCGGACCGCGCCGACGCGCGCGGACCGCGCGACGCCGACGCGCGCGCGCCGCGATCGGCACGAATCGTGATGAATCGAATCGAATTCGACGCGGCCGCGGGGACGGATGGGACGACGCGCGACGACGCCGTCGCGCGAATACGCGCCGAGTACGCGACGTACGCGCGAAAGTCTCGCGCGGTGCACGAGGCGAAGCTCGCGATGGCGCGCGCGGCGGTGAAACGGGCGGAGAGAGCGAACGAGGGGACGGGCGCGGCGCGACGCGCGGCGGAGGCGCTCGAGCGCGCGCGCGACGAGGCGACGCGAGAGCTCGAGCGGGACATGGCGCAGGACATCGCGGAGGCGGAGGCGGAGATGGAGGAGTCGGCGAAGACGGAAGCGGCGACGCGGACGGCGATCGAACGACATCTGGAGACGGAACGGGCGAAGGCGGCGGAGGCGGAGGCGACGACGCGGGAGAGGCTGCGGCCGGGGGCGGACGAGGAGGAGAGCGCGACGTACGAGGAGGCGGATGATTATCGAACGACGTCGCCGGAGGGGAAGGGACTGCGGGAAGTGACGGGTGAGGACGAGGGCGAGGCGAGGGCGAGCGCGTTTAGTCGCGTGAGAGGGTTGCTGACGAAGAAGGCGTCGGTTTCGCGGGCGAGCGAAGACGTCGCGGAGGTCGCGGCGAAGACGGATTCGGGGCGCGTGAGCATGGCGGCGCTGGCGCCGAAACCCGCGCTCATGAGCGAGTTGGCGCCGGAGCCGGTAGAATCGACCGCGCCCGAGGCGGGAGCGACGGATCGGGCGTTTGATCCGCACGACGCTCTCTTGCGGCGGTTGAAATCGTCGAGTTTGAAGAGCGATTCGGGGGAAAGCCGAGCGCGCGCCGCGCCGGCTGAGCCCGCAGGGCGATCGGCGCGAGAAACACTAAGTGTCGCGCCGCGAGCGCAAAAGATATCCGATCCCTTCGCACCTCCCAGGGGATTAGGAGCGGCGATAAACGCCATCGTGGAAAATAAAGGTTCGGCGACCGCCGCGCAATCGATTGAGAGCGCGTTCGGCATACCGACCGCGCCCGAAGTGCGAGCGAGCGTGGCGCCGAAATCGATATTGGAACCTTCCCGCGCGCGCGATGATGTTTTCGCGCCCGAAACGAAGAGGATACCACCGGAGCTGCCCGCGGCGCCGGTGCGCGTCGAGCCGAATCCGTACGTCATGTCCAAGCAAGATTTGCGACCGGCGCCCAGGAGACGAGTAGGCTTTCCTTCGGCGTACAGAAACGCACATTCTGCCCAAGCGCCGATAGAAACCCACGCGCAAGAGGCTCCGCGAGATCAATACTCGCCCGACGCGAACGTCGGCGCGACGACGGAGGACGCGGCGAGACGCCGCGGGCGCGACTTGGCGTTGACGCCGTCGAATCAACTCAGCCCGCCGATCACGGCGAATTCCAGCGAGTCATCGGCGCAGAGACCAGAGTTGAAGCCAAAGATTCCCAGAATGCTCGTGCCAAGCTCGCCGTTCAAAATTTCAGAGGTTCGAAATCTCTTCTCGTTCGCCAGACACGGTCGATACGGCGAGCTGAAAAAGTTGATCATGAAGGGCGTCCCCCTCGACGCTCGGGACGAAATGGGCAACTCAGCGCTCATCATCGCTTGTCAAAACGGTCAAGGTCGATGCGTGAAGCTTCTCATTCGAAGCGGCGCCGATCCAAACGTTCAAAACAAGCACGGGAACACCTCGTTGCATTTCTCGCTCCACTTTCGCTTCGACGCCATTTCGGATTTTCTCCAGCGTCACGGCGGTTTGACCAACATCCAGAATCACGACGGGCAAACGTGCTACGAATTCGTCGGATGACGCCTCACCCCCATCGCCTCGCCGCGTCGGCATCGCCTCGCATTGTCATATTCATCATTCCTTCCCGAACCGCTCTCGCGCGCGCTCGCCGCGCGCGGAGGTTTCGCCCGCGCGCGTCAGACTCGCGCGCCCGCGCGCCCGATCCCCGCGCGCGCCGTCCGCGCGCCGATCGGAAGACATCGAACGCTCGCGCTCGTCGAGTCGAGCGCGCGCGACGATATGTCGACGCTTCGCGCCCGCCGAGCCGCCACGCCCGAGGTCGTTGACGACGCCGAAACGACGAAATCTCGCGCGACGCGCGCGCGAGGGCCGTTCAGACTGCCGAAGGCGGACGAAGACGACGATGGTAAGAAGTGCTCGGCGTGGTTTTGCGCGGTGTGCGACGTGGACGATGCGCCGGAGTGGATGGTGTGGAATCCGTACGTGCGGAGCGGTTATCGCGTCGGCGCGCGGTGGCTCGGGGCGACGCGATCGATATTCATGCTTCACAACGAGACGGTGAACATATGGAGTCATTTGTTGGGAGTTTTGATGTTCGCAGCGCTGATCGTGCAGACGTTTCGGACGGCGCACTCGGGCGTGGGGCTGGCGGCGCCGCCCGCGCATTGGGTTACGGGCGCGGACGTGGCGCGAGTCGAGAGGATTCAGTACGCCACGCGATGGAGACAAGAAATACGGCGGGACAGGGACGATTTACGCGCGATTGATGTCGCGCTACACGAGCGGCTGCAAAATGGGAGCGCAGCGCGCGATATTTTGCGCGGAGTGAGGGACGACTTGCTCGACGTGACGCACGAGCTCGCGGAACATCTGGAGAGTGGGGAGGAAGTTTTCAAGGTGGAAAAGCGGCGAAAAGTCCTGAAGCGTAGTTTGAAGGGTGCGCAAAAGGTGCTCGAGGCGATGGATCGCGCGGGTGGAAAGGATTATGAAGAAATTTCTGTCCAGACGGAAGCGTTGCGCAAGAAATTAAGCCAGTTGAAGAAACACATCAAGTTCGTGCCAGACGATCCCGAGCCCGCGCGGCCGGTCACGCGGTGGCCTATGTATATTTTTCTCACTGGTGCCGTCGTGTGCTTATTCTTCAGCACGATGTGTCACACGTACTGCTGCGTCGGCGAGATTGATGCCGAACGAATGTGGCGTTTCGACTATCTTGGCATCGCCGTATTAATCGTGGCGAGCTTTTACCCCATGTTACACTACTCATACTATTGTCTTCCCGGTTGGAGAGATATGTACTTGACTGGTATTACGGTATTCGGGTGTTTGACCGTCGTCCCTACGTTCATGCGAGCGTTTCAGAAGAAGGAGTACGCCCCGTTACGAGCGTCTCTCTTCGTCGCCCTAGGCTGCCTGGGTCTTTTCCCGATTTTTCAGCAAGTCTTCTTCGTTTGGCACATCGTCCCGACGCCTATGATGGAAGCATTTTATTTTGAAATGGCTATGGGGTTCGGCTACGTGTTTGGAGCATTCTTGTACGCCAAGATGATCCCAGAGCGGTGGAGCCCAGGATCGTTTGACTTCTTCGGCTGCAGTCACAACATTTTTCATTTTTTGATCGTGCTCTCGACCTACTTTCACTACAGAGCGAGCATCATTTATCTTACGTGGCGTGACAACTACACATGTGACGCTGATCACGAGCTACTTCTGGAATGGTATCATCTAGGTCACCACTTCAGATATCCCACGGATTGATAATCGAGAAAGTCTTTAGCGAGGTTGACCGCGCCGCGTCGTTGACTTTCTTTGTAGCACTCTCTAGCACTTTCTCCTTTGAATAATAGACAAGTTGGTATACAATGACCTCACTATGCCGCGACGATGACGATACGGTCGGCCATCTCCGGCGCGTTTCTCTTCCTGGCTCGACTAGCGCTCGCGTGTTCGTACTGGTTCTCCGCGAAGAAGCCGAGAACGTTGCTCGAGTCTTTTCAAAGAGCGACTTTTGAAGTTTCTACGTACCGTGGAGATCCGGAATACATGACGTATCGACACGAAGCTGAATATATGAGACGAGAAGCGGAACGTTTAAGTTATAAACTAGCTTGCGTGCGGCGACGATGCGAGTGAGGTGAAAAGGCGAAAAGCATTTTATTCGAAAGTTTTTTGTGTATTATAGAGATGTACGTTTCAAAAGCTGCTCCTGAGACCCTACAATTAGAGCTTGTCTTCGTATTCGTTGAGCGGCGGGACGTTCTCCTTGCTACCCTTACGCTTACGGATGTCCTTGACGAGCTTACCAGACTGCGAATCCGGGTTGAGCGGATCGCTGTTGAGCATATCCCAGTGATCAAACACACACTGCGGGAACGCTTGGCCGGAAGTCGCTGCACGGAGAGTACCCGTGAAACCGAAAGATTCCATGACCGGCAAGTACGCCTTGATGTTGTAAATCGGGGTACCCGGGCGCTGGGTCTCTTCGATAACCATACCACGCTTTTGCGTAACGGTGGAGTAGATACCGCCGAGCGCTTGCTCCGGAGCTTGGATTTCAACCAAGTACACCGGCTCGAGGAGACGCGGTTCCGCGGTGAGTGCAGACGCGTACAAGACACGGCGGCACGTCGGGATGATTTGACCACCACCACGGTGAATGGCATCGGTGTGGAGAACGACATCGTGGATCTCGAACTTGATGCCGCGCATGTTTTCTTCGGCGAGGACACCTTCCTTGGTGGCCCACTGGAACGCCGCAACGCACGAATCCTTGATTTCGTTGAGGTACTGGACACCCTTACACATATCGACGATGAGGTTCGGGCCGGTGGTGTCCGGACCGAAGCACCAAATCTTCTTGGCGCCGAGATCCTTGTCCCAGCCGTACTTGTCAGCCAAGAAACGACCGCGAGTCTTCGGGTCATCGCGCGGGGTGACTTCACCGTTGTCAATGGCTTCGGCAAGACCTTCGTCCATGGCGACGGCTTGGAAGTACAAACGGTTGTGCTTGTTCGGGGACTTGGACATGCAAATGTGGTCCGAGGTACCGTTGACGGTTTCGCGGAAGGACACGACCGGATCGGAGATGCGAATTTCGGCACCACCCATGAAATCTTCTTGGAGATCCTTCAAGCAGATTTCAAGGTGAAGCTCACCAGCACCGGCGACGATGTGCTCACCAGTCTCTTCGATTTGGCACTGAACCATCGGATCGGACTTGGAAAGGCGCTTGAGACCTTCGACGAGCTTGGGGAGATCTTGCGAGTTCTTGCACTCAACAGCGACGCGGACAACCGGAGAGACGGAGAACTTCATCGCCTTGATGGTGTGCGCATCGACATCCTTCTCACCAGTGATGGTCGCATTCTTTTGGATGAACTGATCGAGACCAACCATGGCGACGGTGTTACCGCACGGCACGTTGTCGATAGCGTCTTGACGACGGCCCATGCACAACACGGTGCGCTGGATGGACTTGATGTACAAATCCTTCTTTTCACCCGGAACGTAGTTCGGACCCATGATGCGCACCTTTTGGCCAGTTTGCACGGTACCAGAGAACACACGACCGAAGGCCAAGAAACGACCCTTATCGGCGGTCGGGATCATCTTGGACACGTACAACATGAGCGGACCGTTGGCATCGCACTCGCGAATCGCGTTGGCGTAGACGTCATCGAGCGGACCCTCGTAGAGGGTATCCGCACGGTACTTTTGCGCCGTAGCCGGGGAAGGCAAGTGGTAGATGATCATCTCAAGAAGAGCAACATCGGCCGGCAACCAGGTTTGCATGATACGCTTCATCAACGGCTTGCCCATCAAGTCCAAGTCAGCGGGCTTGAGCCTATCCTTCACTTGAAGCTTTTCGAGCATCGGCCAGAGCTTGTCCTTGTTGTCGTTCATCGCGGCATCGATGACGCGACGGATCGGCTCGTAGCAGAACTGGACGAAAGCACGCATGCACGTCTTCGAGCCAGTGTTCTTCTTGGTCCACTTACGCTCCTTCGGATCGAAGAAGTTGTCGCCCCAAAGCTTGCCCATCATGGCGTCTTGGTCAATGCCGAACTTGGCGGCGTACATCTTCGCGAAAACGGTCAAGGTGAACGCCCAATTGTGAAGACCAGCGGAGAAGCACACGGTACCCTTCTCCGGCGCGACTTGCACGTCACCGAGCGCCTCATCCGTGTAGGTAGCCATGATGACGTTCGCATTTTCGATGACGCGGCAGAAGTTTTGGTACGCCTCTTCGCCGTCGAGCATGAGTTCGAGGAAGCAGCGATCGAGCTTGTTCACCGTCATCACAGGCTTAATGCGTTCACCGAGCGCTTGACGAAGCACGGTTTCGGTTTGTACGCAAACACCTTCGACGCAATCAACGACGACCAAGGCGCCGTCGGTGATGCGCAACGCCGCCGTCACCTCGGACGAGAAATCGACGTGACCCGGAGAATCAATCAAGTTGATCAGGTAGTTGTTACCATCACGCGGCACATTTTTCGGCAAGCGCGCCAAATCCTCGTCAGACATGGTGTAGAACAACGAAATACCCGTGGACTTGATCGTAATGCACCGATCTTGCTCGTCTTGACGCGTATCCGTCAAGCGCGCGTCCCCGGCGTTTTCCTGCGCGATGATCCCCGCCGCGGCGACGAGAGAATCCGTGAGCGTCGACTTACCCTATTCATTTCACCGTCCGAACGCGCGTATTTTCGTCAGTCTCACGCGTCCGCGTTCGCGTGCGCGTGCGGTCGCCTCGCATTAGGGTTCAGCCTCGTCCCGTCACCCGCGGTGTCGTAACCCCAATCAATCATCAATCCGTCGCATCGATTCGCGCGTCGCCTCGCCTCGCCGACGTACGTGATCGACGTGCGCGATCACAGACATATTACGGATATTCTTGTTGTGATCCATCTGCTTGCGCAGCTCATCGATGGTAAACTATCGCGCGAAAACGTTCGTCAGTCGCCCGTCCGTCGCGTCGCTCGATCGCGTAATCATCCTCGCGCGCGTTCGCGCGCGCGCGCGCATCCGCGACGCGCGCGCGGCGCCCGCGACGCGCGCATCGCGTCGAAACATTCGCGCACCTTCACCATGGCGAGCGATCGGGCGGCGTCTCTTCGTCGTCGGCGTGCGCGAGCGGCGCGGAGAGTGACGGCGCGACGGCCGACGGCGACGGCGGGGCGAAAGTGTCGAAAGGTTCGTGTTTTTTGTGTTACTCGATGTCGGGCGACGCGCGCGACGCGAGGCGCGACGGCGACGCGGGCGAACGCGGGCGGACGTCGCGAGCGGTGGAAGACGCGCGAGGGCGCGCGATGGTGCAAAACGCGCGCTTGAGTCGCGACGCGAGGGCGGAGGTGAGGAAGGAGAGAACGAACCAGATGAGGAAGACGGCGCGGCGACGCGAGGCGACGGATCGACGCTCGACGCGAGCCTCGAGCACGCGAGCGATGTGGGATGGAGAATCGCCGACGGGGACGTAAATCGTGCGTTCGATGAGGCAAGGCGTGGATAACGGAGATGTGGACGCGCACGGTTGGGCGTAGACGGTGGTTTGGAAGAAGCACTTGACGTCGGCGGGGAGGTTTTCGCAGGATGACGTCGGGAGAACGCCGACGGCGACGCGGAGCTTGACGGTGTCCTCGAAGGCAGCGGTGTTTGTGTCGCGCGGAACGTATGCGATGGTCGCTTGACGAAATAGGGCGGCGATCTCAGATGGCGGACCGATGAGATCTATCCTGTTTCGTCGGTTCGAGGAGATGATCGGCGCGAGACGCGCCGCTCTCGCGTCTCGCACCTCGAGCACGGTCGAGGATGGGCTCCACATCTTCACCGACATCGCGTAGGCGTCGTAATCCGGATCAGTGTCGATGTCTATGATTCCGGATAGGACGAAAGAGGTCGTGTTGGGCGTGATCCGCTCGATTTGATTGAGACGATTCTGATCGATCCGAATTGTCGGCGCGTCGGGGCGGTTTCGCACGAAGACGTACGCCGCGTATGGATCCGTGGTCCAACCGTTCGACGTCTTCAGGGACATACGAAGGGTATCAGGCCGTCCGACGTTCCAATTCTCGGCTCTCGTACCCATGAGTGACATTTCGACGCCATATACATCTACGCTGGGGATGTTGAAGTAGTCGCGCTCGGGAACGTATGTAAAGCTGCCGCACGCGCACGCGTGACCAATCGCCGTAAACGATGACGTATTCGCCGCCCAAGCCTGGCATGTCGCGTTTTGCGTGCTTGAACACGCCATCGCACTGAGCTGTGCGTCCGTGTCACCGACAATCTCGCCGTACCTCGGCGCCGTCGTAACCGTCGCGAAGAACGCGAGCGACGACAACGACTCGCCCACGCACGCCGCGGTGACTCGAATGATCCCGCCTTCGTCTTCACTGACGGTTTGGGTGCGATCGAGCAACGCGCACGGCGTTTTAAGAAAAAACATCACTTCGCTTTGGTCGCTCAGCGCGCCGTTCTCATCGACAACGACGTATGCCACGGAATCGCTCTCACCCAAAGCAAAGGAAACGTACGTCAAGCACGTCGCATTCGGCGAGGTGACGTTCGCGCCGGTGCGCAGCGCATTCGCTCCCTCCACATCATCACACGCGTACAGGCTCCCAAGTGCTGGCTCTCGAGTGATGTGCACGGAAGTCACACGATCACCGCGGCATAGTATGGCGCGCTGAGGACACGTCGCGTCGATGTCTTCGACGACAAGCCGCACGATCGCGGGCACGCCGCGATAAGCGATGACGTTTGACCCTGTGGATACCGGTGCGTCGTTCACGTTCGTTACTCGAATGTGGACAAACGCGCTACCAAAAGCTTCGGTGCCGTCGCTCACATCAAACTCGAACGAATCGTAATCAAAGAGCGCCGTAGCGTTGCCTTCAATCGAAAAATCATTCGGCGCCGGCGCAAATCGCACCGACGCGCTCGCAAGCGAGTGAGGCGCAGAAAGGATTTCGATCGCGTCCCCGTTTGCGTGAACGTCATATAAATGTCCTCGTTTCGGTAACGATGTGATGCGATACCACACATCGTCGCCGTCCGCGTCGTATGCGACGAGTTCTGCGTCCACCGAGTCGTCCTCCTCGCACGTGACGTTTTGCGAAATCGCGAACGGTTTGGAATTTTCCAGCGACGCGTTCGCGGATATCGCTAACTCATCGTCGCTCAGGGCGTAGTCGTATATGTTAATGCCATAAATTATCCCTGCGAATGCGTCATCGCCGTACGCGCCGACGGCAATGCGAGATCTGCTCGCGTTCCACGTGGAGACGGCGTCGCCCCCCGGGCTCTCGAAGAACCAATCCACGGGTGGAAACGCTTTCGTGCCGTTCAGGAAGAGTCGGATGCCTTGCGCGTCGTACACGAGCGCGACGTGATTTAAATCTCCGTGCGACAGCCTGGGTATGCCCATATGCCCTCGACGCATGTGGTCATCCCACGAGCACTCGAACGGGTGCGTCGAATGCGTCACTCGCATCTTCGTCGACAAAAATCCATCTTGAATCCAAATCGACATGTAATATCCCTCAAAGCACCCGGTGTGCGCCCACGACGTCTCATCGTCGTTCAAACTGAAAACTAAAAGCGGCTGTCGTTCTTCAGGCGTCGTGGCGGTAAAATCCGGAACGATCCGCATCTCGATCGTAAACGTCCCGTCGCCTTCGCCGATGAGCGCCATCGCGCCGTTCTCTTCCCCTCGAGACGTCATCATCGCCCGCCGCGTCGACGTCGGCTCGAACACGACCCCGTTCGACCGCATCGCGCACGTCGCGTCGCCCTCGATCGCGTCGCACCTCGCATCGCCGACGACGTCGAACGCCGCTCGGCGCGCGCCCAGCCCGCACGTCTCTCGTCTCGCCGCGTACGCGCACGTCGGCGTCCCTCCCTCCGCGCCGCGCATCATCACCACCGCGATCGCCGCCGCGCGCAGCCCCATCATCACCACCGCGCGCTCGCGCCGCGCTCGACGTCGACGTCCCTTCCTCCCGTCGCCGCCGTCGTCGCCGTCGCCGTCGTCGTCGTCGGCGGCGGCGTCATCGATTCGCGCGCGCATTCGCCGTTTCTCTTCCCTCGTCCTCGCGCGTCGCGTCGCGTCGCGTCCCTCGCTCTCGCGCGCGCGCGCGCACGCGCGATTATTTTATTTCACCCGCGCCCGATCCGTCGCGCGCGCGATCCGTCGCCGCGTCCGTCGTCGCGCTGTGCCGCGCGCCGCCGCGCCGCGGGAGACGAAGAGTCGCGACGTCGTCGAAAACCCTCCGGCGGCGACCGTCGAATGACCGTCGTTTGGCGAAATCGCACAGAGCGACGCGCCCGACGGCCGTCGATCGCGCGACCGCGCGCCAGACGACCGCGCGACCGGGAGACGACGCGCGAAGAACCGCGAAGCGACGATCGCGCCGACCGTCGTCGTGTGCGGACGAGCCGGCCGCGCCGAGCGAGCGCGCGCGACGGTGGAGAACATGTACGAACCGAGCGTGCTGTGCCAGAGCCTGCAGTACTCGTGCGACGCGTGCGGCGACCTGCCGATCCTGCGCCGGCGGTGGGTGTGCGAGCGGTGCGAGGATTACGATTTGTGCGAGCAGTGTCACGCGCGACAGCACAAGCGACAGCGAGAGCGAGCGCGGGGACGACCGGAGAGCGGGAGCTCGACGACGACGACGACGACGAGCGAAGAGGACGAAAACGGAGACTTCGCGCACGACGCGACGCACGAGATGCGAGCGTTCGCGGTGGAGGATGACATGGAACCGGTGACGAAGGGGAAATTGAGGGATTGCGTGCTGGACGCGGCGTCGAGGTGGTACGTGGAGACGCTGAGGAACGCGAAGCAGGGAGACGCGAACGCGGCGGCGTTGGCGGCGCAAATGTTATTGGCGGGATACGGGTGCAACGCCGACGCGGACGAGGCGTCGTATTGGCAAAACGTCGCGCGGAGCTCGGGGGCGAGGCGCGTGGAGGGGGTGTACGATGAGCTTCCGTGACGAGACGGCGAGGCGAGGGCGAACGTCGCGAGCGAGGCTCGATCGCGGCGGACAAACGACGCGACGATGATTTCTGGGGATTCGTAAAACCATCGCGACGGCGGCGCTCGACGACGCACGATGTCGACCGCGTCGATCGCTCCCAGACTTAGAGTTTGTTCTGTAGATGCGCAATTGTTCCATTCTTTCGCTTTCGCTCGGCGGACGACGACGACGACGAACCTCCGCCACACCCCCACGCGTCCCGCGACGACGCGTCCCGCGCCGGACGACGATGCCGGCCGCGACGCTCGACGCGCGGTGTCCGCGACCGCCGCGCGCGAGCCGCGACGCGCGCGCGGCGTCGCGGCGTCGACGGGAAACAGACCGCGGCGAGACGAATTGTTTCGGGTCGCGTCTCGCCGCGCTCGTCCTGTCCGTGGCGACCGCGACGACGTTGAGCGCGGCGGGCGACGCGACGGCGGCGCCGGAGGGCGCGACGGCGACGGCGACGGCGACTCGACGCGAGAAGACGATCGAGCGCGCGGACGACGCGGCGCGCGCGCGAACGGCCGCGCGGCGCTTCGTCGCGACGATCGCGGCGGCGGAAGAGGCGGGGTACGAATACGAGGCGTTCGATGGGAAGGCGGCGAAGGCGCTTCGATTCGACGTGCCGACGAGTTGGGTCAAAGCGATCGATCGCGCGTACGACGACAGCGCCACGACGTCGGGACGGACGATCGCGATGATTGGGAATTTTAAAACCATCGATACCGTGAGCGTGCGCGTGGAGACGGTGAGCCCGGAGATCGCGCGGATGGCGTCGAGCGGAGAGGACGCCGCGGACGCCGAGTCGGTGGCGGACGCGTTGACGGCGAACGAACGCGCGGCGGTGGAAGCGTTGGAGTCGTTCGGGGTGATCGGGGGCGTGGAGAACGGAAGGTCGGGGACGATGGCGTTCGCCCTGATGGACGACGCGCGAGTGAAGAAGGGACCGGATGGGCGCAAGTATTACGTGTTTTCGTACGAGACGGAGGTGTGCCGGGCGAAAATCGAAGAAGGAATGGGAGGGTCGAAAATCTGCGTCGGGCCGCAAGGGGACGTGCTCGATAGCATTCAGCGCCGAAGTCGCGTGGTGGTGACGTTTGTGGGCAATCGTGTGGTTAAGTTGCACGCGTCGGCGGTGAGCTCGAGGTTCGACGAGGTCGAGGAAATCATGAATCGCGCCGTCGATAGTTTCGCGCTCAACGTCGTTTGACGCGATGTTTCTAGAACTGATTGATTTTGAAAACAACATCGATGGCTAATCGCACTCTATTGCGTCTGAATTTCTGTCTCGGGGATCACAGCGGCTGCCGTTTGTGTCTGCGTCGGCGCCGCGTCGATGACAATTTCGTCCTCGTCGTTCGCGGGCTTCTTCGTCGGCGACTCGCCAGGTTTGAAAAATTCTGTCACTCGTCTCGAACCGTTGGCGTCCGCCAACTTTTTCGCCTTCTTCGCGGACGGCGCGTCGTCGTCGTCATCGTCGTCATCATCATCGTCATCGTCATCACCCTTCTCACCCTCTCGCGGCCGCATCGCCCACACGTGATCGTGTAAAAATTCATACTTGCCCCGTCGCAAGACGAAGCTCTCCAAATCCTTGTACTGCACGCCTTTTCTCTTCGCCGCGCGCATGCCCGCGTGTGAACCGACGGCTAAGCCCTCTAAAAACAGCTCCGTCGCCTTCGTCACGCACTTAATCGCATCCGCTGACGCTTGCTTGACATCCTTATCGAGCTTGATGATTCGTTTCACGCGCGCCACGGGCAAAACCGTGTCGTTCTCCGCCGGTTTACCGTCGACGTCCGCCGTCTTCTCCTCCGGCACCTCACCCCGCGCCACCGCCGCCGCCACCGCGGCCTCGTACGCCTTTTCGGTGTCTTCTTTCATTTTCTATCGCGCGCGATGACATCGCTTGCGTCGTCAGTCCTCCGCGAAGCGCGTCGTCGCTTCAAATTTCAAATTTTCAACCCGCCTGTCAAATCATCGCATCGCATCGTCGTTCATCTCGTCGTCGCGCGCGTTCTCACGACGGCGCGTCGCATCGCGCGCTAAAACGTGTGTTTCACGCACCGCCTTGACCTCGTCCGACATCGCGTTCCATTTAAGCGATATCGCGCGCGCGATTTCAGCGATCGACGGCTTCTCCACGCCGCTCGCGATGAGCTCGCGCTTGACCTCGTCGCGATTGGCGTTGGAGTACGCCATGTAGGCGCTGAGCTTTTTAGGGTACGCCATGGCGCGATCTAAAGCGCCGAGCGCGACCGAGCGCGCGCGCGTGTGGCGACGGGAGCGTTCGTCGTTTCGTCGTACGGCGCTACGGTGACGTTGACAAAAACTACGACGGCGAATCCTTCGCGCGTTTCGAGCTGCGCCCGTCGCTCTTCTCTAAATCGTTCTCGCTCTTTCTCTTCTCCTTCTTCTCCTTCTTCTCCTTCTTCTCCTTCTTCTCCTTCTTCTCCTTCTTCTCCTTCTCCTTTTTCGACTTTTTCTCGCGCCGCGAATCCGAATCCGCCGGCGCGACGAGCTTGCGCTCGATGCTCGTGATCCCACTCGACGATCTCGCCACGTACTCGCGCTCGCCCGTGGCGGGATCTTTCATCGCCCCTCTCAGCAACACCACGTCATCGCTCTCCGTCACCGCTTTCACCGTGAACACGATCTGCGACCCGACCTTTATCACGTGCGTCGCGTCCCACGCGCTTCGCCAGCACCCGTCGTCGCTCGACGACACCAACTCCTCCCGTATATTTTCCGCCGCGATCGCGACGTTAAATCTATCCAGCACCAACGCTCCGATAAAATCGTGCGCGATCTTATTCACCGTGCCGACCAAGCGCGATTCTTTCACCGGCGTGAACACCTCGCACCGCGCTCGCACGCGCACGTCCACGTGCCCGCTCGCGTGCAGCACCCTTCCGAACCCTCCTCGCCCGTCGTCGTCGTCCGCCTCCGCGTCGTCGCTCTCGGACGTCGACGTTTCATCGTCGCCGTCGTCGTCGCCGTCGTCGTCGCGCTCGCGTCGTCGCGCGCCGCACAGCGCTTCGTCGTCGTACGCCATGAGCACGCCGCCGAGCGCGTCCACGTGTCGCATCTTCATCGCGTCGAGCACCGCGCGCGCGCCCCCGAGCGGGTCCGCGAGCGCCGACGGGTGGAGCGCGACGGTGAACACGCACGACCTCGTCGCCACCGCGCTCGACGCGCGCGCGTCGTCGGCGCGAGGGCGCGCCATCGTGTGACGGACCCGGCGGCGGCGGGTTTCGTACTAGGTCCGTGTGTGTCTCACTTCGCCGCGATGAGACTCGACGCCCCGCGCGCGAGCCACCGCGCGACCGCGCGACGCCGCGCGCGCGATGGCGTACGTCGCGCGCGACGGCGCGGTCGCCGCGCGCCCGTTCTCGCTCGTCGCCGCCCTCTGGGGCGCGCTCGACGTCGTGGACGCCTTCTTCCGAACGCTCCTCGTCGAAGGCCACGCCGACGCGTACGCGCGACGCGCGACGACCGCGCGCGCGCCGACGCCCGGACGCGTCGCCGCGACGCCCGCGCGCGGCGCGCGCGCGCGCGGGTTCGCGAACGTGCGAACGATCGATCACGCCGCGCCATCGGCGGGCGGATGAGGACGATAAGGGACGCCACGGCGGCGTCGTCGCGCGACGATCGCTTCGACCGACGACGACGACGCCGCGCGTCCCGAGCGCGCCGACGCGCGCGAGATCGGACGCGCCGAGCGACGAGGCGCGCGCGCGTGACGCCGCGGTGGGAATGACGTCGACGACGTCGCCACCGCGGTCGATGACCGCGCCCTCGCTCGGCGCGCGCGGCGCGGACGATGTAAACGAGAATCCGAACGCGGCGCGTAACACCCTGCGCGATTCGTCATTCGCGCGCGCGACGACGACGGCGACGCGACGACGACGCGACGACGCGCGCGCGGACGCGACGACGACGACGCGCGCGCGAACGCGACGACGACGACGCGCGCGCGAACGCGACGA
>Ga0181599_1000759_pt1 | contig 33447 bp, 40 predicted proteins | sample 041ome_3_FD_148658 | JGI IMG/M metagenome (GOLD analysis project Ga0181599, IMG submission 148658) | Coastal salt marsh microbial communities from the Groves Creek Marsh, Skidaway Island, Georgia - 041405US metaG (spades assembly) | ecosystem: Environmental > Aquatic > Marine > Intertidal zone >...
GATTTGGAGATAGTTAAAGCTGCAAAAATATCATTATAATTGTTGTAGCTTAATTGTTTGCCATGAATTTGATTAATGCTTAAACTTTCATATTTGGAATAAATTGCACTTTCCTGATGAGGATTTTCACCATATCTTAATTTTTCAACAAGATTTCCATAGAATAATTTTTTTTTAGGAAAATTAGTATTAGATAATTTATTAAAGTAATCTGCAATTACTGCATCGTAGTAAGCCGTTTCAGTAAAAGCAATTTGTGACATTTTTTGCCTAAATTCAATAGTAGTGGATCCATTGTTCTTTTCTAGTTGATCAATTAGTTCTTCATATTGGTTAGGGGAGGTTATAACAGTAACATCATCATAATTTTTTGCTGCAGCCCTCACCATTGTTGGACCTCCAACATCAATATTTTCAATAATTTTTTTATGATCATTTGTACTAATAAGAGTTTTTTCAAACGGATAAAAATTCACAATTACTAAATCAATATTTTCAAAATTATTTGTTCTTAGATCTTTTTGATGATCCTTATTTTTTCTTTTATTAAGTATTCCAGCATGAATTTTTGGATGAAGAGTTTTTACTCTGCCTTCTAAAATTTCAGGTGAGTTAGTAAATTCTGATACTTCTATACAATTAAATTTTAGTTTTTTAATTTCTTTAAAAGTTCCACCAGAACTAATTATTTCTATTTTATTTTTTTTTAGACATTGAAGTAGTGGCTTAAGATTTTGTTTATCAGATAAAGATATGAGTGCTTTTCTAATTTTGTTCATCTCAATTTGGTTAATTCCCATTTAATAGTTTCAATTTCACTAGCGGCAAAACCAGTAATAAAAATATTTTGATTTTCAGTATATGAATTTTTATTACCGAAATATAAGCCATTATCAATGTTTATATCAAAGTTATCGCATGTAAATTTCCAACCTTCATCTTCTAAATCAATCAAAATTGCTTTTTTATCTAGAGTTTTCATAACTTTTAAATTGGGCTCTAAATGAAACCGGATATCAAATTTAAGTTTTTTATCTGAGCTTTTTTTGATAATTTTATCATTTCCAACAAACTTAAATTGCTCAGGATAAAATTCAATTTCTCTTTCGTGAATAGATTTAAATTGTTTTAAATAACCATCATGAGCTGCATTAATTTTCCAATAATTTTTTTCATGAACAATATTTTTTTTTAAAATTTTTAAACCTTTTTCAAGTTCAAATTTTGATTTTTTATTTTTAGAAAACTTACAAGATGAATAATCTTCAATTATAAGAGTACTATGCGTGGCCGTTGATCTTGATAGCTCGTTTAGTTTAATATTATTTCCATTGTAATAACCACAATTGGAAATTAATTTTTTATTATTTGAAATAATTTCAAAAGATAAGGCTCCAGACTGATACTCTTTGGAAAAATCTTTATTTGGACTATGTCCAATATCCATTATTAGGGATATTTTTTTATTTTTTAAAATCGCATAACCACTAAAATCATTATTCTGGTTAGAAAATTTATATCCTAATCTTTTAAGGTATTGATCAAATTCAATGTTGTTTGATTGATTGTTGCCATTAAAGAAAAGGTCATTACCTATATTTTGCCACATAAAAGCGTAACCTTGACCTAAGTAATATATTGTTTCATCAATAAATTCAGGAATTAGATTTCGTGACTCCTTAATCCACTCTCTTATTAAAATGAAATATTTTAGATAAAATATTAACTGCTTAAAACTTCTTGATTTTGGAAACCCTTGGTTATCAATTGAAGTGCTGGTTACTTTCTTTAAAGCATCCAAACCATAAGAAAGATAATTTTTTTCGTCTTGATAGCAAAGACCAACCAATATTATAGATGCACAGCCAATAATCTTATTTTCAATCGATTTTGATTTGTTTATTTCTTGAATTAAATGGTTAGCTTGTTTTTGAATTATTCCATTAAAATTATCCTGGTATGCTTTATCACTATTTTCATAAGTTAGATGATAATTAGAAAGTAAGGCTATTATTCTTTTAGCAGTAATGTCGAACTCCCAACTTTTAGAATTATATTTATAATTATTTTTGATCCATTTATGAACAATAGTTTGAGTTGTATTTTTTGAAGATTTTAAATCTAAACTAAAAAACCAAAAAAAATTATTTAATTTCCTGAATTCTTTTTCATTAATATTTTTTTGACTCCACAATGTTTCGGGTGAGAGGTCATCAACTTTAAATTTTTTAGCCTGATATTTAATTAATGAAGAAAGTAGATAGGGACTAGGTTTATATTCAAGTTTGTCATTATGTATTTTTGAAATTCTTCGGTCATAAATATTTGAATTTAAGTAAATACTTCTAAATTGATTTAAAAAATTATGATAAAATTGATTAAGATATTTTAAAGGATTTTTAAAAATCATTAATTTATTCTGTTTTTAATAAATCAATATTCTTTTTAATGTCCCCGTTATTACTTTTAAAAATTGTAGTACCAGAAACAAGAATATTTGCTCCTGCCTCAATAGCTAATTTGTAATTCTCAAAATTTATTCCGCCATCAATTTCAACATCAAAATCGATATTTTTTTCCAATTGTATTTTTTTTAATTCTTTGATTTTAGATAAAACTTCAGGCATAAATTTTTGCCCTCCAAATCCTGGATTAACACTCATTATTAAAACTAAATCAATTTTATCTAAATAATCTAAAATTAAATCTATTTTAGTTTCAGGGTTTAATGAAACTCCAACTTTTTTTTTTAATTCCTTAATTCTTAAAATAGATTTTTCCAAATCTTCTGTTGCCTCAGGATGAATAGTAATAATATCTGCACCAGCATCTGCATAAGCATCTATATATTTGTGAACAGGTGAGATCATTAAATGAACATCAAATTTTAATGAGCAATGATTTCGAAGAGCTTTAATAACTGGAGGTCCTATGGTTAAATTAGGTACAAAATGACCATCCATGACATCAACATGAATCATATCAGCGCCACCTTCCTCTAATCTTTTAATTTCATTACCAAGCTGACTAAAATCTGCAGATAGTATTGAAGGTGAAATTTGAATTTTTTTCATTGAATGTAATATTATACTACTACCAATTAAATTTTGAATTTGAATTAATTTTTACCAAAAATTCGATAAATCTCTTGAGCAATTTCACTTTCTAAAGGAAAAGAAAGCATACCCATTACCGAGTAACCTAAAAAGTACGGCATCGCATAAAATCTGAATAAATAAAAAAACCAAGCCACATACAAAGGCACAAAGATTGGAATAAGAAAACTTGGAGTAATAAACTTAAATAAATTTATTATTGGGTTTGTTAATTTTACAAATATCTTCATGAAAAAAAATTCAGAGTCTTCTCTTTGAAATAAATTCATCGCTGATCTGCCAATCAAGGTCCACATGATTAAACCCAAGATGTAATCAATAATTAGAATGTATATTGGCATAATTTTTAAGAGGTATTTTATTAAAAGGGGCGGATTATACCGCCCCTTCAAATTAATTATTTAGTGTTACTTACCACTAAGGATAGTTTTACCACTTGGTATACGAACTTCGTCGACCATAGCTTGAGTAGCTTTATCTGGTGCGTCAGTCATTAAACTAACAACTACCATAGCTATTAAACTAACTGGTGCTCCGATGATACCAAAACGTAAGTGGTCAATACCTAACCAAGGTGTTTGGGCCATAAACTTAGGACCAACATAGATTAGATAAGCTGTTCCTGCAGCAAGACCTAAAACCATACCTGCGATAGCACCTGCTCTGTTTGCTCTCTTCCACCATACACCTAAAACAAGTGGGAAGAACAATCCAGACATAGCAAAGTCAAATGCCCAGGCAACTGCACCAAGGATACTAGTGATCCTCATTGATGCAATATATGCTCCAGCGGCACCGATTACTACTAGAAGTACTCGAGCTACGATTAGTCTTTTTGCAACGTCTGCTTTTGGATCAATGATTTTGAAATATAAATCATGAGATAAAGCATTCGCGATTGCAAGAACTAAACCATCCGCAGTTGACATAGCAGCAGCCATACCACCCGCAGCAACAAGTCCAGAGATTACATATGGTAATCCAGCAACTTCAGGAGTTGCTAAAACTACTACGTCACCTCTCATAAACCATTCGTTTAACTGAAGAACACCGTCTCCGTTAAAGTCAGCTATGAATACTTGTTTAGCAGCAGACCAGTTTTGTACCCATTCAATAGCTTGTACATCAGCAATTGATTTACCGATAATACCTGTTGCTAATGTTGGATCCATTAACTGTAGTTTAGATAATGTTGCTAACATTGGCGCCGATGAATATAGCAAGAAGATAAAGAATAGCGACCAAGCTACCGATTTTCTTGCTGACTTCACTGATGGAGTTGTAAAGTATCTCATTAGAATGTGTGGTAAAGAAGCAGTTCCTACCATCATACAAATTGCTAATGAAATAAATTTCCAAGCAGCCATTCCGCCCGCAGGTACTTCAGAGTGAGGATTAGAAATATATCCTAAACCACCTGGTACACCGGCAGCAGCGATATCTGCAGCACTATTTTTTATAAGACCGAATTGAGCCTCAAGTTCAGCAATTCTACCAACTTCATCACCTAACATTAGGTGAGGGAAGAAGCCAAAACCATTTTTGTTACTCATCCAGAAGACTGGCAGTAAGTATGCAACGATCAATACGATGTACTGAGCTACCTGTGTCCAAGTAACCGCTCTCATACCACCTAACATTGAACATAACAAAATACTGATCAATCCAACCCAGACACCTAACTCAAATGGTATTCCAAGTGCTCTTGAAGCAATTGTTCCTGTTGCGTTAATTTGAGCTGTCACATATGTGAAAGAAGCTATTACCAAAACAACTACAGCACAGAATCTAGCTAAAGATCCACCGTATCTTGTTCCAATAAAATCTGGCACAGTATAACAACCAAACTTACGTAAGTATGGTGCTAAAAGTGATGATACTAAAATGTATCCCCCAGTCCAACCGACTAAGAAAGCCATATAAGTATATCCACCAAAGTAAATTCCACCAGCCATTGCTACAAACGAAGCACCTGACATCCAGTCAGCCGCAGTCGCCATACCATTGAATACTGTTGGAACTTGACGTCCAGCAACATAGTACGCATCAACCTGAATAGTTCGAGATAACCAACCAATTAAGGCATATATCAAAACTGTAAAGGCAACAAAACACACACCGATCGTCTTAGCGGTCATACCCATTTGCTCAGCAATCGCCATCAAGATGATGAATGCTAAAAAGCCTCCAGTGTATATTCCGTAGATTTTCGGTAAGTTATCTATGAATTTTCCTTTAATCATTAATCGTCCTCCTTCTCGGCAAAACCAAACTCTTCGTCAATAGCCTCTTGTTTGTTTGCAAACCAAAAAAGTAGCACGACGAAAGCGATTAGAGATCCTTGAGCACACATATAATATGCTAATGGATACCCTAAAAAGCTTGCAGAGTTTATGCTTTCTCCAAACATAAAAACGACGTAACCAAAAAAGAACCAGATGGCTAATGTTATCCACATCAGTCCCCTGGTTTTTTCCCAGTGCTTTTCTTTGTTACTCATTTTTTTTCCTCCCTATAGGTTTAAAGAATCAAGATTACCCATAATTAAATAGAAATAAACAGTAAAAAATAATCATTTTGGGCATTTTTTAGTGTAAAAACAACTATAACAAGAAAAATGTCTTTATTTAAATTTAAGTTAAGTGATTTGAAGTATTTTGGTGAATTTTTTGCACCAGTTTTAAAAAGCTTAAAACCTAAAAAAAAAATTACAAATGTTGGTGATTTAAAAGATTTTATTCAAAAAAAATCTGCTTGGACCACTCAAACCACGCTTTATGGATATCTTAAAACTAGAATGGGCGCAAAGTATGTATTGATGTTCAATGATGAAATATTTTTGACCTCGGTTAATAAAGCTAAATGGAATATTTATGTAGATGCTATTCAAGATTTGAATTTATATTGTTTGTCTTATCTCAAAGCTCATCAGATATTTGATGCGACCTCAAAAGCTAATGAAATTTTTAATAAAATTTTACAAGAAGAATTAAATAATGAACTACCAATTGAAATTAAAGAAAGAGCTGAAAAAAGTTTTTTAGAAAAATTACAAAAAATCAATTGGGAAACTCATTTTAGAAATTTACCATTTAATGATAGTGCACTATCTCTGTATCATTGGTCTCCAATTGCAGACGAACTGAAAACACTGGATCGAAAAATAGTTTTAAATTCTATGATTTTAAAATGGGATAATATTAAAAAAGAATTTGAAGATTTAATTAATTTTTAAATATTTTTTCTATTTTCAACTAAACTTTTCACAACACTGGGATCTGCTAAAGTAGTTGTGTCGCCTAATTGGTCATGCTCATTAGCTGCAATTTTTCTTAAAATTCTTCTCATAATTTTACCAGATCTTGTTTTAGGTAATCCTGGAGTAAAGTGAATTAAATCTGGTGTAGCTAGTGGGCCAATTTGTTTTCTAACCCAAAGTTTTAAATCTCTTTCAAGATCTCCATTTTCTTTTTCGCCAGCATTTAAAGTTACATAGCAGTAAAGACCATTTCCTTTAATATCATGAGGGTAGCCAACAACTGCTGCTTCAGCAACTTTAGGATGAGCTACAAAAGCACTTTCAATTTCTGCTGTACCCAAATTATGTCCTGATACAATAATTACATCGTCCACTCTTCCTGTGATCCAATAATATCCATCTTTATCTCTTCTACAGCCATCACCTGTAAAATATTTTCCATCAAATTGTGAAAAATAGGTATCTATAAATCTTTGATGATCACCATAAACGGTTCTCATTTGTCCTGGCCAAGATTGAGCAATGCACAGTCTTCCTTCACCAGCACCCTTAATTTCATTGCCTTTTTGATCTACTAAAACTGGTTTAATGCCATAGAACGGTTTTGTTGCAGAGCCTGGTTTTAAATGCATGGCTCCTGTTTGAGGAGCAATCATAATTCCTCCAGTTTCTGTTTGCCACCATGTATCAACTATTGGGCATTTCGAATTTCCAACTGTTTTATAATACCACATCCAAGCCTCAGGATTGATTGGCTCACCTACAGTGCCTAAAAGTTTTAGAGATTTTCTAGAAGTTTTTTTAACTGGCTTGTCACCCTCACGCATCAAAGCTCTGATTGCGGTAGGTGCTGTGTAAAAAATATTTACTTTAAATTTATCAATGATTTGCCACCATCGTGAAGTGTCAGGATAGTTAGGTATTCCTTCGAACATAAGAGTCGTTGCTCCATTCGCTAAAGGTCCATAAATAATATAGCTATGTCCCGTAACCCAACCAATATCTGCAGTGCACCAATAAATATCTTTTTGTTTATAGTTAAAAATATACTGATGTGTCATGGATGCATAAACCATATAACCACCCGTAGTATGTAAAACTCCTTTAGGTTTTCCAGTTGATCCAGATGTATATAAAATAAATAATGGATCTTCCGCATTCATTTCTTCAGGCTCACAATTATTTGAAACATCTTTAATCAGATCATGATACCAAACATCTCGATCATCATCCCAGTCTATTGGATTACCTGTTCTTTTAACCACAATACATTTCTTAACATCGGGACATTTTCTTAAAGCTTCATCGGTAGTTGCTTTAAGTGGAATTGTTTTACCACCTCTAACACCTTCATCAGCTGTAATAATATATTCAGACTCACAATCATTAACTCTTCCTGAAATAGAGTCTGCTGAAAAACCTCCAAAAATAATTGAATGAACTGCACCTATCCTTGCACAAGCTAACATTAAGATGGCTAGCTCTGGGATCATAGTTAAATAAATTGTAACTCGATCTCCTTTTTTAATTCCTAATTTTTTAAGACCGTTTGCAGCCTTTGAAACTTTTTGATGAAGCTGTTTGTAGGTAATAGTTTGTGTATCTTTAGGATCATCCCCAACCCAAATAATTGCAGTTTTATCTTTTTTATCTTTTAAGTGTCTATCAATACAATTTGCAGAGGCATTTAAAGTTCCATCTTCAAACCACTTAATATTAACTTCCTTTTTACTATACTTAACATTTTTAATTTTTTTATAAGGTTTTATCCAAGTAATTCTTTTTCCTTCTTTTTTCCAAAATTCATCATTATTTTTAATCGATTCAGAATATTTTTTTTCATATTGATCCTTGTTTGCTAAACTAGCTTTCACCCATTCAGGTTTAGTTTTAATTATAAGCTCCTGATCTTTTGAAATATTTTGATTTTTTATTTTTTTAGAAGTTTTTTTTAGTTTCTTCGAAATATTTTTTTTTGTTTTAGTTTTTTTTTTTAAGGGCATAGGAATTTTTTATATTTAAATTTTACTCATGTTATTTATAATTTTCCAGCTTATAGAGTCTATAGGCATTACGGATAATCTGCTTTGTCTAATTAAGGATAAATGGCTTAATTTCTTATTATTTTTAATACTTTCGAGTGTTACCGGTTTATCTAATTTTTTATTGAACTTTACTGTAACAGCAACAAATCTATTTGTTTTGTCTGTTTCATCCAAATAAGCCTCTTTAATTACCTCAACAATACCGACAATTTCTTTTCCAATATTGGAATGGTAGAAAAAACAAAGATCCCCTTTTTTCATGCTTTTCAAATTTTTTGCTGCTTGGTAATTTCTTACTCCATCCCAAGGCGTTCCTTTAACACCAGCTTTTTTTTGTTGGTCAATCGACCATACATCTGGCTCTGATTTCATTAACCAATATTGCATTATAATTCAACTCCAGCACCTTTTAAAAACAATGCCTTCTCATCAAGTGGCCATCTAGGTTTTGCGGGATGGTCTAAATTATCAAATTGTTTTAATTTAAATTTTTCAAGTCCAACCATAGCTATCATGGCAGCGTTATCACCACATAATTCCAATGGCGGAAAAATATATTCATAAGATTGTTCTTCACAAAGTTTAATCAACATATTTCTAATATTTTTGTTAGCTGCCACACCTCCAGCTACTACAAATTTTTTATGATTAATACCATTTATTTTTTCAAATTCTTTAAAAGCTATTTTTGTTTTTTTATATAAAATTTCTTCAATTGTATTTTGAAATGACGCGGCAAGATCAAATTTATCTTGATCAGTTTTAATAGTTTTAGAAATTTTTAATACTGCAGTTTTAAGTCCTGCAAAAGATAAATTACATCCACCTTTATTAAAAATTGGTTTAGGTAAATCAAATTTTTTAGGATTTCCTTTTTTGGCCAAAATTTCAATTTGTGGACCTCCAGGAAACTCTATTCCAAGAAGTTTCGCAGTTTTATCAAAAGCTTCTCCCAGCGCATCATCTATAGTAGTTCCTAATCTTTTATAATCTCCTAAATTTTTAACATTTAAATATTGAGAATGGCCACCAGAGATTAAAAGTAGCAAGTAAGGATAATCAAGATTTGAATTTAATTTAGGACTAAGTGCATGACCTTCTAAGTGATTTACCGCTATAAAAGGTTTGTTGAGTGTTGATGCTAAAGCTTTTCCAAAACTTAAACCCACTGATAAACAAACAATTAATCCTGGTCCAGCTGTTGATGCTATTGCATCTATATCTTGAATATTAATTTGACTATCTTTTATTGCTTTATCCACTATCCAATCAATTTTTTCCATATGAGATCTTGCGGCAAGCTCAGGCACAACTCCCCCAAACTCTTTATGGACATCAACTTGACTTGAAACAATGTTTGATAAAACTATTGGTAATCCTTGTTCATTTTCACTAATTATCGCTGCAGCAGTTTCGTCACAGCTAGATTCTATTCCAAGAATTAATGGTTTTTTACTCATTCAAATAGTTTCTATTAATTGTACAATCTCATTACAAGAAGGAAATATAAATTAATTAATGAATAAAAGAAAAATAGTTATTGGATCTAGAGGCAGCAAGTTAGCTTTAATTTATGCAAATAGAGCAAAGTTAGCAATAACTGAACATGCTAAAATAGAAAATATTGAAATAGAGATTAAAGAAATTGTAACTAAGGGCGATCAAGTTCAAGACAAAAGATTATCTGAGGTAGGTGGCAAAGGATTATTTTCAAAAAATATTGAAAATGAACTTTTAAATGAAGAAATAGACATTGCTGTTCACGCTCTTAAAGACATGCCTGCAACTGAAAATATCGATTTATATACGAACTGTTTTTTATCCAGAAATGATCCAAGAGAAATTTTGATTTCTAATAATAAACTAAAACTAAATGAATTAAAAAAAAATGCAGTTATTGGAACCTCATCTTTTAGGAGAGAGTTTCAAATTAAAAAAATAAGAGATGATTTAATTTGTAAACTTATAAGAGGAAATGTTGATACGAGAATTCAAAAATTAGAAGATGGACTATACGATGCTATAATCTTATCTTTTGCAGGAATTAAATCTATGAATTTAGAAAATAAAATAACACAAATATTTTCAACTGAGGAAATTATTCCAAGTGTTGGGCAAGGCGTCATTGCACTGCAATGTAGAAAAAATGATAATGAAATAATTTCACTTTTAAATAAAATAAATGATCAAAAAACTTACTTCGGTGTTCTTGCAGAAAGAAATATATTGAAGGTTTTAGAGGGAGATTGTGAGACAGCTGTTGGAGCATACGCCACTATAAATAATAAAGAAATCTTTTTAGAGGCAGAATTATTTTCCTTAGACGGATCTCAAAGATTTTATCATAAAGACAATGATTTAATAGAAAATGCTGAAACTTTAGGTATTAAAATGGGCAAGTATTTAAAAAAAATATCCAATAATTCTTACAAAAAATAATATGCATATTTTATTAACAAGACCACTAGAAGATAGTCAAGAAATGATAGTTAATTTTAGTAATCTTGGACACCAAGTTTCTCATTTGCCACTCTTGAGTGTAGAGCCAATTGAATATGATCAAAGTCTTATAAAAAATTATAAGGCAATTATTTTTACAAGTGCAAATGCAATTAAGTATTTGAGTTATAAAGATTTGGATAAAAATTGTTTTTGTTTTTGTGTAGGTTCTGCAACAGAAAAAAAAGCAAGGAGTTTTGGATTTCAAAATGTAATTGCAGCAGAAGGCAATGTAAGAAACTTAAGAGAATTAATTTTAAGAAATTTTAATCAAAATAATGGAAAAATTTTATATATCAGTGGGGAACAGATATCAGTCGATCTAGACCAACAACTAATCAATGATGGATATGTTGTTGAAAGAATAATTAATTACAGAACTAATCATATAGAGATTTTTGATGAAAAATTTGTTGATCAATTAAAGTTAAAAATGCCTGATATTACTTATATTTATTCTCAAAATAGCGCAGTTAGTTTTTTGAATTTTATTAAAAGATACCAATTAGAGAGTCTTTGGATGAATACTAATTTAATGTGTATTGGTGAGAAAACCTCGTCTATATTGAATGAAATCAAGTGGAAAAAAATATTTCTTTTTAATCCTGGAGAAGAAGAATTTTTGTTATATAAAATTTAATTATGGAACTAATTAATAACTTTTCTGAGGTTTTTTTATCTGTATGGAAGCAAGGAATTTTAGGAGTAGATATTTTTGAAATTTTAATTGGTATTGGAATATTTTTTATATTTTTAATATTCAGAGGAATAATCAGTAAAATAATAATAAAAAAATTAGAATTAATTACAAAAAAAAGCACTAATAAATTAGATGATACATTTGTAAGTTCTTTAACTGGTCCAGCTAGATTTTTGCCAATTGTTTTGGGTTTTTTTATCGCAAGTTATTATATGTCTTTTTCTATTGATGGTAGAGAAGTAGTAGACACAATTAATCGAACATTAATTACAATATTAATCTTTTGGATCATTCACCAAATAGTAGAACCAGTTTCTTATATATTAAGTGGTTTAGATCAACTGCTAACAAGAGAATTAATTGGTTGGATAATTAAATCTCTTAAAATATTAATTTTTATTCTTGGTTTAGCAGCAGTATTAGAATTATGGGGCATTAAAATTGGACCAATTATTGCAGGACTTGGTTTGTTTGGTGTGGCAGTAGCTTTAGGGGCTCAAGATTTATTTAAAAATTTAATTTCTGGAATTTTAGTTTTAGTAGAGAAAAGATTTAAAATTGGAGATTGGATTTTGGTTGAGGGAGTTATTGAAGGCATTGTAGAGAAAATTGGCTTTAGATCCACTTCTGTTAGAAAATTTGATAAGTCTTTAGCTATTATTCCTAACTTTCAATTTGCTGAAAATGCAGTGGTGAATGTAAGCGAAACCTCAAATTGGAGAATTAGATGGGTAATAACACTTCAATACAACACAACAATTGATCAGTTAAAAAAAGTAAGAGATGAGATCGAAAGCTATATTAATAATAGTAAAGATTTCAACCATGCAGCAGGTGTTGCTGTAAGAATAGAAAAGTTTTCAGATAGCTCAATTGATTTATTGGTTAGATGTTTTACAGCATCTAACAGTTGGAATGATTGGTTAGAAGTTAAAGAAAGACTAGCAATTGCAACTAAGGAAATAGTTGAAGCTAATGGTGCATCTTTTGCTTTTCCAAGTCAGTCAATCTATATCGAAAAGAAATGATTGCTATTTTTTATTTAGCTTTACAAATTTTAAAAATTTACAGCTATGTGGTGATTGCAAATGTTGTCATTAGTTGGTTGATAGCTTTTAATATACTCAATACCCAAAATAGATTTGTATATTCAGTTTTAGAGCTGACTTATCGTTTAACTGACCCGTTTTTAAATAAAATTAGACGATTTTTACCCAATTTAGGTTCTTTAGATATCTCACCTGTAATATTGCTATTATTGATTTGGTTTGTAGAAATGTGTATGAAGCTCTACATTGCACCTTTAATATTTTAAAAAATTATGATTTTGATTGATGGAAAAAAAGCTGCTGCTGATCTTAGAGAAGATTTAAAAAAAGAAGTAGCAGAATTAAAAACTAAATATAATAAAGTTCCTGGTTTGACTGTAATTTTAATTGGAGATATGGCTCCAAGTCAAATTTATGTTCGTAATAAAGAGAAATCTGCTATTGAGGTTGGTTTAAAATCTGAAGTTATTAGATATCCTGACAGTGTGGAAGAAAAAGTAGTTTTAGAAAAAATAAAAGAATTAAATCAAGATGATAGTGTTTCAGGAATATTAGTACAATTACCCTTGCCAAAACATATTGATAAACAAAAAGTTATTGAAGCAATTGATCCTTCAAAAGATGTGGATGGTTTTCATCCAATGAATGTTGGAAATCTTTCATCAGGTTATGAAAGCTCGGTACCGTGTACACCTCTTGGATGTTATTTATTAATTAAAAAAATTGAACCTAATTTAAGTGGTAAAAAAGCTGTGGTTGTGGGTAGATCTAATTTAAATGGTAAACCAATGACACAACTTCTTTTAAAAGAAAATTGTACTGTGACTATCACTCACTCTAAAACAAAAGATTTAAAAGCTGAATGTTTGGAAGCAGATATTATTGTTGCTGCAGTCGGTATTCCAGAACTAGTTAAAGGAGACTGGGTTAAAGAAGGAACTATCGTTATTGATGTGGGTATTAATAAAACTGACAAAGGCATTGTTGGTGATGTTGATTTTGATCAAGTATCTAAAGTTGCAAAAGCATTAACTCCAGTTCCAGGCGGTGTAGGACCAATGACAATTGCTTGCTTATTAAAAAATACAATTGATTGTTTTAAACGTTCTCAAAAATAAAATTTTTTAAGGTTTTATTGTCACAAATATAAATATTTTAATTCAATTTATCTGTGATTTGTTAATCTAAATTTATGAAAAAACCTAAGTATCCATATAGAATTGTAATAATATTGCTTATTCTCACAGTTATACCCATTGGAGCGACTCAGTTAGGTTGGTATTTTTATAATAAACAAGTTGGATTTGATTATGGGATGATAGCTGGTACTTTTTCAGTTATACTTGCTGGATATTTAATGTATCAAAAAGGTTGGAGAGATGAGGATGAAGATTAATTTATGGAAAAAGTAATTTTTTTTGCATTGGTTATTCCAATTTTAATCTTTGTTTTTTATATGGGTGGCTCTGCAATTATGACTGGCTTTAAAGCAAAAATGCAAAATAAGAATGAAGAAGAGGAAATTGTAGAAGAAAATGAAATTAAAAACAATAGCAGTGTAAGTGATGAGTTAACAAAACTTAATGAACTTAAAAATAAAGGTATTTTAACTCAAGAAGAATTTGAAAAAGCAAAAGCTAAATTATTAAGATAGTTTTGATCGGCCGCCATCAACTGCAATAATTTGTCCTGTAATCCAAGAACTTTCATCACTTAGTAAAAACTTAGCTAGCGAAGCCGAGTCTTTACCTTCCCCAAGTCTTTTTAATGGGTGAGCTTTAGCTATTCCTTCAGCAAGAACCTTATTTTTTAACATAGGTTCAGCAATTTTAGAATTTGTGAGACTTGGAGCAATACAATTAACTCTAATATTAGGAGCAAATTCTGCTGCTAAAGAAACAGTTAAACCCTCTAATGCTGCTTTAACCGAAGCAATTATAGTATGATTAGTAAACCCTCTCTGTGCTGCAACTGTTGAAAAAAGTACAATAGACCCTTTATTCTTTTTTAAACTATCCTGATAACTTTTAATCACTTCTACAGCTGGATAAAAATTTAACTTCATACATTTGTTAAAATCTTGTTCGCTCACCATTCTAAAAGGTTTTAAATCTATAGAACCTACACAATAAGCAATTCCTTTTATCTCATTTACATCATTTTTAACTTTATCAACAAAGCCACTTTCCAAAACATCAGTCACAGTAAAACTACAATCTAATTGATCTGATAGTTTTTTTACTTCATCATGATTTCTTCCTACTAAATGAATATCATTCCCAGATTTTTTTAGTAGTTCAGCTAAGCTTGATCCTATTGATCCAGTAGCACCGATAATTAAATATTTTTCTGACATAAAACTTTATATTCGTTATATTTACTTATGAAGTTATTTTTTATACTTGGCAACCAGTTATTTCCATTAAAATATGTTGATCGCTTCAAAAAGGACCACCTCTTTTTTATGGCTGAAGATCAAGGTTTGTGCACTTATGAAAAACATCATAAGCACAAAATTTTATTATTTTTGTCGTCGATGAGATCCTATGCTGATGAACTTTATAAAAACAAATACAATCTTAAATATTATAAAATCGAAGAAAAAGAATTTAATGATGATTATTTAATAAAAATTAAAAAAGTCATTTCCTCAAACAAGGTAACTGAAATTTCTAGTTTTGAAATAGAAGACAAATTATTTGAAAAAAAAATATATGATTTTTTAAAAAAAGAAAAAATTATTTGGAATATTATACCAACACCTATGTTTTTAAATTCTAGAGCAGAATTTAAAGATTATTTAAAAAAATCAAAAAAACCTTTTATGGCAAATTTTTATAAAGAAGTTCGCAGAAAATCAGGAATACTGATGGGTGCCGATCAAAATCCAATAGGGGGTAAATGGAGTTTTGATGAGGATAATAGAAATAAATTGCCCAAAGGAATTAAGGTGCCTAAATTTCCAATAATTTCGGAAACATCACATACAAAAAAATTAAAACCAATTATTGAGAAGTTATTTAAAAATCATCCCGGAAGTACAAATAATTTTTGGTTTGCTACCAATTATAATGATGTGATTAAACTCACAGACTTTTTCATAAAAAACAAATTAAATCTTTTTGGAGATTATGAAGACGCTGTTGATCAAGGCAATAATATTTTATTTCATAGTAGTTTAAGTCCCTACATTAACCTAGGCTTAATTACGCCAGACATATTAATAAAAAAAGTTCTAGATTTTCATAAAAAAGAAAAAATCAGACTTAATTCTCTTGAAGGTTATGTTCGCCAAGTCATTGGTTGGAGAGAGTTTATGAGAGGAATTTATCAAAATTTTTCAAAAGAAATGGAAGAAAAAAATTTTTTTAATCACAAAAGAAAAATGAAAGAATCTTGGTATGAAGGAAACACGGGATTACCGCCATTAGATCATGCTATACAAAATGCTAAAAATTATGGCTGGTCTCATCATATTGAAAGGTTAATGATTTTATCAAATATTATGAATTTATGTGAGATTAAACCTGTTATTGCTTACAAATGGTTTATGGAAATGTTCGTAGACTCGTCTGAGTGGGTCATGGTGCCCAATGTATATGGGATGGGATTATTTAGTGATGGCGGAATTTTTGCAACTAAACCTTATATTTGTGGATCAAGTTATTTTATGAAAATGATGGATTTCAAAAAAGGAGATTGGTGTAACACTATGGATGGTTTGTATTGGAGATTTATTGATAAAAACCGATCTTTTTTCTTAAAAAACCCAAGACTATCAATGATGGTAAGAGTTTTTGATAAAATGAAGTTAGACCGAAAAAAAATGATACTTGCTGAAGCGGAAAAGTTTATAAAAGAGCAGACACTTTAAAATGTTAAGAAGTTTATTTATAATATTTTTTTTTCAGCTTCTAGGAGAAGCTATTCAAAAATTTTTTGAAATTAATATACCTGGACCAGTTATTGGATTAATACTGTTATTATTGGTTTTTATTTTTTTTATAAAAAATGCATCGCCATTTAGAAAAATAAAAAAAGAAATTTCAGAAACTAGTCATCAAATCATAAACTATTTATCATTACTATTTGTTCCTATTGGAGTTGGTGTGGTAATGCACATTAATTATTTAGGTGATAATTTATTTAAAATTTTAGCAATAATAATTATTGGTACTTTGAGCACTTTAGTTTTTGTTGCTTATGTAATGGAAAAAATAATTAACTTAGAAAAGAATAATGCTAAAAGAAGATAAACTTTATAAAATTTGGGTATATCTACAGGCAGAACCATTATTCTGGATTACTCTAACTTTAGGAGCTTATCTAGTTGGTGATTACCTTTATAAAAAATCTAAACTTAATCCTCTTGTTAACCCTGTTGCAATAAGCATTTTAATAGTTTCTTCAGCATTATTGATGCTAGATGTTTCTTATGATCGATATTTTAATGGAGCTAAATTTATTCATTTTATGTTAGGACCAGCAACTGTAGCACTGGCAATACCAATATATGAGAGAAAGAATTTAATTTTAAAAGAAATAAAACCAATAATTTTTTCAATATTTTTAGGAATACCGTTTGCAATATTAGTTACTTTCTATTTGGCAAAATTTTTTAATCTTAATCAAGATATTATACTAACAATGATCCCAAGAAATGTTACGGCTCCTATAGCGATGGGTATTTCGGAATTAATTGGAGGCATACCATCGTTGACAGCTATTATTACAATAATAACAGGGATAATAGGTGCATCTCTTGGAACCTTTGCGCTCAACATATTTAAAATTAAAGATATGAGTGCTCGAGGTTTTGGCTTTGGTTTAGCAAGTCATGGCATTGGAACTGCAAGAGCAATGAGTAAAAATAAAACAGCTGGTGTTTTTGCTGCTTTAGCAATGGGTTTAAGTGGAATTGCAACTTCAATATTTATTTTAATTATTATTAAATTTATTTTTTAGTTTGTGAAAAAAGAAAATCTTCCATCAAAAGTTTGTCCAGTTTGTAAAAGGTCATTTGTTTGGCGAAAAAAATGGAAATTACATTGGGAGAAAGTGAAGTATTGTTCAAAAAGATGTTCTAAAATAAGCTAAAGTTAATGAATATTATAGTATTACAACATATTAAAATTGAAGATCCAGGTTACATAAAAGATTTAATGTTAGAAGATGGGTTTAAACTGACAACCATCGAACTTGATGAGGGTGAAAAAATTCCAAAAAATCTTAATGAATTTGATGGAATGTTTTGCATGGGAGGACCAATGGATACTTATATGGAAAAAGATTATCCATGGTTAATTGAAGAAAAAAAAAGAATTAAGGAATTTGTAAAAGAATTAAAAAAACCATATTTAGGATTTTGTTTAGGTTGCCAATTGCTTGGTGAGGTAATTGGAGGGAAGGTAGTAAGGTCTAATCCTGCAGAAATTGGAATAATGGATATCAATTTTACTAAAGAAAAAGCTTCAGATAAGCTGTTTTCAGAGTTTCCAGATAAAATCAAAAGTTTACAATGGCATTCTTTTGAAGTTAAAGAAATTGAAGATAATAATGAAGTAACTTTGTTAGCTTCTTCACCAATTACTAAATATCAAATATTTAAATATCAAAATCATGCATATGGAATTCAATTTCATATAGAAATAAAAGATACCACTGTTAATGAGTGGGGATGTGTGCCAGAATATAAAAAAGCTTTAGAAGATCAACTTGGAGAGGGAGCTTTAGAAAAATTTGATCACTCTGCAAAAGAAAATATGAAAGTAATGAATAATTATTCGAAAATTCTTTATAACAATTTTAAAAAAATTTTATGAAATTAAAAGTTTATGAATAATAAATTTTTTGAATGGGCAGGTGTTATTACTGCAATAATGTATTCATTATTTGTAGCATTAAATATTGGAATAGAGTTTTTTGGTTTTTGTTTATTACTTATATCTGCAATATTAATTGGAATTTGGGCATATAGGGGAGGTCATAAAGGAATTTTATTGCTACAATTTTTTTATGCAACTGCTGGAATTATTGGGATGATAAGATGGTTTTAATTAAAAGTTGAAATTATTTTTGGAATATAATTTTTAAAATTAAAAAAACCTTTATTACAATATTGCCAAGAATTTTGATCAAGTTTTCTATATAAAAATTTAATATTTTTTTTGTTATTTTTATTTATCCAATCTAAATTTTCACCTACCGTTGGATACAAGCAAAAAATCTCTTCACTTATATCTTTAACCTTGTTTATATTGATAACTTCACAGTCAATTGATTTTTCCATCAATCTTTGTTTTTGATCTTCAATTAATTGAGATTTAAAAGTTAAAACTTTTTCACTGAGTTTTATAAATCTATCTTTGTTTTCAACTAATATAATTTTTTTAAATCTTTTATTTACAAAATCAGAGTATTCAAAGGAAAGATTATTATCAAAAATTAATAAATTTTTTTCTTCAAAAGTTTCTGGGTTACTCAATTCTTTTTTAATAACAGGATAAGTTTTTTCAGACACTATGGGTAATGCATTTTCATTTAATTTGATTTTGTTAAATCTGTTATTGGTAAATTTTTTAATATTCCATTCAGTTGCAAGATAATGTTTGCCATGTGTTTGAACTCCAGCAACCCAGCGCCAGCCAAGGGTATTCGATGCAGGATCACCATCATAAAGATGTTGCATAAAAAATTCAGCTCCAAGCTGCCAAGGTAAATTTAAAGTAAAAATCCAGATACTGGCAAACCACATTCTTGTATGATTATGCAAATAGTTATAGTTTTTCAGCTCATTAACCCATTCATTAAAGCATTCTATATTTGTTTTTCCTTCAATAGCTTCTAGGTAATTTGTTTTATTTTCAAAATCCTTTCTTAGTTTTAATAATTCAGCCAAATAGTCTGTCCACACATTGGGTCTTAATTCCAACCAGCCTTTCCAATAGGTTCGCCACAATACTTCTTGAATGAATTTTTCATTTTTTGAAAATGAATATTTTTTAAGTGACTTTTTAATCACTTCAGTTTCATTAATGACTCCATGGGTGATAAAGGGTGACAAACAAGAGGTGTTCATTCTATTTTGAGGCCCATAGTCAAAATTTCTTAGTTTTGAATATTCAGAAAGATGATTATCTATATAATAATCTAATTTTTTTATAACTTTTGATCTTGAATTTTCAAATATCATAAAGCTCTAGTTTAAATTGGTTTTAATAATTTTTTCCAATTCGATTGAATTTTGAGCACCTGATACAAAATCTTTTCCTATTTCAAAGTAAGGCACACCAAATACTTGTTTATCTTTTGCAAATTTAACTTTTTGATTAATTTTATTAATATTTTCTTGAGTAATAAACTTTTCGAATGTTTCTTTTTTTATAGAAGTCTCTTCGGCAATATTAGATAAAATATTTTTATCTCCTATATCTAACCCATCTACAAAATAAGATTGATATATTTTTTCTTTTATCACATTTTCTAAATTATATTGTTCACTTAAAATAATAAGTAGATGAGATAATATAGTATTCGGAGTTTTCTTAATTTTATCTAAATTTAAAATAATTCCAGACTCTTTAGCTTTAATTCTCATATTTTCATACATAGGCGCAGCATTATCTCTTCCACCAAATTTAATATCTAAATATTTTTCTCTTAAAATACCTTCTGCAGGCATATCAGGATTTAATTGGAAGGGTATATGTTTAATCTTAAATTTAATTTTTGGAAATTTTTTAAGAGCGTTATTAAGATTTCTGTGACCTATAAAACACCAGCCACAAATAGTGTCAGCAAAAAAATTTATATTCATTAACTATGAACGTAATTTTTTTTTATGAAAATTTATAAATCTTTCAACGTTTGATTTATTAAATGTTTTATTTTCTTCAAAAGAAACTTTTTTCATCGAATATGCAGAACTTTTTGTACGTCGAGACATTATAATTACATTGCCCTTATAAAGTTTTAATTGAACTGATCCATTAACTTTGTTTCGATTTTTATCGACGATTTTTTGGAGTTTAAATCTTTCATTAGAATACCAATAACCATTATAAATTAATTCCGCGTACCTTGGCATAACTTGATCTTTTTTATGCATAGTTTCTTTATCAAGAGTTACAGATTCAATTGCTCGGTGAGCATTAATTAATAAGGTTCCACCTGGCGTTTCGTATACCCCTCTAGATTTTATCCCAATAAATCTATTCTCTACTAAATCAACTCTACCAATGCCGTTTTTACCGGCTAATACATTTAATTTTTCCAAGAGTTTAGAGGGTGATAATTTTTTTCCATTTATTCCTATGGGGTCACCATTTTTAAAATCTATAGTTACCATTGAAGGTTTGTTAGGGGCTTTCTCTGGAGAGACGGTTCTTTGAAAAATAAACTCAGGTGCTGAATTTTTAGGATCCTCTAACACTTTACCTTCGGTAGAGGTATGAAATAAATTATCGTCTACTGAAAAAGGTGGTGCTCCTTTTTTATCCTTTGGAATTGTTATGCTATGTTTTTTTGCGTAATTAATTAAATCAGTTCTAGACCTTAACTTCCATATTCTCCAAGGAGCTATGATTTTAATTTCAGGTCCAAAATAATGATACCCTAATTCAAATCTTACTTGATCATTTCCTTTTCCTGTGGCCCCATGTGACACAGCATAAGCTTTAAATTTTTTAGCAACTCTGATTTGATCTTTTGCAATTAATGGTCTTGCAATTGAAGTGCCTAATAAATACACACCTTCGTAAATTGCATGACCTCTAATCATTGGATAAACATAGTCTTTTACAAACACATCTTTTAAATCTTTAATAATTATATTTTTCACACCAAATTTTTTGGCATTAGTGATAATTTTTTTTCTATCAATTTCTTGACCAACATCTGCGGTATAACAAATTACTTCAGCATTATAATTTTCTTGAAGCCATTTTAAAATAATTGAAGTATCCAAACCTCCAGAATAAGCTAAAACAATCTTTTTTTTTGATTTCATGGAATTAACTGCAGGCAGTTTTTGCAGCGTTATAAGCTTTGGTAAATCCTAAAAGAGAGTAATGATCAATTGTTTGTGAACCTTTTTCGTTATAGCCGGTTACCATTATTCTTGATCCTTTTTTCATTCTATCAACCATGTTATTTTCAATTTTGTTGTCAGCAATCCATGCAAAACCTTGGCTCTTAACATCAAATTTAAAATTATCTGCTCCAGATGCGGCTGTTACTGAATTGTTTTTGTTAAATTCATAGCCAGCAGTAATACTTATTTCATTACTCACATTTTCACTAGGTCTAAAAGTAACAAATAGTCTTGCATCTCTTGGATTTGATTTTGGTGCTTGAAGCACAGGTGCTGATTGGGCAAAACATACATTTCCAGATTGATCAACCAATACCATTGTTTCCCAATCTTTAAATTTTCCAATTTTCTTAATTTCTTCAGCTGAACTTACATTCATTAAGTTAATTGAAATTATAAATGCTAGCGCAGTTATTTTTTTAATTATGGACATGGATTTGGATAAACTTTTTGTACTTCATTAATTTCGTTAATAACCTCATCAGTCAATTTAATATTTACACTTTCTATATTTGTTTGCAACTGCTCCATAGTTGTTGCGCCGATTATAACCGTTGTCATGAATGGTTGGATCTCACAAAATTTAAGAGACATTTGGGCAAAATTTAAATTGTATTTTTTAGATATCTCATAGTAGGCATCCACAGCTTGAGTGGTGTTAGGTTTATTATATCTTGTCCAAAAATCACCGTCTCTTTCAATTCTAGAGTTTTTTGGTAGCTGATTATTTCTGTATTTTCCAGTTAAGTAACCACTTGCTAGGGGTGAATAAGCCAACAGCCCAATTTCATCTCTGATTGATATTTCAGCAAGTCCAACTTCATAAGTTCTATTCAATAAGCTATAAGGATTTTGAACAGACATCATTCTTGGCAATCCTTTTTCTTTAGAAAGCTCTAAACATTTAGTAACTCCCCATGGTGTTTCATTGGACAAACCTATTTGTCTTATTTTTCCTTCTTTTATAAATTTTTGTAAATTACCCAATACATCCTCAAACTTATTCCATTCATTTTCTTTATGTTCGTAGCCTAGACGACCAAACATATTTGTATTTCTCTCTGGCCAGTGTAATTGATACAAATCTATATAGTCTGTTTGTAATCTTTTGAGGCTATCGTTGATGGCCTGGCTCATTTTTTCTATTCCGTAATTATTTCCGCCACCTCTCAAATATGCTCTCATTGGTCCAGCAACTTTTGATGCTAAGATTACTTTGTCTCTCTTTTTATTCTCTTTAAACCAATTACCAATTATGATTTCAGTATGACCATAAGTTTCAGCCTTTGGTGGAACAGAGTATAATTCTGCAGTATCCCAAAAATTTACTCCTTGATCTAACGCATAATCCATTTGTTGAAATGCTTCTTCTTGAGTATTTTGCTCACCCCATGTCATGGTTCCGAGACAAATTGTACTCACATCTATGTCTGTATTGCCTAATTTTTTATAATTCATGTATTTTTATGATTAATTTAATATTTACCTTTTATGGCATCTTGAATAATTAGTAAAAGACTATTATATATTTCGCATATGGAACTAAATAGAAACAACATTTTAAATAAAGTCAAAGAAGCTCAACAATCAACAATCGTAATGGATGAGGGCCTAAGAGCCTACATGCTTAAAGTTTATAATTTTATGGCTTCAGGCATTTTGCTAACTGGGTTAGTGTCATTATTATTCTTTAAACTTTCTGTAGTAACAGATTCAAATGGATCTATCGTTGCACTAACAAGTATTGGAAATACAATTTTCCTATCAGGATTTAAATGGGTTGTAATGTTGGCTCCTTTAGGTGTTGTATTTTATATGAGTGCGAGAATGGGAAAGATGAGTGTTTCTTCAGCACAAACTACATTTTGGGTTTTTGCTGCATTAATGGGATTATCTTTATCTTCAATATTCCTAGCATATACTGGAGCTAGTATTTCAAGAGTTTTCTTTATTACCTCAATTACTTTTGGAGCTATGAGTTTATATGGCTACACAACTAAGAGAGATTTAACAAAATTTGGTTCATTTTTAATGATGGGCTTAATAGGAATTATTATCGCATCATTAGTTAATTTATTTATGAAATCTTCAATGATGGATTTTGTAATTTCAATTTTAGGAGTATTAATTTTTGTTGGATTAACAGCTTATGATACTCAAAAAATTAAAAACATGTATGTTTCTAGCGATAGCGGTGAAATGATGGGTAAAAAAGCTGTCATGGGAGCTTTAACTCTATACCTAGACTTCATCAATTTATTTATAATGTTGCTTAGATTATTTGGTCAAAGAAGATAATATAAATAAATCAAGCTCATAAATTAAATAAATATTTTTGTTAGAATAATTATAACTTTTTCCAATTAGTATTTTTTAAAAGTGATTTAAGATCAAAAGAGTTTTTAAGTATTTTACCAGTAGTATCTGTTATTAAATATTTAAGATTTTTGTTTTTAGGCTTAAAGTTCTTGCAAATTTTATACAAGGCATTTTCTGCTGCATTTCTAAACACACTAAAGCTAACCTGTTTACTAGATATGCTTAAACCATAATCCTTCCAAGATCCTTCAGAAACCATTTTTGCATAAAGGTCCAAGATAACCTGAAGCTCTTCTTTTTCAAAAAAATGTTTCTCTTCTATTTGTTTATGAGGATTATTAACTACTAATCTTAAATTATTACGCATCAATCTTATGTTTGTTTATTATTGGAATTTGAAAACCTGTAAAAACTATTGTTATTGGTAGCATTCCCCAGACCTTAAAGTTAACCCAAAATTCTTCAGTTTGAGTTCTCCAAATAAATTCATTCAACAAAGCAAGGCCAAAGAAAAAAAGCATCCATCTCTTATTTAAAATTTCCCAGCCAGTATCTGTTAAAGGAATTGATTTACCCATTATTTTTTTAAGAATAGGTTCATTGGTGAAATATTTCCCAAAAAATAACGCTAAAGCAAACACAATGTTGATGATTGTGGGTTTTACATAGATGAATATTGGGTCATTAAAGTAGATAGTGAGACCACCAAAAAATGTAATTAAAATTCCACTTAAAAGAGGCATTGGGGGAATTTTTTTTTCAAAAAACCAAACAACTCCCAAAGCAATTAAAGTTGCAACTATCAGTGGAGGAATTGCAACTGCTAAATTTTTATCATTATTATAATAGTAGAAAAAAAAAATTGCTAATGGACCAAAGTCTGTAACAAATTTTAAAAAAGATTTATTCACTAAAAGATATTAACATAATAACCACAACACAAAACATTATTATTTTTGTTATTGATTTTAAATTTAAAATCCCCATACTAAGTATATGGCAATTCAAAAAGCTAAGTTCTCAATAGGTGATATTGTTAAACATAAACACTTTGAATTTAGAGGTGTAATTTATGATGTTGATTTTGAATTCAATAATTCCGAAGAATGGTATCAATCAATACCAAAAAATGTACGACCTAGAAAAGATCAGCCATTTTATCATTTATTAGCAGAAAATGATGAAATTACTTATGAAGCTTATGTTTCTGAACAAAATCTTTTAATGGATGATTCAGATGAGCCAATTAAACACCCGTTAATTGAAGAAATTTTTTCGGGCAAAAAAGGCTCTAGTTATTTCAAGCAATCAAATTAAGACTTCATTTTTTTAACACAATTTCCTCAAAACTTGGACATATCGTTTAGTTATTTATTCATTATTGTCTGATCAAGAGTGTTAAAAACGTTTACCCCTCTTAATTATTATCTCCCTCTACATTCTTGATCAGAAATATGTTTCAAATTAAAAACCTCTAGATTAAAAAACATCTTATAAAATTATGTTTAAATATTTTGAACCAAATAAAATTTTTTCAATTACCTCTAGAGCTCCTAAGTATGTTTTGCTCATATTTGTTTTAGTAATCTCTATTGGCTTAACAGAGGCGTTAATATTATCTCCAGAAGATTATAAGCAAAGTCATGCTGTAAGAATTATGTATGTTCACGTTCCTTCTGCTTGGATATGTTTGGGAATTTTTTCAGCAATCACCATTCTATCAATCACAGGTTATATATTTAAAAACACACATTTTTTTTTGATTGCAAAAAGTTTGGCACCTTCTGGATTTGTTTTTAATATTATTGCTCTAGTTACAGGTTCGATATGGGGAAAGCCTACTTGGGGGACGTGGTGGGCTTGGGATGCAAGAATAACTTCAATGTTAATTTTAGCTTTATTTTATGGAATGTATTTATTGTCATGGAGAATTTATGAAAATAAAGAACAAGTTTATAAAATTACAACCATCATAACTATTTTAGGTGTAATCAATTTACCAATTATAAAATATTCAGTAGACTGGTGGAATACGCTTCATCAGCCAGCATCTATTAATATTTTAGAAAAATCTTCAATTCATAGCTCCATGCTGTTTCCATTATTAATAATGACTGCGGCATTTGCTCTATTTTCGTTGCTTATTTTTTTAATGAAATATAATACAGAACTGATAAAAATTAAAAATAAAGGTTTAGATAGATTATGATAAATGAAATATTACACATGAATGGTTACGGAATTTATGTTTGGTCAGCTTTTAGCTTTACGTTATTAAGTTTTACTTCTCTTTATGCAATTACAAAAATTCAGTTCATTAAAGAGCAGAAAAAATTTGTTACTAAGTTTGGTACTTTAAGCTCTGAGAAAGCTGCTTCTGCTAAATTACAAAATATTAACAAAGATATTTTATCAAACGCTAGCAAAATTTAATCTTTAAACCATGTATGGTAAAAAGGTTAAGTTAAGATTTTTTTTTGTAATATTAATCTTAACAACATTAGTTTTAAGTGTTTTTTTAATCCTAAAATCTCTAGAAGAAAACGTAGTTTATTTTCAATCTCCATCTGAGATTCAAGAATTGACAGAAATCAATAATAAGAAAATTCGAGTGGGGGGAATGGTTAAAAAAGATTCAATTGTAATAACTTCAAATGAAGTAAATTTTATTATTACTGACTTTAAAAATGAATTAAATGTCACTTACTCTGGTTCAATTCCTAACCTTTTTGCAGAAGAAAAAGGTGTTGTAGCTGAGGGATATATTAAAGATAGAAGTTTTTTTGTTGCTTCTAAAATTTTAGCAAAACATGATGAAAATTATATGCCACCTGAAGTCAAGGAAGCATTAGGGGAGAAATAAATTGTTACCAAGTATTATAGGTTATTATTCCCTAATATTAGGATTCCTCTGTTCTTTTTTATTAATATTTTTCTCAATTAGAAATTTTAGCCAAGCAATAAAATTAGACACAAAAATTTTATCTATATCTTTTCTTCAACTAATGTTTGTAGTGATAAGTTTTTTTGGATTAGTTTTCTCTTTTGTTATCTCAGATTTTAGTAATGAAACAGTTTTTAATAATTCTCATACTGCAAAACCTCTTTTTTATAAAATAACAGGAACGTGGGGAAATCATGAAGGAAGTCTTTTACTTTGGTTATTGGTTTTAACTTTATTTATTTTTTTGTTTTTATTGAGAACAAAAAATCAGTCTAAGCAATACAGAATTTTAACATTATTATTTCAACAAATTATAATTATTGGTTTTTTTGTTTTTTTATTGAAAACCTCAAATCCCTTTAACTATATTTATCCCATCCCCAATGAAGGTTTAGGATTAAATCCAATCTTGCAAGACCCGGCTTTAGCAATTCATCCACCAATTTTGTATTTAGGATACGTGGGGACTTCAATTATTTTTTCTGCTGCTTTATCTGCCACAGTGCTTAACTATATTTCAAAAAAATGGGCATCCCATATAAAGAAATGGGTATTAATATCATGGGTATTTTTAACTTTTGGAATTTTGCTGGGATCCATTTGGGCCTATTATGAATTAGGCTGGGGAGGATTTTGGTTTTGGGATCCTGTAGAAAATGTTTCTCTTATGCCATGGTTTGCATTAACAACTCTTTTGCATTGTATATTGGTTTTAGAGCGAAGACTAATTTTAACTTCATGGGTTGTAGTTTTGTCAATCGCGACATTTACCTTGAGTATGTGTGGAACATTTCTAGTGAGATCTGGTATTCTTAATTCAGTTCATACCTTTGCAAATGATCCGGAAAGAGGAATATTTATTCTCGTTTTTTTATTTTCTTTAATATTTCTTTCTTTATTTATTTTTATTTTTTTTCATAAGCCCGATAACAAAAGTCCAATTAATTTTTCATGGCTAAGTAAAGAATCATCTATTTTATTTAATAATTGGTTGATGATGTATTTTCTTTCGGTTGTATTAATTGGTACAGTTTATCCAATTTTTTTAGATGTCATTTCTTCAGAACAAATTTCTGTTGGTCCGCCATTTTATCATCGATTAATAATACCTTTTCTAATTCCTTTTTTACTAATTATGGCAATAGGGCCTAAATTAGACTGGATAAGTGCTACTCTTAAACAGAAATTTAATTTGATAGTTTTTTTATTAATCTCATTTTTTTTAGCAGGCTTTATAGTTGTAAATTTAAATGTTGAGTTTTTAGTTAATACAATTCTTATTGGAAGTAGCTTGTATTTATTTTTTTTAACTCTATCTGATTTATTTAAAAATAAGCTTCTTAATATTTCTCAAAATATTTCTCATTTTGGTTTTAGTGTTTTAATTTTAAGTATTTTATTTAACAATATTTTTTCTTCAGAAATTATAACTAATATGAAGATTGGAGAAGTTTATAAAAAAGATCAAATTGAAATAAGTTTTCAAAATATTGAACAAAAAAAAGAGAAAAACTTTAATTCAATTATTGGAACTTTTAATATAACTGACTCGGAAAATAAAAGCATAATTCTTAAACCTCAGTTAAGAATTTTTAATCAACCAAATATTATTACAAGTGAAGCAGATATTAAAACAACTTTATTTTCAGATAAATTTATGGTTATGAATGTAGTCCAGAACCAAGAGTACTTTAATGTAAGGTATCAAATTAAACCTTTTATGGTTTGGATATGGATTTCAGTGATTATTATTTCTCTGGGTGGTTTAGTTAGTTTTTATAGAAAAATATGAAAAATAAATTTTCAATTTTACTAATAGTATTTTTTACCTTTATTTTTATTATTTTTTATAAAGGTTTAAACAACTCCAATATATATGTTCCAAATAGTCAAGTTGAAAAGGATGTGCCTGATTTAAAAATTAAAATATTTAAATCTGAAAGTGAAATTGACTTAAAAAGTTTATTTAAAGAAAATGAATTTTATCTTTTAAATATTTGGTCTTCTTGGTGTGGTCCTTGTAGAGAAGAACACCCCTTGTTGATGAGTTTAAAAAATGAAAAAAATATTAAAATTATAGGATTAAATTATAAAGATAATGAAAAGAATGCAGAAAATTTTTTAATTGAACTTGGTAATCCTTATTATGAAATTTTAGAGGATAGCAATGGCTCTAAGTCAATTGAATTAGGTGCTTACGGTGTTCCCGAAAGTTTTTTAGTTCATCAAAATAAAATTATCAGAAAGTATATTGGTCCGCTAAATCAAAATTTATTTACTGAAATAAAAAATCTTATTAAATGAAGTATTTTAAATATTTAATTATTATTTTTTTTATAATGTCGTCAATTAACTTAAGAGCTGAAAGTAATGATTTAAGTTATAAAATTACAAAGAACTTGAGATGTTTAATTTGTCAAGGGCAGTCAGTTTATGACTCTGACTCTGAGTTTGCAATTAGCCTCAAATTAGTTGTTGATGAAAAATTAAACGAAGGTTTGTCAGAAATAGAGATATATGATTTCCTTAAAGATAAATATGGCCAATGGATACTCTATGATCCTGGCCTTAATAAAAGCACTTATTTATTGTGGTTATTGCCCTTATTGTTGTTTCTAATTGGAGGTGTAATTATATTTAAAAAATTTATAATTAGTAAAAATTAAGTATATTGCAACGTATGAATTTAGATAAATTATTACTTTTTTTCATAATTTTTATAACTGCGTTTTCTTTGAATGCAGATGAAATGAAGTCAGATATTAAAAATACAGAGTTTAATGTTTATACCGGGATGTTTGATTTTAGTGATGACGGTAAGAGAGCCACACTAATTGGTTTTCAACATCAAAATGAAAATTTAAATAGGGATACTTTTTTAGGTAATTTGTCACCTATTACTGGTGGTATGATAACCGCTGATAGTGCCTCTTATATTTATACAGGTGTACAGGCCCAATATAAGTTAGGTGCAATTAATTTTACTCCAAGTTTTACTCCTGGATTATATTTTGAAGGTGATGGAAAAGACTTGGGTCATATCATTGAGTTTAAAAGTGAATTACAATTTTCATTAAATCTTTTTCAAAATAGTGAATTAGGATTATCTTATAACCATATATCTAATGCTAGTTTAGGAGATAAAAATCCTGGGGCAAATAGCTATATGTTTAATTTCCTTAAAAAATTTTAAAATAACATTATGAATTTAAAAAATTGTCACAATTTTAGTGACTTTAGAAAATTAGCTAAAAAAAACCTTCCTTCACCAATTTTTCATTATATTGATGGTGGGGCTGATGATGAAACTACTTTAAAGAGAAACACCGACTCATTTAATGACTGCGATTTAATTCCTAATGTTTTAGCGAGTGTAGGAAAGCCAGATTTATCGACGACAATTTTTGGAAAAAAAATTAAAATGCCAATATTTTTATCACCAACAGCTATGCAAAGATTATACCATCATGATGGTGATAAAGCTTCTGCTCGAGCAGCAGAAAAGTTTGGAACTTTTTATAGCATGTCAACTATGGCAAACAATACTATTGAGGAAATAGCAGAAATTTCAAATGGTCCAAAATTGTTTCAATTATATGTTCATAAAGATCAATCGATCACTGATGATTTAATTGATAGATGCAGGATTGCCGGATACGATGGCATGTGTTTAACCGTAGATACTCTTGTTGCGGGCAATAGAGAAAGAGATCATCGAACTGGGTTTACAACACCACCAAAATTAACTTTGCAAAGTTTATTTAGTTTTGCAATGCATCCAAAATGGGTTTTTAATTATTTTACACATGAAAAATTCCAACTAGCAAATGTTGCAACTAAGACAGATAAGGGTACCAATATTGCAAAATCAGTAATCGAATATATTAATGAGCAATATGATCCTGCTATGAACTGGAAGGATGCTGAATATTGTGTGAAAAAATGGAATGGTCCATTTGCTTTAAAAGGCGTGATGTCAGTAGAGGATGCTAAAAGAGCAATTGATATTGGCTGTACTGCGATTATGATTTCAAACCATGGTGGTAGACAATTAGATGGGTCTAGATCTCCATTTGATCAGGTGAAAGAAATATCCGACGCAGTGGGTGATAAATTAGAAATTATTTTAGATGGTGGGGTCAGAAGAGGAACTCATGTTTTAAAAGCTCTGGCAGCAGGTGCTAAAGCCTGCAGTTTTGGTAAAATGTTTCTTTTTGCATTAAGCGCTGGTGGCCAAGCTGGAGTTGAAAAATTACTTCAAAACATGCATGATGAAATAAATAGAAATATGGTTTTAATGGGTTGTAAAAATTTAAGTGAATTAAATAGATCAAAACTTATTTATAGGAAATAATTATGAAATTAGCGAAAAGTCTTGAAAGATTGGGAACAGAGTCAGCTTTTAGTGTTTTAGCTGAAGCAAAAAAACTAGAAGCACAAGGTAAACCAATGATCCATCTGGGATTAGGACAACCTGACTTTAAAACTCCAAAACATATTGTTGAGGCTGCAAAAAAAGCTTTAGACGATGGTCATCATGGTTATGTGTTGTCTAACGGAATATTAGAATGCAGACAATCAGTAACAAGAAAAATTAAAAAACTTTATAATCAAGATATTGATCCAGAAAGAATTATAATCATGCCAGGTGGAAAACCAACGATGCATTATGCAATTCAATGTTTTGGTGAACCTGGTGTAGAAATTATTCATCCAACTCCAGCATTTCCAATTTATGAATCTATGATTAATTATACGGGTTCAACAGCAGTGCCTTATGATTTAACAGAAGATAAGGATTTGAAATTTAGTGCAGATAAAATTTTGTCTTTAATTACTGATAAAACTAGATTGCTAATATTAATCAATCCCAATAACCCGACAGGAAGTTTTGTTGAAAAATCAGAGATAGATAAATTAGCAGAAGGTTTAAAAAAATTCCCTCATGTAACAATTTTAAGTGATGAAATTTATAGTAGACAAATTTTTGATGGAAAAGAAATGCCAACTTTTTTCAACTACCCCGAACTAAGAGACAGACTGATAGTTCTAGAGGGATGGAGCAAGGCTTATTCAATGACTGGTTGGAGATTGGGCTGGAGTTTTTGGCCTGAAGAACTTATTGGACATATTAATAAGTTATTAATTAATAGTGTTTCTTGTGTTAATGCTGCTGCACAATTTGCAGGTATTGCTGCTTTAGATGGCTCGGATGACTCCATTCACGAAATGATGGAAAAATTTACACAAAGAAGAAAATTAATTCATGAAGGTTTAAATAGTTTACCTGGTGTTGAATGTAGCTTACCAGGAGGAGCTTTTTATGCTTTTCCAAAAGTTATTGGAACTGGAATGGATGGTTCAGAATTTTGTAAGAGAGCAATGCATGAGGCTGGAGTAGCAATAGTTCCAGGTTCTGCATTTGGTAAAACTTCTAAAAATTATGTAAGATTTAGCTTTGCAGCATCTCAAGATAATATTTCTAAGGCATTAGAAAATTTAAAAAAAATGTTAGGTTAAAATGAGTGAATTAGCGTTACCAAAAATAGATAGATCTATTCTTAATAACAAGGATTTAATTGTAAAAAAATTATCTAACTTAATAAATCCAGAAAATGTTTTAAGTCACGCTGATGAGATTAAACCATATGAAACTGATGCTTTAGCCGCTTATACACAAACTCCACTAGCCGTAGTGCTACCTGAAAATACTGAAGAAGTTAGTAAAATTTTGAAGTATTGCTATGAGGAAAATATTAAAGTTGTGCCACGAGGGGCTGGGACTGGTTTATCAGGAGGAGCTTTACCATTGCAAGATGCAGTTCTTTTAGGTCTTGGAAAATTTAATAAAATATTAGAAATAGATTTTGAAAATAAGTGTGTAGTTACACAACCTGGTGTTACTAATTTAGGAATTACTCATGCGGTACAACACAAAGGTTTTTATTATGCACCTGATCCTTCTAGCCAACTTGCATGTTCAATAGGTGGTAACGTTGCTGAAAATTCTGGCGGTGTTCATTCTTTAAAATATGGAACAACCACAAATAATATTTTGGGTGTAGAGATGGTTATGATGGATGGAACAGTTTGTAGAATAGGTGGCAAAACTTTAGATCAAGAAGGCTATGATATTATGGGATTAATTTGTGGCTCTGAAGGTTTATTAGGAGTAATTACGGAAGTAACTGTAAAAATTTTAAAGAAACCACAAGTGGTTAAAGCAGCATTAATTGGTTTTCCTACCATAAAAGAGGGTGGAGATGCAGCTTCAGAAATTATTTCAAGTGGAATTGTTCCTGCCGGAATGGAAATTATGGACAAAGCTTTAATTGAAGCAACGGATAATTTTAGTAAAGCAGGTTATCCAAGAGATGCAGAACTTTTATTAATTGTTGAGCTTGATGGAACAGAGTCAGAAGTAA